>Ga0302324_100003031_pt1 | contig 38066 bp, 39 predicted proteins | sample Palsa_T0_1_FD_201949 | JGI IMG/M metagenome (GOLD analysis project Ga0302324, IMG submission 201949) | Peat permafrost microbial communities from Stordalen Mire near Abisko, Sweden - Palsa_T0_1 | ecosystem: Environmental > Terrestrial > Soil > Palsa > Peat permafrost | place: Sweden: Abisko... | reverse complement strand
GGGCATGGAGATATGGAAAACGCTCCGCGTTTCCCACATCTCCACACCCCCGACGGCGACTACGGACAATTGTCCAACGAGGCGTTACACTAACATTCCACTTGGTACAAAAGATCGGTCAGGTCAATTCCTAGGCTGCTGCAGGGCAAAAGGAAGGCGAAACAACCTTTGTGCCTAACCCGGCATGCCGGGCACGATCCTGGGGCTTGCCAGGGTCATTCCAGACGAATCGGTTGTTGCGTTGGCACTCGTATCGACGTTCGCAGAACGCCAAGGGATTGGCCGCACGGGGGTTCACCAGATCGGCATGCCCTGGCCTCTCAACCCTACGTAACCGGGATGAGCTTGCGATTCGGGGCTATGGTCACCTAGCGGTCTTGCGATTTTGAAGCGCGACTGCTCTGGAGAAAGCATGAAGGTATTAGGAACTGTCGTTGCCGTCGTGGCCATAGCTTCGCTTTTCACCGTGCCTGTGATGGCACGAGAGAAAGAAGCTGTGAAAATCGAAGTAGTGCAAGACGACACTCGTGATTTCCAGTCCAAGAACATGAGTCCTATTGGGCTGGCTGTAGGCGCACGCCATAGTGAATCAGTAATGTTCGGGTTAAATGCAATCGTAAACGGTGAACACGTAAAACTTGTTTGCGATGAGCATCATCACGGCTGCGCTTCGCTTACCCCGAAGATGTATGACGGGGAGTTCGATGGAAAGAAGTCACTCTGGATTGCGTTCGCAGAGCCGCTCTCAGGTAAGAGCATGAGAGAGCACTACAGAATATCGGGCGGCTGGTAAACGGCTGAGTCGTTCGATTGAGAGCGGATGCCCGGCAGTTTTGCCGTCCGACGGTTGGCTCTGAATCACGATGGACTAATCGCTCCACCGCAAGAACCTGCGAGACCGACGCGCTCTCAGCGCAAAGAACCTACACATCAGACTGAAGACACATGGGCTTAGAAAGCGATGCCAAGACAGCAAGAATCCGCTGCCTTGAACGCGGAGATAGATGCTATCCACTCGGCCAACACCTTGTACTGGAGACAGGGAGAAGCCGCCACCTACGAAGCGAGAGCCGCGTACCGGCACAGGTCAGATCGACTGGAAGAAATCCGCAACGAACTTGCCAAATTGCGATCTGCGTAGTTCAGTAGCTACGCTGCCTCCAATTTTCGCACACAGCCTTTGGTCACGTATCACTTTATGTCGTCTAGGAAGAGGATCAGATAACTACCCGCGAAAGGAAACGATGAAAACTCTTTGTATTGCACTGCTGTTCTCTGTCCTGATGCGCGGCGGCAACGCTCCCAACCAAACGTCTTCGCCTTCGCCGGCACCCACGCCTGCGCCCACGCCACCACCGACTCCAACGACACTCACCGTTGCTGTTGGAGCCGATCCTCACGGCGCGGCGGTGAACTCGGTGACGAACCAGATCTACATCGCGAACGGTAATTCGCTCGGTAACAACGGCAGCGTGACGGTGATTGACGGGGCAACCAACAACACGACAACTGTGGCCGCGGGAACTCTTCCTGTCGCCGCGGCGGTGAACTCGGTGACGAACCAGATCTATGTCACGAACAGTTACCTGAACGGCACCAACGGCGGCAACGTGACGGTGATAGGCGGGGCCACCAACAGCACGACGACGGTCACCACTGGAAACAATCCTGTCGCCGTAGCGGTCAACTCGGTGACGAACCAGATCTACGTCGCGAACCTAAGCAGCAACAGCGTGACGGTGATTGACGGGGCAACCAACAACACGACAACGGTCGCCACTGGAATTCATCCTATGGCCCTGGCGGTGAACCCAAACACGAACCAGATCTACGTCGCGAACAGCGGCAGCAACAACGTGACGGTGATTAACGGGGCGACGAACACCACGACGACCATCGCCGCTGGAACCTATCCCCACGCCGTGGCGGTGAACTCGGTGACGAACCAGATCTATGTCGCGAACGAAGCCAGCCACAGCGTGACGGTGATTGATGGGGCAACGAAAAATACCACGAGCGTCGCCGTTGAAAACAGTCCTGTCGCCGTAGCGGTGAACTCGGTGACGAACCAGATCTACGTCGTGAGCGTTGACCTGAACAGCAACAGCGGCTCGGTGACGGTGATTGACGGGGGAACGAACAATGCCACGACAGTCGCCGTTGGGAACGATCCTTTCGCCGTGGCGGTGAATTCGGTGACGAACCAGATCTATGTCCCGAACCGAGTCAGCAACAGCGTCACGCTGATTGACGGGGCAACCAACAGCACGACGACTGTGGCCGTCGGAACCACTCCTGGTGGCGTGGCATTGAACCCGAACACGAACGAGATCTACGTCACGAACGAGAGCAGCAACAATGTGACGGTGATAACACCGTAGTTCTCAACCCGCGCCCACTTAGTCTGACGGCTTCCTCGATTGACGCTGGCTCCGCCTGCCCACAACCAGTTGTTTTTGGGCGATCAGATTTCGAACTTTCGGGAGCCATCGAATCAAGCACTTGGGATGCGGGTTGCGGCGTGGGTTTTGGGCAGGCTGCTGGCCTGCGTTCTCTGGGCTGTGCCCTTGCTGATCCCAGTCTCCCGAGTGATCTCGGCCCAGGAACGTCCTTGACACCGTAGGGACGCGATCCTCCGAACATCTACGGCCACTCTTGGACGGCCAATGTGTTTGCCTTTCGCTTTGGCCGCTGCTAGCCCCGAGCGGACTCTGTCTCGAATGAGTTCGCGTTCAAATTCCGCAATGCTGGCGAAGATGCCGAAGACGAGCCGACCATTCGCCGTGCTGGTATCAACGCCCTCATGAATCGAGATGAAGTCGATCCCCAGTGAGCGGAACTCCTCCAGAGCGTTGACGAGTTGACGCAGGCTCCTGGCGAATCTGTCGTATCTGTAAACCACGACGGCGTCTACCAGTCGTTTCCGGCAGTCGGCCAGCAGTTTGTCGAGCGCAGGTCTTTTTTCACGAGAGCCACAAATTCCCTTATCGACGAACTCGTTCGCAATCGTAAAGCCTCGCCGCTGGCAGAACTCGCGTAGCTCCCGAAGCTGAACCTCAGGGTCTTGGCCGTGGTTCAACGTGCTAACTCTCGCATACAAAGCTACACGTGTCGTTTTCGTCTTCTCTCTACCGATGTCTGCGATCATGCCAGCACCAGCCCCGCATCTTGCATGCCTACAGCCAATGGCCACGCATAGCGATGCTCAACAACCAGAGCAGAACCGAACCAGAGTGCGTCATGGACATGTTTGCTGATCCACTGTTTGGCTCCAGCGGTTAACGGGCAAAACACGAAGACGGTGCCCTCGTTGCGGACTAGAACATCTGGAGTGACGGAGGCAATTGCGGTAGGTGAACTCATGCGTGCTCCTTGTTATCGAACACGCACCAGGTGACCAACAAAAGAAAACCGCCAACAAATCAGGCGGCTCGTGGAGAACGTTTGCATTGCTGCCGCATCGGGCCGAAGCCCATAACCACCGTGCTCTCCAAGTCGGTTGGTCGCGCTTTCGCGCTGTCCTGATGCTGACTGCATTCTACTTGTGACGGCGATCCTTTGGAATGGCCCGAAAGTTTGGGAAAGTAATCAATAGAGTCTGACTCGAATAGGATTGCATTCTCCCTGGACTCCGTCTGAACGGACTGCAAAGCGGATTTCTGTGGCCGAAATCGAGGGGGAGTACACCCCCTTTCTGACCACCCTTCGCTAAACGTGGGCGTCGTCATCTGCAATTTTGTTCCTATAGGCGCGGCCTAATGTCTTTACTTGGGCCAGAAGACACGGCACGCGAAGCGTGTTTGTGGGCTTCGGCCCGGTGCTGGGATGTGCCCAATCATTGTGAAGCAGTTGTTTGCACACTTGTTTGTCGAAGCGTCAGTATGTCCACTTCTCGTGGCGGACGGGCAAGCGATTCAGTTGATCCCGATACGCGTGCCATTGCGGCATTAAGCGATCCATCAGGGCAACAAACCGGGCGTTGTGAGTTGGCTCAAGGACGTGAACCATTTCGTGGACGACGATGTATTCCAGACATTCGCGCGGCTTCTTGGCAAGATCGGTGTTCAATCGAATGCTGCGTGCACCGGGATTGCAACTTCCCCATTTAGTTTTCATCCTCTGCACAAACACTCTCTTCACACTGACACCGATCATTGGTTCCCACTTCGCTGTCAGACTCGGCACAGCGGCCTTAATCTGTTCGCGATACCACTGGGCGATCACATCCTCTTTCGCCCGGTGGTTTCTTCCCTGTCTTACCCGCAAAATCATCTTGCTGTGCCTCAACTGAACTTCCGGCCCGGTATTTTCCTCAACTACCGTGAGCAAGTAGCGCCTTCCCCAAAGGTAATGACTTTCTCGATCCAGATACTCGCGAGGTGTCTCGCGTTCTTGGTCTCGGAGTTTCTTCTGCTGCTGTTTGATCCAGCCCAGCTTGGAAATCGCGAAAACACGGATGGTGCCTATGCTCATGCGCTTTGGGGCCGAGATGCGCACTTTGCCGATCGGCGGGCACACGCTGAGATGGACGTTCTTGATGTCTTTCAACACTACGTCCACCGCGATATCGCCAAGCTGAAGTTGTGTGACCATCTAGTATTCGCGTTGCGCTTTGATGAGGAGAAAAATGCGCTCTACGTCGGCCTCGTTCTGAAATACCTCATACAACGCCCGTTTGATCACCTGTTCGCGGGACTGGATGCCTCGCCAACCATCGGGCCTCACTTTCCTAACCGCCGTGTCAATTCTCAATGCCAATTCCTCATTCTGATTCAGGTTGTGATAGAGCGCACGCTTCCCCGGACTGTTTAGTGCTTGTGGGGTTTCCTCCGAGTGTCCGGCTTCCACTTTCTTTGCAAGTTCGGCGATCCGTTTCAAGTATTCCTCATACCGGATAGCCTTAGCTTTCCGGTCGGCGATAATTTCATCCAGAAGCGCGGACATCTTTTCGTAGTATGCCGGATCGTTGAGATGTTCCTTGATTATCTTGCGGCGGACGTTGTTCTCGATGGTCTCGGAAATCGCATCCCTGTTTCCTTTCAGACCGCCGAGTTGTTTCGCGATAGCGTCGGCAATGCCCGTCTCTACGATCAACTCCAGCAGCCCCATGTTGTCGAACGGTGAAATCTTTCTGGGTTCATCGGCTTCGATATATGTGTCGATCAGGTGCCGCATGTCGGATTCATACGGCTTGAGGTCGAGGGTCTCGCCACTCGCTCTGCGGATGATTTCGCGAAGATCCACATAGTGGTTGAGTTGCTGCTTAATGCGCGCAATTCCGCTGGCGCTGTATCCCGCTGGTTCCAACTCGTCGGCAATATTGGCGTAAGAACGCACAAGCGAGGCTGTTGCCTTGTAGAGTGCGGCGCGTTGCGGCTCTCGCTCCTCCAAGTCTGACGGAATCTCCGTGTTGCCGCAGAAGTAGTGGATGTGCTCCAGTTCGCCCTGGGGCGGCTTCACTGGCTCGCACAGAAGCGCGAGGGCTTCCAGCGCATCGTCAAGGCGCTCTTTCCCTTTCTTGAGCCGCTCCTCCAGCAGTACCTCTGGATCAACGCCACCGGCGCTGTGATCTAGCTCGGACGTGTAAACTGCGAGGGCGTTTTCAACCTTCTTGAACAAATCTTTGTAGTCGACGACGTAGCCGAAGTCCTTGTCCTCTGCATCCAGCCGATTGACGCGGCATATCGCCTGAAACAGGCCGTGATCTTGCATCCGCTTGTCGATGTAGAGATAGCTGCATGGGGGCGCGTCGAAACCCGTCAACAACTTATCCACTACCACGAGGACCTTCATGTTGGCAGGTTCTTTGACGAACAAGTCTTTGGCCCACTCCTCGTAGGTCTCAGTCTTTGTCATGTTCGGCTTGGCTTCAACCTTTTCTAGAAGTTTGTTGTAGGTGTCGTAAATGAATTGCTTCTCGGTCTTGGTATTCGCTCCGACTTCTTCCTTTGTCACATCCTGAGTCTGCGGGTTGTAGGAGGTCACGACCGCACACTTTCCTCTGAAGGGCGTATCCTGGAACAAGGAGAAATACTTGCACGCTTCGTAGATGCTCGACGCCACAAGAATGGCGTTACCGCGTTCGCTCGACAGGCGCGGCTTCACGTTGAAATCGAAAATGATGTCGTTTACTACACGCTCCATGCGGGACTTGGAGCTGAGCACTTTCTGCATCGTGCCCCATTGCTTTTTCAGTTCGTCTCTCTGCCAGTCATTTAATCCCTTGGTCTTGGCTTCAAACCAGGCGTCGATGTTTTCTTGGGAACCAAGGCGTTGGTCGATGTCCCGCGCCTCATAGACCAGATCGAGCACCACTTCATCACCGACCGCCTCGCTGAATTTATACGTGTGGATGTAGCCGCCAAACACCTCGAGGCTGGTCTGCTTGTCCGTTTTCAGTAGCGGCGTGCCGGTGAAGCCGATGAACACTGCGTTGGGCATCATCGTCTTCATCACCTGATTCAGCCTTCCACTTTGGGTCCGGTGACATTCGTCCACGAAAACGAACACTTCCCCTACCGTCTGGCTCGGTTGGTCTTGCAGCTCCTTAATGAAGGCGTCGAAGTCCTTCATGCCCTTCTTGCCGAACTTGTGGACCAGCGAGCATAGAAGGCGCGGTGTGGCTTGGCCGAGTTGCTTCATCAGATCGCGACCACTAGTGGTGCGTTTGATAGGTTCGCCGGATTCGTTGAACACTCCCTCGATCTGTTTATCCAGTTCGTCGCGGTCGGTGATGATTGCCACGCGGGCGTTGGGATTGTTTTCGAGTATCCACTTCGCAAGCAACACCATCACAATGCTCTTACCACTGCCTTGCGTGTGCCAGATGATGCCGCTCCTCCGCTGGCGGACGTGCTCTTGCGCGGCTTTGATCCCTAAATACTGGTGCACCCTCGGCAACTTCTTTATCCCGCCGTCGAACAGAACGAAGTCGTGCATCAGTTCGATCAGTCGCTCTTTGTTGCAGATCTTCAGCAGGTATTTGTCCATCTTGAAGCGGGAGTTGTCCTGCTCGTCTTCCTTCCACTTCAAGAAGTATTTCTCCGGCGTGCCAATGGTGCCGTATTGCAGACCCTCGGAATCGTTACCGGCCAGTACGAGTTGCACCGTGCTAAAGAATCCCTCGTTGAACTCTGGCTGCTGGTTGGAGAGGCACTGGCGGATGCCGTCGCCGATGCTGATGCGGCTGTTCTTCAATTCCAGAATTCCGATGGCGATGCCGTTCACGTACAACACCAAGTCGGGCCGCCGTTCATGGTTACCGCGAAGTGTGACCTCCTCCACGATGGCGAAGTCATTCTTTTCCGGCTCTTTCCAGTTGATCAGGTGGATGGTGTCTGTAACCTTGCCCGCCTCGGTCTTTACCTGCACGCCATAGCGCAGCAGTTGGTACACGGCCCGGTTGTTCCCGTAGAGGCTACGGTTGGGGTGGTCCGCGTCGATACGCAGCGCGTGCAGCGCAATGCCGATCTGTGCCGGAGGATAGCCGCGATTCGTCAGATACGCTGTGAGGATTTCTCCCTCGATGTTGCTGTTCCCGTCGCGGTCGATCCAGTTGCCCAGGTAGCGGTAGCCCAACTCATCGCGGAACAAAGCGATGACGCGGTCCTGCGTGGCGCGCTCGGGTTGGCCGATGCCGTTCATTTCTGTACGCTGATCAACTTGAATGTGATCTGGTAGCGGTAAAACTTGACGTTTGACACCATTGCCAACGCCCGGCGGATTCTCTGGTCGTCTTCGAGTGCGATGATGATGCCTTCCACGGTCTGGTCGTCCTCGGCCAACACATCTTGCACATAGCCCATATAGCGTAGCGTCTGGCCTACAACGGCATCGCTCGCTCGTCCCTTTTTCAGTTCCACTACTAGCAGCCGCTTCTTGTCTTTACTGATGGCAAGGATGTCGAGCGGCCCGGTGTCGGTCTCGTATTGCTGGGCCTTCTCACCGTCTTCTTCGTAGATGTCGTATTCTTTGGCTAATTCGGTCTGTGCCCAGTTCTTCACTAGAAAATCTTCAAGGTGTTCTTCGAGCGCAAAGGCCGAAGGGTCTTCGACCGTGTCATCGGTTGATATGAGCTTGGCAGCGGCAACGCCACCGATGAATCTTTCGATTTCTTCGGCGTACCGCGAGACGTTGCTGACGGTGCCAATCGATCCCGTGGAATTTCGCAGGGCCTCGTTCATGGCAGCGCGCTCGATGCTGACGTTCAACCAATGGAAAGGACGGCGATGGAAGAGGATCTTGCCAGACTCATAGGTGTAATCGCCGCTCACTTCGCCGACACGATACCGTCCAGACCCGTCTGGAGAGAGTACGACGTCGCCCCGATTGATTCCTTTCGAGACTGTCCACAAAGCTCCGCACGCCAGTCCAGCCCCGATTTTCGTTTTGTCCGGATGCTTTCCTAGGTAAATCGGAATGAACTCCTCGTTGAAGGCGCGCCACTCCTCCGGCAACTTGTCGGTCAAGTCTTGGTCGATGCCGAAATCTGTGCCGATGAAGTTTCCGGCGAAACATTCCGCGGCGTAGACGCTCCTCTGCCCGAGCATGATCCGGTAGTATCCTTTCGCAGATTTCATACGAGTCGGACCCTCCCAGTGAGGAGTTCCTGCATCATGCCGTGCTTGAGGTGGCGGGCCTTCGCCACCTTAGCCTCGAGGGTAGAGATTTCCCCCTCCATGTCGGAGAGAATACCGGCAATGGCGTTTTGTTCGGACAGGCACGGGCAAGGCATCTCCAAGATTCTCAATTCTGTTAGCCCTATTCGCTTTCTCGTCGAACCTGTGCCCGCGTTTGCTGCTTTCGTTCTGAAAGCCGGAGCGTTGATCACGATGTAAACGAAATATGTGTTGAATTTCTTTTGATCAACGGCGAGACGGATCCCGTCAGAGCACATAAGATACCGATCGCGATGTTTCGGAACAATACACGCCCTCGCCACGGGATCGCCCATTTTAGAGAGAATTATTTCGTCGGGGTAGACGTTGCAGCTCAGGAGTTCATCGGCTTTTTGAGGTGAGGTGTAAATCTCATATTCATCCTTGAATTCACCGTCACCAATATTTTGGAGCTGAATAATGCGCACGCCTTCGTTGGTGTAGTCTGATGATTTCAAGTTCGAGCCGAACGGTCCACCCGTGAAGCTCCAACGCCGAGTAGGATCAGAAATCTTTTCTATGCTTGTTGTCTGCCATGTGGCCTTCGGGCGGAGCAATTCCTGCATGGCGCCTTGTTTGATGTGGCGCTTCTTGACGATCAGTTGCTCCAGCGATTCGATGAGAGCGTCGGCATCGCTCAACGCCTCGGCGATAGATTCTTGTTCTGCCTTGGTGGGCGGGAGGGCGACTGGAATCTCAAGAAGCCTCGAAGGTGAAGTGTGCTTCACTTTCGTTCCAGCGGCCGTTTCACGCACCTTAGCTCGATAAGCAGTGGAGTTGAAAACGCGATACAAGAAGCTGCTGCTTAGTTCAGAGGAGAGAATCTTTGCCCTTCCAATTCGCTGGTTATGGAGGTATATCGCGCTAGTCGGCACGAACGCAGCGCTTCCCAACAAGCCGTCCGCTTGCTCCGTCATCGCTACTATCAAATCGCCGCCACTCAGCAAGTAGTCGTCCGGCAAAGGTCCCTCGTAGAACTTCTGTTTATTCCCTATGTCCCGAAACCCTCCAGTTTCGTGGAAATGGCCTGGCGTGGTTAGCCGGTACTTGCCGGCCGATCTGAAATACCGGCTCTCAAATCCAAAGCCATGTAGAATCGCAACGAGTCCTGCCAATGGAGTGATCGACCAATCCTCGGGCACCACGCCCACAGCGGTCTGTTTGCAACCAGTTTTCAGTTCCATGCAAAACCCATCCTTCTCAGATGACCATTCACTCTGACCTCCAGTTCCGCCGCTCGGCTGGCCATCCGCGGCATAGGTGTTTCGTAGCGTTCGGCGAGTTCCTTCACGCGGTGGGTGAGCGCCCGACTGATGCGGTCCATTTCCCCGTGAACGGCGGCATCGAGTGCCGTGAGCCATTTATCGTCTACGACCAGATTCTGAAGGTCTTCCTCTGTGAGCTTGGGGTATTTCTTGTAAGCCTTGTCGTCGAGGTCTGCCTCGGCTTCTTTGAGACGCTTTTTGAGGTCGGCTTCCTCGTTAGCCAGTTTCAGCCAGTCATTCAAGACGGCGGCTTCGCCGTCGGAATCCTTGTCACCTTCTATTTCCTTCAGGCGGGAGGTTACCAAAGCTCGCGTCACTCTTCCTACCTTGCCCTCCGGCGCATCAGTCCTCGCTTCCGCAAAGGCGTCATCCTCGCTGCCGCTTCGCTCCTCGACTAGCTCATTCATTCGGGCGGTCACGGTTTCCAACTCGGTTGTGAGATTGTCGATGGCCTCCTGCTCTGCAGCAAAATAGCGAGCGACGATTATGTTCTTGGGCACGAGGTCACAGGCCCAGCCTTTGTCCTTTTCTTTGCCCTTCTTGTCCTTCTCAATAACGCGGTGGATTTCGGTCTTCCAACCGTCGGCGGCGATGGAGTAGCAGTCATCCTGCATGGTGTCGGCCCAGTAGTCCATCAGGTGCTGATACACGTCATACCTGTCGATCAAAGGCCGGTCAGTGTGGTGAGCCAGCAAGTCCTCGGATAGACGGGCGATGACTTCCTTCGGATGGATGCCCGCTTTCAACTGCCGCAGCGTGGTGGCGCTCTTTCTTCTCCACGCGGCGAAGTGGGCGTTCATGCCCGAAATAAAAGCGGCGAACTCCGGGTTGCCGTAAATCGTTGTTTCGATCGCGTCCTTCTCCACGGAGAGGTCGAGGTATCCGGGCCGGTTCTCCTTGAACAAGACCTGTCGAAGATTAGGGCAGACTTTCCAATAACGGCAGAGGGCATCGACATCGCGCACCGGAATTCCACCACGCAGGTGGCCGTCGATGTCCTGCAGATCCTCCTCATCCTGGCGGTCGATGTAGCGCGGCAGGTTGAGGTTGAAGTCCTTCGTCTCGATTTCCGCGACCGGGACCATGCGCGAATATTTCGGAACTTCGCGCAGCCGCTTGAAAACATCGACGATCTCGTGAATATCCTGAGCGCGAAGGCGATTCTTGGGGCCGTCCTTGATGAAGCCCGCGCTGGCGTCGATCATGAAGATGCCCTTGCGGGCGTGAGCGTCCTCCTTATCGATGACGACGATACAGGCGGGTATGCCGGTGCCGTAGAAGATGTTTGCGGGCAAGCCGATGATGCCCTTGATGTAGCCTTTTCGGACAAGAGCGCGGCGAATATCAGCCTCGGCGTTGCCTCGAAACAGGACGCCGTGCGGCAGGATGCAGGCACCTTTGCCGGTGCTCCTGAGCGAGCGAATGATGTGGAGTAGGTAAGCGTAATCCCCCTGCTTGGCGGGCGGCACGCCGAAGGGTTTGAAGCGGTCATACCGGTCTTTGAATGGATTAATGCCGGTGCTCCAGCGTTTGTCACTGAAGGGCGGATTGGCGACCACATAGTCGAAGGTCTTTAGTGTCTCGCCTTCCTTGAACTTTGGATCGGCCAGCGTGTTACCGGGCATGATGAGCGCGGTGGGATTGTTGTGCAGGATCATGTTCATCCGCGCGAGAGTGCTGGTAGCGTCGTCTTTTTCCTGCCCGTAGAGCGTGACGGGTGTCCGAGCCTCGTCGCCAACCTTCAGCAGCAACGAACCTGAACCGCAGGTGGGGTCATAGACTGTCGTGGAACTCGTCGTCTCCGCGTTGCCGATACCGATGATCTGCGCAATGACGCGGCTCACCTCAGCAGGAGTGTAGAACTGGCCCTTGCTCTTTCCACTCTCGGTGGCGAAGTGCCGCATCAGGTATTCGTAGGAGTCGCCCAGGATGTCGTCGCCATCGGCGCGGTTCTTGCTGAAGTCGAGCGCCTTATTTTCAAAGATGCCGATGAGGTTGGTGAGGCGATCCACCATTTCCTTGCCGCTGCCGAGCTTGGCAGCGCTGTTGAAGTCCGGCATCTCGGACAGCTTATTGGCCTTGGCCAGCGGCTCGATGATCTTCTTATTGATCTGGTCGCCGATGTCGGACGTGCCCTTGAGCGCGACCATGTCTTTGAAGCTGGCACCGGCTGGGATTGTGATTGGCGCATACGGAACACCGGCGTATTTGTCGCTGATGTACTTGATGAAAAGGAGGACGAGGACGTAGTCCTTGTATTGGCTGGCGTCCATGCCGCCGCGGAGTTCGTCGCAGCTTGCCCAGAGGGAGGAATAGAGTTCGGATTTCTTGAGGGCCATGCCTTACGTCATCCTGCGATGTAAGCGGGGGAGATGGCGAATTATCGCATATTGGAAGAAGGGAAGGTTGAGGCTGAGGATCCGGAGTGAGGTGCCGTATGCGCGTCCGATTAGAGTAAACGCAACTAAGACGGTGCAAAACCGAGAGGGTAATTCTCCCGGTCGGACCTCGACAGTCACATTTTCGTCTCTCTCCTGGCGAGACCCAGCCGTGCCGTGATCTTGACGTGCACTTTGAATCCGTAGGCAGAACCGGTTGCGGACCAAAAACACCTGTTTGTGGGCCTGGGGGCGGCCGGTTTTGGGGTTCTGTAGATTCATGAGCTTGCAGACGCTGAGCGCAGACGGGTTTTTGTGCAGCCGAGGTCAATTTCTTGGTGCGTAGGCTGCGGCTATTTGCTAGAGCCCTTCAGTCGCCGACCCCGCCATAGGCCCTGTGTACGGGGCGACTGACATTCCAACAGTCGCCTCAGCCGTAAAGTAGGAAATACCCGCACAGAAGCTCATCCTTCATTAACATGCTGTGTGCCAACTGTGTGCCGGATTTCTCATCATCATGACGGAAGATTTCCTTACGTTGTAATAACTGTTCTCAGAGATGTGACCTTAGACTTCCTCAAACATACTTGTGTGGTAAGCGAGTGTCCAAAGCTTCTCGCCGCCCTGCGCGAGCGCCGGCCTGAACCGTTCGGGTGCAGCAGGGTCGCGTGCGGCGAGTGGAATCTCTGAAACTGAGATCGTTGGATCCATTTTAGTGCGCAGACCGTAAACGGTCACCTCTTCGATGAAACAACAGGTACGATCGAGCATGTGTTTGACGAATACGGAAACAGCCTGGCCCTCTACTTCCGGCTCAATCATCTCTATTCTGCCGCCGGTATCGCGATAACCAGATCTCGGCAAGATCCATCCTTCGTGTTCAATCTTGTTTCTAAGGAGATTCAGCCTCTCAGCCCAGCTGCGTGCTTCCGTCAGGTAGTCCGCCAATTCCGGATGGACGAGAGCTAGTTTCGCCAGCCCTTTCTGATATTGATTCTGGTCCCGAAAGAAGAAACCGATATCCAGTCCCAGCACCTTGGCCAGTGATTGTATGCCTTGCTTGAGTGAGCGCCCTGTGCTCGTCACGAAATTTGCCATATGCTTGCGCAACCCAGGGTCAATTCCATCAACCTGAATCGATTTCCCGGAGAGACGCGCCGCTTCGCCGCTCAGGACCTTCCCTTTATGATCGGCAAGCAGTTGCTCAATCTCCCCGGCCGTCGCGCGCGCATCTGAGAGCGCGGTCAACGCGCTTTCATAGGCTTTGTCGAATGCGTCGCGGTCCTTGTCGCTGAAAACCCGGTCACGAAGCATCAGGACACCCATGAAAAGGCGAGCCATGAAAGGGCTGCTGGATCCCTCGTCCGCTATTTTGGACACGATCCAGCTAGGCTGTTCCGGCTTCACTCTCATATTCGACCGGGCCTGAAATGTCTGGAGTGCTTTCAGGAAATCAGCGCGCGTAATCGGCAAGACACTCGATATTCGAGCGTTCTCTTGTGGGATGATGTGGGCGTCCTTCATTACACGTCCTAGATACACAAGCACGGTCTCCAGTGGCATCGTCCCAATGATCCTGACCGCGCCGCCTTCCTGCCAAGGAATGAACTGTACGTGCGACAGGAGTTCCCCTTGAGCGTTTCAATTCGGAAGGGCAGGTTCCGGAGACTTGCCCCTCTGTCCATTCGCATTTCGTCCGGCACCGGCACGAGCTCGCGCTTGAGGTTGAACTGATAGGCGCCGAGGGTCATTCCCATCGAAGAAACGCCTTCGACCGCAGCATTCTCCGGCAGCTTGACGCCGGGCGAGAAAATCTCCAGATGCATGAACAAGAATCCACACATCCGATTTAAGGAATGCAGGCCGACCCCCCTTGCAAAAACGTGGGCATACATCGGCATCACAGGAAAGTCGGTAGTGTTTGGCAACAAGAAGTTGCCTTTAATCCTGTCGCCCTCAAACTGGACCGCGTAGTTTATTGTCCCTTTTTGGAGCACGACCACCATGTCGGGCCATTCGCACGATGGGGTTGTTCGGTTAAGCGCCATAATCTGTTCCGCTACGCCTTCGAGAGAACTCTCGGACTCGACGCAGAAAATAATGCCCAGCGGAACGTCATTCATCGGGTGGGTGATCCCATTGGGATGAGGCGGCCGCTTGAGACGCTTCACGGCACCGATGCGGGCATACCCTGTTCTAAGTTCATCCGCAGTTAGGATTCGGGCGGTGTGAAAGACGCATGCGACATTGGCAGCCGGTGTTTGGACCGGTCCTCCAACTTGTTGGGTGTTCGCCCCTGTGTGAACAGCAGCCGGGTACGCGGCATCAGCGCCGTCCCCAAGTTCCGGAACAGAAATGACGCCAGTGACATAAGGCCAAACGAGTAGCGGATTGAGAAAATCAGCAAGCGCGGTGGAAACTTCAACGCCGGTGACGGTTCGCCGAACTATCTCCTGGGCACCATCCCTGATCAGGTCCGCGATATTAGTCTGAGAAGTCATGCGCCACGAACGGAACCGGGTTCATCGTCAGGGTGCACCGCGTGGACGGGCCAATTCGCCAGCGGGAATTCCCCGTGTAAGCTCCGCAATGTGAATATGTCCAGCAATTCCGGCGCTAGGTTCATGCATCGCCATGGGCTGTCCTAGATGAACATGCTTGAATGCCTTTCTTCCTCCTCTTTCCGCTACCGAAATCGGACGACCTACAGTTGCACCTGAATCGGATCTCCGACATCGCTTTCCGAATAGTGCGGACAAGCCGTAAGGTTGAGATGCCGCAGCGTCACGCTCTCTTTCACCGTTCCCTTGTTTCCGTCGTAGGACAGGTAGGCGTGGGGCAAGGGCCTGCCGGTCCATCCGGTGACGATATCGACCCCCAGACCCACGGCCGTAGAAGCCAGGACGCCGTTCGCCCACACGACTTGCGGACGGGCACCCGCCTTTCCATATCGCTTGGCCTCTTCGGTCATTTTTTCGTCGGTGAGAAAGCCCATGCAGCGCATGCACAATCCTCCCGGCGACGACAATATGACTTGCCCACCGGTGACCGGCGGATTGTCCCCATGCACATCCATGCCGATATCGATGTAATGCATCATGTAGCGGCGGCAGATGACTTCCAGTTCGTACCGTCCCTGATACCCGTCCACGCAACCGAACACAATCTGGCACTCGCGCAGCGGCTCCGGATTGTCCTGCCACCTCCCGGCGAAACCCCTTACCCGCGCGTGCGGCTGAAGGCCGAAAATCATCCTCTTCGCGATATACAGCTTGGGGGTTTCGGCGGCCACATCGACTGATGTCGCGCCGACCAGCCGGTTCAGATTCGAGTCCTCCACAACGTCGCCGTCGTAAGTGACGAAGCGCTGAAAGCCGATATGAGCGAGTTGCTGGATAATGTGAGAGCCTCCCCCGCCTAAGCCAGCCACGCCCACCGTGCAGCGCGCAATGCGAGCTTCAGAATCCGGACCAAGAAAAGATTGCCTGCTGAATCGCTCCTTGCTCATCCGCTGACCCCCATCTCGAAAATCCCGAGAGGTTTCCCGATGACGCTGATCGCATGGACGGTTACCGGCTCCTTGCGGCCAGGAAGCCATACCCACCCCGCGCCGTGGTCGTTGCTCAGGATCATGATGCCGTGCGTCGCCTCGCGCCCCACCGACTGAAATCCGGGCATGAGTTTGGGAATTTCACGCCTGTCGATACGGCTCATGCCGGTTTTGCCATTGTGCGGATGCACGTGAACGTGGAGAATCCCCTCCCGCGTTGGCCGACCGTGGTAAACCGCCTGCATGGCCCACGTGAGAGCATCGCTTCCGATCCTTGCTCCGACAGTCTCGTCCTCCATATATTGTTCGTCAGGGATCGAGTGATACCGCGTGAGCAGGACGAGCTTTGCCGCGTTCGCAAGTGATCCCGTGCGCCCGAACACAAACCCGATGCGCTCCGTGGCAAAAGGGTGTGGCCGAGCAAGATCCCGGTGAATCTGATCGTACACGGAGCCCGTCATCCGGATCTCGACCGTCATTTTTCCTTTGTAAATCCCGAGAGGTGAGCCAGCAAGATTTTCACGAGAGTCGGCGATGCGACATTCACGCTCCACGAAAACGCGAACCAGTTCCGCTCGCAAATCCTTGCGTTGGTGACATTCCAGTTCCGCGAATACGGCGATTTGACCAGCTGCGAAAAATAAAGCTGTGAGGGATACCCGTCGGCTCCCTTAAACGGACGAAGCAGGGCATCGCACGAGGCGGGCTCGCATCCTTCGGGAAGGCGAAGCTCCTCAAGAAGAAGATAGGTCTCATTGCCTTCGGTAAGAGCACTGACCTTGGAGCAATAGCGCTTCAGCTCATCAACCTGCTCCTGCGGATAGGACATGCCTGCCTCCTACGATGACCCGCCCGATTGCGCCTGCGTGTGAAAGACCTCACATCCGCGGATTTTGACCGGCTTATCCGCCGGCTGCGGCAGGGGCGGTCCGTTCTTCTCCTCAAGCAGAATGTATCCCTCCGGCGTTTCGTTGACCTTGCCTAGGATTTCTTTCACGCTCCGGTCGCCACGCTCGATCTGATACGGGTCACCGTTAATGTAGATCGTCACAATTTCCTTGTGTGCGGTGATAAACCCCTTCAGGCCCTTTTTCCGGAGATCGACTTTTTCGTCCGGCTCGACAACGTCGTTCTCGCGGTGGACGAATTCTTCAATCAGTTCGAACGCGCACGGGCGCTTTCCCACTTTTGCCAGAAGCATTTCGCCAGTCGGGTGCGCCGTATCGATCCTGAACCTCTCGCCGTCAATTCGAACGTGATACGCGCGAGCTTCCGGGACGTTCTCTCCGCGCTGAGCGAATTCGAAAATGTCTACTTCGTTGTTTTCCATGTCATTGCCCCTACCTAACCCGTTTGCCGCGTCCGCACCGAACGATGTTTTGCGGCTCTCAGGCTAAATTGTGAACGCCTTGTGTGGCGAATATATTCATTATAACGAACCACGAAGGAATCGGTCAAGTCCGAGTTCCCGAATACATTCGTTCGTGATAAATTGCAGAGTTAGCAACTCTGGCCCAAGGGGAGCGGAATGGCAACGGTTGGTGATCGAATAAAGAAAGTGCGGGAAGCGAAGGGTTGGACGCAAGAAAAGCTAGCGGATGAATCGAAAGTGAGTCGGGGTTTCCTGAGCGAAGTTGAGAAACGAGGCAAGAACATCAGCTTGGATTTGTTGCTGCGGATCGCAAATGCGTTGGGAGCTTCGGTCGGCTACCTAGCGACTGGCGAGGGAGAGCAGTTGGGAGAGCGTAAACCTGTCGTGATTCCTCTGGAGCTTTCACAAGCAGCCGAGGAATTGCGGCTGTCGTACCCCGAGGCGCTTGATTTGCTCGATGCGTACAACTCGGTCGTTGCCCGGAGGAGCGACCGATCCAAGGGTACGATGTCAGTTAAGGACTGGAAAGAATTGCACGCCGCTGTGAAGAGCGTCATTCGGAGAGTCTATGGATGAGTGGTCGGCTTGACAGTAAAGTGAAAATTTGGACCTTGGCTTCTGATCTGGGCCTGCCGGAATCTGACAAGCCGAGTCGCGCGATCCTTGCGTTCGTGATTCGCCGCGTCCGAACCATTGCCAAGAAATTCTCCTGTGCGAATCTCAATGATCTGCTGGGTTCCGTCGCGGGCGCAGTGGATACAGTTTTTGAGGAAATCCATACCTCGGATGATCTCCGAAAAGTACAGGCAAAGTATGTTAAGAAGGGCGAGACGGGGTTCGCGAACCTTGACGCTGATCTATCAGGATCGAAGGATTTCGGAATCACGATCAGGAGAATGCACAGGGAAGGCTGGGAACCGCAATTCGTATCTGTGATTGATTGCAGAGGCGAGAAGATCTTTCGCTCGTACTTCACCAAATGGCATGAACTGGCACATTTGCTGACGTTGACCGCGCAAATGAGATTAGAGTTTCGCCGCTCGCACTCCCAGTTGGCAAATCACGACCCCGAAGAGCGGCTAATGGACATCATTGCTGGCGAGCTTGGGTTTCTCCCCGATTTCCTGCCCAGCGACATGCGGGACGATGTCTCGTTCGGAGCCATCGAAAGAATTCGGCAAGAATACTGTCCAACCGCCAGCCGTCAAGCTGCGATGATCGGCATCGTTAAGGCGCTACCCAAACCTTGCATCTTGCTCAGTGCCCAGTTGGCCCTTCGCAAGAGCGAGGCATCGAGCCTTGGCCAAATGATTCTTGACGTGCGTCTACATGAACCAGTGCCCGTACTACGAGCCGTCCACGTAACAGTTAATGAGGCCGCGCGAGAAGAAGGCATCCAGCTGCATAAACAGTGGAGAGTTCCGAAAGAATCGGTAATTGCCAGCGTTTTTGCCTCCGGCGAGTATGCCGAGGCAACAGAAGATCTGAGTTGGTGGACAACGAGCAGCGGGTCCCGTCTCGACAAGTGTCCGGTATTGGTCAAGGCGCGTAAAGGCTGGGAGGCTGTTGAAGCCCTCTTTATCCCGAAACTTTGAGCCAATGGTTTTCGCCGATGGCTCATCCCTTACAAATTCTTTGGCCTTGAACGGCTGACTGTCGGTCAGCCGTTCGCCACTTCTGAGGAGAGTTTCAGATGCCGAGGTCCCGTTATCAGTCCTCCTACTGTGACCGCCCAAGTTGCGGATGGCCGACAAACCAGAAACTGGTCGACCTGATCTCCTATCGTGTATTCTCCTCTGACCGAATCACCATTGCCAGTCATCTCAGTTGCGAAGAACTCAGCATGATCATACAAGAGGTTCTCAAGGGCATCAGCGGCATCGACGAAGATGACGTAGAAATCATCTTCGCGTCTGGCATTATCTGCAACTGGTGGCGGAAGGTTGTCAGGCTTCCGACGGCAGAGGTTCCGCTCCGCCTGACAACGCGCAATTTGCAATGGCATCAAAACCGTTATGACGACCCGGATCCTCTAGAAGGCAACGAGGAGTTTAGAAAGCACACTCCGTTCATCTCCACTACCGCGGGAAGTGTTGAACGAGACGCTTTCAACGAAATCAACATCTTGTATCCTGCCTGGTGGGAGGCACTCAGATTCGCCACGAACTTCTGGAAGGCGGATGGATGGATTTTCTATTGCAGCGCCTGGATCCTCGGGAAAAAAGCTATCGGCCATCAGGCATTTTCAGAAGAACTCCGCGAGCTACACGTTTATGGTGACTTCTCGCTGTTTCAATTGGAAGGTGAAATCACAGCAAAGATCCAGATACCGACCACTCAGATTAAAAAGGCGGAAGAGTGGAGATTGGGCGATATTCAGATTGCTCTCCAAAACGGCGATATACCCATGCCCTCTCGAACGAAGATGAACGATCGTTTCATCGATCCATCCACATATAGCAACGTTCGCCCAGCTTTGGCATAGATCGGAGACGTGTGAGAGACGTCGCCCAGGAGCTCGGAATCGACACCGAGTTTGTCGCTCGTGATCTGGATTTCCACCGCGGTGTCGGTAGGGCGTACCTCTCTCAACTCGAGAAAGGCGTTGAAGCCGGGAGATGGGAACCAGCTGCCTTCGCCGCTACCGCGTTCCGCCGGGCTGGCGCTCATGCGCTTCTTCTCGACAAGGCGGAACTCGCTACAGAACTGTTCGGTGAAAGCGCGAAATGCTACGACACTTTGCGCCGGCCCTACGCTGCAATGATGTGGTCGTTAGCACGGAACCTCCGGTCCGCTCGGGAATCTTCAGACAGGAGCTTAGGTGACTTCACGAGAAGCGAAGGACGATATCCTTCTGAGCAATTCAGCCAATTGGCATACCCCCTGTTGATCGAAGGTGCAATGGGATTCGAACAGCAGACAAAGGCAGTGCAAGATCCATATGGCCGGTTTCGAAGGGTTGGCAGCGAATTGACAGCCCTTTCGACGACTCCCGTCGGCATGATGGGAATTTCCATGGCAAATTACCTGAAACTGGCCACTTCGATGGAGGAAGAGGCGAATCCCCATGATGTTCAGTATCGCCTACTGCCTTTTCTTAATGCTTACGAGGTTGCTCTCGAGACCGCTCGCTCAAAGAGATACCATTGGAGCCGTCTTCTGATGCCATTTCATCCCGTTGAGACAGACATCCTTTCTGTTCTGGCAACCTCGAACCTTTGGTTCAAACGCCGCAAGCTAAAGCTCAGTGATTTCATACGTGCACGTGCGGAATCCCGGCTCGCCTCGAAGCTCATGTCTGATGCACTCGAACGAGTGGAAGAATGATTGGGCAAGGCCGTGAATCGATGAAGAGCGCGATTCTCCGGATTGTTCCGTAGAATGTCTCGCTGCTGATCTTTTTGCGGCCACAATGAGTTGTTCTCACAGATTTCATGTACATCGGTCCTCACAACTCGGCTTGTGGAACGCGACTGAGCGAACGGATCCCACTTGCCGGTTTACGGCAATCCCTAAGTTATGGGTGGACAGTCTTGTGTGCCGCAGGTGTGCCAGATTTGCTGGCGCGACGTACATTCCGTCGGCTGACTGTCGGCAATCCAGAGGCGCAGAAAAATACGTCACTTCGGGGTGGCTTGTGCGCCCTCGGTGTGCGGAAGCATTGAGATCGGGTCTAAACGAGATTAGTCGTAGACGCCATTTACTACGCCAATTGCCAGATAGTTGGGTTGGGTCCTGAGATTCTCACGGACAGCCCGTAGTGACAAGGTTTGACGCTCCGTGACCGTGGTAATTGGTCGTCCGCCTGTGGCATCATGTAAAACATGGTTAAACGGTCAAGCAGGATGGCGAAGCGAGATGACTACCAGAATGCCCTCCGAGCGGTTGAAGAGGCCATAGGATCGTCACTGGGCAAGAATCCAGCGGCAGTGGCTTTAGGCCGTCAGGGTGGGCTAAAAGGCGGCAAAGCGAGAGCCAAGAAGCTCACCGCAGAACGAAGAACGGCAATAGCGAAGCAAGGCGGGAAAGCTCGCTGGGCTAAGGGCAAGTAGAGTTATAATCAGGCTACTTGGGGGTGATCAGCCCCCCCCGAGTCCTAAGCGATTCACCACGGCTCGATTCGCGCACCTCCCGCAGAGATCAGCGAATCGGGCCTTCGTGTTTTCGCCCCCATGCCATGGTGAGTACTGCGATGGCACCGGGCTATAGCTATTCTCATGATACGGTTTCCTTCTAGGCCGTCTGGTCTGCTGCCAGATGGCCCCTTTCTTTAGCAGAACTCTCGGGCTTCTCTTTCTTAGCTTTCGGCCCCGGCTTCGCCCTGACTACTGTTAAACCTTCCGCCGTAGCGCCCTTCTTTTGTAATCTCCTCCTGCGTCTGCGTTTTCTTTTCGGCTGTTTGTCTTCCTTCTCCTCCTTGGCCGCCTTGAGGTTCGGATAGAATTTACGCAACCCAAGGTATCCGCTCTTGCCAGGGATCGGTACGAAGGTCTTCACCGCTCTAATCAATGAGATGTAAAGAGTCTTCCTTGGTTCCTTGCCGCCAACCGGACAGCCCCCTTGGTTAAGGGCATTCAACAGTTCGTCCATGGAGACCGCGTGTCCGACTCTTTCCAAGTATGCTGCGGCGGCGGTGGTATACGTCATTCCGAAAAACTCATCAGGGCGGACATTGGCTTTAGTTCCGGCCTTGGCTGTCACTGCCGCTGGCCCAAACTCAGCTTCCCGCCACGTCTCACCCAAACCAGTCTCGCTAGAGTCCTCCTCTTCGTCGGCCTGTACTTCCTGTGCCGTATCTCCAAGATCGCGCCTCAGCCTGGAAATCATTAGATCAAGCTCTTGCACTTCCTTGAGTTTGTCTCGTTTCTGCTGAAGGTAAATTTCCAACGCCTTTCTCAGTGTGTCGTTCTCAACGTAGGACGTGGAGATATGCTGAGGATCGGGCGAACCGCTGACAACGCCGGTGCGAATGCCGATGCACTGAGCAGGGCTGTAACGGCTGTCGGGATTGTCGGAGGGAGCGCCGTACAGCTTTATCAGCATCGCGTAATCCACGTCCATTCTAAAGGCACCTTCGACGGCCTCGGCGTAAGCGCGATGGCCGTCTGTGGTGATTCGAATACGAGTGGTAACACGCGAAGCTAAATCCTCCATGAATTGATTGGCCCACGCCGCGTCACGACCGCCGCACAGGTACGAGAGCATGAGTTTTGGATCGGCATCAATCGCAGTCCAGAGCCAAACGCTTCCCGCGCCTGTGCCCTGTTTCTCAATAGGAACGTTCTTTTCCTTGGCGTAGCAGAAGCTCCAAACTTCGTCGCACTGAACGCGGCGAGTCCGCAGGCCGCGAACGGTATTATCGTGGTGGTCGGCGCAGGGTTTACCGAGATCGCAAAGCAGTTTCAGGATGGCTTCTTGGCAAACTCCGGTCATGCGGGTGATCGAACGGACACTGTTTCCCTCCACTATCATCCCGGCGATCTGTGCTCGTTTCTCTGTGCTCAAGCGGTTCATAATGTGGTAATTACAGCTTGACCGCTCAAGAATAGTCAAGCAAATAATTCTTAGTAAGGCAGATTCCTACCACGAACTGCCTATTTACTTACACTTTGGTAATCGTTACATTTGGTGGGGCATCTATAACACTAGTGCAGCCCATGTCCACAGCCCTCAAAATACGCCCAGAATGCGCAGTCGATGTCACGGTCATTATGCAACCCGACGGGACGCGATTCCACGCATACTGTCCACAGTTGAAAGGGCTTCACATTGACGGCGGTAATGAACAAGAAACGTTTAACCGGGCCATCCACGCAGCAGAGATTTACCTTCTGTCTCTCTCCCGTCACGGCGAAACTGTCCCTACTGATGTTCGGGTAGAAGTGCCAGAGGGTGCGATAGTTCGCACCGTGAGCCTCGAATGGCCTTTGCACAGAACGTCTGGAATCAGCTAAAGAATCTCACAAAAGGTGAGTTCGTCTCCGCCCTTGAGCGGGACGGCTGGACGCTAGAAAAGCCGTCAGCATCGAGCGGATCCATTCGCCTGTACATCAAGTATGATCCGCAGGGTAAACCCTTAAAGCGTATTGAAATTCATTATCATCATTCCTCAGATACGATGGGCGCCGGTCTGCTGAAGGGGCTTTTAGCGGACACAGGCTGGACCGAGAAAGACATGCGCCGCCTTAAACTCATCAAATAACCGAAAAATCAAACCTTGTCACTACCGGACAGCCCCCGAGCTGGCCAAATTCGCCGCGTTTCCCGTATAATCGACTAAGCATCAAGAGCCGGTTCGTTTCGCACGAACCACGCCAACCGAGCGCAAAGCGCCACGGTGGAACGCCTAGCAGGCGGATGCGGCAGATAAAGGAGTCTGCAAAATGAACCCATCAGAAACTGGAACAAACGCAAGACAGAACGTGTACCAATCTATCTTGAAAATTGCCAATAAGAGACTGGAACAGGCAATCCCCGGCTCAGGGGGTGCCTTCGCTCAGTTATCTTTGGCGGCATTGTTGAATCTGTTATTTCTGCTAAGGGGCGAGTGGGGATCAATCGGGGACTATGGGACGACCCAAAGAGCCGTTCGAGAACTTGTCGGTGATGAATTGCTGTGGGCTGAACCTCAGAAGTCTACACTTGCTCCCATTGAACTGGTCCAGTAACCGGCAGGTGACGGAAAAATTGTCGTTGCCCTCGACGGGAATGGCACGGTTACAACCCCACGCCACAGGGGAATCACGTTTGGATTGGCGAGCCTATACCAAGTACAAGGAAACGGGGGATGTGTTTTTGTTGTTTGTCTCGCCGCATCGATACACATGGATCCCGAAAAGCGCGATGTCGCCAGCACAGATTGAAGAATTGCGCGGCCTGTTAAGAGCTCGAATGTCTCACCACAGTAGTCCTTTCGTCGACATTCAGCAGCGTACGTGGCGATAGCAGCCGCAACAGCACGCACCGGCTGTATCTAGCCCAATATAAGCGGACCTTCCAGTGCCCAGTAGCCCTACAACATCAACAATTGAACCTCTGCGATAGAGCCTCGCCTGTTATCATCGTCAGCCGAGGGGGAATCCAATGGGAAACTTGTCTGGAGTAGTTCAGCAGTTGAGGAAAGAACGCACGCGGTTGGCAGATGAACTCCACCGCGTAACCGTAGCTCTGACTGCCTTCGGAAAAGCATACATCTCTGGAAGCAATACGAAAGCAGTCACGAAGCGAACGATTTCGGTTGCTGGACGCAAGAGAATAGCTGCAGCACAGCGTGCGCGGTGGGCCAAGCAGAAGCAAGCACAGAGACCCAAGCGAACGATGTCTGCATCAGCCCGTAGGAAGATCGCGGCGGCACAACGGGCAAGATGGGCGAAAGCCAAGGCGCAGCAGAAGAAGGCTGCCTAGGCGTACTCAAAGACGCGATTCCACTTGCCGTGAAAATCACTTTAGAAGACGCGCTGTCCTTGCTGGGGAAGTACGCAGAGGAACGAACACCTGTGCTTGCGGCTTTTGTGACTCCTTCGGTGTCAGTCGCTAGGGTAACAGGAACAATTCGTGTTTCCATTGTGGATGGAGTCCCGGCGCATCTGATCGTCGGAAGAGAAGACGGCACGTCCGACCAAATCAAGTTCCGATTGGCAGATTGCGTTTTTGAGTACGGTGACTTTCGTGACGCTGGTGCTGAAGATTTTGGTGCACACAAGTTTCAGGGATTTCTGGTGATAGCGTCCAAAAAAGGGGACGCGCTGTCTCTTTTTGAACCGAAAAGCTGAAGGCAAGACACACGGCGGAGGCAGGCCGCCGAAACAATCCTCTTAGCGATGCCCGAAGAAATCACCGTCTCGTTTGCCGGACCGTTCTCTTGGCCCGGCACGCCAGATACACCCTGCGTTTACAATGCAGACCAAGCCCGAAAAATTGGAATCTACCTCTGGACTGTCTCACTCCCGGACGGCCATCTCATCTACTACGCGGGCGAAACCGGACGCAGCTTTGAGATTCGACTGCGCCAACACTACGAGGAACTTGTAAGCGCCCGGTATCACGTGTACTCCGCCACAGAGTTTGCCCGTGGTGAAAAGATCGCCCTGTGGCCGGGCCGTTGGGACGTGAAAGACCGCAAGTCCGACGATGAGTGCGAAGCGAACTGCCAGCGCCTGTCTGAGTCGATTCGGGAAATGATGCTCGTTCTCCGGTTGTTCCTTGCGCCCACGTCCTGCGATACCCGCACACGTCGGCGGATAGAGGCCGCGATAGCACAGCCGCTCTATGCCGTACAGGGCAAAGTTGGAGCATTCCAGGATCGCGGTGTTCGCTACGACCCACGAATGCCCGGCGAGCAGCCTATCGCCTGCGTAGTTAACTCTCCCATGCCACTGCTCGGCGTACCAGAGCGGTTTTGGGCCTAGGATTCGACGTTACCCGATACAATAGGGCGGTAAGCCTGCCGCAGGACTCTATGGCAAACTAGACGGAAGAAACCGATAAAACATCTGAAAATAAACGTCCCGGACAGCGGGATCGTAACGAGAGTCTTTTTCGGCAAGAAATTTGTCACCATCAAAGTTGGCATACCGTATCGCCGACTAGACCCACATTTGCCTAAGAAATAGACCAACGCACTTTTCAGACGCTATCCCCGGTGACGCTCGTCAGCGATGACCAGATCGATAGGTTTCACTTTTTCCTTTTGCTCGGTCCGGCCATCCCTCGATTGATTACCCGCCAAACTTTCGGGCCATATCGTCCGACAGCCGCAGGCAGGTAGAATCCCTTTAGCATCCAGAGCGAGTCGGACATGCTCCGACTCCGCCATCCGAGACGAATCCATAACGTCCACGGTGGCCACAGCCTACGCAGGCTGGATGCGGCGACGAAGATCGCAAAAGGAAACCTAACCATGTGCCTCGCAACCAAGAAGCAGATCGGCTATGCGTGGATGCTGCTCCGTCAGGCAGGGTATTCCACCAAGTTCATGGACAGCGCAGGCTTTGTAGAACTGGGCGCTACGATGCGGGAACGCAGCGGGACGGTGGAAGATTGGCTCAAGGGGATGAGTGCCGCCAAATCGTCCCGCCTGATTCAAAGACTGAAGTGGGAGTGCTGCCTGAACAGGAAGGTTCAGCGGCTAAAGGAGCCTGAATAGATGAATACCATAACCACGGCTCCGCTTATAGCTGATCCCGAACTGAGCGAACCGCGATGTCCCAATGGGCATAACTCAGCGATCCCGCCCAGGTGTCCTGTGTTGATGTTCGTGGCCTGTGGGCATTACGCCACGGAAGCGACCTGGAATGAGTTTTGCATCGTGTGTGGCGTCCACCACGCGCCGTTCAGGATTTATTGGTACCCCTTTCGCATAGACGACCAAGGAGTGCCCGCCAAGAACTACTGCGGGTACTGCGGGGCGAAGATGGTCACTGGCAGGGCATCGCTGTGATCCGGAGGCGCGCCAGTCCCCGACGAGACGCTGACACTTGTTACTGATCCAGTCGTAGCGGCCCTTTCCCTGGCTGCCGCGTATTGTGGATTAAGCTGTGGAGAAGTGGTGCAATTCTCTCCGTCTATTTACTAAGCGTCAACATTTCAACGGATTGCATGCTCGCTGGGCGCGCTCGTGAATTTCAGACACTGCACTGAAAAGCGGCATTGACAACTCTGAAGTAAGTGTTTAGGGTGACACGCGTCGACGGCTGAAAGGGTTGGCTTAATTAAACTTTTGCCGGTCCGAAGTAGGCTGAGTGATCAGCTCGGCGGGGCAACCCGAAGAGCAGCCAGACCTGAAAAAACCGACGGCTCTGCGAGGGGTAGTTGGGGTTTGGGGCCGCGAAAGCGGTGATCGCATCAAGGGCTGTGACGGTGCATGCGTCCACGCCGAAGGCTCCCTCGCAGGAGCTGGCGGCTGGAGCATAACCAATGTCACAGCCTTTACCTTTTTCCAGCGGTCCCCCTAAGCCGCAAAAGCGACTCCACAGAAAATATCCTCGCCCCGAGATCTCCTGTTGCCACACTCTCCCTCTTTCTCAACAAGGATTGGAACAACCGTTCAAACAAGACTTGACTGCCCCCATCTGCGATGGCCTTAACCGGTTCGCACAAGGAATAGTTGCGGGTCTATTTGTACAATACTGAGGACATGGCAGTGACGATCGAGATGCAGAATACGGGTGACCCTCGAGCGCGCAAAGCGATTTTTTGCCGGTGTCGAACATGTGCTGAGTGATGTGGCGGGCGAGTGGCGGGTGTCAATTGTCGGGTCTCGTGCAAATGACAACTGGGAAATGAAAGTGGAGGGACCCCAGGGATTCGAGCGTTCGTACACTTTGGTTGGCGCCGCTGGAGAGCACCAGCCTGAGGCAATACGGAACGCGCTTGTTATGTCGTAACGGGATTGATCCGGGCCGCAACGCCCAACGCCCATATCTATACTGTCGACAGTGATCGACGAGACCGTGCGACATTGCCTGTGCGTTCAGATGTTGCAGAAATCACACGATTCTAAACTTTTGTTTTCACATTATGGCAAGGGCGGCGTTTATGTTTCTGCCGCGCGACCGCACGCCGTTGTGTGCTCTACTTCAGGGAATTCGCGTCAACCCTCACTCCAGGCCTTCCACTATATATAAGTTACTTAGGATTCGGCGAACGTTGTAGACGTAGGTTTTGCTTCGTTCCGCGTAGAGAGCTCTCATGTTCACGCTTGAGCCAGCTTTGTCCTCCAGTTCGAATTTTTGGAGCAGATTTCGCTTCCCGGATCCAACTTGGTCCAATATCTGGGCGATCCGGTCACCGCGGGCGGCGTTGCGAATATCCATGGACTGAGCGTTTTCGATGCCGTATACACGACGGTGCGTGGCAAGCCCTTTGCCGCACGGTAGTCCATAGCGGATTTTTGTACCGAGAAACGGGCCTGGAGGACATCAGGCGATGTCCCCGAAGCCGACTTCTGGCCCGGGACAACTACCGGTTAGCCCTTACCCCGGAAGTGACCGTACGCCTGCGTCAAGTCGATACCTTTCGCCACAGGGGATAACGAATCCCTGCGACCCGATTGATGGCGAAGGCCTGGGCGGCAAGCAGGATCACCGCGATCTCGATGACGACAAGTTCTCTTGGCTGGGAGATGATCCCGAGAGCCACGATGAGCGTAGTTGCGCCTGCGGGAGGATGACTCACTCGGAAGAGCGCCATGAGAGCACCGGTAGCCGAAAGCGCAAGAGCTGCGGCCAGAACTCTTGGAAGATGCACTTCCCCATGTGCAGCGAAGGTTGGCCCGAAGCCTGATGTGACCACGAAAGCCGCATAGCCGCAGATGAGCCCGATGGCGTGGCCCAGGATGGCGTTGCGTGGGCTTGACGCTTCTGCCAACGGCGAGAAGAAGAAGAGGTATGCGGTTGGACCAAGCGACGGAAAGACAAAGGGGCTTCCTGTCACGAGGGCCAGCAAGCCGAGCAACCCGATTGTGGCAAAGCCGTTGACGCCGACATAGACGGACCACACGAGCCGAGGCGGCAGGTGCTTCAGCAGCCATGTCATCCGCAGATGCGTAAAAAGCGCAGCGACGTGCTCGAAGTCGGTGCGCCATTCGTTTCCGTGCTTCGTTTCAGGGGCCATTAGATGTTGGGGAGGAGATCAAAGTATTCATCATCCTCATTCCTGCCCCCCTCGCCGAGACCGACGGTTTTCTCGGACTCGATGAACTCAATCCGCTCGATCCACTTGACCATCTTGTATCCAAGTTGATTTTCAACACGCAGCCGCAAAGGGGCACCGTAGATCTCGGTCAAGGGCTCTCCGTTCATCTGCGTGGCAAGCAGGCATCCCGACTTGAGTACGTTTTCGAGGCTTTGCGTGTCGTAGTATCCAGCGCCGTAGAGCGAATCGCCAAATGAGAAAAATGCGACTACTTTCGCATTCGGCTTAGGTTGGACCAGCTTGATGAGAGACTTCATGGGAAGGCCGCCCCACTTGGCAATGCCTGTCCAGCCTTGAATGCAATGGTGCATGGTGATGTTCTCGGCGACTCCCAGCTTTGCGATGTCGGCGACAGAAAGCTCAACCGGATTGTCGACCAGGCCGCCCACTTTCAGCCTGTAGTCCTGAAATCCCGCCTTGGCCAACTGCTTCCAGTCGTCGCGTACCGGCATCATGCCGTTCGGCCAGAATCGTGGCGAGATGTCTTTCTCCGTATAGTGCTGGCTGGGAGCGAGGCGGTTCAGCGTCATCAGCGACAGCGGGTAGGTGATGGATTTCTGCACATGCTGCAGGAACCGCGGCCAGAACCAGGAGACGTAGTGCGCGCCGATCCACGTAAGTATGACAACGCCGATGCCTACGAAACCAAGAATCATTCCCAACCGATTGTGAGGGTCGTCTGTGCCCATCACAATGTGGTTCATGTTACGGACGAAGCCGGTCATCACGATCAGCGTTACGTGGATGACGATAAAACTGAAGAAACCGAGCATCGTCAGAAAGTGAAGAGAACGCGCTGACTGTCGTCCACCGAAGAGTTTGGCGTAGCGAGGAAACCGGTTCACCACTGCCGGCGACATCGCGATGCCGGTCAGGATCGCCAGTGGACCGAAGACGAAGACAACAGAGAAATAGGCAATTTGCTGTAGGGCGTTGTAGCCGTAGAAGCCGTTGAACTCCGGCGGAAGATGGAAGGTGGCGTAATGCACCCAGGTATTCCATGCCTGCAACAGAACAAGGGGCGATTGTGGCACGAGACGACGCCACTGCTCCGTGTCGAAGAGCATGATCGCGAACAGCACACCAGTAACAATGAACCCGTAGACATTGAGGAAGTGCCAGGAACGGGCGATGCCGACGGTGTGTCGATAACCCGGCGTCGCCACAATCGGCGAGATGTAGCGGGCATCGTCCTTTGCGGTCCAGACCCGATCCGTGGGAATGCGAATCGGTGTCAGACGAATCCACTCGCTATTCGGAGTGCAGTCCGAATTGAAGTACAGGCGAGGGTGATCGACGAGGATGGATAGCCCGCTGCGGATCAGCATCGTCACGAAGACGAAATTGAAGAAGTGGCAATATCGAACCCATAGTGGAAAGCCGTGTGGGCCGGTGAAGTCGTTGGGATAGATCTGCGGGACAGGCGGTATGTATGGCAGCCCGGAGTGAAGAAACTCGATCCATGCAGCAATGACTGGCAGTAGAACCAGCACGACGGCTGCGATGAGTAACGAGGGTCGAATCCAGATGCGAAACCGACGGTCTGGCGGGTAGTGGACTGCTGCATGGGCTGCATCGAACGAGACCATCGGTCACTCCTGAGACGCGTTCATGGGTCTTTGGATCGGCTCGTGCGAATGACTAAGTGCCATAGCCGCGATGCGGCATATCATGCAACTGCCGATCACTTGGCCAGGAGATGGTAAGGATAAATCCGGATTCTTCTACGGCGTCAACGCTATGCTTGATCGAAGCGCCAAGGGTGAAGAGGCTTCCGGCCCGCATGTCATATACCTGTCCCTGCGTACGGTAACGGATACGTCCCTTCAGCACGTACAGAGAGCTTGTACCATCCGCGTGATGCTCTTTGATCTGCGCCGCGGCTTCCATCGAGATTAGAACGACTCGAAGATCCGTCTTTTTGAAGAGTGTACGGGCATATATACCTGAAGCCCAGGGTTTATGCTGTTCGGCCTCGGCGATCTCGGTGAGCAGGTCGAACTGTGCGAGGTCGGCGGTCATCGTTCCGCCGTCGTTTGAACCTGGAATCGGCATTGACAAGGTCCTCTTAGGCAAGACTACGCTTTCCTTGCTTTGCGGCTGCCCTCTTGAAGATAGACGCAAGCACAACCTCTTCATTGTGTTCCGTATCCTTTGCTCCATAAATCAGGGTCGTAGTGGAATGTTTATGGGCTGCATTTAGGACCTGGGCAATCGCATCTTTTATCTCTGGAGCCGTCAGCTCGGCTTTGTAGCGTCTACAGAATTCGAGCCAACGCGCCGGATCGTGGCCGAACCACTTCCTCAATTCTGTGCTGGGGGAAATGTCCTTTGCCCACATATCCAAACGCAGATCGGCTTTCTTCTTGCCGCTCGACCACAGCCGGTCTACAAGGACACGAAAGCCATCAGCGTTGTCGGGCTCCTCATACGCCCGTTTGAGCAAAATCTTCATCGTCCGAACGACCCGTAGTGAGCGTGACACAAAAGGTGTGCCATGCGATGTATAGAAGAGATCACTCTCCAGACACCCACCGGGTTCGTACCCTGAGGCTGGATTGCTACTTCCAGGTCGATCCGGCTCTCTTTCCCGATTCGCCGGCCAACCGGAAGCTATCCAGAAACGGGCTTGGAGGAGATCACTGGCGATCTCCTCGAAGCCGACTTCTGGACCGTGTCACTAAGGTTCGTCCCATGAACCAGCGGTCCCCACATTGCCTATAGCTGAACACAAGCCGACTTAGCAGGGCTAATCGCCGTGCAAACCGGATAGCTTCCGGTTAGCTGCCCACTCGGGAGCTGGCATTCTCTTTCCGCTGTCACACTGAGGCAGGCGCGACAGCTTGAACTTGTTATGACTGCCTGAATCGACAGGGGGCGTTGAGCCAAACACCGCTATGGGTGGCCGTCTCCTTCTCCCGTGGGGAGGGCCCGAGAGAGTGCCGTTTCCAACTGGTCAGGCTTAAATCCAAAGGGGCCAGGCTTGCTCTTGTACGCAACGCGGCCTTGCGAGTCGATCAAATAGATCCGGTCCGGCCAGCCGGTGTAGGCTTGTTCCGTCGAATTGCCAAACTCGTCGAGCACAGCCGGAAACTCTATCCCAAGTTTCCGTACGCAAGCCCCGGCAATGAATGCGCGATCTTCTTCAGTTTTCGGACTGGCAAAAACAACCTGGTCTTTAACATTGCTCTCCATCTGCCAAACATCGCTGGGATGCGCTTCGGTAATGTACACAACCAGGAACGTCACGCGCCCGCGATACTGCTCGTAAAGCTTATTGAGGGCAGGAACCTCCCGCCGGAACGGCGGTCAAGTGTAGCTCCCAAATACCAAAACCACGGGCTGTTGCTGGCTTAGCAGCGACAGCTGAACTCGCTCGCCCCTGTCCAACTTGAGCAGCGAGAAGTCAGGCGCTTGATCTCCGACGTGAAGCGTTCCAGCGCGAGCGTGGATCCACGCGGTTTCAAATGGAAAGATCAGGAAGGGGACGGGACCGGGCATCCTGGACATCACGCGCCCGAAGGTTTCAGGAGACTGATGCATCGCCCACCAGACATAGGCCCCGAAACAAACGTACCCGATCATCAGGCCGACAAGTACCCTGAGCAAGAGCTTTCGAGCGAATGGACTCAGTGTGAGCATCAAAAAAGAAACTTCAGCGCCACCTGAATCACGCGTGGACCGACATCCGACTGAATTTGCCCGAACGTCGGCGATTCAATGTCGCTGACCGGCAAGCGGAAATTGGTATGGTTCAGCAGATTAAACAATTCACCGCGGAATTGAAGTTCCTTGGATTCCGTCAGCCGAATGTTCTTGAAGGCCGAGGCGTCCCAGTTCACGTATCCCGGGCCCTGAACTACGTTGCGGCCTTCGTCTCCGAATACCTCGAACCGGCCCAGAGGGTCTGGCTGGAGTTGTTGAAAAGCGCCTACGTTGAACCATTCCTGAGGCGTCCGCGGGCCAGAGTTTGGATTTCCAATCAGATTGGGGCGGTTCGCGGAAAATCCTGTGATTTCCGGCGCCTGTCCTTGCAGCGAAACGTCATCCGAGTCGAATACTGTAAACGGCCCGCCACTCATGGCAGTCATAATTCCGTTTAACTGCCAGTTGCCGAGAACGTGCCCGTACCAGCTGCTGGAGTGTTGCAGGAACGGGACGATCCACTGATAACTCAGTACAAAACGATGGTGGGAATCGAACATGGACCGGCCGCGCTCGGCCGCAAGATCAAACGGATTCTGCGCCAGGTCATTTTCTCCGGCGACGGGTTGCGAAGCAGAGCCAGTAATGTTGAAGGAAGAAACATCGTCGATGGAGTGCGCCCACGTGTAGGATGCCAGGAACGAAAGGCCGTGGCTGAAGCGCTTTCGCAGGCTGGTTTCCAACGCGTTATAGCTGGAATTCGCGATGCTGGCGATCTCACCGACCGAGCTATAAATGCAATTGTTCGGGTTGGCTAAGGTGCATCCAGAATAGAGTCGCCGCTGGTTCACGTTATTTTCGGTGGAATTCAGACACGGGCTTGCGACCGAACAGCCAGCGCTAGTCGTGTCCGCGCCGGGGACAAAGACTGGTGGATTCCCTTCGATGAATCGAGGCAGCCTTATTCCAGTCGTGCCCACGTACCCAACCTGAAATAGCCAGTTCTCGCCGAACGAGCGTTGAATGTTCAGATTCCAATCCTGCGCGTAGGGTAGGTGCAGATTGCGCGCGACTACGAGCAAGGTCATCGGCTCGGGGAAAGCCTGACTGAAAGGATTCGGAGTATAAAACGGATTGGCAAATGAGTTGACGGGGAAACTAATTTGCTGCGTCTTGAGGTAAGGTGGAGCGCTGACTGGATCCTGCAGCGGCCCGCCCTCGCCGGTGTAGTACGGCTCGTAGAAAATTCCGTAGGCCGCACTGACCACGGTTTTGGAGTCTCCACGCGGATCCCAGGCAACGCCGAAGCGCGGAGCGAAAGCGGTCTTCTGCGTTGGAATCAAGCCCGCAGGCACGCCCGGATCGCCGGGATAAAGCAGTCCGGCCGGAGCATTGGGAAGCACTTGGGACTGTGCTCCGGGAACGAAAAGATTTACCTCGTTGTTGTTCTCGGTGGAGGGGAAGGGCAGCTCGTAGCGAAGTCCCAAGTTCAACGTGAGGCGAGAATTGACCTTGTAGATATCTTGGCCGTAAGCGTCCAGCGCTCGGTCGCGGATTTCACGGGCAAAGTTACCCCCGCCTTGCAGAAAGACCACTGGATTGCCGGACAGAAAGTTGGCAAAGCCGTCGTTGTAGATGAAGTCCTCGAATGAGGGGATGCCCTCGAACACAAAAAAGCCGTTGGTGGCAATGCCCTGCAAGGCGTTGATCTGATCGCGCCGGTAGCCTCCGCCAAATTTTAATTCGTGGCGGCCGTGGATCCAGCTCAAAGAACCGGAGAGGTCAAAGGTATTCTGAAACGTGTTGCGTGGTCCCGTGATAGGGTCGCCCACCGAGGCATATCCCCCGACCTGGATAAACGGCGGTCCGACTGCCTCGGCCAGCGTGGGGGCATACTGGAAACCCAAGTCCGCTGGCGACTCATGATTCAAGTGCTCGTCAAGCAGGAACTTATTGCGCAGATACGAAAAGCGGGCCACGCCGATGGTGCTTGGGGAAAAGATGTGCGTCTCCTGCGCGACAAAGTTTTGCGCACGATCGTCCTCACCAACGGGAAAACCCGGGACATTTGCTCCAATCGGCGAAAGCGGATCGGTCGTCGGCCCCGCGCTGAACATGTAGCGGAAATTCAACGTGTCCGTGCGGGAAATATAATGATCCACCCGCAAGCCGAATTGGTCGTTATTGTCGCTTAGAGTTTGTGTGGCAGTGAATCCATTTCCTCCAACGTTTGGCAGAGGGAAAAACGGCAAGACGTTCGTCGCAATCGGATCAATGGGTGTGAACAGAGTCATTTGATTGAACGGCACCGATGTTCCAAAAAACGTGAGCTGCCCATTAGGGTCGGGTTGCCCTTGCGAGTTCACACAGAGACCGCTGGTCTGGTTAATGGAATCTCCGGAGATGGAGGTGCACAGCTGCGCAAAATTGCCTTGCCTCTCAGCCGCAGAGGGTACCGTTGCCGGCACGGTCTCACCCTGGCGGTTGCGGAAGCCTTCGTAATATCCGAAGAAAAAAGTTTTATCCTTGAGGATCGGTCCGCCAAACGTAGCGCCGAACTGATTTTGCTTCAACGGCTGAACGCTTTGCGTGAAGTAATCGGACGAATCCATCGCGTCGTTGCGCAGAAACTCCCAGACGGCCCCGTGAAATGAGTTGGACCCTGAGCGCGTAACGATGTTGGTCGTCGAGCCGGTGTTGCGTCCGAACTCCGCGTTCGCGTTGTGGCTAAGAATTTTGAACTCCGCGATCGCATCGATCGGTGGCTTAATAACAAATCCGCCGTCCACGGAGCTCACATTGTCAGCACCGTCGATCAAGAAATTATTCGATTCCGGACGCTGTCCATCGACGGCGTAAGCTTGATTTTGTCGCGCAGGGCCGCCAGCTTCGAGAAGGCCAGGAGTCAAGGGCACGACGCCGGGCTGAAGTAGTCCTAACTGAGAAAAATTGCGTCCGTCCAGCGGGAGGTCGAGGATTTCCTGCTCCATCACGGTTTCCCCAAGACTGCTGACCGTGCTCTGCACCAAAGCCGCATTCGCGTTCACTTCCACCTGCTGCGTCTCTGCACCGAGCTTGAGGTGAATAATGCCGACCGTCGCAGTCTGGTTCACGTCCAATGAGATACCTTGCTGCAAGTACGTCTGGAAGCCCTTCGCCTGGATCTCTAGCTGATAATGTCCGATCGGTAGTTCGACCAGCACGTATTCTCCCTGACGGTCTGTGATCGCAACCCGCGTCAAGCCGGTTTCGATCTGCTTTGCAGTAACCGTAGCGGCCTGCACAATCGCGCCGCTCGGATCGCTCACAGTTCCGCGAATGCTCCCTGTGATTTGCTGTCCGGCAACATTCAAACTTGTAAGCAGGGCCATCAGGAACAACGTTAGCGTCTTCGCGCTATGCATGCTTTTCCCCCATTTTGTCCTCAAGATCAAGAGTGTTTTCGCAAACAGTTTCTCGTCAGCGCTTTAGAGAACGCACGCGAGAATTCACCCACAGCTTGAAGTGCGGCGACTATAGGGACGCTTTGCAGCGGGGTCAATAATCTGAAAGCAGTACTTGCTTCGATCAGCAAGTGAAAAAATAAGCCCTTCAACCGCGAAGCCGAACACGGTGAAAAGAAGGAGATTTCCAAGCGGTATCCATCACAGCCTTTTTCGCTTTCTTCAGTCGCGTCGTAGATGCATTCGGCGTTCCTTCGCAGGACTACCTCACAACGGGGAACTTGACACCTTCGATGGCATTTCCCATCCGAAGTTATCCCCCAACGACGAATGACCTCAGCCTTGTTCTTGGGTCAGTGACGGAGACTACGTGCCTTGGGGCTACCTTGGATTAGAAAACTACACATTCCTAACGCCGTAAGCGGAAACAAAAGGTCCAGTCCTCACGAGGCTCCCACGGGACCAATCTTGGGTAGGTTTTCTAACACCGCTGATGTAGCGGAGTGGTGGCCAGTTCTCTGCTCGGTCGAGTCGATCATGACGAGATCAGTTCTGATCACGTACCACTCAAGATGCTCGATATGCTTGCTTGTGCGGAAGGTTTTCAGGGTCGGCTGAAGCCGGCGGAAGCGCGACCTTCGGTACAGCGGCTTCGAGCTGTTTCACCGCTCTCGCCACGCTGGTCCGTGAAATTTTGTAAGCCTTGGCCAGTTGTGCCAGGCTCTGGCCGCTGGCGCGGTCACGCAGCAATCCCACCCGATCGATCTCGATCGGCTTGCGCCCAAGCGTACGAACCTCCAGCCTGGCACGCCTGAGGCCGGCTCTTACCCTCTCTATAATAAGGTTGCGCTCCAGCTCCGCCACCGCCGACACAATCACCACGACAGCTCTGCCCAGCGGTCCGCCGGTATCGAGGTTCTCGCGGAATGACACGAACTCGATACCGAGATGATTCAGCGTATCGAGGACTTCTAGAAAGTGCCGCACGCTACGGGCGAGACGATCTGTCGCCCACACTAGCGCGACATCAAACTCGCGGCGGTGGGCCGCTGCGAGCATCTGGTCGAGCGCAGGACGCTTCGCCTTGCCGGGACTTCTGGACTCGCAACCAATGCACTGGTAGTGCGGATTGCCTGTTCTAACCCACCTTCACTGCTAACCTCGATTCCACCCGGAAATAACCGTCGGGCAAGCATGCCGACCTCTAGCCCCTGCTCCATGATCCCGTGGTCTGAGGCGTCCGGTTCCGCCGCTAGCTCCGGCTCGTGCACCTGAAAGTAAAACCGCTTGAGGCACTGGACGCCAGCGACATAATTCGATTTTGAAATCGTCATAAGGAGGGTGGTGTCTCAGTCTCGATGTCCTTCCGTCGGTTTGCGCCGAGTTTCAAAAAGGGAATCGATCTTACGCTTCTTGCAGATTTGGCTTGCCCCTGAGTGGCCGATGGCCAGAAAATTAAGATTCACTGCGCAAGAATCTATCGCCTCGGGAGGGGCCATGTCATCTTCAGCCGCGCCTCAAGAATCCATTTATCAAAAAGTTGACTTGATGAGCGAGACAGGATTGGACTCGCTTCCTCGTGGAGCTATCCAACTCAACGCTCAGGGCACTGTCCTCCAATACAACGCCTATGAAGAGAAGCTCGCCGGTCTCACCAAGGCGAATGTTGTGGGGAAGAATTTCTTTGAGCAGGTTGCGCCCTGCACCGATGTGCAGGAATTCTACGGACGATTCCGCGAAGGCGTCGCCGCCCGCCAAATGGCCTCCTTTATTCCCATCAGAATCTTAAGAACAAAGTTCGTCTACTACGTGATGCAGTATGCCTGGTACGCCCTCTGTGGACTGCTGATCCCGGGAATCTGGTATTTGATTGCTTCTTCCCAGTAGTTCATCGCTCTATTTGCCTTCGTGTATTTGTTCTCCCGCACGTTTCTGTGTCCCGCGAGGGAATCTTGAAAATCCTTTTTAACTACTATTGTTGATAGTACTGGCGTAGAGTACGTGCCGGACAGGGGAGAGGTGCAACACTCGCCCTTCCCCTCAAGTTCGGATGGGTGTTTGC
>Ga0302324_100003030_pt1 | contig 38067 bp, 28 predicted proteins | sample Palsa_T0_1_FD_201949 | JGI IMG/M metagenome (GOLD analysis project Ga0302324, IMG submission 201949) | Peat permafrost microbial communities from Stordalen Mire near Abisko, Sweden - Palsa_T0_1 | ecosystem: Environmental > Terrestrial > Soil > Palsa > Peat permafrost | place: Sweden: Abisko... | reverse complement strand
ATCCGCCCGTTCCGCGTGGCGCAGCGCCGCCGGAAAAATCCGTTCCGGCTCGCCACTTTGAAAGAGACGGAAGTTCCGCCGCTCCCCCCGAGCGGCGCGGGCGAAGCGCGGGTGGAAGTCCTGCCATTGCGCCGGGGAATCCTGCGTTTCACCGGCATGACACTGGCGCGGCCCGATCCGCTGGGAATTTTCCGGTCGTTCAGCAAGATTTCTGCGCCGCAGACGGTTTTGATTTTGCCGCGGCGCTATTCCATTCCGCCCATCGCGTTGCCGGGCGCGCTGCGTTATCAGGAGGGCGGCGTGGCGCTCGCGGCGAACGTCGGGCGCAGCGAGGAGTTCGTCGCGCTGCGCGAATATCGTCACGGCGACCCGCTGCGGCACATCCACTGGCGCAGCTGGGCGAAGGTCGGCAAACCCATCGTAAAGGAATTCGAGGACGAATTTTTTGTGCGGCATGCGCTGGTGCTGGACACCTTTGACGACGAGCCGAACAGCGAACTGCTGGAGGAGGCCGTCTCGGTTGCCGCCTCGTTCGTCTGCACGGTGCTGACGCAGGAATCGCTGCTCGATCTGCTCTTCGTCGGCAACCAGTCCTATTGCTTCACCGCCGGCCGCGGGCTCGCCCATGCGGACCAGATGCTGGAGATTCTGGCCTCGGTAAAAAATTGCGGCGACAAGAAATTTGAAACGCTCGAACAGCTCGTACTCAACCATGTCGCCGCCGTGAGCGGCTGCATCTGCGTGCTGCAACGCTGGGACGGGGCGCGACAAAACCTGGTCAAAAAATTGCGCGCGCTTGACGTTCCGCTGCTGGTGCTGGTCGTGGTGCGGCCGGGCGAAAAAAAACCGGACGCCGGGCCGCTGCGCGACGAGCCGGAAAATTTTCACGTCCTCGAAATCGGGCGCATCAAGGAGGAACTGGGGAAACTAAAGTGAAGACACCGCCCTTTCTCCTTCTGGCCGCGCTTGTATTCTGGGGCTGGCAGTCGGGCTTTATCATGGCCGGCGCGATTCTGGGTATCGTGCTGGAAAGCGCGCGCTACATCCGGTTGCGCTGGGATTTGGGAGAAGAGGATTTTCGCCGCATCTGGAATCTTTGCACGATTCTGTCGCTCGGCGTGATCGTTTATACTTTTAGTACCAACGATATAGGCGGTGCCACGCACGGCCTGGCCAACACCGCCGAGGCAACGCGCGATCTCGACCTTTCCGCCCATTCGTATCTGCGCTGGTTGCCGGCGACGCTGTTCCTGTTCGTCGTGGCGCAGAAGTTCAGCGAGCGAGAAACGATTCCGCTGGCGGCAATTTCATTCTTCGCCCGGCGGCGAACAGATAACGCGGTGGAACGGAGTGTGGACGTATCGTATCCATATTTCATCGTGTGCCTTTTTTCCGCAGGCATCCACAGCAACGAGGGCACGCACTCCTATTTTTGGGGTCAGGCCGCCCTGCTCGCGTGGGCGTTGTGGCCGCTGCGTTCGCGGCGCTTTGGCGTGATCGTCTGGACGGGCGCGCTGGCGGTGGTGATCGGGCTGGGGTTTTCCAGCCAGCAAGGCATCGGCGAACTGCAACGTCTGTTCGAAGGCTACAACGCGCAATGGATGGCAAGTTTTATGCGGCACCGGACCGACGCCTCCCAAAGCATGACGGCCATCGGCCAGATTGGAAGATTGAAACTGTCCCCGCAGATCGTCATCCGGATCGAACCCAAAAATGGCGGCGCGCCGCCGGCCTACCTGCGCGAAGCCAGCTACCGCGCATATCATTCGCAAAAGCAAACCTGGTATGCCGGTGGGACCCGCGGCGATTTCACGGACATCTCGCACGAGGCAGGCAGCGAATCCTCCTGGACGCTGCTGCCCGGCAAAACCAATCAGCCGTCCGTCAATATTGCCTGTTATCTTGAGGATTGGTCGCAGGAATTGGGCGTGCCGGAAGGCCTGCTGCCGTTGCCGACCGGCAGCAGCCGGCTGGAAAATGTTCCGTTGTTAGTCGCCGCAATCAAAATGAACAAGGCCGGCGCAGTGCTGGTCGCCGGGCCGGGTCTGATGATTTTTGACGTGCACTACGGCCCCGGCGCGACCTTTGATTCACCGCCCGACGCGGGCACGAATCATCTGGACCTGCTGGTGCCGACCAACGAAGTTCCGGCGTTGAACCAGGTTATCTCGGAAATGAAAATCTCCGGCGCAACCGAACAACGGAAACTTCTCGCCGTCCAGCAATTTTTTGCGGCCAAATTCAGCTACTCCATCTGGCTGGGGCCCGACAAACTGGCGCGTACCAACGAAACGGCTTTGTCGCGTTTTCTGTTGCAGAGCCGCAGTGGTCATTGCGAATATTTTGCCACGGCCACCGTGTTGCTGCTGCGCCAGCTTGGAATTCCCGCGCGCTACGCCGTCGGTTACGCCGTCCACGAGCCTTCCGGCCCCGGCTATGTCGTGCGCGAACGCGACGCCCATGCGTGGTGCCTCGCCTGGGATGAGCGGACGAAAACATGGCAGGACTTCGACACGACGCCCTCATCCTGGGTCGCGGTGGAAGGCAGGCGCGCGTCGGCCTTGCAATGGGTTTCTGACTTCGGCTCGTGGTTCAGATTCGAAATCGCCAAATTCCGCTGGGGCCAGACCAACTTGCGCCAATATATTCTGTGGGCGCTGGCGCCCATGCTGGCGTTTCTGCTTTATCAAATCGTCTTCCGGCGCAAACGCAAACGCGGATCAAAGTCCAAAACCGGAAAAGCTGCCGCCGCCATTTTCTGGCCGGGACTTGACTCCGAGTTCTACGCGCTCGAACGCCAGCTGGCCGCGCGCGGCGTGCCCCGCCAGCCCAGCGAACCGCTGGCCGGCTGGCTGGCCCGCGCGCTGGACGAACCCGCCCTGGCTGACTTACGAAATCCTTTGCAGGAATTGTTGCGGCTGCACTACTGCCATCGGTTCGACCCGAGTGGCTTGAGCGACCCTGAACGGGAAACACTGGCGCGGGAGGCAAAAATCTGCCTGGACATCCTGTCGCAACTGCAGCGGCGTCCGGTCAGGGCCTAGTCGCCGGTATTTTCCGGCTTCTTTTTCTTGGACTTGGAATCGGCCGGCCCGCCGGTGCTGGCGGGGGACTGTTCTTTAAGCTCGTCGAGCTGTTTGCGGAGGTCGCGGGTGGTTTTTTGCAAAGCCAGAACTTCCTGGCGCAAACTTTTCAAATCATCCGACGGTTTGCGGCCCGCGCGCAGATCGGCGATGGCGCGCGTGGCGGCGGCGCTTTCAGGGCTTTCCGTGGACGTGGTGGCGAAGGTCTCGAGCACGCCGATGGCCTTCGGATCGCCCAACGTGCCCAGGGCGTTGATGCTGGCAATTTGCAGGCTGCTCTTTTTGGAATTCACATAACCAATGAGAAATTCGCGCACGTCGTCCTTATTTTCCTCGTTACGGGCCAGATAGGCCACTGTGCCGAGCGCCTGGGCATAGCCGCGGCTGGTGTAGTTGGTCTCGTGTTTCGGGAGCGAAGCCAGCAGCGGCGCGATGTAGGTTGGATCATCCTGCGCATGCATCGCTTCCACGGCGGCACTGGCCAGCGAGTTACGGAACGAATCCGAGTCGAGATATTTTAACAGGAGTTCACGCGTCTCCGGCTTTGAATAGGGCCCCAGGGCGCGGATGGCTGCGGCAACGATGCCCGGGTTTTTTTCGCTTTCCAGCGTCGCGAGCGCGGCTTTGCAGGCCGCGTCGCGGTAGAAGCCGGCGAGATCGCTTACCACCTGTTCACGCACCCGGGCATCAGTTTGTGCGGTGGAAGCGAGGAGCGCATCGAAAGCATCGGCGCTGTGGATTGAACGCAACGCCTTGGAAGCCTCGAGGCGCACGCCGTAAAATTCATCGTTGTCGAGGGCCTGCTTCAGGTGAGCCACGGCTTGCTTGTCATGCTTGGTCGAGAGCTGTTCGATGGCCAGCAACCGGCCTGCAACGTCGTTCGTGTCCTCCAGTTGGGCATAGAGCATGGCGTTAGGCACGGGAAACGAGACCTTGGCCAGCAACGTGTAGTCCGGATCCAACCGGACGATTTCCGGAGCGGATTCGAGCGGGAAATAAAAATCTTCCGCCTCCTGCTTGACCTGAATGGTGTGGTCGCTGGTTCCAGACGGGCCTTTGAAGCGGATGGTCAGGGGAAAATTAAACAGCAAAACATCCTCGCTGACGGGCTGCACCTGTTGGATGGAAACTTTCGCGAGCCTGGTCACTTCGTCCCAATCGTAACTGACTTCCAGTTCGGGATGGTGCGCGTGATAAAGCCATTGATCAAAGAACTGGTCGTAGGAGCGGCCGGTCAGCTCCTCGATGACACTGCGCAGGTTTTCCGTCACGACGTTGCCATATTCATACCGTTCTAGATACGTTTTGATGCAACGCCGGTAGGTGTCCGCGCCGAGCTGGGAACGGAGCATGTGCAGCACCCAGCTGGCCTTGTCGTAGGTCAGGTAATTGAACATTTCGTCGGGATTTTCGTAATTGCGGCGGACGATCGGGTTCACGTCATTCGTCAGGCCGGTGATCATGCGCGCCCGGCTGTAAAGCTCATAGATCATCGCATCGCGGCCGTTTTTTTGTCCGTAGTAGAGGGTTTCATAATAGGTGGCGAAGCCCTCATTGAGCCAGATGTGGCTCCAGTCCTTGCAGGTGACCAAATCTCCGAACCATTGGTGCGCCATTTCGTGCGAGATCAGGCTGTCGCTGTCGCGGATGTTCTCGGTGTCGTCCCGAAATAGCGTGCTGTCAGTGAGCGTGGTCGCGCTGGTGTTTTCCATCCCGCCTTCCACAAAATCATTCACGCAAATCTGATCGTATTTTGCCCAGGCATACGGCACGCCAATCTCTTCCTCGAAGAAACCCATGATGTCCTTCGTGTCGCGGAAGCTGTTGGTCGCGTCCTGGATCTCGGAGGCGGGCGTGTAAAATGCCAGCGGGACGTTTTTGTATTGGTCTTCAAGTTTTTTGAAATAACCTGCGCACAGCGTGATGAGATAGTTGGCGTGCGGTTTTTCCTGCGTCCAATGAAACGCCACCAGCCCGGTCCCAGGATCTTTTTCCGAGGAGACCAGCCGGCCGTTGGAGATCACGGTCATGCCCTCGGGGACATGACAGGTGACTTCCGAGGTGAACTTTTCGTTCGGCGAATCGAAACACGGATACCAATGCCGCGCATCAATCTCCTCGCCCTGCGAGAACAGATGCGTGTCGCCCTCCTTGTAGCCCATCTCCGGTGTCCGGAAATAAATCCCCAGTTCCGGCTCGGCCTGATAGGCGACCGTCACGCTCGTCTCCTGGTCGACCGGAATGTCGGTGGCGAAGGTGACCACGATCTTGTCTGCGGTGACCTGGTAACCCTGGATTTTTTCCGTGGATGTGACGGCGTGAACATCGAGGTCAACCGCGTCCAGCTTGATTTCGCGGACTGGCCTGAGGATCGGTTTGAATGTGATGGTCGCCCGGCCCTCGATGGTCCGCTGCTTGAAATCGGGCGTGACATCCAGTGCGATATGGAGCACCCGCACCTCGCGGTCGGGCGCATACTGCAGGCCGGTTGGCACCTCGTCCGGTGCCGAAAAATTGGCGGCTTCGATGGATCCGATCGCGGTGGCCGGCAGCAGGCCGATGATTCCGGCCGCGCACAGCAATCGAACCAACCTTTTCAAAAAACCAGCGGCCCGGCTCCGGTGCTGATGCCGGGCAGGCGGGCAGTCGGTTTGCGGCAAACGATGAGGCATCTCCATAGGCGTGAAAACTATTTCAGCCGACCGGTTCGCGTCAACTTCGTAAAACGGGAAAATGTCGGCGGCGGGAATTAAAACTTCACGCGCTCGCGGTTTTTGCGGTTGTCCGTCAATCCTGGGAATTCCAGGTAGCGGCGCGCGTTGGCGTAGCAGATGTTTTTGACCAACGGGCCAAGCAAACTTTCGTCATCGGGGATCAACCCGTTTTTGATGTCGCGGCCGATGAGATTGCAGAGCGTGCGACGGAAATACTCGTGGCGCGGATAGCTCATGAACGAGCGGGAGTCGGTGATCATGCCGATGAAGCGCGAAAGCAGGCCAAGATTGGAAAGCGCGTTGAGCTGCCATTCCATGCCTTCCTTCTGGTCCAGAAACCACCAGCTGGAGCCGAACTGGATTTTGCCGGGAGTCGTGCCGTCCTGAAAATTCCCGATCAGCGAGGCGAACACGTAATTGTCCGCCGGATTCACATTGTAAATGATCGTCTTCGGTAGGGAATTTTCCGAATCCAGCCTGTCCAGGTAAGCCGCGAGTGTCTGCGCCTGCGGAAAATCGCCGATGGAATCAAAGCCCGTATCGGGGCCAAGCTGTTTGAGCAGACGCGTGTTGTTGTTGCGCAACGCCCCAAGATGAAGCTGCTTGGTCCAGCCGCGTTTCGCGTCGAGCTGGCCGAAGAACACCATCATGAACGAGGCGAACTGCGAATGTTCCAGCGGCGATACGGGTTCGCCCTGGCGCGCCTTGTCGAAAATTCCCGCCGCCACTTTCTCGGACCAAAAATCTGCGAAGCAACGATCCAGGCCGTGGTCGGACAAGCGGCAGCCTTGGGCGTGGAAAAATTCGTGCCGCTTTTCCAGCGCGCTGATGAACGCGCTGAAACCATTGATATCCACGTTCGCGGCGGATGCGAGCTGTTCCACCCATGGGTTGAAGGTGGCGGGCGAATTCACGGTGAGCGCCTTGTCGGGACGGAACGCGGGAAACATCTTCGTCGGGTGGCCGGACTTCGCGAACGCGCGATGATGCTCCAGGTTGTCCACCGGATCGTCCGTCGTGCAGACGGCCTTTACCTTGAATTTTTTCAGAATGCCCTGCGTCGTGAACTCCGGCGTGGCGAGTGTTTCATTCGCCAGCTTCCAGATTTTTGCGGCGGATTTTTCATCGAGTAGTTCGCTGATGCCGAAATAGCGCTTCAGCTCCAGATGCGTCCAATGATACAGCGGATTGCGCAGCGTGTGCGGCACGGTTCTGGCCCACGCGAGAAATTTTTCGTAAGGCGACGTGTCGCCGGTGACGAATTTTTCGGCGACGCCGTTGCTGCGCATCGCGCGCCATTTGTAATGGTCGCCTTCGAGCCAGATCTCGAACAGGTTTTTGAACTGGCGGTTGTTCGCGATGTCGCGCGGCGAAATATGGCAGTGATAATCGAAGATCGGCTCGGCCTCGGCGAACTTGTGAAAAAGTTTGCGCGCCGTTTTGGTGCCGAGCAAAAAGTCTTCGTGGATGAAGGCCATAACTTATTTGCCCAACAATAACGGTTTCATGTGCCGCTCGAAAAGATTTTCCGTCACGTTTTTGGCGACGACGGCTTCATGTTTCGTAAGCGCGTCGAGGTAGCGGCTGCCCATTTTGGCGGCGACTTTGAAACTGACGTGCAGCAACTGCCGGAAACTCGGATTGTAGGCCGGGTTTTTCTGGTCGTGGCGTAAAGCAGAAACAAATTGTCCCGAACTCCAGCCGTTTACAATGGCCGCGCCCGGCAATTTGATTTTTTCAATGTCAATGACGCTGGCGTAGGGCGCGCAAAATTCGTCCACGTGCCCGATGGCACCGGCGTAAATTTCCTTCGCGATTTCCAGGCCGTCGCCGCCCGCCTCCGCGAGGCCGATGATTTCTTCGAGCCAGGTGGTTCCGGCGGTCTTGATGTGGACGCCCGCGTCAAAAATTTTCAACGCGCGGCGCATCGGTTCGTAGAGGGAAAACTTGTCGCTGCCGGAATGGACGCTCAATTTGAGCGACGCGGGCAGGCCGTATTTTTTGATGGCAAACGCGATGACGGCGAGATCTTCATTGAATTCCTTTTCAAACCGTTTCACCTCGCCGACATAATCCACGCCCTTGTTGAAGCGGCCGGTGAACTTGGGCGCGATGGTCTGCAGCGGGATTTTTTCGGCGGCCAGCGCGGCGAGAATGACGAGCAGTTCCGGCGGCGTCTGCGGGCTGTCCGTTTCGTCCATCGAAACTTCGGTGATGAAATTTTTCGCGCCCTTGGTCCCGGCTATGTGCCGGTAGATTTTTCCGGCGTCCTGCACGGCGAGGAGAAATTTATTGGCCACGCGTTCGACTTCGACACGCGTGATTTCAAATGGCTCTTCAATTTGCGGGATGGAAACGGTACCAATAAGTTCTGGATGGCCATCTGCAAACGCCTTCACGTCCGCAACGCTGGCGGGTCTGCCAATCGAGTCGGCCACGTCAATCGTAAAAAAATCCGAAGGCGCAATAAAGCGGTCCACCGTTTCAAGCCGGACATGGTCCGCGTCAACGTGGTAGGAATTTTCCCAGCCGAGCGCCTTCACCGCATCATCGGCCTCGGCGCGCAAACTGGACGGCTCGGTGCTGATGAATGTGTGTTCACGGTTGGATTTGTTCCAGACCGGCACAAAATGGGCGCCGAGTCCGGTGGCAAGGAGGCACGCGCGCAACTGCGCTCGGCCTTGATGGCCGAAACGGTCGCCCATGCCGAAGGAAAATTTGCCGAGCGGCAAATATTGATTCATGAGTTTTTGGGATGAACCAAAATTTATCAGGCCATCACCTCAAAATGACATCGCTACATTTGAGATCAAATGCTCATCGCATCGAAACCCCCGTCCACGACGAGCTCCGCGCCGGTGATGAAGCTGCCCGCGTCCGACGCCAGCAGCAGCGTCGCGCCGACGAGTTCGTGCGCCTCGCCAAAGCGTTTCATCGGCGTCTTGCCCATGATTTGCGCGATGCGTTCAGGATTGAGCACCTTGCGGTTCTGCTCCGCCGGGAAAAATCCGGGAACCAGAATGTTCACGCGCACACCTGCCGTCGCCCACTCGCGCGCGAGGTTTTTGGACAGGTTGTGGACCGCCGCCTTCGACGCCGAGTAGGTGAACACGCGTGACAACGGCGTCAGGCCCGACGCCGAGCCGAGATTGATGATGCTGCCCGACCCTTTTTCCACCATGTGCCGGCCAAAAATCTGGCACGCGAGCATGAGGCCTTTCAAATTCACGCTGAGAATGCGGTCGAATTCGTCTTCCGAAATGTCGAAGAACGGTGTCGGCGAATTCACCCCCGCGCCGTTCACCAAAATATCCACGCGGCCAAATTTCTTCAGCACATCTGCCAGCAGTTGTTGCAGGCCGGATTTTGCCGTTGTGTCGCACGGGAAAAATTCCGCCTTGCCGCCGCCCTTGGCGATTTTGTCGAGCCGCGCCTGCGCCTTGGCCGCGTCGCGACCGACGAGTGCGACCGTTGCGCCCGCGATGGCCAGACCTTCGGCCATCTCACCGCACAGCACGCCCGTGCCGCCGATGACCACCGCCACCCTGCCCTTGAGTGAAAAAAGTTCCGCCGGTGTTTTCATATAAAAATTGCTTGTAGATTAAGCTGACGACCGGGCCATTTTGCAACCTAAATTGAATATAGAATCCTCCAGTGTCTTCGGAGGCGTGGCGGTCACCGCTGGACGCGCGCGCTGCCGCCGCCGAAGGTTTTTTCCACTTCCTTGCGCGTGGCCATCGAAGTGTCGCCGGGCGTGGTCGAGGCGAGCGCACCGTGCGCCGCGCCGTATTCAACGGCCTTTTGCGCGTCGTTGAATTCGAGGAAACCGAATTGCAGGCCGCTGGCAAAACTGTCGCCGCCGCCGACACGATCCAGGATTTCCAGTTCGCGATATTTGCGGCTCTCGAAAAATTTTCCGTCGTGCCAGAGAATCGCGGTCCAGTCGTTCTTCGTCGCGGTGATGACGCGGCGCAGCGTCGTCGCGGCCACCTTGAAATTCGGATACGCCTTCACGGCGGTTTCAATCATCGCCTTGAACGCGTCCGTCTCGATGTGGTCGAGTTTTTCCTCGCCCTTGACCTCAAAGCCGAGCGACGCGATGAAATCTTCCTCGTTGCCGATCATTACATCCACGTATTTGGCGATCTCGCGGTTGACCTCCTGCGCTTTTTTCAAACCACCGATGGATTTCCAGAGCGACGGGCGATAATTCAAATCGTAGCTGACAACGACGCCGTGTTTCTTCGCCGCCTTCACCGCTTCGATGGTTAACGCCGCCGTCGTTTCCGACAATGCCGCAAAAATACCGCCGGTGTGCAGCCAGCGCGTGCCAATTTTTCCAAAAATATATTCCCAATCGAAATCGCCGGGTTTCAACTGTGCCGCCGCCGAATTGCCGCGATCCGGCACGCCGACCGCACCGCGAATGCCGAAGCCGCGCTCGGTGAAATTCAAGCCATTGCGCACGCTGCGACCGATGCCGTCGTCTTCGCGCCACTTGATGAAGCCGGTGTCCACGCCACCCTGCATGATGAAGTCCTCGATGAGATGGCCGACCTCGTTGTCCACGAACGCGGTGCAGACGGCGGTCTGGCAGCCGAAACATTTGCGCAGGCCGCGCGAGGTGTTGTATTCGCCGCCGCCTTCCCACGCGGTGAACGCGCGCGCGGTGCGGATGCGTCCTTCTCCGGGGTCGAGACGAAGCATGACTTCGCCGAGCGAGATCTGGTCGTATTTACAAGTGGATCTGTCGCGCAACTGAAGGGCCATAATTTTTTGTGGTTGAAAGTCTAGACCTGAACGGATGTGAAATCAGTTAAATTCCACGCCGCTTCGCCGGCTTCGTGCGCGAGATGATTCAGTTCCTCGATCTCCGCCTTCGTGAACAGCAGGCCGCCGTGTTTCTTCGACAGTTCGCCCCAGCGCGCTTCCGGCTGGCCGGGCAACAGGCACTGCTCGTTGCCGTGACCGAGTACGTCCTCGATGACCGCCTTCACGTTCTGGATTTGCGAACGGCCTTTGGCGTAGTCGTTGCCCTTCATCGCGTCGGGGTGGATGACTTGAAAATAAAATGTCGAGCCGCGCTTCTCGCCGTCGCCGCCGCGCGACGTGCCGCGGATTTCCGGCAGCGAACCGCCGATGAAGCCCGCATAAAGTTCGTCAATCAAACCGAGGCCATAGCCCTTGTGCGCGCCGAACGGCAGCAATGCGACGGCCTTGTTCGGATCGGTCGTCGGATGGCCCCCGACATCCACGGCGGCGCCGGGCGGAAGCTGTTTGCCCTCGCGTTTCATCACCTGCACACGGCCCATCGCGATGGTCGAAGTCGCCCAGTCAATCACGATGGGGAAACCGATCGCGTCCTGCGTCGGGAACGCCCACGAATGCGGGTTCGTGCCCATCGTCGGCGTCTTGCCGCCCAACGGCACCACTTCGGACGTGGCCGAGGTGCAGTTCGTGTAGGCGAGGTAGCCCTTGAGCGCGGCGTCCATGACGTAGCCGCCGCCCCAGAGATAATGCGTGGCGTTGTCCACGCTCACCATGCCCACGCCGAATTTGTCAGCAAGCTTCATGCAGGTGTTCATCGCCTCGTAGGCGACGGCCTGGCCGAGTTTGTGGTGGCCGTTCCAGATTTCGGCGGCGGCGAAGCGCGACGGCAGCTTCTCGATCTTCGCGCCAGGCGTCCAGCGGCCGGCCTTGCTGCCGAACAGCTCGTCGAGATGCAGCGCCTTGATGGCGTTGTGCGTGCGGATGCCGTAATACGCGGCGCTGGCGCAGAACCGCGCGCCGGCGGCGGCCTCGGCGGCCTCGTAACCGCGCGTGAGATACGCCTTCGTGACAAGTGAATCGTGTTTTTCTTTGGGAATGATGAAGTAAGTTTCGGGCATAAAAATTCGGGGAATGAAATCAAATCACTGCGTAAATCTTACCGTATTTTCGCACGCCGTTAAATTTGAAATATCCAAATCGTTCAATGCAGTAATTACAAATGTGAAGTATGTGTCTCCGTAATAATGGATTTCCACCGGGCATCCTCTTTCTTTCCAACGTTGCCCAACTTGCGTTACCCCATCCAGACGGTAAAACAAAACTCAAGCCAAATACATCATTCACATACTTTCCATTTATAACTTGCCCTGTTTGATAAATCTTGGCGTGTGCTTGCTCAATATGACCAGCCGCTATTATTTGACCGCACATCGTTATGTAGCTCCTTGCAATGAGGAGATAAAATATAAAAGCTGAAAGGCAAAAGAAGCCCGATAAGTTTTCAATTGATTTGAAAAATAGCTTTTTGGTACGGATTTGTTTCGTCAGAAAGACCACCGAACAAACTCCAGTTAGACACAGAAATGTAAAAACAAGAATTACAAAAGGCAGAATGCTTTGTGCAGGCGTCAGATCAAAATTGCATTCAAGCATTCCATACATTCTGGCCCAGAAACCTTGAAGATAAACGGCTGACAGGACATTTGCCCACGCCAGAGCGCCGAGAATGAATAATATGTTTTTAAGTTTCACCAGTTAAGTTCAAACCACTTTTTTCACCGGCACTTCGGGATTCACCTGCGCGATGGGTTTTTCGCCGTTCAGCGCGAGGATGAGATTTTTCACGGCACAGGTGGCCTGACGCACCACACTTTCGTAAGTGCGCGACGCGACGTGCGGCGTGATGACCACGTTCGGTAATTTGAGCAGCGGATGATCGGCCTGCGGCGGCTCCTGATCCAGCACGTCCGCGCCATAACCCGCCACGCGACCGGACTTGAGCGCGGCAACGAGGTCGGCCGTGTTCACCACTTCGCCACGCGCGCAGTTCACAATGACGACGCCCGGCTTCATCTTCGCGATGTTCGCCGTGCTAATCAGGTCGCGCGTCTCCGTTGTGAGATTCATGTGCAGCGAAAGATAATCGCTCGCGGCAAAAATTTCATCCAGCGACGCGGCTTTTTTAATTCCATATTGGGCGGCGAAAGCTTCATCCCAACTGCGGCTCATGCTGATGACGTTCATACCGAAAGCTCGCGCGCGAATCGCCACTTCCCTGCCGACACGGCCAAGCCCGATGAGGCCAAGAGTTTTTCCAAACAGTTCGTGGCCGGTCTTGCGTTTCCAACCGCCCGCGCGCGTCGAGTCGGTGTGAAAGAGCAGGTTTTTTTCGAGCGCGAGCAGCAGCAGAAAAGCGTGTTCCGCAACGGTCGTATGATTCACACCGGGTGTGAACAAAACTGGAATGCCAAACTCGGTGCAGGACTTCACATCAATCTTGTCCACGCCGATGCCGTATTTGCTCAAGACCTTGAGCTTCGGGCGCGCCTTTTCCAAAACCTTGCGCGTGATGACGTCGTCGCCGCAAATGTAACCATCCACCTCGCCGACGAGCGCGAGCGTGTCGGTTTCGTTCAGCGGCCCGCGCGCCCGGACGATTTCCCAGCCCGTCGCCGCCAGCAAATCGTTGTGCGCACCGGGCGTGTCCTGAAACGAAGTGGTGGTCAGCAGGATTTTCACGCGGGCATGATAAAAAATTTTGGCCGGGACGCAATGGCTCAGGCAGGGGAGTTTTGCCGGAGCCGGAGATGGACAAAACCGGAACAATCAACCAAGATAAATCCATGTCCACCAGGCAGCGTTCCAACAACCCGGAACGTTGAGCAAGCCGGCGGCCGGAATTGGTTTATGCAACCTCAACCCCAAGCCAGCAATTTCCGCTGGGTCATCTGCGCGCTGCTGTTTTTTTCCACGACGGTCAACTACATGGACCGGCAGGTCATCAGTTATCTCAAGGAGTTTTTCTGCACGCCGGCGGCGGCGGGCGGGTTCGGCTGGAGCAACACCGATTTTGCGAATCTGACCTCCGCCTTCACGGCGTTTTACGCGGGCATGACCGTTCTCGCCGGCTGGGTCATTGACAAGATCGGCACCAAGCTCGGCCTCGCCCTGTCGCTCATCATCTGGTCGGTGTTTGGAATCGCCAATGCCTTCGTCGGCAGCCTGACGTGGATGCACATGATCGTGCGCAGCTTGTTCGGCATCGGCGAGGCCGGAAATTTTCCCGCCTCCATCAAGACCGTCGCCGAATGGTTTCCCAAGCGCGAACGCGCGCTCGCCACCGGCATTTTCAACAGCGGCGCAAATTGTGGCGCGATGATCAGCGCGCTGTTCGTGCCGTGGTGCCTCATCCATTTCGGCGATCAACAAGGCTGGAAAATGGCCTTCATCCTCACCGGTGCCGCCGGTTTTCTCTGGTTGATTTTCTGGTTCCGGCTCTACGCGCCGCCGGGTGAAAGCAAACGGCTCTCCAGGGCCGAATACGATCACATCCACGTGGATGACGATGCCGGCCTAGTCGAGAACGGCGGTGACAAGGCCCGGATTTCTTGGTGGAAGTTGTTCAATTACCGGCAGACGTGGGCCTTTTTCTGGGGGAAATTTCTGACCGACGGTGTCTGGTGGTTTTATCTGTTCTGGCTGCCCGATTATTTGAAGAAACAATTCGGCATGACCAGGCACGAAGTCATGCTGCCGACTTTCATCGTCTATGGCGTCGCCATCATCGGCAGCGTCTATGGCGGCAGCATTCCCATGACGCTCATCAACAAGGGCATGGCGGTTTACAAGGCCCGCATGACCGCGATGTTCCTGATCGCCTTGTGCCCGTTGACGGTTTTGAGCACGCAGTATTTTGCGAACGTCAGCCACTTCGGGTCATGGGCCTCGCCACTGGCCGTCGCCATCATCTGCATCGGCGCGGCGTCCCATCAGGCGTGGTCGGCGAACTTGTTCACTACCGTATCCGACATGTTCCCGAAAAAATCCGTCGGCTCCGTCACCGGCATCGGCACGATGGCGGGCGGGCTTGGCGGCGTGATTGTCCAAAAAATCGCCGGTGCCCTCACCGACGCCTTCAAGGAAAATCCGCAACACGCCTACCTCGTCCTGTTCATCATCTGCGCGTTGAGCTATCTGACCGCGTGGGGAGTCATGAAGGCGCTCGTGCCGCGCCATCGACCGATCATGGACCTGTAATTTTCCGGGCTGCGCGCGGCGGGCAAATCAGTTGATGCAACCGATTCAAGTTCGAAAATATCCGGCCAACGGAATGCTTTACTGACAAGAGATAAAGATCATCGGACGGTTGTAAAACTTTCTGTCAGCGGCCCATAAATTTTTGATTTGATCACACTTTATGGCATTTTGTGGGCCTGAAAAAACGGGGCACAACTGACCCAGGCGCGGCCGACGAGCGGTATTCCACCAACAAGCTGGTTCAGCGCTTGCTGGCTTTGGCCTGGCAATTTCGCGCGGACTGCGTCTGGTCGGTTGTTTTAAGCCTGGTGTTGCTGCTGCTCGGCATCATGGGGCTCAAGCTGCTGGGACTGGTGATTGATGTTATCCGGCGCGCGCTTGACCCGGCGCTGCCAGCGCCGGTTTATCCGCTTGGCTGGATTCCGCCGGCCACCTGGTCGGCATTGCAGATCGTCACGGCGATCGCGGTTGCGATCATGGTGCTGGCGACGGTGCGGGCGGTGCTGACCTACATTTACAACATGATCACCGCACGGCTCACGCAGGGCGAAATCGTCCCCGCCCTGCGCGCACAACTTTACGCAAAGTTGCAGCGCTTGAGTTTCAGCTTTTTCGACCTGCACGGTTCCAATTCCATTTTCAACCGCGTCACCGGCGATGTGCAAAATACCCGCCTCTTCGTGGACGGCGTGCTGCTGCAGGGCGTCAACATGATCCTGACGCTCGCGGCCTACGCGTTCTTTATGTGGCGGATTCAACCGTCGCTCACGCTCGCGTGCCTGTCCGTTTCCCTTCCGTTGTGGTGGCTGACGCATTTTTATTCCGCGCGCCTGCGTCCCGGCTATTTGGAAAATCGCGAACTCTCCGACAACATGGTTTTGCTTTTCAGCGAAAGCGTGCGCGGCATGCAAACCATAAAAGGCTTCGCGGCCGAAGCGCATCAAGTTCATCGCTTCGAGGCCGCGAACGACAACGTTTCGTCGCAGCAGCGGAAAATTTTCTGGGATTTGTCCACCTTCACGCCCGCAACTCAATTGCTGTCGCAGATGAGCCTCGTGATTTTGTTCGCCTACGGCGGCTGGCTCTATGTCCAGGGAAAAATTCCGCTCGGCAGCGGCCTCGTTGTCTTTGCCGGCCTGCTGCAACAATTCACCGGCCAGGTCGCGACCATTTCCACCATCGCCAATTCGGTGCAGCAAAGCCTCGCCGCCGCGCGCCGCGTGTTTGAAGTGCTCGACACGCCGGTCGAAGTGCAAAGCCGGCCCGACGCCGTCAAGCCCGCCCGCCTCACCGGACAAATCAAATTCGAAAATGTTTCGTTCGGCTACGCGCCGGGAAAAAATGTGCTGAACGAAATTTCCTTCACCGCCAAATCTGGCCAGGTCGCCGGCATTTTCGGCCTGACCGGCGCGGGCAAAAGCTCGCTGCTCGGTTTGATCCCGCGCTTTTACGATCCGCGCGCCGGCCGCATTCTCGCGGACGGACAGGATTTGCGTGAACTCGATTTGGACGCGTTTCGCCGCCAGATCGGCATCGTCTATCAGGAAAGTTTCTTGTTCTCCAACACCGTCGCAGCCAACATCGCGTTCGGCCATCCCCAGGCGACGATGGAACAAATCAAACGCGCCGCGCGCATCGCCTCCGCGCACGATTTCATCAGCGCGTTGCCGCATGGCTACGAAACCGTTTTGGGCGAGGCCGGCGTGGATTTGTCCGGCGGCCAACGCCAGCGGCTCGCGCTCGCCCGCGCGCTGATTTTGCAGCCGCCCATTTTGATTCTCGATGACCCTACGGCTTCCGTTGACGCCAAAACCGAAAATGAAATCGTCTCCGCCCTGCGCGAGGCGATGACCGGCCGCACCGCGTTTGTCGTTTCCAGCCGCTTGAGCCTGTTGCGCCGCGCCGATTTGATTTTGGTCCTGGAAGACGGCCGCCTGACGCAATCCGGCACGCACGACGAACTGGTTCACAAACCCGGGCCGTATCACGAAACCGCACTGTTGCAGATCATGGATTTATGAGCGCGCCTGAAGACAAAAAATCCGCCGGCCAGGTTGCAAAGGGTGATCATTCGACGCGCGGGGCCATCACGTTTTACAATCCGATGGAGGAGCGCGAGGCGGAAAAAGCGCCGCTGCAATGGCCGCTCATCCGCCGCATTTTTGGCTACACCGAACCTTACGCGGCCAGGCGCAACTGGCTGTTTGTTCTGACCTTCACGCGCGGCCTGCAACTGCCCGCGCTCGCGTGGCTGATCGGCCGCACGATCAACGGGCCGATTTCACACCGCAATTTGCCGGAAATTTATTTTTACGCGGCGGGTTATTTTGCACTGGCGCTGTTCACGGCGGTCAATTTCCATTTCCGCCAGCGCTTCGCGCTCGAACTCGGCGAGGCCGTGGTTCACGACATGCGCACGGATTTGTTTGCGAAGCTGATGACGATGCCGATGGCCTTTTTCAACCAGACAAAATTCGGCCGCATCATCAGCCGCCTGACGTCGGATATCGACAGCGTGCGCGCCGGCGTGCAGGAAGTGGCGTTCGTGCTCGTCGTGCAGGGGTTGCAGATGGCCGCGTCCGCCGCGTTGATGGCGTGGTATGACTGGAAACTTTTTTCGCTCATGGTTTTTCTCGCGCCAGTCATCTGGTTCGTGAACACCCGTTATCAGCACGAAATGACGCGGCGCGTGCGCAAGGTGCAGGAATCCTGGAGCCGCGTTTCCTCGACGCTCGCCGAATCCGTGAGCGGCATCCGCGTGACGCAGGCGTTCGTGCGGCACGAGGTCAACGCGGGATTCTTTCAACAACTGATTGATACGCACGGCGAAAACAACGTCGGTGTCGCGCAGGCGTCGGCGGTGTTCGTGCCCCTGTTGCAGTTGAAGAGCCAGCTTTTTCTCGGCGCGATGGCCCTGCTCGGCGCGTTCGGCGCGCTGCGCTGGCACGGCTGGCTGCACATGGAAGTCGGCGATCTCGTGATGTTTTTTTTCCTCGCGAACCTGTTTTTCGATCCGGTGCAGGCCATCGGCAACCAATTGAACCAGGCGCTGATGGCGATGGCCGGCGCGGAACGGTTTTTTCGGATGCAGGATCAAAAACCGGAATGGCGCGACGCGGCGGATGCAAAAACTTTGCCAACGATCAGCGGGCGCGTGGAATTTCAATCCGTGAATTTTGAATACAAAGCCGGCCGGCCAGTGCTCGAAGACATTTCCTTCACGGTCGAGCCGGGGCAGTCCGTCGCGCTCGTCGGCCACACTGGCGGCGGCAAGACCACGCTCGTTGGACTGCTGCAAAAATTTTATCTGCCCGCGCGCGGCGCAGTTTTGGTGGACGGCTTTAATTTGAATTCCATCACGGGCGATTCGTTGCGCTCGCAGATGGGCGGCGTGCAGCAAAATAATTTTCTATTCACCGGCACTGTGCTGGACAACATCCGCCTCGCGCGGCCCGCCGCGACCGAGGCCGAGGTGCGCGCGACGGTGGCGGCGCTGGACTGTCTCGACCTGCTCGACGCGCTGCCACAGCAGTTGCACACGCAGGTTTCCGAGCGCGGCACGTCTCTGTCGTTTGGCCAGCGGCAGCTCGTTTGTTTCGCGCGCGCGATGCTGGCGAATCCGCGCATCGTGGTTTTGGACGAGGCCACGAGTGCGATTGATTCCGTCACCGAGGCGCGATTGCAAAAGGCCCTGGACATTTTATTGCGCGGCCGCACCGCCTTCATCGTCGCGCACCGCTTGAGCACGATTCGCCGGGCGGACCTGGTTTTGGTTTTGGACCAGGGAAAAATCGCCGAGCGCGGCACGCACGAAAGTTTGCTGTGCGAAAACGGCATTTATGCGCGACTGCACCGGGAGTTTGTGAGCGCACAGCCGAAGTAAAATGGCGGCGTCGGCCTTGGTTTCAAAGGCTTTTTCAATTAAAGAATTATTCGCATCTGGCACTTTAATTTTGTGCGGATTCATTCGGCACATGGACGCACGCCAGCGCAGGAATGTGGTTTGGTATCAAAGCCTTTTACCATCGGCGAACTGCTTGGGACGCCAATCTAACGCACCATGAATTTCGAGTCATTTCCCTTGCGATCAGGCTTCTTTGAGGTTCATATTTTTTTTGTCGTAATTTTATTGGTCTTGTTACAACTGAAGGCAAATTTATGCACTTCTCCGCCTCGATTGTTTGCTGATACGGAGATTTCAACAAAGTATTCTGTGTCCAAAGCCAAAAACGAAGAGTCTGAATCTTCAAATTCCCCCATTAGATGATCCAAATGATATGTTAATTCAGAGTCATCCGGTCACGGAGCCTGTGGGCAGTTGTAAGTGGCAATAAATAAACGGGTTTTGCAGGAAAAACGATGTGAGCGATTCCGACTTGGTTTTGTCATTTTCCCCAGCAGTCAAGATGCCAGACTGGCATTATGCCTGCCGGAAAATTGATTTTTTCGCAACTGACCGACTGGATTCATCCCGAACAATTTCGCCGCTGTGTCAACCGCTACGCTGGCAACTATAAGGTTTGTAGTTTTCCTTGTTGGGATCAGTTCCTCGCCATGGCCTTCGCACAAGCATGAATGGCTCGCCAGTTGTTTACGACCCTTAAGGCTGCATCCAGTGCGAAATAATCGGGATTTGGAGAAATTAAAATCTCCCCAGATTTATTAACTTTTTCGCGCTCAAATTCTGGGGTTGCCCATGCCATGCCATGATTAAGCACAAATCCAGATATTTTGTCAGCTTTCATTTATTGACTTGCTGGGGGTTTGGGGTGCCAAAAGCGCAATCTAATCCTACATGACCAAACTTTTTAAAATAATAGTTGACTATTTAGTCTAGTTTGCTAAATTATTTTTGTGCTTCGGCAGTAGAGAGGTTGAAGCGCAGAACAAACAAAAAATTATGGGACGCGTCAGTGATGCCAAACAAAGATTGATGGATGCCGTGCTGGATCTGATCTGGTCCGGCTCGTATGGCAGCACAACCATTGACGACATCTGCGAGAAGGCCGGCGTCAAGAAGGGCAGTTTCTATTATTTCTATGATTCCAAGGCGGAACTGGCGGCGGAAGCGGTTGAGACGAACTGGGAGGACCGGCGCGCGGAATTTGACGGGATTTTTTCCGCGACGGTGCCACCGCTGGAACGGTTGGAGAAATATTGCGATTTCACCTATAAAGTGCAGCGTGAAATCAAGTCAAAATATGGCCGCGTGCTGGGTTGCGCACAGGCTTCGCTCGGCTCGGAAATCTGCACGCAGGAGGATGCTTTGCAGAAAAAAATCCAGACCATCATGGATCAAAAGCGCAAGTATATCGAATCCGCCGTCCGCGACGCGCACGCCGCCGGATTGATCCACGCGCCCGATCCGGCAGCCAAGGCCCGGATGATTTTTGCCTATTACGAAGGCATGCTGACGCAGGCGCGTATTCAAAATGATGTCGAGGTCTTGCGCGAAATCGCCAGCGGCATGTTTGCCATGCTGGGTGTGAAGGAAAAGAAGACCCTGGCCGTGGCCGCCTGATTTAATTTTTTTGACCACATACTTTACTAAACAGACAACTATAAAAATAAGACAAACTATGAATACAACAAACGAAAATAAAAACAACGCGGAACAGACATTCACCCATCGCTGCCTTCAATCGTGCAAGGTTTTGTTGACTGAAATCGAGCAGGCAAAAAACATGATCGTGAACGATTTTCATGAAACATTGGATACGCACGGAAACCTGTTCCGGCTGGCTTTGAACGAAGCCGAGGCGCTGGCCGTGCAGACAGATTATCCGCACCTGGTCTATCCCGCCCTGGCAATGGAAAGAGTTCAAGCGGTGGTTGCATGGCGGAGGCGGCAACGGTCTGTGCAACAGCATCATTCCGTATCCGCCGAAAACCGCCCCCGGTAAGGGGAACACCTTATTTATTCAAAAGAACCGCCACCGCATAATTCCATGTGCGCCGCCGTCTGACGGGCGGGGAGGAACCCAGCTAAATCAAGTTTAAGTTCTCGTGATAATGATTATGAAATCCCAAACATACTTATTTACGGCTGTTTCGGCATTAACCGCCGGCTTGCTGGCCAGCGGCTGCGCTCCTAAAACAACCCAGCAGGGTCCGCCGCCAACGGCTGTCACCGTCGCGCCGGTTGAACAGAGGGAGATTGTCGAATGGAATGAATTCACCGGGCGCACCGAGCCGGTAGATTCGGTGGAAATCCGCCCGCGCACCTCGGGTTACATCCAGGAAGTGCGTTTTCAATCCGGGCAGCTGGTGAAAAAGGGCGACGTGCTGTTCGTGATTGATCCGCGCCAATATCAGGCGACGTTCGACCAGCGCCAGGCGGAATATGACCAGGCCAGGAGCGAGGACGACCGCACCGCCAAATTGCTGTCCAACGACGCGATCTCCGCCGAAGACGCCGAAGCACGCAAAGCCAAGGCTGAAGTGGCAAAGGCGGCGCTGGATTCGGCGCGCCTTGACCTGGAATACACCGAAGTAACGGCACCGATTGACGGGCGCGTGAGCCGCGCATTGTTGACCGAGGGGAATTATGTCAGCGGCAATGCCGGTTCGGCGTCGCTGCTCACGACCGTTGTTTCCGTGAATCCGGTCTATGTCTATGCGGACATTGACGAGGACACGCTGCTGAAATTCAACGAGCTGGTGTATTCAAAAAAACTGGGGGCCACCGACGGCGGAAAAATTCCGGTTGAATTGCAGCTCGCTGATGAAACGGAATTCCCGCATCAGGGCTACATCGAATCGTTTGACAACCGCCTGGATCCGAACACCGGCAGCATCTTGTTGCGCGCGGTTTTCCCGAATGACGACGGCCGCATCGTGGCCGGATTGTTTGCGCGCATCCGCATTCCGCTGAGCGAACGTCATGCCGCGCTGCTCGTGGATGAACGCGCCATCGGCACGGACCAGGCGAACAAATTTGTGCTCACATTGACCGCGACGAACACGGTGCAGTATCAGGCCGTCGAACTCGGCCCGTTGTATGATGGCAAGCGCATCGTCCGCTCCGGCCTGGAAGCGGGCGAAAAAATCGTCGTGAACGGCATGGCACGCGTCCGGCCCGGAATGCCGGTGACGCCGCAGGATGCCGTGACGAACAGCGACGGGACAAAACTTGCGCAAAAGTAAAATTCTTGCTCGCGGAAAATCAAATTCAGGAAGGTTGAACCAGGGACCGTTATGAACTTTTCACATTATTTCATCAAACGTCCGATTTTTGCCGGCGTATTATCCATCGCCATTTTTGTCATGGGGCTGCTGGCGATGTTCAAGCTGCCGATCAGCGAATATCCCGAGGTCGTGCCGCCGACGATTGTCGTGAAGGCGACTTATCCAGGCGCGAATCCGAAAACCATCGCCGAGACCGTCGCGTCGCCGCTCGAACAGGCCATCAACGGCGTCGAAGGTTCGATCTACATTTTTTCGCAGGCGACCGGCGACGGCGTGATGACGTTGACCGTGACCTTCAGTCTCGGCACCGATCCCGACACGGCACAGGTGCAGGTGCAGAACCGCGTGGCGCAGGCGCTGCCGAAGTTGCCGGAGGAAGTGCGCAATCTAGGCGTCACGACCACCAAGCAATCACCCGACCTCACGATGGTCGTGCATTTATTTTCGCCGGACGGCCGTTACGACGACGTTTATTTGCGCAACTACGCGACGTTGCAGGTGAAGGACGTGCTCGCGCGCATTCCCGGCGCGGGCGACGTGGAACTGTTTGGTTCCGGCGATTACGCGATGCGCGTCTGGCTCAATCCCGACAAGATCGCCGCGCGCAATCTCACCGCCAGCGATGTCGTCGCGGCCATCCGCGAGCAAAATGTGCAGGTGGCTGGCGGCGTCATTGGCCAGCAGCCGGTCAAATCGCCGGTGAATTTTGAACTGCAGGTGAACGTCAAGGGCCGGCTGATTTCCGAGGAGGAATTCGGCAACATCATCGTCAAGGCTGGACCGAACGGCGAAAAAACATTGCTGAAAGATGTCGCGCGCATAGAACTCGGCGCGGGCAGCTACGGCTTGCGCTCGTTGCTCAATAATAAAACGGCGGTGGCCATTCCGATTTTCCAGACGCCGGGCGCAAACGCGTTGGAACTTTCCAAAAATGTCCGCGCCAAGATGGAAGAATTGAAGAAAAATTTCCCGGAAGGAATTGATTATTCCGTCGTGTATGACCCGACGGTTTTCGTGCGGCATTCCATCGAGGCGGTGATCCACACCCTGTTGGAAGCCATCCTGCTGGTCGTGATCGTCGTCATCATCTTCCTGCAAACGTGGCGCGCGGCCATCATCCCGCTGGCCGCCGTGCCGGTGTCGCTCATCGGCACCTTCACGATCATGCTCGCGTTCGGTTTCAGCATCAACGCGCTCTCGCTGTTCGGCCTCGTGCTAGCCATCGGCATCGTCGTGGACGATGCCATTGTCGTCGTCGAAAACGTCGAGCGGAACATCGCGCGCGGCCTGTCGTCGCATGACGCGGCCCGGCAGGCGATGAATGAAGTGACCGGGCCGATCGTGGCGACGGCGCTCGTGCTGTGCGCCGTGTTCGTGCCGACGGCGTTCATCACCGGGTTGACCGGCCAGTTCTACAAACAGTTCGCGCTGACGATCGCGATTTCCACCGTCATCTCCGCGTTCAACTCGCTGACGCTTTCGCCCGCCTTGTGCGCGGTGCTGCTCAAGGATCATCAAGCGCCGAAAGACCGGCTGTCGCGTGTGATGGAAAAGGCGCTGGGCTGGTTCTTTCATCCGTTCAACCGGGTGTTCGCCTGGGCCGGTGAAAGATATTCGCATGGCGTCGCCAATGTGCTGCGCAAGTGCGCAGTTGCCTTGATCATTTACGGTGGACTGGTTTTGTTGACGGGCTGGGCCTTTAACAAAGTTCCAACCGGCTTTGTACCGACGCAGGACAAGCAATATCTCGTCGCGTTTGCGCAGCTGCCGGACGGCTCGTCGCTGGACCGCACCGAAGCGGTGATCCGCCGGATGTCGGACATCGGCATGAAACTGCCCGGCGTGGACTCGGCGGTCGCGTTTCCCGGCTTGAGCATCAGCGGTTTCAGCGTCGCGCCGAACCAGGGGATTGTTTTCTTCACGCTGAAGCCGTTTGAAGAACGCACGACAAAAGCTTTGAGCGGCCCGGCCATCGCGGGCGCGTTGAACCAAAAATTAAGCGTGATCCAGGACGCGTTCGTCCTCGCCGTGCCGCCGCCGGCCGTGATGGGTCTGGGCACGATCGGGGGGTTCAAGCTCTACGTCGAAGACCGTGCCGACCTCGGCTACGACGCGCTCTACCAAAATTTGCAGGGCATCATCGGCAAAAGTTACTCGACGCCCGGCCTGGCCGGAACTTTCTCCGGGTTCACCGTCAACGTGCCGCAATTGGACGCGGATATTGACCGCTTGAAAGCAAAGACGCAGGGCGTCCCGCTGCAAAATCTTTTCGAGACGATGCAGATTTATCTCGGCTCGCTTTATGTCAATGATTTCAACCGTTTTGGCCGTACCTACGAAGTCATCGCGCAGGCGGACTCACAATTCCGCGCGCATCCCGAGGACATCACACGGCTGAAAACGCGGAACGACAGGGGTGAAATGGTCCCGCTTGGAGCCATTGTGAAGGTGACGGAATCGCACGGCCCCGACCGCGTGATGCGTTACAACGGTTATCCCGCCGCCGAAATCAACGGCGCGCCCGCGCCCGGTTACAGTTCCGGCCAGGCCGAGGCAACGATGTCGAAACTTGTAGCCGATAATCTGCCGCGCGGCATGGCGTATGAGTGGACGGACCTCACCTACCAGCGCATCCTCGCCGGCGACACGGCGTTGTATGTTTATCCGCTCTGCCTGCTGCTCGTGTTTCTCGTGCTGGCCGCGCTCTACGAAAGTTTCCGCCTGCCGCTCGCCATTATTTTGATTGTGCCGATGTGCCTGCTGTTCGCCATCACCGGCGTGTGGCTCAAGGGCGGCGACAACAACATCTTCACGCAGATCGGCCTGATCGTGCTCGTCGGCCTCGCGTGCAAGAACGCGATCTTGATCGTCGAATTCGCCAAGCGCAAACAGGACGAAGGCATGTCGCCGTTCGACGCCGCCATCGAGGCGTGCCGCCTGCGTTTGCGTCCGATTTTGATGACTTCAATCGCGTTCATCGCGGGCGTTTTCCCGCTCGTCGTCGCGCGCGGTGCGGGCGCGGAGATGCGGCAGGCGATGGGCATCGCCGTCTTCTGCGGCATGATCGGCGTGACGCTGTTCGGCTTGTTTCTCACGCCGGTTTTCTACGTCACGCTGATGAGACTCGGCTTTAAGAAAAAACCGGCGACGACTCCGGCGACAAAAAATATTCTGCCGGGCTCAAGCGCGGCGGCCACGGGAATTGTGACCATCGCCCTGCTGTTCACGATTGTTTCCGCGAAAGCCAGCTGGTCAACCGTCGGCCCCGATTACCAGCCGCCGGCCAATTCTGTTCCGGCCAATTACAAGGCCGTTGATTTTGGTAACTGGAAAGAAGGCCGGCCGCTCGACCCTGTACCGAAGGGAAACTGGTGGGAAATCTTTGGCGACACAAACTTGAATGTATTGGAAACGCAGGTGGTGCTGGCCAACCAGCAGCTCAAGGCCGCCGTTGCGCGCGTGGATCAGGCGCGGGACTGGAATTGACGCCGCGCCGCAAGGAAGTACATCGGCCAGTCTGATCCCAGGCCGGTGAAGATGGCACCGGGCGGTGAGCGCCCGGAGGACTAAACATTTCACTGTCGCGGAAAATGTTCCGCCAACAGTTCGCCGGCTTTTTGCACGCCATGGATGATGCCCGGGGTGAATTCGGATTTGCGAAAATAACCGGCCATGGCCTCCGCCAGTTGCCGCCAGAATTGATCGCCGCATTTCGCGTGAACGGCCTCATCGCCGATGACAGCAAATTTGCGCGCGCGCGGTGCGACGAAAATTAAAACGCCGTTGCGTTCCTTGGACTGGTTCATGCCGAGGCGCAAAAATTCCGACTGCGCGGCGGCCACGGCGTCTTCAACGTGTTTGGGACTGATGCTGACGCGGATGGCGCCGGTGGTCTTTTGTTCGGCGTCGCGGATGGCCTCGACGATGCCGTCGTGGTGCAGGCGCTTGGAAAAAGTTTTCGGGTGCATAAATTACCAGGATCCTCCGGCGCCGCCACCGCCAAAGCTGCCGCCGCCGCCCGAAAAACCGCCACCCCCGCCGGAAAAGCCACCGCCACTTGAAAACCCTCCACCGCCGCCGCCACCCCAGCCACGGCTTGAGCCGCTGCTGGAGAGTAATAACAAAGGCCAAAACATTCCCGAACCACGGGCGGAGAAAACAATGATTACGAACACCACGATAAACACGAGTTTGAAAAAAGATGAGCCTGATCCGCGCGAAGCCCGGCTGTCGGCCACCGTGGTTCCATTTCCCTTGTATTCACCCTTGGTCGCGGCGAGGATGGACTGCACGCCCGCCGTCAGCCCGCCATCGAAATCGCCAGCCTTGAAACGCGGGGTGACCTGCTCGTCAACAATGCGCTTGCAGAGCGCGTCGGGCAGGACGGCTTCCAATCCGTAGCCGACCTGCAAAAAAACTTTGTGGTCTTGCACAAAGACAAACAGCACCGCGCCGTTGTTTTTGTCCTTCTGCCCCACCTGCCAATCCCGCGCCACGCGCACGGTATAATCTTCAACGGAAGAATCCGACTGCATCTTCGGAAAAATCGCGACGAGAATCTGCTCGGAGTTCTGGCGCTCGAAATTTTCCAGCGTCTGGTTCAACTGCGCCGCCGTGCCGGCGGACACCAGGTTCGCGTAGTCGTTGAAGTAGGCCGCCGGCGCAGGCGGAATAACTTCCTGCGCCAGCAGCCGGCAGCCGGCCAGCAGGATCAGGATGGTGCAGAAACGGCGCACGGTTCAGGGCTTGGCGGCCGCCGGTTGACCGAAATCAAACGAGACCTTGGGCGGCGTCTCGGCCCCGGCCGTGGCGCTGAAATAAGGTTTCGGGCTGAAGCCAAATGCCCCGGCATAAAACACCGTCGGAAGCGACTTGATGGCCGTGTTATAACTCTGGACCGCCGTGTTGAAATCCCGGCGCTCGACGCTGATGCGGTTCTCCGTGCCTTCAAGTTGTGCCTGCAAATCGCGGAAATTCTCCGTCGCCTTTAAATCTGGATAACGCTCCACCACCACCAGCAGTCGGGACAAGGCTGATGACAACTGACCCTGGGCCGATTCAAACGCCGCGAGCTTGGCGGGGTCGGTCGGTGCGGAGTTGGGATCCAGCTTCACCTGGCCAACCGAGGCCCGCGCAGCGGTGATTTCCGTCAGGGTGGATTTCTCGAAGTTGGCCGCGCCGGAAACCGTCGCGACGAGATTGGGGACGAGGTCGGCCCGGCGTTGATAAACATTCTGCACCTGGGCCCACTGGCTGTCCACTCCCTGCGACAGTTTGACGAGGTGGTTGTAGCTGCCACCGGCGATGGCAATGAAGATCAACGCCAGCACTCCGAGCACCAGAAGAATCCCGACAATAACAACGAACTTTTTCATAATGCTTTTAAGTTTAACTCTCCTGCGCCGGGCAACAATTATAAAATTGGATGTAATTTGGAATCATCAGGGCTTTCACTTGCGCCATTCGTTCCACTCTTTGAGTGTGGCCTGCACCATGACCTCGGCGGCCTGGCGCAGCCATTTTGATTTCCGTTGTGCCAAATCCCGTCGCACCGCCGGCACCGCCCGGCGCGCGCCCAGATGGACATTGGCCAGTTCCCGTCCCATGGCGCGCAACATTTTTTCGCGGTCATGACTCCGCGACAATTGCGACAACTCAATCCGGCTGCAATAGGGTGACAACCGTCGCAAAACCCAGCCACCTTGCACGGCCAGAAACGGATCTGGCGTGCGCACGGCGGTGGATATGATCTGGGAATAATAAATCTCGTGGTTCGACGAGCCGGCCGCCCAGGCGCAGGCGGATGGCAGCAGGGCTTTTGCCTCACGCGCGATTTTGCCGCCGCACCAGTCGGCAATGGCTGTAAACCGTTGCCGGCCCAGGCTGCCCAGCCCCGCCCGGCGGTGCGCCACCCGGAAGGCGAGTTCACGTTCAGGCATGGCCCGCTCGAGCAGCAACCTCACCTTCGTCGGCACTGGTTTGATGGCCGGCAAAGCCGAGAATTTTTTCCAGAAGAGGACCGGATCGCGTTCCCGGCTCGTGACGGCCTCGCGCAGCAGGGCCCGCTTTTCGGCCAGCACAAACGGTTCGCCGCCATCTGCCAGCCCTTTCGTGTAGCCGGCCAGGATTGCCGCGCAGGCGTCGGCCGGGGCAACGGACAGATGACCCAGCTTGATGGCAAGCCAGGCGCTGGTGGCCAACCGCACCAGATCAATGGTGTACGGAAGCGGAAACGCTTCGTCGAAATCATTGATGCCCCATACCAGTCTTCCCTCGGCATCGCGCCAGGTGCCGTAATTCTCCACGTGCAAATCGCCCACCGCCAGCAGCATGGGTGCGCCGGCCGGCTTCGGACACAGCGCCGGGAACAGCTGCATCCAGCGATAGAACGTGGCCCGCAGGAACGAAAACGCATCCTGCGCCATCAATTGATGCTTGGCGTCCAGGTCGCTCCTGACCACGCGAAGGTGGGTGGCCAGCCACGTTTCATACTGCCGCGTCGCTTGCCGGATATTCATGGAATCAAAGGGTTGGGCCATCAAATTTTCCGCATTTATCGTGTTTCAGCCCGCTAGGACAACCCAGAGGAACAGCCCGGCCAGGGCGGCCGCGGTGACTGGAATTCCCAGTCTCGCAAAATCCCAAAAGGATAATTTTATGCCCAGCTGGTGCGCCTGCTGGACGACAATGATGTTGGACACACTGCCGATGATGATGAGGCTGCCGCCAAAGCTGTTGGCCAGCGCCAGTATGCAGGGCGTGGCCGGAGCGGCAAGATTTACCATCTTAAGCAACAGCATGACCGCAGCGGAATTGCCGACCAGATTGGACAATGCCGCAGTCGCAAAAATCAAATTGGCCGGAGCATCCAGGTTGAATCCGCCTTGCGCCAGCCGGTGAATGGCCGCTTCACCATATCCCGTGGACTGGAACGCACCGGCCACGACAAACAATCCCATGAACAGCACCAGAATCTGCCACTCCACCAGCCCAAGCAAATCTTCGGTGCGAAATTTGGTGCTGGCCAGATGAATGCCGGCCGCCGTCAAAACAATGACTTCCTTGGAAAGCGAGGTGAAAAACAGGCCGATGACGACGACAAGAATAACGATGCCTTTGACGGTGTGCAGGCGGTTGAAAGGGTTGGCTGGCTGCGCCACCTCGCTCTTGATGGAGACGGAAGCCTGAAGATGATTTCGCGACATCAACCAGATGATTGCGTAGGCGGTGGTCATGGCAAAAGCGACCGGCACGCAACTCCAAAGCAGATAATGGCCAAATCCCAGATGAGTGAGCTGGCCAATCATCATGTTTTGGGGATTTCCAATCAAGGTCGCGGCGGCGCCGATGTTGCTGGAGACGGCCAGCGCGATCAAAAAGGGAACGGGATTGAATTGTTTGCGCAACAGCGCGATGCCGATGACGGGTGCAAACACGAAACAAACGATGTCATGGTTCAGAACGGCGGAAAGGCCGCCGGTGACCAGCATCAGAATTAGCAGAAACCGCGCGGGATGTTCCATCTGACCGGCAAGTTGCGCCGCCACCAGATCATAGAGGCCCGACAGGCGAAGCTGGGCGGAGATGACAAAAAAGCCGAACAGCAGGCAGGTCGTCGGCCAGCTCACATACGAAACGGCATCCGCAGTGGTGACACCGCCAAATATCATCATGCCAATTGCCCCCAACAAGGCAATGCCGGGACGGTTGAGTTTTAACCATGGAATGTGTCCCACCGCGATCCCGGCATAGGTCACGACGAAAATCGCCAGAATGGATTTGGCGGGCGACATTATTGGTTAAGAGCAGTGGTCCATATCAGTTCGGATTCGACGGTGGCAAAGGAGAGTTCACAGACAGCCACGCCACACGCGACCGTGAGGTTGATTTTATTCTTTGTCTGGACAGTCCAGCCTGACGCGGCGGGTTGCGCATCAATCAGTTCGCGGGTTTTTTCTTCCGGAGTCATGAATCCATGAATCACCTGACCATGCTGATTGGCTGGCATCGTAAGCCGCAGGGGATTTTAGGCAATCAGAAACACCACCTCTGATAATTAGAGGGGTGAAACGCGCCACCCGGGCCAGTTGCGCACTTTTTGCATGGCAGGCTCCAGGGGCGGGCGGTTGAAGACCGGGCGGGATTAAGTCCTGGCCACGCTGGTCTCGTAAGCCACCGTCCCGTGATTATCAATCATCTGCACTTCCATTTTGTCAGGCTGCAACGAAACGGTCGTGAAGCCGGAGCAGGACCTGGCGAATTTTGAGCGCTTCGTGTAAAAAGTCAGCGTGTGTTGTGAGCCGGCACCCGTATCAAACAGGTTCACCTCGCCGGCCACCAGATGCTGCATATCATGGTCATGCCCGTTGAAGTAGGCCTGGACTTTATGTTCGTTCAACAGCGGCAGAATGTTTTCAATCAATTCCGCCGTGTCGCCGTGTCCACCACCGGAATAAATCGGATGATGACCAATGACGATTTTCCACTGCGCCGTTGACGCAGCCAGCGCGGCTTTGAACCACGCCAATTGTTTGGGAACATCCTGCGTGATGACCTGGTCCCGGGTTTTTTCCCCACCAGTCCTATAATAGCCATTGATCATCGGGGTGGTGTCCAGATAAAAGAAATCGGCGGTCGTAACCGCATCAATCCGGTGCGTTTGGAGGTAATAACGCGCGGGCATGTTCCAGCGCGGATTGATTCTGCCATAGGCGATCTGGGCATCGCAATTGGCGTGGTAATCGTGGTTGCCCAGAATGCAATACCATGGAAGCTGCAATGCCGGGTCGCGGTAAACGTCTTCAAACGATTCTTGCCACTGGACATCGTCAATGGATTGAACGCCATCCTCGTAAAAATTATCGCCGACTGAAATGATGAATTTAGGATCAAGGACCTTTGAAGTTGTCGCCATTTGCGCGGCCACTTCCACCTGGTCTTGTTCTCCCTGCCTGCCCCAGTCACCAAAAATCAAAAAGGTTAATCCATTGGGCGGGGCGGCCGGCGGGGTTGTTCCAGCCAGCAAACTGACAGGCAAGAACCGGCTGGCGACCACGGCCTGGCTGGCAACAAAAAGAATACGGACAAATTCGCGGCGCGTCTGGTTCATGATTTCACCAATGGCGGGCATATTGACCGGGGCGGCTTCAAGAGTCAAGGTATTGGACGAGGATGGAACGTTAAATTGTGGTGACGAACCTGCCACCGGAGATGCAGTTGGCCATCGCCAAATTTGAGGCGGAAGCGAAAGCGGGAGCAGGCGACAAAGGCAAACAAGGGAAACTTGGCGGTCAGAGACGGTGAGTGGATGGCATTGGAGCGAAATTAACTCGACACGATTCTGAAACCTCCATATCACATGACGAAGTTGGGAATATGAATACCTCGCTGACTATCCTGGCAATTGGTTTGTGCGCCGCGATTTTTCTCACCGTCGGCTGCACCGCCAACAAGCCTTTCCGCACCAACTTCACCCCATGCAACCCCGGCCAGAAGGGCGCCGGTTGCAGTCAGGCGGTGGTCGAATCCACCCCGGATTACAAGCTGGGTTTCGTGGAGTTCGACGACCAGGGCTGGTTTTGGGATACCAACCAGGTAAAGGCCGTGGAGCAGTTGATCCGCACCGAGTCGGGCATCGGCCAGTCGAATAATCCGCAGGGAATCGTGATCGTCCTGTTCGTGCATGGCTGGAAGAACAACGCGGCATATGACAACACCAACGTGGTGATGTTCCGAAACACCCTGGCGCAGCTCAGCGCGGCCGAGCGGGTTCAAACCAACCACCCGGTCCGGAAAATCGTGGGGGTCTATGCCGGATGGCGCGGACTGTCGGCCACGTCGGACTGGTTTCCGCCACTGGCGGAGGAACTGAGCTTCTGGGAACGCAAGAACACGGCCCACAAGGTAGGCGGTTACGGGGCGATGACCGAATTGCTGGTTGATCTGGAAAGTCTGCAACAGGCCAGCAATGATTCTCTCGCTCCGAACGCGCCCCGGACGGAACTGATCATCGTGGGCCACAGCTTTGGCGGCGGGGCGGTGTATTCTGCGATCTCGGAAATTGTCACGGAGCGGTTTGTGGACACGGTCAAGCAGGGCAGGCCGCTCAAGCCGTTGGGCGACCAGGTCATCCTCTTGAACCCCGCCTTTGAGGCGTCGCGTCATTACAACTTGAACCAGATGGCGGTCTCAATCGATCAGTATCCAACGAATCAAAGGCCGGTGCTGTCCATTTTCACCTCGAAGGGGGACTGGGCCACGCATTATTTTTTCCCCTTGGGCCGGTTTTTTTCGACGATGTTCGAGAAGAACCGCAACCCGGAACAGAAGCAGGCGAACCGGACGGCGGTGGGCTGGTTTGAACCGTTTGTGACTCATGACCTGATCTACAACACCAACGCTGAAGCCCTGGCGGGCGGCAACAGCACGTTCAACCCGCAGACGAAGCAGCATGAACTGCACGGCCCGGACCAGTTGCTGGCATCCATCAACAACGTCCACGTGCAGCGCCAGAAATGGCATCCCAATAATACCAAAGCAGCCACCTATTACTTTGACGACAGCATCCTAAAACCGAGGACGAATTTCCGGCCGGGCGATCCGTTCCTGATTGTGTCGGTGGACAAAAAGATAATGAAGGACCACGATGACATCACCAATCCGGTGCTGATCAATTTCCTGGAGGAATACATATTGTTCTGCCAGTCCGATTTACAGGATCGCTCCCGATGAAAAGTTCCCGCGCCATCAGGCCGGGGGCGTGTTTTTTGTCTTAAACGATTCCTGGCCGGCGCGCGATCTGGCGCGGGTTGTCCGGCACTACTGTCCTGGCGGCACAAAATTGGACCGCAGGAATTCAAGCCATTCGGGCAGGTCTGAAGCGATGGTTTTGTAACCGGTCATCGCAAAGCAACTGATGGCCATTTGTTGATAAAATTGCGGCGATGGCGCGGCCTGACGCTGATGACGGCGCGCCGCCTGTTCGTAGAATAAACCGAGACCAATCGTAATCCGGTTGGCGACGGCCGCCGGTGAATCATATTTGCAGTGTTCGCCATCAACGGATAACAGACGGCACATCTGTCCCAGTTGATTCAGTTGGGATAAAAATGCCTGGTAGATTCTGAACGTATCCGTTTCTTCGGCCCCAAAGGTGGTCAGCTTGCACAAAATCCAACTGAACGATTTTTGCGGAACCAGACCGGCGTGGTCGTCAGCCAGCCGGCTTAATTGCTGGCGGATCAGGTTCCGCGAGCCGGTGTCTTCCAGCAACACCTGTGCAGGGGCTTGCTGTTTTGGCGGCACTAATGTTGCAATAAGATCATCCATATCTCATTGAGGTGCAAATCAGCAGCTTCATTGCCAACCTAATCCTTCGTTCGCCATTTTCCGGAAGATTAACAACCTGACGCGGTTGCAACGATATGTTTGGAGATATTTCCCTTCATGGCTTCACATCTTTGTCATGACTCCAAGGGCCATGGAATCGAATCACCCTGTATTCATGGGTTTCGCTGAGATGGAATCCGGATTTTTGAATTTCCTTTGCGATTCCCGGCATGTGGGCCACCCCCCACGGAACCATGATGTTATCCGACTGCATCAAATGGGAATGAATTTCGTCCAGTAGATGCGCATTGCGTTTCGCGAGCAGATCATCAAAGAGCTGTGCTTCAAAATCAGCAGATGGGGTATATTGCACCAGCTTTAGCAGAATTTCAGGGTTCAATCCCTGCGAATGAACGAGCGTGACCAGGTTTAGAAAATCAATCGTGTTGGTTGAAAACCGGTCAACATCCACATCCGCCCGCACCAGTTCGCCGTTCGCCGGCTTAAATTCCTGCTTCTGCTCGGTCAAACCGAGCGATTTCGCCATTCGTTTGTAGCTTAATTTGTTCGTAAGCAGATTCTCATTATCCGTGACCCCTTCCATTAAAATGACCGAGTTGGTGGGAAAGGTCTGCGAAACCTGCCGGTAAAAGCTCGCGTCAGCGATATGCGACATCGGAAACAGTTCAATCGTCTTGCCGTCATTGCGGACATACATTTGCACCCGAACCGTAAAGCCATCCGTCCGCAACGCCAGGAAGCCGTCGCTAAAGTGGTCCACGGCCGTCACTGCACAAAAAAACAGATAAACTGCTGTTGCGGGCAGCAGCACGAAAAGGTTGAGCAGCAGGAATGCGGACAGATTCCACCAGCTAAAACACCGGACCCCAAGCTTGCCCACCGACACCAGCGGCCAGTGGAATTTAAACCCGCCTAGCGGCCGGTAAAGAATCATCAAGCCGAGGATGACCTGACCGGCTGAAAGAACCATGGCCATCAGTTGAAGGCCGCCATACCAGTAAATTGCAAAGGGGCACAGGGCCAGAGTTGTCAACAAATAGAACAGCGGGATCGGGAGAAACAATCGTTTGGGAACCACGGGCGTCAGCCCCATCAGGCCGTAAATCCCCAGCGCCATGAGGACGCTGAAGAAGGATACCATTCCACTGATCGCGGAAAGGATATGAAGACCACAAAAGAGAGCCAGCGAGGCATCGGCCAGGGAAATGAACGCGTCGGCCAGAAACAGCGCAAGGCAAAGGCTGAGCAGGATGGCGAAAAACTGTGGCGTGGAACCGGATTTGTTTTTTGATTCCGGTGTCAACGGCGGCGGAGAATTGGCGACCAATGGCGGTGGGCAATTCATTTCTTCAAATCCTCTGCGATGGTGCGGGGATGTTCATTTGCGGGAACGTAAAATCTTTCGCAGCCGGGTGGTGGTCTGCCCGCGGTCAAGGCGGCTGGCCGCCACATCCAGCGTCAACGCCTCCCAGGCATCCACGGCCAGCTTCTCAACCGGCAGCAAATCGTTTTCTCTCAAAAACACGAGGCACGTCGCCAGCGCCGTCCGCTTGTTGCCGTCCACGAACGGATGATTGCGGCACAGATAAAACAGATATGCCGCTGCGATTTCCAGCGGATCGGTGAACAACGGCTCGCCCGCCATCGTCGCCTGCGGCGCGGCCACCGCCGATTCCAGCAAGGGTTCTTCCCGCAGCCCCGCGCCGCCGCCGTGTGCGGCCAGCACTTCGGCGTGCATGGCTTTCACCGCTTCCACCGTGGGATGCGCGAGCGGCCGCTTCATGACAGCCGCCGGAACAATTCCGCATTCTTCCTGATCAAACGTTTCGCGGTCGCGGCCGCTTTCCCGGGAGTGATGGCCGGGCGCACCGGCGTCAACACAATCGAGCCGCCTTCGTGCAGGCTGATGCTCACCTGGTCGCCCACCTTGATGCGCGCCAGATCCATCAGGGCCGCGTCAAACATCAGTCCCTGCGAGTTGCCAATCTTCGTGATCGTCTTGGTCATGCGGTTAAACTATGTATTACGTGTAGTTCTGTCAAGCCGGTTGGCCGGTAAAGGCTTTTTGGAGGATGGCCTGGCGGCGTTGTCCCCGTCACCGAATCCGGCGGTCAAAATGAGAATTTTTTGGCACGGACACGAACAGGTTAATTTCTGTTCACATCATCAGAGGCCATCATATGCCGATTTATAAGCCGACCGAAGGATTCACGACGAACGATGTGGTGGTCTTCCACTGCATCCAGTCATTAACAATCGTGGCGGCAGAATCTGACTCTAGATTTGGCGTTGGGGGCCAGTAGGTCGGATCATACCAGCCCCAGCCATCGGGAATCAGACCGTGTGTCGCTTTATAAGCCCACATGGACCAGCTCATGCCGGCCTGGTCATAGGCGTTGATGGAATAGTCATAACAAACCGCACCCATGCCCATATTGTTCCATTCGCCAATGTAATCCGGAACATTCCAAGATAGATGATTATGAAAATCGGCCACCTGATTGTCAGCGCCGGCCTCAATCTGGGTAATGGAACTGTTATATTGGTATTCATGCATGGAATAAACGATGTTGGTCCAGCCATACACGGATGGGTTTGGCAGCATGCTCCAATCCCAGCTCCCAAAAGTTCCTTCAACAATAATCATGTGGTTTGGATCCACGGCACGGACGATGGTATAAAGGTTGGTATAGGCCGGCCAGACGTCGGCAATGCTTGAAGTTCCATCGGGTTCGTTGATTAAATCGTAGCCGGCCACGGCGGAATTTCCATTGAAGTGCGTGGCAATCTGCCTCCACATATAAGCGGTCTGGCTCTGATCCGTGCTGTTGGTCCAGTATTGGTTTTGATTTTGCCAGCCCGTGTCGTCGGAAGTGCCCTGCCCGCCGACCACGCCGTGCATGTCAATCACCACATAAATGCCCCGTAGGGCACAGTTGGTGACCAGCCAGTCAAGGACGGTGAACGCATCCGTTCGCCAGCCGGAACTGGTGGTGTTAGTGATGGAATAAAAGTTGCCCCACCAGACAGGCATCCGCACACAATTGTAGCCCGCATTGGTGATGTTGTCGAGGTCGGTGGTCGTAATCCAATTGGTCTGGTATGCGTTGATGAGGCTTTGCTCGGTGGCGACGCCAAAGCGGCTGTCCAGATTGGTGATCGCACTGTAGGTGTCCGGCAGACTGCCGCTGCTGTCCAAGGGGCACATCCATTTCTCCATGATGAACCAGCCGCCCACATTGAGCCCCCGCAACCGGATGATTGAACCGCCGGCATTGACGATATTTGTACCGCTGGTGTGCAACATTGATGGAACAACGGCAGAATTGGTTGTCACCTGCACGCGATAGAAGCGGCTGCTTCCGTTGCTGGCATCGCTCACAGAACTGACGGCATTGCTCCCAGAGATGACACCGCCCAAAAGAGCCCATCCGGTGTCAGCCAGGTTGGTTTTGGTTTGTATCTGGTAGTTCAATCCAGACTGGGTCCAGAAAGAGACGGACACATTCAAGCCGTTGTATGACGCACTTAATTTCAACGGTGCGGCCTGGATCTGAAGCAGGTTGACACTGAAACAGGCAATCCCCGTCAAGAAAATGCCAGGAAGCCGGGACAGCTTTGTTGCTTTATTGGGTGTCATTCTCGGGGCAGGGATTTCCATTCGCCATTCGTTTCAGTTTGTTTGACAAAATATATCTCAAAGTTGGGTAACTGCAAAGCAACCATGACAAGGGCAAAATTCAAAGCCTTCATTACACACCATATTTTTCGGGCAGCCAGCCGCGGCTCACGGAATCACGGAAACTCCAGCCGCCGCCTTCTTCCGTCCGATAGGTCCAGAAATACCATCCGCCTGTGCTTTCGTAGCTGACCAGCTGCGCGACAGCAAAAGCCCGCATCGCCGCATCAAACCCTGGTGGATCCAGTCCTTCCAAAGATTTCGCAGGCAGGCCCAGCGACCATTCGCCCACGATGCAAGAATGCCGTTTTCGCATTCTATCCAGTTGCAGCTTCCGTTCCACCGCCGCGACTTCAATCTGGGCACCCATGTCGCGCTGGCGGTCCGCGTCGGAAAAACACTGGTAAAGGTGCGTATCAAGAATGACGTTGTTGTAGTCCGGCTCCAGCATGAAGTTCTCCCATTTAAAGGGCCGAAACGAGTCATGGATGACCACCGCTGCGCGTTCTTTGCCGAGATGTTGGCGCACACGCTGATAGCCCTCCTGATAATAAGATTTTAGGATATCCAGCGGCACCACGTCGCGCGGCTCGTTGACAAGTTCGATGCCAAGCAGGTTGTCATAATCTTTGCAGCGGACGGCAAGGTCTTCGATGACACGTAAAGAATGATCAATGTTTTCCTTGCTGGTGTGCCAGCCGAGCGGGCCTTGCCGTCCGCTATGATCCCATCCATTTTGACTGCCGGGCACACCATGCAAATCGAGCAGGACGGAAAGCCCGTTTGCTTTAGCCATGCGAAATGCCCAGTCCATCGTCTCCAACCCGGTAACGAAAGGCGGGTTTTCTTCCGCCACCCAGTAACCGACCGGCAGGCGAACCGAATTGACGCCATGTGCCGCCAGCCATTTGAAATCGTCCGCCGTGATCCAGGTTTCGCGATGGTGTTGGAGAAGTTTGGATGCCTTCTCTTTGCCGAGAGCCTGACAAAGCGTATATTCATCCCCGGCCGTTTCACCTGCAAAAAG
>Ga0302324_100003025_pt1 | contig 38085 bp, 31 predicted proteins | sample Palsa_T0_1_FD_201949 | JGI IMG/M metagenome (GOLD analysis project Ga0302324, IMG submission 201949) | Peat permafrost microbial communities from Stordalen Mire near Abisko, Sweden - Palsa_T0_1 | ecosystem: Environmental > Terrestrial > Soil > Palsa > Peat permafrost | place: Sweden: Abisko... | reverse complement strand
GCGATATGGAAGCCGTAAACGTCACCGCCTGGTTGTAGGCCGAGGGATTGACCTTGGAAGCCAGAGCCAGACTCGAGCTGGCCATCTGTACGGTCTGGATCAGCGTCGCCGATGTACTGGGCTGGTAGTTGCCGTCTCCGCCATAGCTGGCGACAATGGAATGCGCGCCCGCGCTGAACGCAGAGGTGCTCGCCGCGGCTTGGCCGCCGCTCAGCGCAATCATGCCGAGAACATTCGTGCCGTCGGCGGTAAACGTGACCGTCCCGGTGGGCGTTCCTCCGTCGCCGCCGGTGACCGTGGCCGTGAAGGTTACGGATTGGTTGAACGTCGATGGATTCAGCGACGAGACCTGCGTGGTGGTGGTTGGGGTGTTGCCGGTCGTCAGCGTGAAGGGTACGTTGCTGGTCAGCGTGCTACTCGGAGTGATTACGGTCACCGGACCGGTGGTGGCGCCGAGGGGTACGGTGGTGGTGATCAGGGAAGCCGAAACTACGGTGAAAGTAGCCGCCGTGCCGTTAAAGCCGACGCTGGTGGCGCCAGTCAGATCGGTTCCCAGAATCATGACGGCCCCTAGCGCCGGGCCGGCGGTGGGCAGGGTCTTCACAAACGGGCCCAGAGATACATCCAGGCTGAAGATCGTACCCCCGCCGTAGGCCCCGCCTCTAGCTGTAGTCCCGTAGAGGTTGCCGTCGGTGGCCTGGACCACTCCAGCCTGGGGCGTCACGCCATTCGGGCCGCCGAAACTTTGAAGCGTAGTCAGCGCCCCACTTGGGGTGATTTCGAAAACCGTGCCAAAACCGCAATCAGCACAGGTGCTGTAGGCCCCGCCATAGGCCGTAGTCCCGTAGAGGTTTCCGTCGGTGGCCTGGACCAGCCCCGCATACGGGTTACTGCCATCCGCGCAATCGCTTTGCGCGCAAAAACTGTAAAGCGTGGTCAGTGCGCCAGTTGGGGTGATCTTGAAGACGGTCCCACAGGCACCACTACCACCATCACAGGAGTAGTTGGCCCCGCCGTCGAGGGTTGTCCCGTAGAAATTCCCATCGGTGCCCTGGACCACCCCACCCTGGGGCCCCACGCCATCCGGGCATATGAGTTGCGTGGGTGTGTTCGAGCAGGGAAAGCTGAAAAGCGAGGTTAGCGCGCCGCTGGGGGTGATCTTGAAGACCGTCCCACCACAGCCAGCGCAAGACCCTTTGTCGGAGTTGGCCCCGCCCGCCCCCGTAGTCCCGTAGAAATTCCCATCGGTGGCCTGGATCAGCCCACCCACGGGCCCCTCGCCATCCGGGCAACCGCTTTGCGCGCAAAAACTATAAAGCGTGGTTAGCGTACCGCTTGGCGTGATTTTGAAGACCGTGCCACCACCACAGTCGCTCTGGCAAGTGCTGTAGGCCCCGCCGGTATCAGTCGTCCCGTAGAAGTTCCCATCGGTGCCCTGGACCAGCGCCCCCGTGGGGACGGCGCCATCCGCGCAATTGGTTTGTGAGCAAAAGATGTAAAGCGTAGTCAGCGTGCCAGTTGGGCTGAACTTGAAGACTGTCCCACAGCCGACGCCATTACAGAAGCTGTTTCCCCCGCCATCGCCCGTCGTCCCGTAGAAGTTCCCATCTGTGCCCTGGACCAGTGCGGTCGGATAGTAGCCGTCGACTGAGTAGAAGTCGACAAGTGTAGTCTGCGTGCCACTGGTGGTGATGTTGAAGAGCGTCCCACAGCCACCGCCATAACAGACGTTGGGATTGGGGTCTCCGCCATAGGCCGTCGCTCCGTACAAGTTCCCATCGGTGGCCTGCATCAGCGGTATGCCGGGGTAATCTCCATCCGGGCAACCGCTTTGCGCGCAAAAGCTGTACAGCGTGGTGAAAGTCTGCGCTTCGGCAGATTGGGTTGTGATGAGCGACAGGACGACCACGACCGCTAACGCCAGCGCGGCGCTTGCCGCTCGCAGGCGCATCCTCGAAATCGCTCCCTTTGGTTGCAGTGTGTTCCTCATCATCGATTCCTCCAGCAAGCTGATCTGCGCAGGCACACCTTCGGCGCGAAGGGCGCGCGTTACGCGGGTGTAGACTGTTAGAGTGCCCAGCGCAACCGCACCCGTGCGCCACCCTCACGCTCGTACCTGCGATATTGCGCCAAAAGCGGCTGGCGGTCTTCAGGCTGGCTTAATGTTTTTCTAACGTTTTTGTGATGCAACTATGTCCTTGCAAGGAAAGGCGGTCTTCGAGTTTGGCTTGTTTCGCTTGATTCCCGCCGAACGGCTCCTCCTGCGCGAGGATGTGCCCGTGCGGCTCCCCCCGAAGGCATTCGACGCTTTGGTGCTCCTGGTCGAGAATGCAGGGCACCTGCTCGAAAAGGAGGAACTGCTCAAAAAGGTCTGGCCGGGCACTTTCGTTGAAGAATCGAATCTCGCCCAGCTCGTCTCGATATTGCGCAGGGCACTGCAGGACGGGGAAGACGGCTTTCAGTATATCGAAACCGTCCCCCGGAGCGGCTATCGTTTCATTGCGGAGGTTCGGGAACTGACGCCCGCCCAACCACCGTCTCCCGGAGCGCTTGAAAGCGTCCGTCCCCGGCGTCGCTTCCGGCGTCTGGCCTTCGCCGTTGTCGGACTGGTGGTACTGCTGGCGGTGTTGATTTCGACGCCGTCGGTATGGAAGAGATTCCGCGGTTCCGGGCCGGAGACCATACAATCGCTGGCGGTGTTGCCTCTGCGGAACCTCTCCGGCGATCCCGCGCAGGACTACTTTGCCGAGGGCATGACAGAAGCTTTAATCACGGACCTAGCGAGAATCCCCGGCCTTAAAGTCATCTCCCGTACTTCGATCATGCAGTACAAGGATTCGCACAAGCGGTTGCCACAGATCGCGCGGGAGCTGGGCGTCGATGGCGTCGTTGAGGGTTCGGTGCTGCGGTCGGGAGACCGGGTCCGCATTACGGCGCAGCTTGTGCGCGGCGCGACCGATCGACACATTTGGGCTGCGTCTTACGAACGGGACGTGCGCGACCTGGTCACCCTGGAAGATGGAGTTTCGCGAAGTATCGCGGGACAAATTCAGAAGCAAATCGCACCGCGGCCACCCCGGCAGCTCGCAAGCGCTGCCGCTGTCGATACCCAGGCTCGCGAGGACTACCTGAAAGGCCGGTACTACTGGAATCGGCGTACCGAGGCGGGCTATCTGAAAGCCATCGAGTATTTCCAGGCGGCAATAAGCGAGGACTCACAATATGCGCAAGCGTATGCGGGCTTGGCCGACGCTTACGCCCTGCTTGGTTCAATGCCCAATTCAATGGCCCCGCGCGACAAGACCATGCGCAGGGCAAAAGAGACGGCGCTTACAGCGTTGAACCTTGACGATTCGCTGGCGGATGCACACACCTCGCTGGCTTTCGTGGAAATGCATTACGAATGGAAGTTTCCCGAGGCGGAGCGGGAATTCAAGCGCGCCATCGACCTCGACCCTAACTACTCTACTGCCCACCAGTGGTACGCATTCGACCTCGTAGCGATGGGTCGGCTGGACGAAGCCATCGCCGAAATAAAGCGCGCTCGTCAGACCGATCCGTTGTCGGCAATCGTCAATACCGACGCGGCGGAGATCCTGTACTGCGATCGCAACTACGACGAGGCCCTCAGGCAGGCCCGCGCGACCGTTGAGATGGATCCAAACTTTGCGCACGCGCACCGCGTGATGGAGCGCATTTACGACCAGCAGCGCATGTTTCCCGAGGCCATCGCCGAAGGGCAGCGGGCGGCCGCCCTCTCCGGCGACGACACGTGGATGCTGTTGGAACTCGCGCACACATACCTTCTAGCCGGCAAAAGGGCGGATATGCAAGACTGCCTAAGGAGAGTGGCAAGCCTCAGCCCCGGCGGTGCTTTGCCCGACGTATTCACCACCGCGGAAATCTATGTGGCGTCGGGCGACGTCGATCGCGCTTGGAAAGTGTTGGAAAGTGAATATCGGCGCCGCGAAGGCGGACTGATCCTTCTAAATGCCGATCCGTGCTTCGACAGTCTGAAATCCGCCCCCCGCTTCCAACAATTAGTGCAGCGCATCGGTTTGCCGCAGTGATGGAGGGCGGCCAATCTTGGCGAGCTTTGCTCGCCGAGGCAGACGACAAAAAACGATCGTCTGCCCCACGTCTGCCCCACTGAAATTCATGCCGCCCCCAGCGACGCCCCGCAGTGCGCACAGTGCGTCCACCCCTGCTCCACCGCGCGCCGGCACTGCGGGCAGGCCTGCGCCAGCGATCCGCCGCATTTCGGACAAAAGGCAAACCCCGGCCGCACCGGCACGCCGCACTGCGTGCAATTCACCAGCAGCGGATCGCGCAAAACGAAATACAGAATGATCCCGATAGCGTTGGGGATCAGAATCGCCAGCCACGTCCACATCACATACCGCATGCCGCGCCGCATCGCGTCGGCGTAGACGTAGCCGATCAGCAATACCAGGATGAATATCGGTATCCCCGGCAGCACCGAGATCGCCAGCTTGCCCGCCAGCGGCCAGTTTCTGCCTTCCGGATCCAGCCGGAACGGCAGCAACATCATCAACAGGAAAAACCCAAGCCACACACACACGCCGATCGCGAACGCCGGGCGCGGCACGATCTCCACTTCGTCTCGAAAGCGACTCATAAAGCCCTCCTCAATTCGCGGCGGCGCTTTCCCAAAGCCAGGGCCGCCACCGCCGCGGTCAGCCACACCAGTACAGTCGATCCCGCCGACCAGGTTCCGAACCGGACCAGATTGGCGCCCATGATAACCAGTTCCCCACCCGTCACGATGCGCGCCACGAACCAGAAGGTCAGACCCACAGTCCAGGCGAACAACGCCAGCGCCCCCAGCATCAACTCGTCCCAGCGCCGGTCGGCCGCCGCGGCGCGCTCCTGCACCAGGCGCGAGCGCGTCCGCTCCATCAACTGCGCGGGGATGGGCGGCTGGGGAAGCTGCCGCAGGCCCTGCGAATAGCCACTCCAGATTTCCATCTCGCGCCGGCATGCCGGGCATTCGCGGGCATGCTCCTCCAGGCGCCGTTGCTCCTCGATGTCGAGCGCCCCGGCCGCCGCCAGCGCCAGCATCTCTGCGAAGCCTTGATGGGATTCATGTTCGCTCATGTTCTCGGTCCTCCCGGAAGCCGCAGGTCCATCGCCGCCCGCAGCCCTTCCAGCGCGCGCCGCAATCGGCTCTTCACCGTGGATAGCGGTATGCCGGCCACTTCCGCGATCTCCTCCAACTTCATATCTTCCTCAAAGCGCAAGGTCAGCACCTCGCGGTGGATGGCGGGTAATTCCTGCATGCAAGCCGCCAGCATGGCGCCGCGCTCGAAATCCAGCAACCGCTCCAACGCGTCCGGATCGCCGCTGGGCAGCCGCGCACTGGCTGGCTCGCCCGAGTCGCCGGCATCTTCCAGGCTTTCGCCGCGCTTCCCGCGCCACGCGTCGATGGCCAGATTGTGCGCCACCGAAAACAGCCACGATTCAAAATTGCGGCCCGCATCGTAACGGCCGATCTTTTCCATCACGCGCAGCCAGGTTTGCTGAAACAGATCGTCGGCCGCCGCCGGTTCCCGCACCAGCCGCAACAAATAGCGGTACAGCCTGTGCTGGTAGCGCGAGATGATGGCCGTCAACGCGTCGGGATCTCCCCGCCGCATGCGGGCGATGGCGTCTTGCGCGCCGCTGAAAGCCTCCGGATTCATAGTCGCCGCGAGGATCATACCACTAATCCGTATACGGATGGCCCCCGCAAAAAGACCCATCCGGCATATATACTGGTGGGGGACAGCGCGCGATGGCACTGGAAATCAATCAAAAAGAGGTGGCACCCGGGGTGGTGGCGATCGCGCTCGCAGGCAACGTCATGCGCGGGCCGGAGAGCGAGCGCATCGAGGCGGTGCTGAACGACGCCTTGGCCCAAGGGGTGCTCCGCATCGTCTTCGACATGACCGGCGTCAAGCGCATCGACAGCACCGGTATCGGCCGGTTCATCTACTGCTTGAACAAGGTGCAGGAGAGCGGCGGCAAACTGTGGATGGCGGGCGCGCAGGGCTACGTGCGCGAGTGCTTCCGGGTCACGCGGCTCGACACCATCTTCCAGTTTTGCCCGACAGTGGAAGATGCATTAGCAGCGAATCAACGCGGTTGAAGGTGAACGTTCGGCGGCCCTGAGCGGCCACGTGGCGCACACTCCGGCGTGCCTGCCGGCACTCGGTAAGCCTCCTGGCTAACACGGCCAGCTAGTACCGGTACCCCATCCACCATCGCCGCCACCCAGCGACGGACTCACGCTAGACCGCGAGTGTATACTCATATATGTAACACCCCATAAGGAGAGCCAGCCGCCAAATGCCAAACCGTGAAGACTTCAGCCGACGGAAGTTTCTGGGGCGTCTAGGTGCCGGTGCGATGCTGGGCGCCGCCGGCCTTGGCACGCGGCGAACCGCCTCAGCCACCGGAGGTTGGACGCCTCCGCCGGTCCTAACCAAGCCGAACATATTGATCGTCATGGTGGATCAGATGCGGCTGCCCGCATGGTTGAGCCCAACCCAATCGGCACAGCTCGGCACCACGATTCTGCCCAATATCGTGGGCCGGATTCAAAACAACTCTTACACTTTTGGGCAGTACTTCGCCGCGGCCACCAACTGCACGCCTAGCCGGGCGACTATCCTTACCGGCCTCTATGCGCCCCAGACCGCCATGTACTGTACCGAAGACTCCGGTTCGACTCCTCCGCTGATGCCGGATTATCCGACGTGGGGACATGCGCTGGCGGCGATCGACTCCGCCTACAGCGGCAACGTCTGGTGGTTTGGGAAGTGGCATCTTTCCACCTTGCTCAACGCCCAGCCCCTGTCGCAGTACGGATTCAAGACCAGAACGTATCCTGGAGGGTCGTCGCCTCCATTCAATCCATCGCCGAATGGCACGGCCAACGAGGGAACCGATGGCGGAACCTTCGGCAAAGCCTATTTTGCCAGGGATTCGGACATTGCCGGCGATTTCGCCGGCTGGATTACGGGGCAACCGCCGACAACCGGCCAGCCGGCGTCCCCCTGGTGCGCAACGGTGAGCCTGATCAATCCGCACGACATCGACTTCGCCCCGGGGTGGCTCGCGAACGGCAAGTTTCCCCCGCCAGGGCTTCCTTTGCCGTCGGTTTACTTCCCCCCTCCCGCCAACAGCGGCAACCCGCCCATGTTCTACACGGCGGACCCGTCGCCCTGGAATTTCGAGGACCTGACTAAGGTGACCGACAAGCCCAGCTTGCAGTATTCGCTTCTGCAGCATTGTAACGTTCACGATGGACCGGTCACGGACTGGGTGCTTTTTCTGAATCAATACTATTGGCTTCAGAATCAGGCGGACCTGCAGGTTGGTGTGGTGTTGGATGCCCTGAAGAATTCTCCATTTGCCGATAACACAGTAGTTATTTTCCTCGCCGATCATGGCGAGTATGCGGGGTCCCACGGTCTTCACCAAAAAGGCTGGGCGGCCTACGACGAAGCCATACGGGTTCCTTTGAACGTGCAGTTCCCGGGCCAGAGTGGCGCAATTCCCATGAATCAGATGTGCTCCTCGGTGGACTTCTTCGGCCTGGTTTGCGACCTGGCCACCAAAGGCATGGGGATATGGCAGCGCCAGTACCCGAACCTGGCCGCCCGGCAATCCCTTTGGAGCTTCCTGTACAACAACAGTAACGAAACCCGCGTAGCGCCAGCTCCGGTTGGACTGCCTTACATTTTGCATACCTTCGACGAGGCCGGGGCAAGCGCGGTGAACCCCCTGGCCCACATCGTGTGCCTGCGGACAAAGCAGGATCCCAGCGCCGGACAGATCGGCGCCAAGTTAGCGTTCTATTCGGAATGGACTAAGTGCACAACTTACCCTAACGGCACGGCTCCGGCCGCGGAGTTTTACGACTACGCCACCAATACCGGCGAGTTGGGCAACGACTACAACAGCGCCGACCCGACTGTACAGAATTACACCCAGGTGTTAGGCAGTTGGGGACCGCCTGCGACCGGGTTAATCGGGACCGAATTGAATGCGCCGCTGAGTGGCAAGGGTACCAAAGGAATCCTGCTCAGCAATGCGCAGATCAGTGCCCAACAGAATTACTATAATTTTGTCTTTGGGAAGGGCAAGTGTACGGCGTAGCTATAGTGGGGCGGCGCGAATGCGCCGCCTTAGCATGGCCCTGCCCCACATCTAGTAACCCGACAGATCCAGCGTACTGAAGAAATACCCCAACTCCACCTGCGCCGTCTCCGGCGCGTCCGAGCCGTGGATGCAGTTACGCTCGATGGATTCCGCGAAACGCTTGCGAATGGATCCTTCCACCGCGTTCGCCGGATTTGTCGTGCCCATGATCTCGCGCAATTTGCCAATGGCGTCGTCGCGCTGCAGGGCCAATGCGATGATGGGGCCTTCCGTCATGAACTTCACCAAACTCGCGAAAAACGGCCGCTCGCGATGCACCGCGTAGAATCCCTCGGCCTGCAACTTGCTCAGGCGGGTCATGCGCAGTGCCACAATCCGGAAGCCTTCCAGCTCGAGGCAGGCGAGGATCTCGCCGGCGTGCCCGGACGCCACGGCGTCCGGCTTTATGATCGAAAACGTGCGTTCCATGCTCATAGACGGCTCTTTACCTTTTCCCCGATTTCGGCGGGCGACGAGCACACCGTGATGCCGGCGTCTTCCATGGCCCGAATCTTATCCACGGCCGCGCCCGAGCCGCCTGAAATGATGGCGCCCGCGTGGCCCATCCTGCGGCCCGGCGGCGCCGTCTGCCCCGCGATGAACCCCACCACCGGCTTGCGCACGTGTTCTTTCACGTAGACTGCGGCGGTCTCCTCGGCGTTGCCGCCGATCTCCCCGATCATCACGATGGCGTGCGTGCCCGGGTCTTCGTTGAACAGCGTCAACGCATCCAGAAACGTGGTGCCGATAATGGGATCGCCGCCGATGCCGATGCACGTGGATTGCCCGATCCCCAATCCGGTCAACTGGCCCACCGCTTCGTAGGTCAGTGTGCCCGAGCGCGAAACCACGCCCACATGGCCTTGCAAATGGATGTGTCCGGGCATGATGCCGATCTTGCATTTGCCCGGCGAAATCACTCCCGGACAGTTGGGGCCGACCAGCCGAGTCCCTCGGCCCCGCAGAAAGGCCCACACCTTCACCATGTCGAGCGCGGGAATGCCCTCGGTGATCGCCACCACCAGCGGCACGCCGGCTTCGGCGGCTTCCATGATGGCATCTGCGGCGAAAGGCGGCGGCACGAAGATCACGCTAGCGTTCGCGCCGGTCGCGGGCACGGCCTGATCGACGGTGTCGAACACCGGCAGATCCAGATGCATCGCGCCGCCCTTCCCGGGCACCACGCCGCCCACTACGGTGGTGCCGTAGGCAATGGCCTGCTGCGCGTGGAAGGTGCCTTCCTTGCCGGTAAAACCCTGTACGATCAGGCGCGTCTTTTCGTCAACCAATACACTCATCGTTTCCTCTACTGCGCGTCGTCATTACTGCGCGGCCAGCCTCACGACCTTCTCCGCGGCATCGCGCATCCCTTCGGCCACCGTGAAGTTGAACCCGGACTCGCGCAGAATCTTGCGCCCTAGATCCACGTTGGTGCCCTCCATGCGTACCACGATGGGCGCCGCGATGTTCAGGTCGCGCGCGGCCGCCAACACGCCGTTGGCCAGCGTGTCGCAGCGCAGGATGCCGCCGAAGATGTTGATCAGCACGGCCTTCACGTGCGGGTCCGAGAGCAGAATGCGGAATGCGTTCTTCACCTGCTCGGCGCTGGCGCCGCCGCCCACATCCAGAAAATTCGCGGGACTTCCGCCGGCGTATTTGATGATGTCCATGGTGGCCATGGCCAAGCCCGCGCCGTTCACCATGCAGCCCACCGTGCCATCCAGCTTGATGTAGTTGATGCCGAAACGCGACGCCTCCACTTCGAGCGGGTCTTCTTCGTTCAGGTCGCGCAGATCGATCAATTCCTTGTGCCGGTAGAGCGCGCTGTCGTCGAAATTGATTTTGGCGTCCAGCGCGTATACCTTGCCGTCTCTCGTGAGGATGAACGGATTGATTTCGGCCAGCGTGCAATCTTTCGCCACATAGGCGCGGGCGAGCGCGCCCATGGCTGCCGCCGCGGCATTCACGCTGGCCGCCGGCACGCCGATGCCGAACGCCAGCTTGCGCGCCTGAAAGGGCTGCAGGCCTATGCCCGGATCGAACGCTTCTTTCAGAATCAGCTCCGGCGTTTTCGCGGCGACCTCTTCAATCTCCATGCCGCCCGCCGCGGACGCCATGAATACGGGCTGGCCCTGCGCGCGATCCAGCACGATGCCCATATACAACTCGCGCTCGATGGGCAGCGTCTCTTCGATCAGCAACCGTTGCACGATGCGGCCTTCCGGACCGGTCTGGTGCGTCACCAGTTTCATGCCCAGCATCTTGCGCGCGAGGTCGGCCGCTTCCGCCGCATCCCGTGCGATCTTGACGCCGCCGCCCTTGCCGCGCCCGCCGGCGTGGATCTGCGCTTTCACCACCACACTGCCGCCGATATTCTTGGCTGCCACCTCGGCCTCGTCCGCCGTGAACGCCACTTCGCCGCGCGGCACAGGAACGTTGTATTGGCCCAGGATGCCCTTGGCCTGGTACTCGTGAATTTTCATGGATTGATGATAACGTTTATGATAACGGGGACTTGAAACCCCACTATAACATGTCGCTTCTGCCCTACCTGCATCGTGTCGCCGACCGCCAAAACCTATCGTCTGCCGATGCTTTGGAGGCCATGCACATCATTTTGACTGGCGGGGCAAGGGCCGCGCAAATCGCCGGATTCCTGGTGGCCCTGCGCATGAAAGGCGAGACCGTCGACGAGTTGGTGGGGTTCGCGCGGGCGCTCCGCCAGATGGCCGAGCCGATCGATACCGGGCTCGCCGGCGAACCGCTGATCGATACTTGCGGGACGGGCGGCGACGGCCTTTCCACGTTCAACATTTCCACCGTTGTGGCGTTTGTGGTGGCGGGCGCCGGCGTGCGCGTGGCCAAGCATGGCAACCGGTCGATATCCAGCCAGTGCGGCAGCGCGGACCTGCTGGAGGCGATGGGCGTGCGCATTCCCATGCCGCCCGCCGAATGCGCGCGCGCCATCCGCGAAATCGGCATCGGTTTTCTGTTCGCACCGGCCATCCACACAGCCGCAAAACATGCGCACCCGGTGCGCGTGGAGTTGAAGATGCGCACGGTGTTCAACCTGCTGGGACCGCTGACCAATCCGGCGGGCGCCAGCGCGCAACTTGCCGGAGCGCCCAGCGCGCATTTCGCGGAACTGATCGCCGGTGCGCTGGCGGCTCTCGGCCTCGCGCGCGGTTTCGTGGTCCACGGTTCCGATGGCTTGGATGAAATCACCACCACCGGTCCGACGCTGGCCTTCGAAATCCGGCAGGGCGAGGTTACGCGGCGGACGCTGACGCCGGACGATTTCGGCGTGACGATGGCGCGGCCGGAGGATCTGAAAGGCGGCGACCTGGCGATGAACGTGGCGATTGCGCGCGAGATTCTGGAAGGCGCGCACGGGCACCGGCGCGACATTGTGCTGGTGAATGCGGCGGCGGCGCTAGTGGCCGTGGGCCGGGCGGGCGATTTCCGGGAAGGGATGGCGCTGGCGGCGGCGGCCATCGATTCCGGCGCGGCGCGCGCGAAGGCCGACGCGTTGGCCAGGTTTGCGTAGCGCACGACTCGTGACCCTCAAATCACGCCCGAGTGCCGCTTCAAAATCTGCTGCAAATTCTGAGAGAACGCCGACTTCGCCATCACCATATCGCAGCCCGCCTCCTGCGCGGCCTGCTTCAGCTCGCCCTGCACGTGAGACAGATACCCGATCAGGCTCACGCCCTTGAACTCTTCGCTGCCCTTGAGCTTGGCGATCAGTTCCAGCGGCTGGGCGTCTTCGAAATTCAAATCGAAAATAATGACGCTGGGTTTGGACTTGGCCTTGATCAGGACTTCATGCGGGTCCTTCACCAATTCCACCGCCATGCCTGCGCGTTTGGCGGCATCGGTAATCTTCACGGAAAAAAACAGATCGCTGACGACTGCAAGAACCATCTTGTGTTGCTGCGGCATAAAATGTATTGTTATGAGTTCTCGAACCAACGGGGCGGGAAACTCAATCGTACCTGCTTTGGCCTCCACTTGCAACAGAGTAGGGCGGCGGCCATGCGCCGCCGCGGGGGCTTTAGCCGGGCTGGGCGTGATTTGCTCGCCTAAAAGAGCGGGTCCTGGAGGCCCGCCCCACCAGGTGCGCGCCGTATGGTGCCCGCTGAGTGTGACACGTGGAATCGTCTTGTAATCGGGGCGGGGGATTCCAGACCGCCGTCACGCAATACCACCGGCACAATCACGCGCCGGTTTTCACGGTCCGCTTCCCGTTCTAATCTGCTATTTTGCGGAACTACGAGCGCAGGAGGCCCAGCGGATCGCCGGGCTGATAGCCGGGAAAGACAGCGCCCAAATCCGTCTGGCCCAAGTGCCCGCCGATCAGTTCGCCCAGCACATCGCGATAATCGGTGGTCACCGCCAGATCGCGCCCTTCAAACAACTGCTCCTTTTCAAGGCCCGGCCACTTGCCGTACACCTTGCCTCCTTGCACCGGGCCGCCCAGCACCATCATCAGACTTCCGTGGCCGTGATCGGTGCCCGCGTTGCCGTTCTCCTCCACGGTGCGGCCGAACTCGGACATGGTTACCAGGACGATGTCTTCCATCCAGTCGCCCATATCCTGGCTGAACGCCGCTAGTGCGCTGGAGAACTGCCGTAGCAAGTTCGACAACTGCTGATTCTCATTGCCATGATGATCCCACCGCCGATTTCGGCGAAGGCGGCCTCGACTCCGGCCTAGACATCGCCCTTTCACGGCGGTAACGGGGTTCGAATCCCCCTGGGGACGCCACGCCTTGATTCCTGGCTCCACTTTTTCAGTTTGAACGCATATGCGACTTTTGTCGTTCATTCCGACCTGACCGCTATTTCGCGGACCGGTCGAGCCATTGCCGGCTGTTGGGCTGAGGCTGCGCCCCCTGCGTAGCGACGCAGCCTTGAACCCGACTGTGGAGTCTCCTTATGCCGCGGCGGGCGCTCCACTACGGATGGCCTGGAAGTGCGGCGACGAGCTATCCACGAGGGCGGAGTAGCATGTGTGGCCGCTGTCCTTTGCGCCACCCGCGGTCGAGAATACACCGTCAGGCCGCATCTTTCCGGCGATGCCGTCCCAACGGCGACCGCGCGCCCAGTCAACGCCTTCGAGGCTCCGAAGGATGCGAAGCATTTCCTCCGACCGTTGACCGTCTTCGGCGATGTTTGACAGCGTGTGACCGAGGGCGCCAAGAGCTGCCATGACGGCGGGTGAGGCCGCAACGGTATCATTGCGCAGTTCCATCGCTGCGCCGATCTGTTTGGTGAGGGAGGCGAAGTACTCCAGGACTGCGCGCTTGACCAAAGGCACCCGCTTTCATCGACGGGCACCGCCTTGTTACCGTACTGTAGCCCAGCGATGCCCTCGCCGAAGCAGACAACCGCGGTCCGGAGAACCGATAAGGTACAGATGCCCTTATCGTTTCTATTGAGTTGGCGTGAGGCTGAGACGCGCCCGTTGAAGAACGGCAGCCCCGCCACGTCACGGGTGACCGAGGTTAGCGGGTCGCGCATATCCATCGCGATCGCTGTGGCTGCGTTTGGCCGAACGGAAAGTAGGTTGAGGTCGTGAAATGCCTGCTTTGCCCATTCGAGCGGCCGGTTGTAGCAGATCTTCACATCGACCTTGGCTTTCTTGGTGTTGGCATTGATGTTCGCCGCCTCGAACCGGGCGGCCAGTTGCGTCTCACCGTCGATAGCCACCAGCTCGACATCCCACGGCAGGAAGAGGTCTCCGTAGCCTTGCTCGTTGAGTTTGACCGACAACTCACTTGGCGTAAAGAGAACAATCTGCGGTGTGATCCCATCCTGACCGTTCTCCAGCGCCACGATGTACTGGGCGTAGGACTCAACGTTCTTTTCTTTCGCGCCCTTGAACATCCGCTGAACTTCAAGCCGAATCCGGTACAGCTCCTCCAATTGGCGGTTCCCGTCACGCAGCTTCGGGTTTTCCGAGTCGCGCGGGTCCTTCGTGATCCGCTGGAGTTGGGCGCCGGACATAGTGGTTACGAACTCATGGTCCTCAATTTTGATGTTTCCCGGGACTGGGAAACCGTCGGTAGGTTCCATTTTAGACGTACCTCAAGTTGAATTTTCGAGGCGCTCCGCAGTAAAATGGAGGTGGATAGAGGCTCCGACTTCACGTCGGAGCGTCTCGGGCGCTGGATTTCTCCAGCGCCTTTTTTGTCTTGGCACGCCCTCAGTTCTGTTGTCAATAGCTGCGGGCGAAATCTTTAAGCTAAGGATGGAGTATTGGCACATTTGGTCTTCTCGCCGGCGCTCTCGCCCGTAGCTTGGCCGACCGCAGGCTGCTTGCCGCCAGCTCCGGTTACCGCATCTGCTTGCACAAACGAGCGTAGCTTGCCGGCATGCAACGCGACTTCGCCCCGCACTTCGTACGGGGCATTCTTGTGATCCTGCCGCTCTCGTCGAGGAAGAGGCGACGACTCACGCGTTGCCCACCAGCTTACGTGTCGCATTCAACGGGGTCCGGCCCGATTCGCAGCATCGACAACCACGATCCTGTTATCCTTGGATTGTTATGGCACGCGTAACCGGGAAGACAAAGACGGCCGCGCCGTCGGGCGGGAAGCGGGTAGGCGCGTCCCGGAAAATGCCGCGTATCGCGCGAGTCGCGCAGCGCCTCGGTCGGATGATACCCGATGAGGAGCTGCGGCAGTTTCCGAGGGATCTTTCCAGCCAAATCGACCACTACGTTTACGGAACACCAAAACGGCGAGGCGGGTCTTTGCCGATACACTGTACTGGCTCGCTGTTTTTCTGCGGGGCGACACATGGGCCGATGCGGCCTATGCGACCGACGTTTCGGATGCCTTGCTGATCACAACCGAAGAGGTGCTGGCGGAATTCCTTACCGCCGTTTCCGCTCACGGCGATCACACTAGGCGCTTGGCTTGCCGGCTGGTACGGGAGATTCTAAACGATCCCGGCATCGAGGTGGTTTCACAGTCGCACGGCTCGTTCCTCGCTGGCTTGGCGCTGTATGAACGGCGGCCCGACAAGCAATACAGCCTCGTGGATTGCATCTCCATTAACGTCATGCGCCAAAGAGACATACAGGAGATCCTTACGAATGACCGGCACTTCTCGCAGGAAGGTTTCGTCCGGCTCCTCGACCTGAAAGCCTAACAGACTTCCACCGTCTTGCGTTTGGCCAGCCTTTCGATCATGCGCTTGGCGGCTGGCGGGATGCGGATGTTCAACTGCTTCGTGTTGGGCTGGCTCCAATATTCGAGCAGCATCCGGTCCAGATCCGCACGATCGGTATCCATCTCCGCGATCCCCCGGTCCAGCAGGTCGACGCCATCGTGACGGTCGAAGAAATCGTCGAGTTCAGCGTTAACTTGCGCCCCGGCGCGGCAGGCGCATCCCGGCTGTCTTCTTCTTCACTCGTGCCTGCTTCATAGCTTCCGTACCAGTGCTTCTCGCGGGGACTCATGGCGCCCATGTGGAACACGACATCTTGCTCCCCGTCCCGGCTATATGCAATGCGCAAATACTCACCGGCACAGTTCCTGCCATACACCTCGTAGATGCCTTTCGAAGCCCCGCTCTTGATCGCAGCCTCGGCGGCCTCGGTCAACAGAAGCACTATAGGTTCCCACAGAAATGTGTCTCCGGTCCGCCTTTCTACGAGCGCAGCAGGCCCAGCGGATCCCCGGGCCGATAGCCGGGAAAGACAGCGCCCAGATCCGTCTGGCCCAAGTGCCCGCCGATCAGTTCGCCCAGCACATCGCGATAATCGGTGGTCACCGCCAGATCGCGCCCTTCAAACAACTGCTCCTTTTCAAGGCCCGGCCACTTGCCGTACACCTTGCCTCCTTGCACCGGGCCGCCCAGCACCATCATCAGACTTCCGTGGCCGTGATCGGTGCCCGCGTTGCCGTTCTCCTCCACGGTGCGGCCGAACTCGGACATGGTTACCAGGACGATGTCTTCCATCCGGTCGCCCATATCCTGGCTGAACGCCGCCAGTGCGCTGGAGAACTGCCGCAGCAAGTTCGACAACTGCTGATTCTCATTGCCATGATGATCCCAACCGTCGATCTCGGCGAAGGCGGCCTCGACTCCCGCATCGGCCTTGATCAGCCGGGCAAGCTGCCGTAAACTGCGGCCTAGTTCGCCGCCCTGCCCATATTGCGCTCCGTTCTGCGGATTGGAAGGCCCCCGGCTGATGGATTGAATCAACTTCATGGCTTCGAACGCGTCCCTGCCGGTCCGCCCCCACTGCGCGTCGCCGGAAGTCGCGTACATATTTTCCAGGATGGTGGCGGCGTCCTGGTTGCCCATGTTGAACTGCTGGGGATCGCCGACGGCGATGGCCTCGTGTTGGCCGCGCAGCGTGTGCGGCACGTCTTTCCCCAGCGCGACGGCCCGCAACGGGGATGTCTCCGCGCCCGCCGGCGGCAGCGCCCGATTGAGCCATCCGTCTCCCGTGGCCTTGCTGGACGTGCCCGATTCCATGTAATCCTGCGCGTCGAAATGCGAGCGCGACGAATCCGGCGAACCGGTGGCTTCCACGATCGCCAGTTGACGTTTGTCCCAGAGGTCCTTGAGCGGCTGCATCGCGCCATGCAACGCGAAACGCCCGTCCAGATCGATCGCGTTTCCATTGCCCGCGCCATTTGCATTGGCAGGCGGCGCGATGGCCAGAGTGGGCCGCAGTTCGCGGTAGCGCTTCTCCGAAAAAGGGACGACGATGTTCAGGCCATCGGCGGCGCCGCGCTGGAAAATCGCCACCAGGACCTTGCGCTTCTTGCCTTCCACGGAGGCGGCTCGGGCCAGCCAGGCGGGAACGGCTCCCATCCCGGCCATCGCCACCGCCGAGCCGCGTAAGAAAATGCGCCGCGTCAACATAGTCGTTTTACCTCCGCTGAAAGTCGGGCGAGCTAAGCACCAACGACGCGATAAACGGGGGAGTGTGCTCTTTGCCTTCGAGACCCTTCTCAATCGCCGCTTGCGTCTGCGGAGTGGCGTCGCGTCCCAATAGATCCCGCGCGATCGCGGAGTAGTCTGTTCCCGCCAGGCGCGAAGGATCCAGCGTGACTCCTGGAACCAGACCCGATGCCAGCGCCGCCGAGAAGTTCATTCGCCCCATAAGGCCCACCGTGCTCAGCCACTTATCTCCAGTGTTAGGATACCCTGTCGGCTCCAGTTTGTTGTAGAGCGGTTGGCCCAGATCGGCGATCTTCTGAACCAGCGTGAACGTCTCCGACGCCTCTCCGCCGACCGCCCGCACTGCGCTCACCACCATTTCGAACGGGGATTTGACCTTGGCCTGCCATGCGCCTTCGGAGAAGAACTCGGGCGCCGTGAACATGGTCTCCAGCACCGCCCGCAAATCGCCGTCGGTCTTTATAAAGGTCCGCGCCATGCGGTCCACCAGGGCTTGCGGCGGATCGTCCGCCACAAAACGCTGCGCCAGTTTGCGCGAGGTGAACCTGGCGGTGGCAGGATGATGGGCCAGGATGTCGATCGCCGCAAGGCCATCCTGCTCGCCGCCGCCCGCCGCGATTTTGTGGCCGAGCACGGTCTTCTCGCCGAAATCGTGCAGAGAAGGCGCGAACACGAATTCAGGATTGGCTGGGTCGCGGACCGTCCAGCCCGTGAAACAGCGCGCCACCGCGATCACGTCGGCTTGCGTATACCCGCCGCTCGATCCCAACGTGTGCAGTTCCATGACCTCGCGACCGTAGTTTTCGTTCAGCCCATGCGCTTGCCGGTCCCGAGCTCTATTCGCGGCGCCCCTCCTGGGCAGCGCGAACGGCCCTACCTCAAACGCTCCGGGAGCGATGGACTCCCAATTGTCGAGATAGTACAGCATCGCCGGATGCCGCGCCGTCGCGAGCAACAGGTCCTTGAAATGGCCTAGAACATTGGGGCGGATGGCGTCGCGCTCATAGCTCCCGATGAGCAGGTGCACCAGATTAGGCTCCTGAGGCACATTCTTGGCTTGATCCACATTGAAGTGGTTGAACCAGAAATCCACCAGCACTTCTTCCAACTGGCGGTTGGAATCGAGGGCCCGGAAAACCTTGGCCTCTTTCAGATCCTCGCTCACCACCTGCCGGGGCGTCCGCTGGAAATGTCCCTCGCGGCGCAACTCCGGAAGAGCGGTCAAACTCTGTTCAGGCAGGAGGCCGGCCACCAATGGGCGCTTGTCCGGGTCGAGATACGCGAACAACGCGGTGAGTTGCTCCTTATCGCCGGACCTGGAGGCCGCGATCTGGTCCGGATTTAAAAGATCCTCCAGTTGCGGGTTGCGCCGGCGATTCTCCCTTTGATCTTCCTCCTGCTTCATCTTCCGGGCGTCGTCCGCTTCCTTCTTATAATCGGGAAGGTCGTCCAGATTCTCCAAGGGAATCCGCAGCAGAACCTGCTTCCGCCTTTCGTCGTCGAGCGACGCCAACAAGGCTTTGCGCTGTTCGGCCGTTCCGTTCTGCACCTTGCGCATCTGCTCCGGCGGCAGCGGATCGTCCGTCCTTCCCGTGGCCGCCATCATGTTCGGCTGCGACGGCGGCGGCGTGTATTTCTTAACGATTTCGGGCAGGTCCATCCGCAACGTTTCGAGCGGCTTGAGCTTGGCGTCCAAGGCCGGGTTCTCGGGAATCCGGTCGGGATGCAATTGCATCTCGATCCATTTCGCCACGCCTAGACGCCGCACCTCTTCCACGTCGCCCGGGCGCGGCCCGAACGTTAACCGGTTCAACGCCTGAATAATCTGCCGATCTGGGGGGAGCCGCTGGTCGAAGGACCCGGAAGCATTCCCCCAGCGAGGGACGCCGGTGGCCAGCGTCGCGGTGGCGATCGTCAGTAGCAAGCGTTTCATGGACGCCGTACCTCCGCAAAGGAGTTACTCTGGGCCTGGTATCCGGGTTGTTTCCCGGTTGCTATCAGTATACATCTTCATTGGTAGTGGGTCGGTTTGCTTGTGGGGCGGCCAATTTTGGCCGCAGCCGCCCTTCAGGCGGCCAGAGCCGGCTGAAAGCCGGCTGCGGGCAGAATTGCCCGCCCCACAAGGCCCAAATCGACCCACCAGCCCTTATTGGTACGACGCATCCGGCACGATAAGCGTGGACGAAATCTTCGGATCGAGGCGCGCCCGTTTTCGTTCCGGCATGCTATACTGGTCTTACCAGGATCTTACTTGAAGGACGCCATGGCCACGGAAATCACAAGATTATCGACGAAAGGGCAATTAATTTTGCCCAAGACGATTCGGGACGCCCGTGGATGGAGCGCCGGAACCGAACTCGTGGTCGAAGAGACGCCCGGAGGAGTCACGCTGCGTCCAGTGAGGCAATCGCGGCCCTCGCGTCTGGAGGATGTAGTGGGGTGTCTGCGATACACGGGCAGGACCAAGACCCTCCGGCAGATGGAGAACGCGATCGCCAAGGGTGTGGGGGAGCGGCATGACCGCGGTCGATACTAATGTCGTCGTGCGGTTGCTCACCGGGGACGATGCGCGCCAGACTGCGCGAGCAGCGGCGCTCTTTAGAAATGAAGAGATATGGCTATCCAAGAGCGTGATTCTGGAAACGGAATGGGTCCTGCGGAGTCTCTATCGCTTTCGCGGCGAAGAACTATCCGCCGCCCTTCTGGCGCTCACGAGCCTGCCGAACGTGCGTGTCGAGGATCCCGCCGCCGTCTCGAGAGCGCTGCAATGGACCACACTGGGTATGGATTTTGCAGACGCGCTGCACCTTGCCAGTAAAGGCGAAAGCGAAGAGTTCTTGACCTTCGATGAAAAGCTGGTGAAGCGGGCGAATGAGTTGGGCGTGAGCGGAGCGGCTCTACTGTACGTGTAGCGCTTCCGCAAGCGGCCCGTTTCACGCGACCGTTTCCTGGGCGTGAATCTCCTGCAAGCTCCATACCCTGATCGGGTCTCGCTTCCTCGCCGCCATCGCCTCCGCCGCCGCGCGCGCCCCGCTCATCGTAGTAATGCACGGCACCCGATGCATCACCGCGCTGCGCCGGATCGCCTTCTCGTCGAAAAACGCCGGCGCGCCCGCCGTGGTATACACCGCCAGTTGAATGGACCCCGCCTTCAGCAAATCCACCGCATTGGGCCGGCCCTCATTCACCTTGAATACGATTTTGCACGCCAGCCCCGCCGCGCGCAATGCCGCCGCAGTGCCACGCGTAGCCACGAGCTGGAACCCCAGCGCCGCAAACTTGTGCGCCACCGCCACGGCTTCCGGCTTGTGATGCTCGTTCACGCTGATGAATACCGTGCCCTTCTCCGGCAGCGGCGTGCCCGCGCCGATCTGCGCCTTGGCGAACGCTTCGCCGAAGTTCGCCCCCACTCCCATCACTTCGCCCGTCGAGCGCATCTCCGGCCCCAGCGCCGGGTCCACGCCTGGAAATTTATTGAATGGGAAAACCGGCGACTTTACGAAATATTGCGGCACCGGCAGCACGCCCGTGGCATCGGTGAAATCCCGGATCTTCTTGCCCAGCATCAACCCCACCGCGATTCTCGCCAGCGGCACGCCGGTCGCCTTGCTCACATAGGGCACCGTGCGCGACGCGCGCGGATTCACTTCCAGCACGTAGACCTTGCCATTCTGAATCGCGTATTGCACGTTCATCAAGCCGATCACGTGCAGCGCCTTCGCCAGCCGCACCGTGTAGTCCTCGATGGTGTCCAGTTGTTCCCGCGGGATGGACTGCGCGGGCAGCACGCATGAGCTATCGCCCGAATGCACGCCCGCCTCTTCGATATGCTCCATAATGCCCGCGATCAGTACCTCTTCGCCATCCGACAGCGCGTCCACGTCCACTTCCGTGGCGTCTTCCAGGAACCGGTCGATCAGCACCGGGCGGTCCTGCGAGAAGCTCACCGCCTCCCGCATGTACTCACGCACGGTTTCTTCATCGTAAGCGATCACCATGGCGCGCCCGCCCAGCACATAGCTGGGACGCACCAGCACCGGATACCCGATGCGCCGCGCGATGGCGCAAGCTTCTTCCGCGCTGGTGGCCGAGCCGTTCTCCGGCGCCGGAATGCCGAGATCGTCAAGCAGCGCGCCGAACAATTTGCGATCCTCCGCCAGATCGATATTTTCCGGATCGGTCCCGATAATCGGCACGCCTTGCCGCTTCAGCGGCAGCGCCAGCGTGAGCGGCGTCTGCCCGCCGAACTGCACGATCACCCCATCTGGCCGCTCGGTGTCGAAGATATTCATCACGTGCTCCAGCGTCAGCGGCTCGAAATACAACCGGTCGCTGGTGTCGTAATCCGTCGAGACCGTTTCCGGATTGCAGTTCACCATGATGGATTCGCAGCCCAGTTCCTGCAAGGCGAACGAGGCGTGGCAGCAGCAGTAATCGAACTCAATTCCCTGCCCTATGCGGTTCGGACCGCTGCCCAGAATCATCACCTTCTTGCGATCCGACGGCTCGGCCTCGCAGGCGCTTTCGTAGCTGGAATAAAGGTACGGGGTGAAGCTCTCGAATTCCGCCGCGCACGTATCGACGCGATTGAAAACCGCCCGCACACCCATCGCCTTGCGCTTCTCGCGCACCGCCAGTTCCGCCGCGCCCCAAGTCTTGGCCAGTTGCGCGTCCGAAATGCCGTAGCGCTTGGCGCGCAGCAGCGTTTCCTTCGAAACCTCGTCCAAACTCTCGCCCCGCAGTTCACCCTGCAGCTTGATTACGTCTTCCACCTGCCGCAGAAACCACGGATCGATGGCGGTCATCTCGTGAATATCTTCCGCCGTGTAGCCGCTCTCGAAAGCGAAGCGGATATAGCTGAAACGGTCGGGCGTGGGCGTGATCAGCTTCTGCGGGATCAGGTTCTTGTCGAGCTTCTCCGATCCGAAGGCCCTGCCCGTTTCCAGGCTGCGCAGCCCCTTCCACATGGCTTGTTTGAAGGTGCGCCCGATGGCCATCACTTCGCCCACGGACTTCATCTGCGTGCCCAGCGTGTTATCGGCGCCGGGGAATTTCTCGAACTGCCATTTGGGAATCTTGACCACCACGTAATCGATGGTCGGCTCGAAGCAGGCGGGCGTCTTGCGCGTGATGTCGTTGCGGATCTCATCCAGACGGTAGCCCACCGCCAGCTTGGCTGCGATCTTGGCGATGGGAAATCCGGTGGCTTTCGACGCCAGCGCCGAGCTGCGCGAAACGCGCGGATTCATCTCGATAATCACCATCCGCCCAGTCTTCGGATCGATGGCGAACTGCACGTTCGATCCGCCCGTATCCACGCCGATCTCGCGCAGGCAGCGAATCGCGCCGTCGCGCATCATCTGATATTCGCGGTCGGTCAGAGTCTGCGCCGGAGCCACCGTGATGGAATCGCCCGTGTGTACGCCCATCGGATCGAAATTCTCGATGGAGCAGACGATGATGACGTTGTCGGCCAGGTCGCGCATCACCTCCAGCTCGAATTCCTTCCAACCCAGCACGCTCTCTTCGATCAGCACCTCGTGCACGGGTGAAAGCGCCAAGCCGCGCTCGATGATTTCGGTCAAGTCTTCGCGGTTGTAGGCGATGCCGCCGCCGCTCCCGCCCATCGTGAAGCTGGGCCGCAGGATGCACGGATATCCGATGCGCTCGGCGAACGCCAGGGCTTCCGCTTCGCTCTTCACCAGCTTCGAATACGGAGTCTCCAGGCCGATCTGGCGCATGGCGTCTTTGAACAGCAGGCGGTCTTCGGCCTTCTTGATGGCGTCGATCTTGGCGCCAATCAATTCCACGCCGTAGCGATCCAGCACGCCCGCTTCGGCCAGTTCCATGGAGAGATTCAGACCGGTCTGCCCGCCCACGGTAGACAAAAGCGCGTCCGGCCGCTCTTTGCGGATAATTTCCTCCACATAGGGCAGCGTGAGAGGCTCGACGTAAGTGCGGTCCGCCAAATCCGGATCTGTCATGATGGTGGCGGGGTTCGAATTCACCAGCACCACTTCGTAGCCGTCGCCGCGCAGCGCCTTGGCCGCCTGCGTACCGGAATAATCGAACTCGCAAGCCTGCCCGATGACGATGGGGCCGGAGCCTATGATCAGGATGCGGTGCAAATCGTTTCGGCGGGGCATCGGTTAGCGCTCACCCGCCATCAGTTTGACGAAGTCGTCGAACAGGTAATGCGAATCGTGCGGCCCCGGCGCGGCCTCCGGGTGATACTGCACGCAAAACACCGGATGGCTGCGATGGCGGAAGCCTTCCAGCGTTTGATCGTTCAGGTTCATGTGGGTGATCTCGACTTCGTTGGTGTTGAGCGAATCCGGGTCCACCGCGAAACCGTGATTGTGCGAGGTGATCTCCACCTTGTTCGTCACTTTGTTGATTACCGGATGATTGGCGCCGCGATGGCCGAATTTCAGCTTGTAAGTGCGCCCGCCCACGGCGAGGCCCAGGATCTGGTGACCCAGGCAGATGCCGAAGATGGGCGTCTTGCCGATCAGTTTGCGCACGTTGCTCACTTGCGTTTCGAGCGGCTCGGGATCGCCCGGACCGTTGGAGAGAAACACGCCGTCGGGCTTCCGCGCCAGCACGTCTTCCGCGGATGTCAGCGCCGGAACCACCGTCACGCGGCAGCCCACCTGCACCAGCCGCCGCAGGATATTCTGCTTGATTCCGTAGTCGTAAGCTACTACGTTGAAACGCGGCTCGGCCGGCGGCGGCACCAATTCGGAGGGCGAGCATGGCTCGACCGGCTTATCCCAGCCATAAGGCTCGGCGGTGGATACGCGGCTCGCCAAATCGAGGCCCGCCATTGTCGGGATCTGCCGGGCTCTCGTGACCAGTTTGGCGGCGTCCGTTTCCACGGCTGAAAGCACGCCGCGCATCACGCCGCGCGTGCGCAGATGCCGCACCAGCGCGCGCGTATCCAACTCGGAGACTACCGGAATGCCGTGCTTGCTCAGAAACTCGCGGGCTTCCTCGTCCGAGCGCCAGTTGCTGGTAATCGGCGAGAACTCCCGCACCACCAAGCCCTCGATGTAGGGGCGCGCGGATTCGTTGTCGGCGGTGCTGGTCCCGTAATTCCCGATTTGTGGATTGGTCAGGATGACGATCTGCCCGGCATATGACGGATCGGTGAATATTTCCTGGTAGCCGGTAATGGCGGTATTGAAGACGACCTCGCCGGATCGCTCGGCGGACGCACCAAAACTCCGGCCCTCGAAGACGCTCCCGTCTTCCAGGGCGAGGGTGGCGGATGGCAACTCGATTGTCCTCCCGGGGATTGAACCAAAACTATTTTAGCAGCCTTGTGGGGCGGGCCTCCAGGCCTGCGCGGGTCCTCCAGGACCCGCTCCTCGGGCCGTGTACCATAAATGCATGGCCGCCGATCTCCAGCCGCTTTATATCGGATTTGTCAGTGACTTCGTCGCAGGAACCGAACCGGCGCTGTTTGATCCTCGGGGATGCGGCAGGATTCTTGTGGTTGGCCAACATCATAGAGGCGCGCTGGGCAGGCATGGTCTCTCTCCTGTCCCCCAGAGTCATATTGGCGAACGTCGGCTTGAATCTCGCCTATTGCGAGAGTCACCCCGGTCTAACGCGTGCACGCGCCGAGTTCAACTGGACACTCTGGAACTCCGACTCGACAGTCTTTCCCGGAATCCTTCGGGGGCTCGCCGCGGGCGACGGTCCCGGCCATGCATACCTGGATAGCCCGTTGGAAGCAGGCGGAATCTAGGCGATCGCCTCCAAGGGCGAATACGATCCGGCTACTTTATTACCAGGGGCCCGTGGCCGCGCTAGAATGATCGTATGGCGACTGCGACGATGATGACGTCTGCGGAGTTCCTGGGCCGGCCGGACGAGTTCGACCAAAGCGGCAGCCGGATCAAGGAAGAGTTGATCGGCGGAGAGATTGTCCAAATGCCCCTTGCCTCAAAACGGCACAATACAATCAAAAACTGGATCGGACGGATTCTGTTTAGATATCTGGACGCCAATCCCGGGCAAGCCTTGACAGCCCAGATTGAAGCTGGTTTCGTCGTGACCCAGCGCGATACGTTCGCTCCCGATGTGGCCGTCTTCCGCAAAGAGCGCCTCGACGAAGAGGGCCGGCTGATCAATGGCGCGCCCGATATCGCCATAGAAGTGGTCTCGCCCACCGACACCGTCGGCGGCATACGGAGAAAGATCAAGGCGTACCTGGAAAACGGTGCCAGCTCCGTTTGGATTTTCTACGACGACGGCTCCATAGCCGTGCACACTTCTTCCCAGGTTCGCGAACTGAGCGGCGAACAAAAGCTGGAAGACCCGTGCCTGCCCGGATTCTCTGTATCAGCGTCCGCATTCTTCACGTAAGCGTGACGGCCACTACTTCGCGCCGCAGGCGTGGACGGGTCGTACCGCCGGCAAGGCGGGGTCGCGCAGACCCAGGAAACCTTCAAACGACACGTGGCGTATGACCGCAACGTTAAGGTGCAACGCCATTGCAAGCGGCGTCGAGCCGCCGACGCGGCGCTAAGAGCGTATACCTACGAACGAAGAAATCGTGCCGCCCACAGCCTGAGCTGGCGGCGGATCGCAACTCCATTGTCCTCCGGGGACTGGATCGAGCCTGGATCGGCCCATTCTAAAGCTGGTAGTGGGGTCAAAGCACCACTACCCTAAAGCTGGCAGGGACGGGGTAGCCGCGCTAGAATGATCGTATGGCGACTGCGACGATGATGACGTCCGCGGAGTTCCTGGCCCGGCCGGACGAGTTCGACCAGAGCGGCAACCCCATCAAGGTAGAACTCATCGGCGGAGAGATTGTCCAAATGCCTCACGCTTCAAAACGGCACGATCTAATCAAGAACTGGATCGGACGGATTCTGTTTAGATATCTGGACGCCAATCCCGGGCAAGCGTTGACTGCCCTGATCGAGGCTGGCTTCGTGGTGACCCAGCGCGATACGTTCGCTCCCGATGTGGCCGTCTTCCGCAAAGAACGTCTCGACGAAGAAGGCCGGCTAATCAACGGCGCACCCGAGATCGCCATTGAAGTAATCTCGCCGACGGACACCGTCGACAAGATCAGAGAAAAGATCGCAGCTTATCTGGACAACGGTGCCAGTTCGGTCTGGATCTTCTACCGCAATGGTACGGTAGCCGTCCATGCCGCTACCAGCGTTCGGGAGCTGAAGGGTGGCCAGCCGCTGGAAGATCCGCTGCTGCCCGGCTTTTCCGTGCCCGTCTCAACATTCTACTTCCGCCCGTAAACTGTCGTCGCCGGATTATGATTCCGCCGATCGAACCAGTAATCCTTGATCGCTTCCACCGGTTCGAGACAGATCCCATGGCTTCCGAGGCGCGCACGCGATTGGACGCCGCGTCGTTCGTTGGGGATTGCGGACTTCGTGGGAGTGTGGGATCATACGCCACATGACCACTCAACGGCACTCGGCGGCATCCGCCGCGATCTTAGCGGCCTTGTTCACCGGCGTGGCATTCGCGCAGTGCCCAAACACGGCTATCCCCGGTAAGTTTTACGAATACTATATCGTGGCTCACACCGGCAGTTGCAATGGCAATACCTTCACTGTGCTGGGTAGCGGTCCGGCAATCAACGACCTCGCACAGGTGGCATTCGTAGGACAGACGTCGACTCAGGCCGGCAACGCTCTCTGGGTCGGAGACGGCCACAACAACCCGGCGGCTAATCCGATCAACCCCGGTGAAATCGGCAGCAGTGAGATCTATGACAGCGCCGTGCAACTCTCCACGAGTCTCTCCGCGGTGCAACTGGTATCCCAGGACAGCATCACCGACACCAGTCCCGCCACGACTTCGATCCGCGTATGGAACGTGGCTCAGCCCGACACGTACCGGTACGCCGCGCGCGGAGGTCCCCACCAGCAGTTCGCGGCTGTCTTCGGCTTTCCAAGCGTCAACGCCAATGGAGATACGGCCTTCATCGCAGCGAGCTCCGCCAATCCCCTGAAGAAATATCTAGTCGAGGTCACTGCGGCCGGCACGCTGACCAAGGTCGGCGTCAATGTAGACGTCGGTCAGCCCATGATCGACGACAACGGCGACATCGTCCTCTACCAGACCACCACCAGCGGTTTCGAAATCATGCTCTTCCAAAACGGGCTCATCGACAAAACGGTGATCGCCAGCCAGGCGAAGTTTTCCTCCCTCGATTCGGCGCCCGGCATCTCCCGCGATGGGATGGTGATCGCTTTCCAGGGTGACCTCGCGGCCGCGGGCGCGAAGGCCCCTGGCACTTATCCCGGACCGGGCATCTTCGCCGCGACCAACGAGGGCACCGCCACCTGGCATATTACCCGCCTCACCGGCTTGATGGTGGAAACGCTCGGCACCGGCAACGGAAACGGCATTTGCGATCCTGGAGAGCAATGTGAGCCGGGCGCCGAACTGGGCTACGACGCCATGGGCAATGCGATCTACTTCGATTCCGCGGGATACGCGGCGGGCACCCGCGTGGCGGTGACGAATTTGGGCCTCGGCGCAGCCGGCATAGACGACGACACCTTCGTCGTTTCGTTTGTGGGCACGCCCACGGAGGCCAGTCGCAACAACCCCGTGCTGAACAACGGCACGCCGCTTTTCTTTTCCAGCCAACAGGGCCTGTGGACCATTCGCGTGGACGTGTTGCACGATCTCTCGAAAATCACGGTCCGCGTATACCACCCGCGGACAGCCATTCCCGTCGTCCAGATTAACGACCGGATCGGCGGCAACACGGTCACCGCGCTGGGAGTCTTCGACGACGTGGCCAACGCCGCGGAAGACGAATCGTCGAACATCCGCACCATGCGGCGCGGCGACCATCGCGTGGCGTTCTGGGCTTCCATTTCCGGCGGCGGCCAAATGATCGTGCGCGCCAATCACCTGGATTCCGACCAGGACGGCCTACTGGATCATTGGGAGACTACCGGCATCGACATGGATCAGGATGGCGTGGTGGATCTCAACCTCGCCCAAATGGGAGCCAATGTCAACGCGCGGGACCTGTTTCTGGATATCGATTGGGTCACGCCTCCGGATGGCGTTGCCTACACCTTCCAGCCCGCACCGGGAGTGATCAATGCGGTGCCCGACCAAGCCGGCCTTCCCCCGCTGCAAAACATGTTCAACAACGCCCCCCCCTTGAGCGGAAACGAATATGGCGCGCGCATCGATGGCGCCGATCCCGATCCGATCCCCGCCGGAATCGCTTTGCATGTCGATGGCGGCGCGAGCGATTCCAATAATATGGGCGCGGGACCCTATGGCGGCGGCCATTCCGTCGGCCTCACCGGCACCAGCAGCGCCGGCTACCCGGAAGTGATCTATTTCGGCCTTCCCGGCGACGTGACCGTTCCCAATGAGAGTACCCGCGCTTTTCAGGACATTAAGGACAATCTGTTCGGTCTCAACGACAAAGACGGCCGGGAACTGGCCTTCCACTACGTGGTCTTCGGAGCATATATAGGCGCATACAACGTTGGGAGCACTTATAGCTGGAGCGTGGCCACCGACACGGTAAACACCCTCACTTCCGCAAGCACCCTGCCTGAGCTCCCGCTGGACACCAATACGCACAAGCGAGGCGAGGGTGACATCGTGAAGATCACCAGCGGCACGGGCGCGGGCCAATACTCCACTATCGACCATGTAGTCAATGCGAATAAGCTGCAACTGAAGAGTGTCTGGAACACTCTTCCCGCCGCCGGCAGCGCCTTCATCATTTTGGAAGGTTACTCGGGGACTTCGGAGGAGATGGTATATCCCGCGCCGGACTACAACTCGCTCCCCGGCAACGACAGCCTGATAGCCATGGGGGCTTTCGCCGCCCCCCTGAACTCTCAGACCACCGGCAGCCTGGGTGAGCTCTGCGACCAATGGCGCACTCTGGCGCACGAACTGGGGCACACGCTGGGACTGCGGCACGGTGGCATCGACAATGATGAGTACAAAGGCGGCGCCTATAAGAGCCTGATGAGTTATAGCTGGCAGCAAGATTGCGACGGCGTTTCGCCGGTACAGAGCTACTCCGTCTTGGGCGATACTACCTTCAACGACTGGGCGAGTCTCCAGCACAATTTCCCGGACTCGGAGATGCACTTGGGCAACACGATCGGGCTGGGCTTCGGCGGGGCGCCCGAGCCTACCCAGACCACGCCTGAACTGAGCGCCACCGACTACTATAACCAGAACGGCCCGATTGACACGATACCTCCCGCCGTAACGATCGAATCCCCGGCCGCCGGTTCCAACGTGGGATTAACCCTGCCCCTCACTGTCACCGTAAATGCCACCGATAATGTCCTGGTGGCCGCCGTTTCCGTGGCTTTCGACGTAAACGGAAACGGAAACACCACGGATCCGGGCGAGCTCGTGCAAGCCACCCTGACCGGGACGAATACGTACCAGGCGAGTTTCGCCGCTCTCTCCGGTCCTGTGGGAACCCGCACCATTACGGCTTCCGCGATCGACACCACCGGCAATCCGGCGACCACCCAGGCCGCCGTACATGTCGTCCAGCCGAACCTCGTTCCGTCGCTGGCTTCGCTCTCGCCCACTCAGGCTACGCATGGCGGGGCGGCCTTCACCCTCACCATCAACGGCTCCAACTTCGTGGCTGGGTCCGTGGCGCAGTGGAACGGCGCGCCTCGCGCCACGGCTTTCGTCAATGCCGGTAAGCTAACTGTGCAAATCCTGGCCGGCGATATTGCTACGGCGGGTACGGCAAGTGTCACCGTATCGAACCCAGCCCCGGGCGGCGGCGTTTCGAATGCGCTAACGTTCACAATCGACTGAAGGTGGGCTATAGCTCGACTCAAGCTTCTACTTCCGGCCGTAAACCGTCGTCGCCGGATTAAAATTCCGCCAATCGAACCAGTAATCCTTGATCGCCTCCACCGGTTCCAGACACACGCCTGTCGCTTTCCCCGAAACGGCGCAGCCTTTGAAGTTCCACTCACTGCCAGTCGTTGCGTCCATGAGCAGGCCGTCGGTCTTCCGGTAAAAATCGACCACACCCTGGACGCCCGGAATGCGATCGCGGAAGGCCCGCACCGATTGGCCGTCCGCGCCGACCACCAGCAGCACCGGCTCCGGGCCGACGTGGTCCTGCACCAGCTTTTCCCGAAGCACTTGGTCGTAAACAAACGCCCGGCTGACGCCGAAAGCCTGAATCCCCAACATTACATCGCGGCCTTTCAACCCGTGCTCGTGGAAGTCGATCACCGTGGGCGCGCGCTGCATGCGCACATCCCAATCCTTGGGCTGGTAGCCGAAGCGGTATTGCACGGCATCCTGCAGCACCGTCCCTTGCGGTTCTTCAGACGCCCAGGTGCCGAAGTTCAGCTCGTCGGAGTGGACGAACGGCAACTGACTCCCTCTGAGCGGGCCCGAAACCGCTTTGCCGCTGATCTGCTGCCAGTAAGTGCCCGTCTGGTCGTCCCGCATCAGAAAGTTCTGGTTATTGATGCCGGCCAGGTGAAACGTCAGCCGCAGGCCCGCTACATCTCTCCCCCACACCAGACCGGTGTGACAGAGCGTTCAATAGGTCGCCACAATCGCAACATTGTCCAGCACATCGTTGATTACGTGATGATAGGAAATGTTGCGGATCGGGTAGGCGCGGGCCGCGCCGCCGATCTTGACCGCGATCACCTTCTCATCTTTATCGAGCTTGGTTCGCGACGCGGCGGCGAACGATGGACGATCATTGGGGTGGAACATCAGCTCGTAAATGTTCACGCGCGCCAAAGCCGCCAGGACGCACACAAACGCGGCGCCGGCCGTCGGGAGCACGCGGCGCCATCGGCGCGGTTGCGCGCGCCAATAAAAGACCAGCGCGGCCAGGGCGGCGGCGCACGAGATCAGCGTCGCAGCCAGCCGGAAACGCATTACGACCAGCGCGGCCGCCAATTCCCGCGCGCCCTGCGCCCGGAACGGCCGAATCACATAGAGCGGATACACCACGCAGATTAAGGACAGCGTCAGGCAGATTAGCAGGACGGCGGCAGACCTGCGCCGAATTCGGTCGCATTCACTGATCATATCTCAGTTTACCCGCTCTAGAAGATATACTTCAGCGCCAGTTGTAGCAGGCGCGGTTGACCCGCTTGCAAAATCTGCCCGAACGCCGGCGATTCCAAGTCGTTCTCCGGCAATCCGAAGTTTGGATGGTTCAAGGAATTGAAACACTCGGCGCGAAACTGCACGCGCTGCGACTCGGCGACCCGGAAGTCCTTGAACAGCGATAGATCCACGCTTTCTATACCCGGCCCGCGTACTATATTACGGCCCTCGTTGCCGAACTGCCCGGCTTGCGTCACGGGATTGAGTTGCTGGAATGCCGACCGGCTCACCCAGTCGCTGGGTGTATGCGGCCCAAGATTGGGGTTGGAAATCACGTCGGGACGGCTCGAATAGAAGCCGGTGATCTCCGGCGCGCTCCCCTGCAGCGACACGTTCGCGCTGTCGTAAACCGTGAAAGGCGTTCCCGATGAGATGCTGGCGATGGTATTGAACTGCCATCCGTTCAGGACAAAAGCCGCGGCCGCCGAGGCGTCCCGCCAAATGGGCAGCTTGTAGCTTCCGCTAAAGAGGAAACGGTTCTTGGCATCGAACAACGAGGGGCCGTGCTCGGCTCGCAAGTCGAAAGGATTCTGGGCGAGGTCGTTCTCTCCCGCCACCAGCGTCGGCGCGGACCCGGCCACGTTCAGCGACGAAATATAGTCCAGGCTCTTCGAAAACCAGTAAGACGCGAGAAAACTCAGGTTGCGCGTAAACTGCCGCGAAAAGGCCACCTGCAGCGCATTGTAAGTCGAACTGGAATCGTCCGCGATCAAACCCACCGACCCATAATTGCAAACCCCGGCACCGTTGCAATCGGCGTATTCGCGCCGCTGTTCGGTGTTTTCGGCAGTGGCTCCGGGGCTGTAAATAGATGGGTTGGCCTCGATGAAGCGAGGCAAGTGCGTGCCTTTGTTGCCCACGTAGCGTACATCCAGCAAATAATCCTTGGCGATCACCCGTTGGATCGATAAGTTCCAGTTTTGGGAATAAGGCGGCAGCATGCCTTGCTGAACTGTCAGAATAGTCGCCGGTTGCACGAACTGCTGGCTGGCGAACGGCGGCGCCTGGCTGCCATAAGGATTCGCCAGGTTGAAGCCCGGTCCCGCCAACTGATAAGCCTCGGTCCATGGCAACGCACTCACGGCGGCCTGTAGAGGACCGCCCACGCCGTTGGTGAAACCGTCGTAGAAGATGCCATAAGCCGCGCGGACGGTCGTGTTGCCCGTTCCGAACGGATCCCAGGCCAGACCCACGCGCGGCATGAATTCGTGATAGTCCACCGCCGCGATGCCCGCCGGCACGCCTTTGTCGCCGGGGAAAAGCAATCCTTCCGGTGCATTGGGCATCACTGTCGATTGCTGCCCCGGCGCAAATTCGTTCATCCGGTTGCGAATATCGACATATGGCGTATTGATTTCGTAGCGCAGCCCGTAGTTCAGCGTTAGACGCGGAGTAATGCGGAATTCGTCCTGTGCGTACCCCGCCGCGATCCATTTGCGCAAGCCGCGGTTGAAGTCTCCGCCGCCCTGAAAGAATTGCACGGATTGCCCCAGCAGCATACTCGCAAAGGAATCGCTGGCCGGAAACGGCGCGAACACAAAGAATCCGTTGGTGGCGATTCCCAGCAAAACGTCGATCTGCTGGCGATCCATGTCCGCGCCCAGCTTCAGGTTATGCCTGCCGCGCGTCATGGCGATCGAGTACGACCCCTGGTAATCGTTCTGGTATGTATTCTGCGGACCGGTAATCGGGTTACCCACGTCCCCGTACCCACTTACAATCAGGAACGGCACGCCGGCATTAGTGCCGAGCGTGGGCTGATAACTGAACCCCAGGCTGCTGCCCGGCGTGTGGTTCTGCGCGTCCTCGTAAATGAATGCGTTCCGGAAGAATGCCAGCCGCACGGTTTGCACGGTGGAGGGCGAGAATGCGTGCACGTGGGAAACGGTGAACGAATTCGTCGTAATGGCGTCGGTCACCGGAAAGCCGGGAACATTCGACCCGTTGATGGGTAGCGGATCGAGAGTATTTTGCGAAGAGACCGCATAACGCGCGAAGATCTGGTCGTTGTTCTCAAAATAGTGATCGTACCGGAAACCGCCTTGGAGGTAGTTGTCGGTTTCAATCTGCGTGCCTTCATAAAGCGACGGAGTGACATTGCCTAGCGGATACAAATTCCCTGCGGCCAGCCCGACCGGATCGAGCATCGAGGCCGGAATCTTATTGCCGGGAAACGGCATGCCCGTGAATTCGTTAATCAACGGCACAGGTAGACCGGTGCTGGGGTCGGTCAAGCCCGAGAAGTCCCCGGTTCGCTCAGCGGCTGTTGGCACGATGGCCGCCTGGGTTTCGCCCTGATTATCGCGCTGCCCCTCGAAGTAGGCGAAGAAGAAATCCTTGTTGTGCCGCAGCGGGCCGCCGAACGTCGCCCCAAACTGATTCTGGTGCAGCGGCTCGGTGGTGGCGGCGAAGAAGTTGCGCGCATCGAATGCGTTGTTCCGCAGGAAGTCATACACATCGCCATGAAAGCTATTACCGCCGGACTTGGTGACTACCGTGGTAGTGGCGCCGCTGGTCTCGCCATACTCGGCGGGTGCGTTCAGCGACAATATGCGGAATTCGCTCACGGCATCCACGGGCGTGTGCAACGCAAATCCTCCGTTCACGCTGTCCACGTTGGTCACGCCGTCCAACAGGTAGTTATTCGATTCGGGTCTCTGCCCGTTCACCGCGAACGCTTGTCCACTGCGCAGAATGCCGCCCGCCTCGGATAGCCCCGCTGTCATGGGCGCCACACCGGGCTGCAACAGACCGAGTTGCATCAGGTCGCGGCCGTTCAATGGGAGGTCTGTGGCTTCCCGCTCCGAAACGACATTGCCCAACGCCGTACTGGTATCGATGGTGGCCGTCTGGGCCTGCACCTCGACTTTGGTGTGACTGCTGGCTATTTCCAATTGCACTGGATAATTCACCACGCGGCCCACGTCGATGCGGATCGGCGTCGCCGAGAACGGCGCAAAGTTGGCAGCGGTCACGGTCAGGGAGTAATCTCCCACGGGCAGGTTCGAGAAGCGATAGGTCCCCTGGCGCGATGTGACTGCCGTCTGGCGCAATCCGGTCTGAACATTCTGCACTGCCACCTGCGCGCCACCCACCACGGCGGACGACGGATCGCTAACCTGGCCCTCCAACACGCCAATTGGGTCCTGCGCTTCCAGAACCCCGCATAGGCACACGAATAGTAATGCAAGCGTACGCATAGATTGGTAAATTCCTCCCTCTAAACGGATATGTTGAGAGTCTAAGTGCTAGCGCCGGAAGTGTCAATAATGAAAAGCAACTAGATAATAACGACTATCGCGGGGTGAGTGCAGGTTTAATATATCCCAGTACGCCCAGATAGCCGTCCCGAGCCACCCCGGCAGCCCGCTCCCGAAAGCCTGCCGGGTCCGTGGGCGACCATGTGGCCAAGCCGTCTACATAGCGGTTGTACATACAGAAAGCGGCGGCAATCAGCACTGTGTCGTGAAGCTCCCCGTCGCTGGCGCCCTCGCGCCGGGCCCGTTCGATATCGGCCGGCTGCACGTACTTGCCGCCGCGCTGCACTTTACCGGCGATAGCCAGCAGCGCCTTGAGCTTGTCCGAAACGGCGGCGTGCTCGAAATCGCGCTTGACTTCGTCGACGATTTCCTCGTCGCCGCCCAAGTGCTGCGCGGCGATCGCGCCGTGCGCGGTCTGGCAATAGTAACAATCGTTGCGCAACGATACGTAAGTGGCGATCAGTTCGCGTTCGCCGGGTGTCAGCGTACCCGGCGCATGCAGCAAGGCTTCGGCCAGCTCGGACATGGGCTGAGCGGTCTCCGGACGGAACGCGAACAGGCCGCGTATGCCTGGCAACCCTTCGGGAATTGGAATGTGCGGCATATTTGGTCTTCTCCCTAAACCGCGGCCACCAACCCTTTCGTCGATTCGACGTACCCTTCGCGCGCCAGCCGCGCGCCCGGATCGCGATATGCGTCCGGCTCGCCCGGCGCCCATGTGGCCAGCCCGTCCACATAGCGGTTATACATGCAGAAAGCCGCCGCGATCAGTACCGTGTCGTGAATCTCAAGGTCGGTGGCGCCCAGCCGCCGGGCGCGCTCCACGTCTTCCGACTGGACGTTCTTACCGCCGCGCTGCACCTCGCCCGCGATCGCCAGCAAGGCTTTGAGCTTGTCCGAGACAGGCGCGCGCTCCGCGCTCTCTTTCACATCCAGAACAAGCTGTTCATTTCCGCCCAGATGATAAGCGGCCACCGCGCCGTGGATTGACTGGCAGAAATGGCAATCGTTCCGCGAGGAAACATAAGTCGCGATCAGTTCCCGTTCGCCTGGCGATAGCGAACTGGGTCCCCGCAGCAAGATCTCCGCCAACTCGTTTAACGGCTTCGCCGTCTCCGGACGAAAAGCCATGGGTCCCAGGATACCGGGCAAACCAACTGGAAGTTCAATATGAGGCATCGTCCTGGAGATTAACCTAATGGCAACGCGAGGTCAATAATGTGTATCCACTAGTTCACAAAGCCAGCCGCAGATAGATCGCGCCCAGTGTTGGGTCCGGCGCGTAGGGACCGGTTTGCTCGAACCCCAACCGCGCGTACATCGCCAGGGCGCGCTCCATTACGGGCATGGTATCGCCCACCATTTCGCGATAGCCAGCCGTGCGCGCTTCGCCGATCGCCCATTGGAGCAGCGCCAGTCCCGTACCCTGCCCGCGGAACCGCGGCCGCACATATAGCCGCTTGGCTTCGGCGCGCGAAGGATCCAGCGGCCGGAGCGCGATGCAGCCCGCCGGCTCGCCGCCGTCGAGCGCCAGCGCCAGGCGTCCGGCCGGCGGCGCGTAATAGCCGGGCAGTCCCGCCACTTCCGCCGCGAAATTCTGAAAGCAGAGCGTGAAGCCGAACGACTGCCAGTACTCTTCGAAGAGCTGTCGCACCATCGCCAGATGTTCCGGCGTGCCCGCTGGGATAATCTCCATCAAGACAATGTAACTGGCGTCTTATCGGCGTGCATCTGCGTGCATCGGCGGTTACATGTTTTTCTTCAGTGCGTCATCGAATAGACCACGTAATTCACTCCGATGCGAATGCCCAGCGCGGAATACTTCTCGGGATAGTGCGGATCGTCCGCCCACTCCCATGAGTCTCCGATATCGGAGTTGTAGGAAATGGCCACCATCACGCGATTGTGATCGTCGTAGATCCCCTGCCAGTGCGCGACCGCCCCGCCCAGCTCGGGATTCCGGTTCGTCGTGCCGCGCGCCAGCGCCCACTCGCCGGGTATCTGGTAGCGGTCGTCCAAATCGTAAATCGTGTGGAAGATGGCGTCGCGGTCGTCGATTTCCACGATCGGCCGGTCGGGAAAAACGCGCCGCATGCTCTCGTTGAAACGGTCCCATTCCTCGCTGCCCCAGAAATCGTCGAGCATCAGAAACCCGCCGCGCAGCAGGTACTCGCGCAATCTCGCGGCCTGCGCATCGGCCAGCTTCCAATCGCCCATCTCGCCGGCGCACAACCACGGCCAATTGAACAGATCGTCTGCATCGTCCGGATTCACCGGTTGTTCCACCGAGCGCGCCTGAATGCGGGTCAGCCGCCGGACGGCCTGCGCGAAGTGGCGGTCGGCCCGCGGATAATCCTGCGTCCAACTGGTGCCCCCTTGCCGCCAATCGACGATGCCGCCAAAACGGCGCGCCCAGCGCCCGAAGCGCGCATTGGGGTGCGGCGGATACATCAGCCGCGCGAAGATCCATTCGGCCTTCTGCTGCCAGTCGTCCGGCAGGGCCACGTCGTCGTACGGCTCCAGGCTGGGGTACACGCGGAAGGGCTGCTCAAATGCGCACAGAGCCGCGAGCAACAGAACACCGGCCCAGCATGATTTCGGTAGAGCCATGCGCCTGCCTTAGTTCAATCCGTGCGCCACATACAAATCCGATTGGGCCGTGACATAGTTGTAGGCGTTGCCCGCCCATCCGGGGTAACGTGCGGCGCGCGCCACACCTCGCCCATGCCGCCCTCGCCCAGCTTGTCGAGGATTTCATAGTTGCCAATTACGTTTCCGGCCACTTATTAGAACTATAGCGCGGGCCATGCCGGCGTGCAGGCCGGGCGCGGGCGCGGGTCCGTCGCGGCGATTACGGCGATTTGTTTTTTTTGGGCTGCCATATTTCAATTTCCGTCGGAACAGAGCCAATAAATTGCTTAGTTGCTTATGTTTGCAAAATTGATCGAAGCCAATGTCCAACGGGCCGGCGTCGAACTGGGCATCCGTCGCGATGCGGGGTTCCTGTGAGCTTCTCATACTAACCACCCGGCACGCTGGCGGTCTAATGCGATTCGTCGGTCTGCGCCCCAGCGCTGCACGCTGGACTTCAAGACCCTTCGAGAGCAGCTCGGTGGAGCAAGCCCCGCAGATCGCCATGCGGTCGCTCGAACGCAATCCGCCGCTCGATCTCCCTGAGCTTCGCCAGATCCTTGCGCCGGTCAATAGAGCTTCGTTGTCAGCCCTAGCGTACCCTGTTCACGGCCGCAGTGACGGATCTGGAACCGTTCGGCGTGATGCTGATGTCCACGGCTCCCGAGAGATGGGCTCGTATAAACTCTGGGTCCTGTTCCTCTCCCTCGAAGAGCCCGGTGAAGGCAGCTAGGCGGTAATCGCCGGGGGGAACGGATTTGAACTCAAACCGCCCGTTTTGGTCGGACTGCGCGGAGAAGACGACGAGCCCGTCGGCGGCATCCTTTGGCACCATTATCACCGCTGCGTCGTACACTGGATCCTTGTTTTGATCGACCGTTTCCCCGCTGGCGGCCCCGCCATCGCGGCCCAACGA
>Ga0302324_100003024_pt1 | contig 38087 bp, 31 predicted proteins | sample Palsa_T0_1_FD_201949 | JGI IMG/M metagenome (GOLD analysis project Ga0302324, IMG submission 201949) | Peat permafrost microbial communities from Stordalen Mire near Abisko, Sweden - Palsa_T0_1 | ecosystem: Environmental > Terrestrial > Soil > Palsa > Peat permafrost | place: Sweden: Abisko... | reverse complement strand
ACCGGAGTCCCCCTCCACTTCCACTCTTCGACGATCTCAGGGTCTGCCTTGTGGATGATCTCGCGCACCTTCGCGAGCATCTTCCCGCGCCAGTCCCCAAGTTCCTTGATCTTCTCGTCGATCAATGTAGACGCAGATTCCACCGGCACTGGCTTTTTCATATATAGCTCCAACTCTCGCATCTATTTTCTATGAGTTCTGTTTCGCTCAGGTGGGATGCCATCGGGACAAGTGTACCTTCTGCATCGCGATACGTTTTCGAGGAATCCAGCGTCAACTGGGTCACACTGGCCGCGATCTAGTCGGTAGGAGCCCGCCAAGTAAAATCCACTCGCACTTGCAACAACAAGAGGGCTGCCATCCAAGGCAGCCCTCTTGTTTCTGGATTTACGTCGCACGAGATGCTTGCTACGAGGCTTGCGGGCGCGCACTCCTCCAAATCGGTACCAGCGTCGCCAAAACGCCAGTGAGCAAAAGATAAATCGCGGGAGGCTCGGGTACCGGGGCCAGAGTGGTCACAGAAAAAGCTGTCGTACCCAGGTTGTCCTGAGCGTTGCCATCAGCCCCGCCGAATAGAGTGTACGTTCCCGAGTACTCCCCGGCCGCATCGAGAAGAGGATTACTCGCGGTAACGTCGAACAGCTCGATATCCCCAGAGGAATCGCCCGCCTGTCCCTCGGGAGCGAGAGAGAGCGGAACAGTGTTGAAGAACTGGTCCGTGGTCGTGAGGCTGAGGCCGCCAAGATTCAGATCATCGTTGTTCAGGAAGATCGTGGTTGCGGTGTCGTTCGTGATCGTGCCGAAGAACTCAACCGTATCGCCGGCTACGACGGTTTGGTTCGGTTGGTCGAATGAAATCGTGATGTCGTCGGCTTTCGCCACGGCTGTCCCCAGCGTCGCAAGGATAAGGGTGCAAAGTAAAGTTTTCATGGTCTCCTCTGTCTATCGTCTATTTTTCGTTATGGCAGCGTGATGCGAGCGCTTGAGCTGAACGTTGCTCCGCTATAGGTGCCGCTGATCGCGAGCGAACTGGCTGCCCCCGATGCGCCTACAGAACCGGGTACGCTCACTGTCGCCTGCACGGAACCGCCTGCGGCGATCGTACCGACGGCCTGTGGCAACGGCACCGCCGAATCGGAGCCTACCTTGACGCCTGTGAGCACCACGTTAGCTGCTGCCGTCTGACCCGTATTGCTGATCGTGAGCTGGACGACCACATCTCCCCCGCTGCGCGACAACACCCTGGTGACGACCAGGTTAGCCGGTGTCGTCGCCGCCGGGTTCACCGTGATGGTTGTGGAATCATTGACTGTCGCGTAGTCAGTCGTGTCGGTTGGCGTGAAGACTACCGAAAGCGTCTGACCTGCGCCGGCCTGCAGTACCGTTCCTGCTGGTGGGCTATAGACGAAGGTCCCCGGAACGCTCGCCGTTGCGTCCAGCTGAGAAGAGGAGAGAGCGCTGCCGAAAGTGATCGCGGCGGGCGCGGTCCAACTGATCGTCGGTATGATCTGCGCCTGGACGGTTGGCGTAAACGACACTCCCTTGAAGTTGGAATCGGCCGGAGCCGTATCCAGCAGGGAGAACGACTCATCGGCGGCCTGCGAGGCCGAAGTGAAGCTCAGGGTATCGGTGATTCCATAAAGATAAGTCGGATCCAGATCGAGGATGGTGAAATTTGTCGCGTAGAGCTCAACCACGCCGCCCGATACCGTGCCGGTCAAACCATATAAGCCGGTCGTGCCGGAGGCGCTGCTGTTTGCCACCAGACCCAACCCCTGGTGAAGCGTATAGGCGAGACTCCAGGTTCCCGAGCCATCGGAGCTGCTGTTTATCCACTTCTGCAGCCCACCATCGCCCAGGGAGCTGTTGGCGGAGTTATTTTTGGGATCTCCGCCGTCAGCCACATACAGCGTGGATGCATTCGCGAAGAAGTAATTCAGCGGACTCAGGTTGATCTGCAGACCGGCATTGAGGTTGTTTCCGTTACTGTTGGCCCCGGTGGTGATGCTCACCTTGCCGGTGCCGCCGCTATTGCCGAAACCGGCGAGCATAACAGGGGCGCCGACTGTCGCGGTCGGCGGAGTACCGGCTGTGCCGAGAGTGCCGAGGAAAGAACGGGCAGACCCCGAACCCTCCTTGCTGTCGACCGAGACATAAAGCGTGTCGTTGACGATCTGGACGCTTCGCGTGTCCTGGGAGAGAGTGTTGCTTGTGGTGTCCAGGCCGGTGATAGGCGTAGGAGCAGTGTTAGCGACGTTCAGCGGGGTAAAGAAAACTCCACCGGTCGCATCACTGCCGCTCCCCTGGCCTGAAACATACGCCGTTGTGCCGTCGAGGGTATAGGCGCTGCGCGGATTGTTCGTATTGAAGACGTTGAAGAGCGGACTCGAGGAGTTGACGTTGCCGTTCGAGTCGATCAAGACCACAACCCGTGGCACCGGCGTATAGCTTTGCCCCGTCAGGCTGCCCGACTGGGCCAACGCATTCGATGGACCTGCCCCGAACAAGGTCGGATTCGCGTCGAAGGTAGCGGCATTGATGCCGTATCCCATGATCGTCAGGTATCGGCCGGAGCCGGAAAGCTGCAGGGTACCCTCCGACGACGATCCATATTCGCCGGAGATGGGCAGGTTCGCGCCGGAGCCTGTCTGCGGCAGCACCAGGGAGTTCACGTACACGGCGCCCGTCGTGCCGACCGGCGCGTATTGAAACAGCGTGAGAGGGGCTGCCTGATTGTCCCCGTACCCGCCGGCGGAGCTGTTGCCCGTTCCTGTGCCGGTGCCATTTGGGACTGCGGTGCAGGTGCCCGCGTGGACGCCGCACCCTTCAACGGCGACCACCAGATTACCGGTTGTAAACTGCGGACTCTGCTGCGCAAATACCGGCCCGGACATCAGCAAGGCACTTGTCACGGCGATCGTTCTAATCAGTCTGTCGACCATGGGAAGTCTTTCCTTGTAGCTCGATTGATTCATGTTTTAACTCCATTTTGTTCTGTTTGAGCAACTTACCAAGCCAACATTACGAATGCGTGAATGAGGAGGATTATCTTCCGCCCCATCCGGAATGCCAGATGGAATACTGGATCGACTCCCGTTTGGCATCCCACAGTTCCCACGCAGTCACGCCTTCGGAAACTTACACAGAAAGGCTGGCCGAGGGCTTCAACTTCGAGCTCTCGTCCATTCCCGCCAGCAGGAGTTGATGACTCTAAAAATAAAGTTCAAAATCGTGGCGTACTTTTTAAGCCCTGAAAAGTGGTTGTTTCTCGTCCACGTTTACCACGCGATGCACCACAACTTGTCCACCATTTACCACCACGCTGCACTACAAAATCCGCAAAACCCCCTGCAAAACACGCACTCCACCACGCCAAATTTAATTCTGCACAAAACGAAAAACAATAATTGAAGTTCAGTTTTTTGTCCGTCCGAGACTCCATCCTCCCCCCCACAAAGAAAAACGGCCGGAACCCGAAAGGGCTCCAGCCGTCGTGGAACGTGATGCGCGCTGCTTAGTCGTTGCTGGGGCCGCCCGAGCCCTTACGGGGGCGGCGGTTGGCCTGGAGGACCTTCTTGCGCATTCGGAGCGACTTCGGGGTTACCTCGACGAGCTCGTCGTCGGCGATGAACTCGATGCACTGCTCCAGCGTAAGTGCTTTGAATGGAACGAGACGGACAGCATCGTCCGAACCAGACGCGCGCATGTTCGAAAGCTTCTTCTCGCGAACCGCGTTGACGTCAAGGTCGTTGTCGCGGCTGTGTTCGCCGACGATCATGCCTTCGTACAACTCCACGCCATCGCTGACGAAGAGAACCCCGCGATCCTGCAGGCCTTCGAGCGCATAAGCAGTCGTCGTTCCCTGACGGTCGGAGATCAGAGCACCGGACTGGCGCTGCGGAATCTCACCCTGGTAGGCAATGTAGCCGTCCAGAATCGAGTTCATGATGATGGTTCCACGCGTCTCGGTCAGCATCTCGGAGCGGAGACCGATGAGGCCTCGGCTGGGGATGCGGAACTCCATGCGCACGCGGCCTGAGCCGTGATTGATCATCTTCGTCATCTCGCCTTTTCTTGGCCCCAGGCGCTCGATGACGGTACCGACGAAGTTCTCCGGGACGTCGATCGAGAGATGCTCGACTGGCTCCATGACGGCGTCGTCGATCTTCTTGGTGACGATCTCAGGACGGCTGACCATCATCTCGAAACCCTCGCGGCGCATCATTTCGATGAGGATGCCGAGCTGCAGTTCGCCGCGGCCTAGCACCTTGAAAGAATCCGGAGAGCCAGTGTCCTGCATCTTGAGCGAGACGTTGGTCAGCAGCTCCTTGTCGAGGCGGTCGCGCAGGTTGCGCGAGGTGACGAACTTGCCTTCTCGGCCGGCGAAGGGCGAGTTGTTGACGTTGAACTGAATCGCAATGGTGGGGTCGTCGATGACGATCTTCGGTAGCGGCTGGGGATTCTCGACATCGCAGAAGCTCTCGCCGATGGTGATGCCGGGGATACCGGCGATGGCAACGATATCGCCGACCTGGGTCTCTTCAATGTCGGTGCGCTTAAGGCCAGAGAAGCTGAAGAGCTTGGTGATCTTATGCTTTGTGAAGGTCCCGTCAATCTTGGCGACGTTGTACTCCTGGCCGGTGCGCATGGTGCCGTTGAAGACGCGGCCGATGGCGAGACGACCGAGGTAGTCGGAGTAGTCGAGGTTTGTAACCAGAATCTGAAGCGTGCCCTCGGGGTCGCCCTTGGAGACGGGGATGGTGTTAATAATCTGCTCGAAGAGTGGCTGCAGGTCGGTACCGGGAATGGCGGGGTCAGTGGTCGCGGTGCCCAGCTTGCCGTTGGTGTAGAGCACGGGGAAGTCGAGCACGGACTCATCCGCGTCGAGGTCGATGAAGAGGTCATAGACCTCGTTCAAAACCTCCTGGGGACGGGCGTCCGGGCGGTCGATCTTATTGATGACGACCATTGGGGTAAGGCCAGCTTCGAGGGCCTTGGAGAGCACGTAACGGGTCTGGGGCAAGGGGCCTTCAGAGGCGTCCACGAGCAGGACGACGCCGTCGACCATCTTGAGGGCGCGCTCTACCTCTCCGCCGAAGTCGGCGTGGCCTGGAGTGTCGACGATGTTGATCTTGTTGTCGTGATAGTAGAGGGCGGTGTTCTTCGCAAGAATCGTGATGCCGCGCTCTTTTTCAAGGTCGTTGGAGTCCATGACGCGGTCGGTGAGGGCCTCGTTGGAGCGGAAGGTGCCGCTCTGGCGTAGCATGGCATCGACGAGAGTGGTCTTGCCATGATCGACGTGGGCGATGATGGCGATATTGAAGATAGGTTTCACGGCTACTGCGGTTGAGTTGCTCACTGCGTTTATGTCCTGTCTGTGCGCTTAGGGGTGATTTTTCGGGGAAAGTGCGCGTCACTCCTAGTTTAGCCTAGTTGTGCGCTTGTTGGCCCCCGAAATGTGCAGAACCGCAAGAAGATACGGTGAATGCAACCGGGTTGGAGGCCAATTAGTCCAAGATTGCGACGCATGTACTGTGAAATCAGTGTGTGGAGGAGGCTTCGAAGATTTCCGCACCTTTCAGGGGACATCTGCCATCAATTAGACGGTCATCGAAATAGTGGTAACAGGAGATTCTAGTCATGAGCAAGCTCACAGGAAAAGTAGCCGTCGTCACTGGTGCATCGAAGGGTATCGGAGCCTCTATCGCAGAGCATCTCGGCGCGGCAGGCGCGTCGGTTGTGGTGAATTACAGCAGCAGCAAGGCCGGGGCGGATGCCGTGGTCGCAAACATTACCGCCAAGGGTGGCAAGGCAATCGCCGTGCAGGGCAACGTATCCAAACAGGAAGATATTACACGGCTGTTCAAGGAGACCGTGGCTGCGTACGGGAAGGTCGATATTCTGGTGAATAACGCCGGAATCTACGACTTCAAGCCGCTAGAGGCGATTACACCGGAACACTTCCACTCGCAGTACGACTTGAACGTGTTGGGCCTGCTGCTGACGACGCAGGAGGCAGTGAAGCATATTGGGCCGGATGGTGGATCCATCATCAACATCGGCTCGATTGTGGGACAGATGCCTGTCGCTACAGCGGCGGTATATAGCTCTACCAAGGCTGCAGTGGATGCGATTACGATCTCGCTTTCGCAGGAACTCGGACCGAAGAAGATCCGGGTAAACGCTCTGAATCCAGGGATGATCGAGACCGAGGGTCTGCATGCTGTGGGATTTGCCAAGGGCGACTTCCGCAAACACGTTGAGTCGATCACGCCGCTTGGGCGGATTGGGCAGCCGAAGGACATCGCGACCGCAGCTGTGTTCTTCGCGTCGGATGATTCGGGTTGGATGTCGGGCCAGCTTGTGACCTTCGCAGGCGGGCAGCGACAATAAGTACGGCGTTCATGCTGGAGAGGGTTGCCATTCGTGGTAGCCCTCTCTGCTTTTGGACACCTGCTGGGAGATTCGGAAGAGAATTGCGTTAGGTGGGTTCAGTATGTGCCGTTATACTCAGACCACCTAATGCAAACAGCCCATTCGAGACAGTTCGAGAACGCTGTACTGAAAAACTATCTGCTGGATCAGGCCTATGACGAGATGTTCGCCGGACCGGGAGACCTGCATAAGCATTGCGAGCCGCTGCTCGAACACTTCGCTTCCCTGCCTGTGGAGGAGTTGCAGCGGCGGAAGCAATCCGCAGATCTCAGCTTCCTGAATCAGGGCATCACGTTCACGGTCTATGGGCGCGACGAGGGTACGGAAAACATCTTTCCGTATGATCTGATCCCGCGCATCATTACCGCGGCGGAGTGGGAGAAGGTAGAGCGCGGGCTTACGCAGCGCATTATGGCACTGAATCTTTTTCTTAAGGACATCTATAACGAGGGGCGGATTCTGGATGATGGAATCGTTCCACGTGAGGTGGTTTATAGCTGTAAACACTATCGGCGGCAGATGGCTGGGCTGCAGGTGCCGCGCAATGTGTACATCGCGATCTGCGGAACGGACCTGATCCGGCTGGAGAACGGCGAGTTTGTGGTGTTGGAGGATAACCTCCGCGTACCCAGTGGCGTGAGCTACATGCTGACCAACCGCAGGGTAATGAAGCGGATCTTTCCGCAGCTGTTTCGCAGCTACAACGTACGGCCGATCGAGCAGTACACGCAGCTGCTGCTGGGGACGCTGCGATCACTCGCGCCGGAGGGTCGGCCAGAGTCGAACATCGTTCTGCTTTCGCCAGGAGTGTTCAACTCCGCTTACTTCGAACATGCTTATCTCGCGCGGCAGATGGGAATCGAGCTGGTGGAGGGGCGCGACCTGGTGACGCACGACAACGTCGTCTACATGCGGACGACCAATGGTCTGCGACGAGTGGATGTGATCTACCGGCGAGTGGATGACGACTTCATCGACCCGATGGCGTTTCGCGGAGATTCGATTCTGGGTGTGGCTGGTCTGTTCAACGCGTATCGCGCGGGAAACGTAACGCTGGCGAATGCGTTTGGCACGGGCGTCGCCGATGATAAGGCGCTATACGCGTATGTTCCGGAGATCATCAAGTATTACCTCAGCGAAGAGCCGGTGTTGCAGAATGTCGAGACGTTTCTGCTGACCAGGCCAAAGGAGCGCCAGTATGTTCTGCAAAATCTGGACAAGCTGGTGGTGAAGGCAGTAGGAGAGAGCGGCGGCTACGGAATGTTGATCGGACCGCAGTCGACCAAGGCGGAGCAGGAAGAGTTTGCGCGGAAGATCGAGGCCGATCCGCGAAACTATATCGCGCAACCGACGATCTCGTTCTCGCGAGCACCGTGTTTGATCGGCGACGAACTGGAGCCTCGGCACGTCGATCTGCGGCCCTATGTGCTGTATGGCGATAAGGTAACGATTGTGCCGGGCGGACTGACGCGAGTGGCGCTGAAGAGCGGGTCGTTGGTGGTGAATTCGTCGCAGGGCGGCGGCAGCAAAGATACCTGGGTGCTGAGTCAGTGAAAGGAGGGTGCCGATGCTGAGCCGGGTTGCGGATAGTTTGTACTGGATGAGCCGGTATCTCGAACGCGCCGAGCATACGACGCGACTGCTGGACGTAAACCTGAACCTGATGCTGGATGAAGGGCCGATCAGCGCGGAGCGGCGCTGGTTGCGTGTGCTGCAGGCGCTGGGCAGGCCGAAGGACATCGAGTGGGCAGGCGATCCGTATACGCTGACACGGACATTGACCTTCGATACGGGACATAAGTCTGCGATCGTATCGTGCATTATCTCGGCACGAGAGAACTCGCGCCATGTGCGGGAGCAGATTTCGACGGAGCAATGGCATCGACTGAACAGCCTGTATCTACAGGTGACGCGGCCTGAGATGCAGAGCGACCGGCAGGCGGAGGCGCTGCGCGCTGGGAGCGTGCAACAAAGTGAGTTCCTGCAGTCGGTGATGGAGGCGGTGCACCAGTTTCAAGGGGTCACCGACTCGACGATGAACCATGGTGAAGGTTGGCAGTTCATCCAGGTGGGGCGATACATTGAACGGGCCTACGCGACGACGCTTCTACTGGAGGCATACCACGAGGATCTGTGGGCACATCCGGAGCAGATCGCCGAAGGGAATGAGTACCTTGAGTGGATGGGGCTGCTGCGATCGGCGACTGCGTTTGAAGCGTACTGCAAGGTGTATACGGCAGACCTGACACCGGACCGGATCTTTGAATTTCTTTTGCTGGATGAGGAGTTCCCCCACTCGGTGCGGTTCTCCATCGACAGCCTGCAGTGTGCTCTGGAGAAGATTCAGGGAGATGGCGGAAGGAGCCGCGCTGAGGAGTTGCGCCGGCTTGGTGGGCGGCTGCAGTCTTCGCTAGGCTACAGCAGCGTCGATGAAATTCTGAATCAGGACGCGGTGGCATACCTGAAGAGCATCCAGGCGCAATGCCGCGCGATTCATGAGATGATCTATGCGCTCTATGTGGACTATGCGATCCAGACGGCATTGGCGGGGTGAATGAGCACACAGACACAAAGACCGGACACGCTGGAACCGATTACGAGTGGAGTCCGTTCGAACATCGTCGATATCGTCAAGGGCATCGCGATCATCTTGGTAGCTTATGGCCATACCGCCCAGGGCATCTTCAATCGCGGATGGTGGGTCTCTCGCGGAGCTTTTTTCTCTGACGCGTTTATCTACAGCTTCCATATGCCGGCGTTCTTTTTTGTCGCCGGCATATTTGTGATGAGCAGCATTACAAAGCGGGGCGGCAGACGCTTTACGGTTGAAAAGCTGAAGACGATTCTTTATCCATACGTCCTGCTTGTCGTTCTCAACGCTGCGCTCGATCCACTGGTGGGACAATTTAAATCAGGCCACGCACCATTTCAGTGGAAGGTCTTTCTTTTGCACCTGTCGGATGGAGAAGCGAGCTGGTTTCTGTTCGTCTTGTTCGTTTGCCTGATGGTGGCGCTGGTAACCATACGGGTTCCGGCTTGGCTACGTTTCGTCGTCGCAGCTTTGGTGGGGATGACCCCATCGTTTGGTCCGCCCCTGACCAACCAGGTGCTGCGCGAGTTTTGTTTTCTGGCTGCCGGAATGTGGGTGGGGACACGCATCTATCGCCTGGAACTGGTGCGTAACACCATTGCTGCTCTTGGGTTTGTCGCTCTCGCGGTGTTGCAGGTTGCGATGATCTACCGATATGGCTATGCAACACAAGGGACCTACATTGAACTTGGATTGACAGGCACGGCGGCACTTTTTCTACTGGCGAAGCTGCTCGACAAGCATCCACTGGGCAATGGCCTGGCGTGGGTAGGACGGGCATCGCTGGCGATCTTTCTGCTGAGTCCGTTCGCGCAGGGAGCGACGCGGGAGATTCTGCTGCGCATCTTTCATACCAAGGAGCTTTGGTTGCAACTACTGCTGCCCACATTGTTCGCAACTCTTCTACCGGCCATCGTCTGGCACCAACAGGAGCGATGGCGCCTTGGTTGGCTGTTTCAATGGCCGTTCTAACAGCGATGTATTGACAGAACTCGAGGGGACCTGGGATGTACTATTCGATTCGCCATCTGACGAAGTTTCTCTACAGCAACGCTGTGAGCGAGAGCATGATGGAGACGCGGATGCACCCGCGGAGCGATCAGAACCAACGCTGTCTGACGTTCCATCTTTCGGTGAGTCCACGATGTCGCGTGTTCAGCTATCGCGACCATCTGGCGAACCAGGTACACCACTTCGACATACCCGGGATGCATGGGCAACTTGTAATTGTGGCCGAGTCGCTTGTAGAGGTGCAGCCAGCGCAACAGATCCCAGCGTTTCTGGCGCCAGATGCGTGGGCCGACCTGGACGCGATGGTGGCGCGGGGCGACTTCTGGGAGATGCTGCTGCCAAGCGAGTTCGCTGTACCGACAAAGGCGCTGGACGATCTTGCCCTCGAGTTCGATGTGCGCCGCAGGGACGATCCATTGATGGTGTTGCACAGGTTGAGCCAGCAGATCTATGAGCACTTCGACTACAAGCCGAAGTCCACCAAGGTGGACTCCCCGATCGATCTGGCTCTAAGCACCAAGGCTGGAGTTTGTCAGGACTTTGCGCACATCATGATCACGTTGGTGCGCTCGAAGCTGCGGATTCCGTGCAGGTATGTGAGTGGATACCTGTTTCATGGAGAGAGCGATATGGACCGCTCAGTAAGCTCGGCGACGCATGCGTGGATTGAGGCGCTAGTCCCTCATCTGGGATGGGTGGGCTTCGACCCGACGAATTGGCTAGTCGCGGGAGACAGGCACATCCGCACCGCGATCGGGCGTGATTATGCGGATGTTCCTCCGACGCATGGAATCTTTCGCGGTCGTGCGGACAGCGAACTGACGGTCGCGGTGCGGGTAACGCCGAGCCTGGGAACTCCCTCGCTGGATCAGGAGATGCCGGTGCCGGAGGACTGGTCGATCCTGGTGGAGAAAGCCACACAACTGCCGGACCAGCTGCCGCCGCCAACTCGGCAGCAACAGATGGCGCAGCAGCAGCAGGATGTTTGCGAGGATGTTTAGAAGATATGTCCTCTTTCAACAGCTTCTAGGTCGCGGCACCGGATATGTAAGCCTCCAGATGACGGATGGTCTTCTCCTGCTCAGTGATGACCCAGTTGACCAGGTCGCCTATCGAGATCACGCCGACGACAGCGCCGTTTTCTACGACGGGAAGGTGCCGAATGCGGTTTTCCGTGATGATATGCATGCAGTCGCCTACCGTATGTTTCAGCGAGACGAAGATCACGGGGCTGCTCATGATCTCGGCGACAGGCGTGTCCTTCGATGACCTGCCCTGCAAAATCACCTTGCGAGCATAATCGCGCTCCGAGATGATGCCGAGCAAGCGACCCTGCTCCACAACCAGCAACGCGCCGACCCCCTTCTCTGCCATAAGCTCGATGGACTCGTAGACGGAGGCGTGGGGCGCCGTGGACCACACCTGGCGGTTCTTGTTCTTCAGTACAGTGTCAATTCTGGTTGCGAGTTCGCTCATGGAGAACCTCGGGAATCGAATAGTACCGCTGGCGTGCGACATGGTCAAATGTGCGAAAGACACGAGGTCGTCCAGCGGCGGTATCATCATTCCATGCAGACCTTCGATGCTCTCCTCCGCGAAGCTGAAGTTGCTCATGGCCATCTGTGCGCTGGCCAGATTCTTGGCATCCGCATGGCGATGCTCGGATGTGAGCGGCTTGGCGTCAGCGATCCCAAAGCCGTCGACCGCAAGCGCCTGGTCACCTTCATAGAGATCGACCGCTGCGCTACCGACGCCATCGCCGTCGTCACCGGCTGCCGATTGGGCAAGCGTGCGATCAAGTTCCGCGACTGGGGCAAGATGGCTGCCACCTTTGTCGACCTCAGCTCACCGCTTCCTGCGCTCGGCGAAACTCCGGTCTACAAAGGCCTGCGCATCGCCGCACTAGAGTCGTCCAAACAGCGAGCCCGCGAGCTCTATCCGCATATCGAGCAGAAGAACCAGCAGCAGATGCTGGCGTATCGTGAGATGCCGGATGTAGATCTTTTCAGCGAAGAGTGGGTGAGCGTGCCGATTCACCCGCGCGAGATGCCCGGCTACAAATCGGCACGCATCACCTGCGAGGCGTGCGGCGAGGGCATTAACTACGACCGCGCGATTCGTCAGATACAGGGTGGAATTATGCGAACGCTGTGCCAGGGCTGCGCTGCGCCTGAGACCCGGTACTACAGTGCACTCACGCGGCAGGAACTCGACTCCGTGACAAACAGCAAGGCCGGCGCGGAAACCTCTCCGCAACCGGCCTGAGAACACTGTTAGGGGCTAATCCTGTGACCTCGTTACGCGATTCCTACCGGCCGCGATAGCCATAACGGTAGGGACGGAACTCGCGCGCTCGCACCCACTCCGCGTGACGTCGTGGTTCATCAAAACGCAGCCGGGCATAGTAATCCGGTCCGTAGACATAGTGTGGATATCCAACCTGCACGACAACCTGTGCGTCCGCCTTTGCAGGTACGGCCAGTGCAAACGCACCCGCCAGTAAGCCAACTATTAGGCTCTTCGCAACTATCGCCTTTAGGTTCGTGATCTTCATAACTGCCTCCTAGCTACACCAGATAAAACCCTCTTTAACCACATCGGTTGTGCGCAACTTTCCAGCGCAGTTGTGTTGTTCGAGACGCATAGGGCTTACTCTCGTAGAGCCCTGCAGGCGATCATGTACACTAAAACCCACCATGACGGTCAGCCGCCAACTCGTGTCGATGCACCTCATGTCCCCCCGCTGTTGTTGTAGTTAGTTCCCTTCTGCGTCTTACTCTCTTTTCTCTAAAAATCTCAGTTGCCGCTGCTCTCACGTCTTTGTGGGCGCTTCGTTCTCTTCAGGAGAAGCCTTCATGTCTATCCAACGCAGCCGTCTTTCCACCGATACCTGGGCCATCGTTCTTTCGCTAGCCCTCGCGCTGATCGTCCGTATCGGCCTGCTCAAAACCGTCGCCTGGTAGTTGAAGAGCGTAGTGCTTCTATCGCGCGCAATCACACAAGGAGCATATCTATGTCCACCGCAGCCCCACTGCCCGACCTTCGCACTGAGTACCCGCCGCACGCCCCCGGCGCGGATCCCAAAGAACCTTCGACCTTGCTCGGCCTGCTGCCGGGTATTGCGCTGTTGGCTGTTGTCGGCTACGCGGGCAAGTTCGTCGAGCACTTCATCAATACCTACGGAAAGGCCCACCATCTTGTTCTGCCCAACATCGAATACGTGCTCTGGGCTATCTTGTTCGGTGTCCTCATCGCCAACACAATCGGTCTGCCACGCATCTTCCGAGCCGGCGTCGCCACCTACGAGTTCTGGCTCAAGGCTGGCATCATCCTGCTCGGCGCGCGCTTCATCCTTGGCGACATCCTCAAACTTGGCGGTATCTCGCTCATCCTGGTCTTCATCGCGTTCGCGTTCTCGCTGACGTTCATGACCTGGCTGGGGCGCATCTTCCACCTCGGCCCACAGCTCACCACACTGTTGGCCGTCGGCTCCAGCGTCTGCGGAGTCTCGGCCATCATCGCGACACAAGGAGCCATCGACGCAGACGAAGAGGACTCCTCCACGGCGATTGCGGCCATTTTGGCGCTGGGAGCGATTTCACTCTTCACCTTCCCGTTGATCGGCCATCTGTTGCACATGAGCGACCACGCCTACGGGCTTTGGGCTGGCCTCGCCGTCGACAACACCGCTGAGGCAACTGCCGCCGGTGCACTCTACTCCGACGCCGCTGGCAAATTCGCCGTGCTGGCCAAGACCTGCCGTAACGCGCTCATCGGCTTCGTGGTGCTGGGCTATGCGATCCAGTGGGCACGAAAGGGACTCGCCAGCCGCACTGCTACATCGCAACTCGACAACAAGGCCACGTTCCTGTGGAAGAAGTTTCCCAAATTCGTTCTAGGTTTCCTCTTCATCTCGCTACTCGCGACGCTCGGGTCTTCGCCCAACCCTACTCTCGCAGCGTTGGGCTTCAACAAAGCGCAGCTGCTGACGTTGGGGAACCTCAGTCGCTGGGCATTTCTGCTGACCTTCGCCGGAGTGGGCCTGCGCACCAACCTGAAAGATCTCTTCAAGCAAGGCGCGCGACCCTTCATCGTAGGCGCCGTCGGCGAAGTTGCCATCGCCGCTATTACTCTGTTGTTGGTCCTCGGAGCGGACCACTTCTATCACCTGTGACCTTCGTAAAAGCCGCAGGCAAAAAGAGGGCGTTCTGGCCAATAATGCTAACTTCAGGCGACGGAATGAGCTTTCGGGCCCAACTCCGTTTCGCTCATGAAGGTGCCCGGCTATGGTAGCCTCCTGCAAGGGGTTGCATTCTATAAGCAGTGACCTTCCTAACTTTTACCGATGCCTTTGACCCACCCAAAACTCAGCGCCAGACTCTACCTCACAGCATCGTTTCTGCTCTCGATCGGCCGCTTTTGCCCCGCGCAAGATGCTTCTTTGCGACCAGCAACGGCCAATGTCGCAACATACCCTTCCAGTTCGTTACCGGATGCGCCTGAGCCCCAGAACAGTGCCCAGGCTCCAGCTCCAACACCGTCAAAGGCCACGGGACCTGAAGAGATCACGCTCGCGGGCACGCCTAGGCGACTCCTGCTCGACCAGAAGGCGATCTGGACCAGTCCGATGCATATACAGCCGAGCGACGCGGTGTGGCTCCTTCCGCTGGGCGCAGCAACCGGTGTGCTCATCGGCAGCGACCACCACACCATGACCTCGCTGATCGACATCAACGCCAAAGATCAGAGCCACTTCAACACTCTCTCCAACGCCGGCGTCGCCGCTCTGGGTGCGCTCCCTGCAAGCATGTACCTGTGGAGCTTGGCCAACGACGCCCCGCAGGCTCACGAGACCAGCCTGCTCACTGGCGAGGCGCTGGCCGACAGTCTGGCCGTAAACCAGGTCTTCCGATTCGTCTCCCGTCGTGACCGACCAGCCATAAACGATGCTCAAGGCCACTTCTTCAGCTCAAGCCCAACAGAGTCGTCTTTTGCGTCCAACCACGCCACCGCCGCCTGGGCCATGGCCTCGGTGATCGCAGATGAATATCCCGGCTGGGTCACCCGGACGGCGGTCTACGGGGTGGCTGCCGGCGTCAGTGTCAGCCGCGTTCTCGCATACCAACATTTCCCCTCGGATGTTTTGATCGGCAGTGCAACCGGGTGGCTGATTGGCCACTACATCTACCGCGCGCACCACAACTTCAGTCTGAACCCCTTCGATTCAACTCCGATGCCGGGCGATCTGGGCGCACCCCGCACGCATAAGTCACAGCAAGCCGGCGTGAACCTTCCCCCCGTCCCTGTTGCCCACCACCCCCCCCGGCTCTTCGACGAAGACGCCGATCCCGACAGCATCGGCTCAACCAATGTTCCCATGGACAGCTGGGTTTACCCCGCGTTGGAGAGGCTGGCTGCAATGGGTTTCATCCCCGGCCAGAGCGTCTCTATCCGCCCCTGGACCCGCCAGGAGTGTCTGCGGCAACTGAAAGAGGCAGAGGATCTGGCCGACCTGCAGGACACCTTCAGTCCGAGCCTGCTGGCCGAGGCTCGCCGTCTGATGACCGATCTTCACAACGAGCTTGAGACCGAACCGAACTACTACGAGTCTCTCAGCCTGGAATCCATCTACGCGCGATACGGAACCATCGCCGGTCCCGCGCTGGCGGACAGCTTTCACTTTGGCCAGACCTGGTGGAACGACTTTGGCCGTCCGCTTGGACGTGGCAGCAGCGCAATCGCAGGGTATGCCTTGCGAGCCCACTACGGCCGGCTCTTCTTCTACGACCGCCAAGAAGCGCAGCATGGCCCCGGCAATCCAGCGGAATCACCCGCCATCAATCAGCTCATCAACTCGCTGGATAGATTTGGCTTTGGGAGTGGCGATCCTACTATCCTACCCATTGATGCTGCGGCCGCCTATAATCGTCAACGTCCCATTGAGCTCTACGCCGGCGTTGCGTTTCAAGGAAATGCACTTTCGCTCGGAAAACAAGAGCTCTACTGGGGACCTACAACACTGGGTCCGTTGGCTTTCTCCAGCAATGCAGAGCCCACCTATAACCTGCGCTTCGACTCCACCCGCCCACACCCGTTTCCACTTCTACCGTCGCTCGGAACCTACCGCTTTGACATCGTCATAGGAAAACTCTCCGGCCATTCGTATCCAGCGCGCCCCTGGTTCAATGGCCAAAAGATCGACTTCAACTTCGGGGATAATCTGGAGATGAGCTTTACCCGCTGGTCCATCTTCTGGGGCGTCGGGCACCCCATCACGTTCCACAGCTTCAAAGCAAACATCTTTAGCTTCGACTCCACCGGCAGCGGTCTGTACGGAACCGTCAACGATCCAGGCGACCGCAAGAGCAACTTTGACTTCAGCTATCGACTGCCGTTCCTGAGCCGGATCGTCACTCTTTACGCGGACGCATACTCCGACGATGACCCAAGCCCCATCGACGCGCCACGCCGCGCCGCCTGGAACCCGGGAATTTATTTCGCACGCTTGCCTTTGTTGCCGCACATGGATCTGCGCGTGGAAGCCGTCAGCTCCGAAGGGCTCGCCCATGACTTCGGCCCGCAGCATTTCTTCATCAACAATCAATATCTCGATGGAAATACGAACAAAGGCTTCTTGCTCGGCAACGCGATTGGCCGCGACAGCCGCGCCATTGAAGGCCGCAGCGGTTACTGGTTCTCAGCCCGCACGCGAGTGGAAGCAGGCTATCGCCAGAATAAGGTCGCCTCCCTGGGCCTACCCGGTGGCGGTACGATCACCGACGGCTTTGTGAACGGCTCCTACGCCATCAATCGCCACTGGCAGGCACAACTCTTCACCCAATATGAGCGCTTCCTGATTCCGTCGTACATGAGCGGCTCGCAGCACAACACAAGCGGCTGGTTTCAGGTCAATTGGACTCCCGAACTGCACCTGCACCGTTGAAAAGAATTTTTTTCACGATTATGCTTGCGCTTATGAGCGACGCTCATAGGTGCCTACGTGGAGAGACCTCGAAAATAAGGGTAGCCCGGCTACTAAGAAGCTTCAGAAAACATCTATGCACGAGGTTCGTCCTTTTTCTTATAGACGTGCTTGTTTTCTACGATGCCTTTCTTGAAAACGGTCCGGACCGCCTGACGTAGTGCGATGTCACCCTGCAGAACGAGATCACGCACGGGTTGTTCGGGGCGCCCTCTGAAAGAAGTGACGAATTTACTTTCTCTTTTTGTTGCTATCTTTGGCTCACTTCGCACTAAGATATTCTTCGATCTCTGCATCCGCCAACAGCATGCCTTTGGCCTTCTTACAGCGGCAGATGATGCTCGGGTCAACGGATACAAGAGCGTAACGGTGATCGAGTTTGGCGTAGCCAATGGCGTAGGGCTCATGAATATTTGTGCTCTCGCTCAGAAAATTACTAAAGCTACAGGTGTCTCCTTCAACATTATTGGATTCGACAATGTCAGCGGTATGCCACCGCTGCGAGACTATCGCGACCATCCCGAGTTGTATCAACCGGGCTGGTTCCCTATGGAAGCACCTGAACAGCTTCGCGCTAAGCTTCCGGCCAATGCTAAGCTAATCTTGGGAGATATCGCGACTACCGTACCTCAATTTTTGTCAACTCCACCAGTAGACTCTCCGATCGGCTTCGTGTCCGTTGATGTGGACTATTATTGGAGCGCTGTCGACGCTCTGCAATCTCTCATTGGCCCTCCAGAGCTATATTTAACTAGAGTGACCATGTACTTCGATGATGTCAGTTCTATTACACATAATCGATGGTGCGGTGAGTTGGCTGCGATCGATGATTTTAACAATACAAATGCACTTAGGAAGATTTCCCTCTGCAATTTCTTGCACGAAAGTCGGCCTTTCAAGAATGCAAAGTGGCTTGGTCAAATGTACACACTACATGTGTTAAACCATCCATCTCGCTTTACCGCACTAAAGAATCATGGACGTGTCGTACACGGTAACCCATATATAGGCTTGAAAGGTATTTAGGCTTGAAAAATCAAGAACGATAGTCGTCGGCTCTCGACTTTATCACTTCCAGAATTCAGCGTGCATGCTAAGTCTGCGTTTCCATTTCAAACTGATCTTATTCTCAATATTGCCTAATCTACCCGAGCCTGGGACGCTCCAGATTGCACATTCCGGTGCCTTCCGACTAGGTAAGGGTGCTGTTAACTCTTTTGTCGGATGCAGTCTTTCCGAGTCTTAAGAGGAACGCTTGGGAAAGCGCTTCTTTCCAAAGACTTCTGTCGGGATGGTTAATCCAGAGCGTCCTGCTATAGCGTAGAATCCAAATTCTATATAACAGGCGATCGATAAAGTTGCCCGTCTGTTTGACGAAAAGGGTTTGTGCCCAAAGGAAATTGCGTTGACGCCAAGCCGGAACGTCGCTTAAGTTCGATTGCGATATCTCATGGTCAATCTCAGTGCGCATCACATACATTTTAAAACCTCGCCTTGACAGAGCGTGGAAGACTGCGTGGTCCAAGTAGTCTAGCCAGAACTTCCCAGGAAAACCACCGACCGTCCGGAGTGCCGAGACCCTGAAAGTGGCACCGGAATTATAGGCGCTAGGACGTCCTTGCTGTATCCCGACATTGTCACGATTCAGGGAATGACCTGAGCGACGGTATTGATGCCGCAACTGATCAATAAAATGCGCTTCAGGAGAATGAACTTTGCCTCCTACCAGGAGCTTTGGGACAATCGATGACACTTCTCTCCGTGTCAGCAGCCTATCGGCACATTCCGCTAACTCACAAAAAAAATCCGACGTGGGTGAAGTATCTTGATCAAGCAGCAGCAGCCACTCAGATTGTTGATCCTCAGCGTATGCAAGCGCAAAGTTGAATGCAGTGGCTAATCCCGCATTGGTTGGATCGTGCTCGTAGAGGATCGGGAAGTTCGCAATCGTTCGAAAGTCGTGTCGTTCCGACGAATTGTCATAGAGAACAAGAGAAAAAAGATCGGCGAGATGCGGATTGGCATTGATAACGCGAATAAGTGAGCATAGGGATTGACTCTCGTGCGGCGCACGCTGATAAAGAACAATGACTGCCACAATCGAGCGTCCTGGCTTTGATTGGCTACGCGTTGGCATATTGTAAAGGGAGAGAGCGAGAACTAAATCACACTCGTGACAACCGACAGAATATCACCCGGTGAATGACGCTGTTGAAGCCATTTCTTTCTGCAAATGTCAGTCCGACGAACCAACCAATCGCAGATGTGGCGACACACCAAACTACGATAAGGGGAACGCTGGCAGGAAGCATACTGGATCTCTTCCAAAAGGGAAGGAGCAATATCGTTGGGAGGACACATGACAGAGGCTGGAGGAAACCAACCAGAATCAATCTGCGCCGGGGCATCGAGATCGTTGAATGAGTAAATTTCATGCTGACAATAAGATGCAATCCCAGGCTCACAAAAGCTCCGACTAGCGTTCCGATGGCTACACCAACTGCGCCGATTCTCTGTACTAGGTAAATGCTCACGCTTATGTTGACGATGGCCTCCGTGACTCCAGCAATCGTGGCCAAATGCTGCTTCCCCGTAGCGACAGTCACCATAGCATATGGGTATCCAAGCTGGCGAACCGCGTTCCCAAGTACGAGAATCTGGAGAAAAAGCGCGCTCCGAATAGCGTAATCGTGCCCCACCCACAGTTTCAGCAACGGATACGCTCCGAAGACAAGAGGCAGTCCGACAAGGCAAAGCAGCAAAGCGCAATATCGGGTCGTTTTGATCGTCAATTCTCCGATCTGGCTGGATGTTCTTCCCGATTGGAGAGACGAAACGGCAGGCAGGAGTGGGCCGAACAAGCTGCTGATCACAACTACCATGAAGTTAGCGACCGCACTGGCGATGCCATAATAACCGGTGTCCTTATAGTCATAATGGCCGACAATGACCATATCTAGTCCGCAGATAAACAGCCCTGCCACCGCCCAGAGTGAGAGGACACTGCCATACCTGATCAACCGCAAAGCCACTTCGCGGTCAACGAGCGTCCAGGAGAACCCGATCCGCTCGTTGGCGTATTTCCTCCATCCGAAGAATTGGCCGACGGCGGTTGCCACGTTGCAAGCGGCCATTACCCACACCAGCTGTAGCAGACTCCCATGCATCAACAGAAGTCCCGCCAATGCTGCAGTAGACAAAGTTTTGCTGATTAGCGCTATGACTGTCGGAAAGCCGTATCTCTGTAGTCCCGTAAAGACGGCCAGGAACGCGCCAAAAGGTAATGCGAAAACCGTAGACAACCCAATAATCAAGATGCCCTCGCGCAAATCACCAACAAGAGCAGGAGGCGTCTGGTGAAACAGTTGCGGCACGAGCCAAGTGATAATCGCGATGCCTACAGCTCCGATCATTGCGCTTACGCAGAGGATTGCGAAGGAACTGCTCAGTATTTGGCTGCCGACCGTGCGGTCACCGAGCGCATCGTATTCTGCCACAAACTTGCCGATCGCGGTTTGCAAGCCGAGATCCAGCAAATTGACGTATGCGCTGCATTGCAGTATTAGCACCCATGCGCTGTACTCGGCTGGCGCCAAGCGGTGCACCAGCAAAGGCGGCAGCACCAAGGCACCGAGCATTGAGAGGAGTATTCTCGCCATGTTGGACGCGGAGCCCTGCAGGATCTTTCGCTTATGCGACATTAGGAGGGAGAACTCATTAAGGCTATTTTAGCAAGGCTATGGAGTAGGCGTCAGGCCCCTTAGACTCCACGCTGGTCCGGCCTCCCGACAACTGCCCCTCGAAACTGGCCGCGATAATGCGTAATTTCGGAAGCTCATCTCTCCTTTATGGACGGCGCAGCGATCTCATTTATCGTGAGGTTGAGCTTCGTCCCACTTGTAGATTTGCGATTATATAATCGAGGTTTGTATCAGTTCTAATCACTAGCAAACTCTATGGCTTTAGGGCCGCTGACCGGGAGAGATTTTGGGCGTTAAACTTGAGCTGGCGAGGTTAATAAATCGTAAGCTATCCGCAATACCTGGAGCATCGTTAATACAAAATCCCTTGCAACAGCGAATAGATCTCTCTTCAGAAGAGGCTTCCTTCGTTCGGTTATTGCGACCAACTGTCGGTTTAGCGCAAATAAACAGGAGCTTGAATCGTAATTTCCTCGCCGCGGGGAAACAAGCTTCTGCCCTCAATTGGTTCATCCCTAGTCACGAGAATCCACTATACGCGGGCGTATACACAATTCTTCGTTTTGCTTCCCGATTGGCGTCATTCTATTCAATTCCGACCCGAATTGTCATCTATGACAAGACTGAAGACGAGATTTCGCATCTGCGTGAAAGGATTGAATTCCTCTTCCCGGCGTTGAGAGGTGCAGTTAGCTGTACGGCCCTAGATGGAGGCGTCTCGATCGCTACCTTCTGGAAATCCGCATATGTTGTGGCTGAGAGAAAAGGAGAAGCCAATTTCTACTTTATCCAAGATTATGAGCCAGCATTTTACCGAGCTGGCTCACTCTATGGCTTGGCGGAGAACAGCTACAGATTAGGATTGAGGCCAATCGTGAATACCCCGGGGCTTTTGGAATTTATTCATAGAATTCACAATGTTTCAGACGGTGTGTCGTTTATCCCCACTGTCGATAGGACAGTGTTTCGTCCAGCTACAGATGGTCCACCGGTTAAAGACCCAATACAAATTGTCTTTTACGGAAGACCCGGTCAACATAGGAACGGTTTCGATCTGGGCACCCAAGCCTTGACTGAGGTAAAGCGGGTCTTCGGCTCTCGAGTCAACATCGTTAGCGCGGGCGCAGACTGGAATCCTCGCCAATTTGGCCTCCAAAACGTTCTAGAGAACAGAGGCAGGCTTTCAAGTGTTTCTGAAGTAGCGGCTCTCTACAGAGGAAGTCACATTGGCTTGTGCTTGATGTTCTCGAAACACCCGTCATATCAACCGTTTGAAATGATCGCGTCCGGCTGCGTCGTTGTGACGAATGAAAACGAGGCCACTTCTTGGTTTTTTCGAAATGAAGAAAACTGCTTACTTAGCCCACCAACCGTTCCTGAGTTGAGTTCTGTTTTGACGCGGTTGATCAACGACTACGACCTTTGGGGACATATTCGGTCAAGTGCGGTGAATAGTCTATCAACGCAGAGCTGGGACGAGGTCATTGATGAAACCTGCCTTAAAGCTGGACTAATTGTCCAAAAGTGAACCAGACGCCAGATAAGGTAGTATCGATCTGAATTTGAGAACCGATTATATTTATGTACAGTTGCGAAGAAGAGGAACGAGGCTTGGACACTACGCCCACAAAGGTATCTGAGACAACGCAGTCGCCAAAGGTATGTAGAATCTGCTACTCCCAGGCTGATCACCAGGTCTACGAAGTTCGAGAGATGCAGTTTGGAACCCGTGAGCCATTTCAATATTTTGAGTGTTGCGAGTGCAAATGCCTCCAGCCAGTTTATGTTCCCGCAGATTTATCGCGGTACTACCCGGCGACTTATGAAAGCCTAAACCAGCAGCCTCCAGACAATTTCCGAGGTGCAATTAAGAACAAGCTAAAGGCTTTTAAGACACGCTTCGCAATATCCGGGCGAGGATACCTTGGACGGTTTCTGGAAGCAACGCGTCCTAAAAGTGATCCAGGGATAAAAGCATTGTCGCTAATAAAACCCAGCAGGCACGCGCGAATACTCGACGTAGGCTGCGGGTCCGGCCACCGCCTCTACGAACTCAAGAATGCGGGCTTCCATCGCCTATTAGGCGTTGACCCATTCATCAGATCCGACATCCACTATCCCAATGGTCTCACTATCAAAAAGCAAACTCTTGAGGAGGTTGAGGGAGATTGGGATGTCATTATGTTCCATCACAGCTTTGAACATCTCATCGACCCACTTGCCGCGCTCAAGCTGGCTTCGAAGCTTGTAGTCAGTGGGGGAACGTGCCTCATCAGGGTTCCCACAACTTCAAGTTGGGCTTGGGAAACTTATCGCGAACACTGGGCTCAAATTGACGCTCCCCGACATATAATCATCCCCTCAGAGCAGGGCCTGGCACTGCTGGCATCACATGCCGGATTCAATGTCGAGCAAGTCGAGTTTGATTCGACCGAATTTCAGTTTTTGGCCAGCATGTTCTATAGAGATGACATCGCATGGAATGAAGCGCGCAGCAGAGCCGATCTCCAGCCAATGTTCCACACCAACTCTACTTCATCCTTCAAGCAAGATGCTGAAAAGCTGAATAGGCAACGTCGAGGCGATCAACTTGTCTGCGTTATGAGAAAGGCCTGATCGCACACATGGATCCCCTACTCATACTCGTCTGATATAGATTCGGCGCTCCTTGCATTGTTATGAGCTTTCATTCGCCATGGTGGGATAAATGACAGTATTGCTGCGTGGCTTTACGCTAGCGATTCATCAACCAAGTTTGCGGCCAAATGCGACGATGTTGGGGGGGAAATCAACGGATTCGCGCAAAAGCTTAAAGCCCGCGAACGAGAAAAGCTCCGAAATCATTTTAGGATCGAAAACATGATGGTGAAGGGCGCGGTTCTCAAAATTACGAAGGGAGCGTTCCTTGAACTCAGCCAGAGTGCCTGCGGGCGGGTCTCTCTCAAGATCATGCAGGGCTAGAATTTCATCCAGATGAGTTAAATCGTTCTCCTCTATATTGCGATCTAAATCGTCTTTCAAATGCGCAAATGTAGTGTAGGGACGTCGATGGTCGAATGTGTGATTTTTATCGGGAAGCAAGATCAGGAGTGAGCCGTGCGGCTTCAGAACCCTGTGCCACTCTTTCAGAGCCTTGAGTGGATTTGCAATATGTTCAAGCACGTGACAAGCCAGTAGGAAATCATACTGGCCATTCTCGACAGATTCGAGCCGGGTGGCATCAAGGATGTAGTCGAATGTGTCCTCGGACCATAGATTTCCTTGAGAGTAATTGGAAGTTTGAAGAGAACCGAGCAGCGGATAGATCGGAATCAACCCGACCTTGGAGAACTCGTGGCTGGGTCCGCCTATCTCAAGGCCTTTCTTCCCGGCAACGGATGAAGCAATAACGCGAAAATTATACCAACGTTGTAGCCTTCGAGAAACGCGATCCAGCAGCCTCGGCATCAGCACAAATATATCATAGGAAATCGAAGAACCTGGACGCCGCCTCGACTGTAATGAAGAGGCTGCTTTTCCGTATCCCGGTTGGAGTTTTTGAGAAGCCAACTTCTGTCCAGGGTTTTGGGAGATTGGTGTGCTCCGGAACTTGTCGCTTCCATCGCTTGGTCTAAAATGCGCCGTGAGCCACGAGCCTTCGAGCGATAGCTACAACCAAACTGCTAGTCTATGATGGATTCAAATCAGACAAAGGAAGCAGCCAGTACGCGTATGCACAGTACTGCAAAATTCGAGGATTCGTCTGCATGAGTGTGGTCAAGCGCATTTTCGACGCAAGAATTGCTTTCATTTGGTTGGGCTCGGTCATTATGTTGGCGGGCTGTACGTCGGCTTCGCTCCCTCCCGGAGCGATTGGTAATGCGGGGAAGTATAACTACTCCCCCTCTATCATTGAAGATGCAAATACCCGGCAATTCTGGTGGTGCAGTATAGGCCGTGACCCCAAGGATCCCTCTTTGGATACCGACGCGATATTCTACGCTTCGATGAACCTCGTGACGCAAGAGGTCTCTCCACCGGTTCTCGTGCTTGCCGAATCTCCCGGAACATGGGATGCCGCCTATACTTGCAATCCCAAAGTAATCGCTGGAGTATTCCAAAATCCACTTGGAGACGGGCAAAAATACGGATACGCGATGTATTACGTAGCGACATCCCGCGTGGACGGAACGAGTAATAGCATCGGTGTCGCCTTCTCTAACGACGGGATTCGCTGGATAAAATACCCGGATCCAGTCATCATGTCCACCGCTCCAGCCGGTTCAGGCGTCTACGGCGTCGGCCAGCCGGCTCTCTACAATGCCGACCACAATGCAGCAATCACGATGTTTTATGAGGATTGGATTCCTTCCATTCACCATGTAGCTGCGGTTTCGCAGGATGGCGTGCATTTCACGGTGCAAGGAACACTCACCCAAAATGGATTGGACCCCGACGATCCGGAGGCGACATGGGGTGATATGTCCTATGACTCGAAGGCTGGAGAATGGTATGCGATCTTCAATAGTCCATGGCGATCAACCTCGGTCACAGGAGATGTTCAGGAGTACGGTCAGTACGGAATCGAACTCTATAAGATCCCAAAGAATGCAATCTTGACTGGATCCTCTCCCTGGCAGCAGCTCATCACAATAGACACAAATTCGACCGGCTTCGAATCAAATTTTATCCCAGGGTTTGTGCGCGACAAATGGGGCAATCTCAATGTGAAGGCATATCCGACTATCCAGATGTACACATCCTTGTCGTACCCGGCACCCGCGTTGGACGCAACTCCCGCTGAAGCGGGGACTTCTGGCAGCCTCGATACCTGGATCGTCATGCCGATGAGTTGGGCTCCGAATACAAGTACGGCCTTGGCCCTCAATCGATATTTCAATGGGAACGTGTATGAAGTCACTACCGGCTGGATCAGTCCTCAAGCAGGTTTCTTGCTACAAAAAACCTTGGCTCACCTTCAGGCCAATCCGCTAAGCGGAGCCACGACGCCTTTTTATGGGTGTAAAGCTGGCCCGTTGGATTACTTCGTATCCCTCGACGTTAATTGCGAGGGCCAGAGGGCTCTCGGCAAAGAAGGCTATGGTTATTCGCAGGCGGTCTCAGGACTAAACCTGGTTGCGCTCTATCGCTGCATTAGCCAAAATGGGCATTTTGTCAGTACGGATCCCAAGTGTGAAGGTCAAAGGACCGACGAGTTGCTGGGATATGCCGCCCCTTAAACCTTTCCCGCACGTAAGCCTCTTGGCCTTCGATCGGACAGGAAAAGGAATGCGGAAAACCAGAACGCCTTAGATGAAGTAAACGGTCTGGCCGCTGCAGCGATCGAAGTCATCAAGTGATACCTGATTTCTTATCTCAGCTCTCGGGGGTATCTGCTGGTTGGGTTGATCGGTGAGGTTGTTCGGGCGGACCTTATGGCTATGTCGATTGTCAAAATTAACCGCGAGCACACCTTGAAAGAGTCACATATCGTCTCCGCCGCAGGAGACCGGTCGTGAATCAACGCTCCAATTACGGCAATTATCTTACATATAACCGGGCGTTCGCCCTTCACCTCAGTCACGAGGCGAAAAGCGTCCGGGACTTCGACGTGATCGTCCTTAGCGGCGGCTCGACGATCTTACTGCCCAAGAGTTGGAGGTCTTACTGAGAAGACGACGCTTATTTTGCCCATCTTTACGATAGAAACATGGGCCACGCACGAGGGCGGAATCTTGCCCCGCAACCAAGTCGCGCACGCACCTGGCATCCAAATGACCGACAGGCCCGCGCACGAGTCTTCTTCAGAAAGCCGATTATCGAAATCCAAGTGCCGACCGGATCTCATCAAGTTTCTGCGCCTGTTCCGGCACGCGGCGGAGTCGATCGAGAAACAGCTCGACAAGACCCCAAGTCGCAGCCAACAGGAAACCGAAAACGGCGAAACCTAACACTAACAACTTCCTTGATGGACCCGATTTCTTATCCGGAGGAACAGGACGGTCCACAATCTGCAGTATCGGCACCGACTTCGCCTCATCCAGCTTTGCCGCTTCACTTTGTCTCGTCAAAAGATCAAAGAGGGTCTCGTGATACTTCAACTCACGAGCCTGACGCTCGTACTGTAACGCGGCCTCGGGCAATTGACCTGCGGGAATCTGCAAGCCTCCCGGCTGCACAGATTGCTGGCTTCTCTCAAGCTCCGTCACATGTGACTTGAGCGCTGCAATCTCTCGCTGCAGTTGAATGACCGCAGGGTTGTTCTCGGTTGCATAGGTCTCCATCGACTGCAATGCTACTTGTCTGCTGGCTAATTCCGCACGCGCTTGAGCGATCGCGTTGATGATCGAAGCTGCCTGCCCATTGAACTGGATCACACCTGTCTTTTGCTGTGTGTTTCGCAGCGCTTCTTCGGCATCCGAGAGCGCATGTTTCTCGTCAGCAATACGGCGGTCATAAAATCTAACGCGCTGCGTTGCCTCGCCGGTCGCAAGCTCTGAATTCACGATATACAACTGATCCAGATAGCTATTCGCGATATCGCTTGCCACCTTTGGATCGGGGTCTTTGACACTCAGATGGATCAGGTTGTCCTTACCCGACTCAAAGGTAGAATGCCTCTGCAGAGCGGCCTCCGCATCGACAAGCGTCTTGGTCTTATATCGCTGACGCAGATTGCATGCGGCGATAACATTGTCGGCGATCGTCCGGCTTTCGAGGATACCAACGTACATATCCGCCGGGCTCTTCAGACCAAACATTCCTCCACCACCCAAGCTCGCCGCGCTCGAGAGTGACCCCACTTGTCCCAAAAGAACCGACGCTGCGGACGTTGTCTGCTGCGGTGGAACAATCACCGCCATAGCAGTGTACGTGGGCTTAAGGACCAGGCTTAGAATTACTCCAACTGCCAAGCCTCCGACGGTCATCAGCATTACCCGTCGCTTGGTCTTTGCGAGAACCAGAATCACGGCCAGAAGATCGATGCGACTGTCCGTCGTTGTAGGATGCAAAGCCTGCGTGTCCGCAGCGTTTGGTTCGTAGATGTAGGATGTCATAGGGCAGTCGCGCTGTAATCCATTGCCCGCAGCGTTCGGGCACTCTACACTTATACTACGCCGTTGTACCTCGCCGGAATGGCTTGGGCATTTCGGAACTCCTGATTTTGAGGTTGATCGCAAACGGCAAGATGACGAATGATACGGCCACCATCGCGGGTACACTCAGCCGGCCCAATCGGAATGATTTCCTGCGTCGTTACGAAAAGTTTTTCTTTCTAACCACAGTTCTGGCCTCCGCGTTGCCAGGATTCGCTCCGCTCAAATTGGTCGTGATCGTCGCGCTCTGGTGCTATTTGATGATGGGCGATAGCTTCACCATCGCTGCCGCACTCTGGTTCGTGTCGGTATTGCTGAATCTCCTGCTAGGAGCGCAGGTCGGCGCCGTCTTCCAGGGTGTCCCGCTGAATTACGTCTTTGACCACTTCCTTCGATTGATCGTTTTCTTTATCGCCCTGGGGATAGGCAGCTACACTGCAAATCGATGCTCCATTTCGCAGAAGCGACTGGACCAGCTCATCTTCGTCATTGCTGTAGGCTTGATGATCTTTAAGCTCTTGATCGCCGGTGCCGTCCTCGCAGGGATGCCTCAGAGTCGCGTTCAGGCTATCTTCGGATTTGACACACCGACATCAGATATTGGATTCGGCTTGCAACGACTGCAGTTTCCATCCGACATCATCGCTCCCTTTCTGATCGCCTGTTACGTGGGAGGCAAGAAGAAAATCAAGGATGGCATCCTGCTCTTCTGCATTGCTACCGTCGTCTTTCTCAGCTTCTCTCGTTTCCTGTTTGCCTTTTACATTCTGTGCACTTTTTTGCGGGCGCTCTGGATCAAGAAGGCTGACTTCATCACCGTGCTGAACATCGTTGTCTCCGTGGCATGCACGATCGTCTTCTTCGAAAGCATCCTGTCCCGCTTCGCCAGCGCCGAAACGGGGGTTTCCGATCAGACTCGCGTCGACCAGATTCACTATTTGAAGGTCGGCATTAAGAATTTTCCGCTTCTCGGCACGGGCCTCGGTTCGGAAGCGCACGATTTCCTGCGCAACGACAAGACCCCCTACCTTTATGAAGCACAGTGGTACGCAACGATCATGCAGATGGGATTCATCGGTGTCTTTTGGTATGTACTCAATCTTCTGCTTGCTGTCTACGTACCTCTTCGCAAGAACTACATAGCGTTCACCGTAGTCTTCCTGGTGTGGGTCTTTTCAGGTTTTACCAACCCGTACCTCACCGGCTTAGGAAGCGCATTCGGCCTCACCATACTTCTTCTGCGATGCAACGGTACGCGGCCCGAGCCAAGGCCGGCTGCTACCATCGCCTGAGCCATTACTCTCCAGGGCGAATTTCATCCCATGCGTCAGCTCGCGATCAACATTGTTCGGTATAACCAAGAGTTCTCCCTATTGGAGCGTTCGATCCAGGCTGCACTCAACCAGGATCTCGACAACTTCGAGGTTGTTCTCACCGAGAACGGCTCCTCGGACTCCATCAAAGGGTCGGTGTTGGAGCGTTTTGGGGGTGATCCCCGCTTCCGTTACGCAGAGAACGCTGCCAACCTCGGATTCGCCGGCGGGCATAACCGATTCATCCATACCGCTGATGCTGAATTCGTTCTTCCGCTCAACCCCGACACGCAGCTTACGCCGGAGTACGCACGCACCGTTCTCGTCGTATTCAGCGATCCCTTCGTTGCCGCTGCTGAGGGCAAGATGCTCAAGCCTGTACCTCTTCCTGACGGCCGATACATCCTCGATGGCACCGGCATGTGTCTCTCCCGCGCTCGCAGAGCAGGAGAGAGGGGACAACTCCAGATTGACGACAGGCAGTTCGATGACAATACTAATGTTTTTGGCGTATCAGCCACTGCGGCAATCTATCGCACCAGTGCCCTGGAACGTATCAAGCATGGCGAGGCAGAATACTTCGACGAAGACCTCTTTACTTACTGGGAGGATCTGGATCTCGCATGGCGTCTGCGGCTCGCCGGCTTCGAGTGCCGTTACGTGCCAGGGGCCATCGTCTACCACTCACGCTCTGCCAACCAGAGCAGAGACGGTTTTACTCGAATCGGTGCCTTCATCGCCAACACCCGTAGTCTTTCCCTTCGCGTCGTGCAGTGGGACTGGCGCAATCATCTGCTGACGATCATCAAGAATGACTTCGGCTCCAGCTTGTTGCGCGATCTGCCCCGCATCGCACTTCGCGAGCTGGCCGTTTTGGCCTACCTGTGCGTCGTCCGTCCCCAGATTCTCTTAGCAGTACCGGAGTTTTTCCGGCTCCTGCCAAGGATCCTTCGCAAAAGGAAGCTCGTGCAAGGCAGCCGTGCTGTCTCGTCCCGCCAGATGGGACAGTGGTTTGAAGGCGCACGGCGCTGAGCCTCACAAGGGGCGGGGACGCGGTCGGTCAACCGAGAAGCTCAGGCGAAGGCTCCACCTCAATACCTGCAGAGCAAAGGCCGGCTCGCGCAGTGTCAGCAGGGTTCTGACAGCACGCTTCAGCAGGCGGACGCGGTGCATCAGACTTCCTCCGCCCCATCCCGTTTCCCGAACAAATTGCCACTCAGCGGCCAGAAGATTGTCGAAGCGACGATGACTGGACTCCTTTCGCAGATTGTTGGTCGAGAGCCGGTGCGGGATGGTGACGTCAAGCACCAGCAGCCTGCCTCCCTGCTTGTGGAGATGATGAAAGACAGCGTGATCCAGGAAGTCGAGCCAATACTGGGGAGGGAAGCCGCCGATTGCCCGCAATGCGCTCACGCGCAGGCAGGCGCATGAATTCAGCGCGGTGAGAGATCTTGGATTCAATCCCGAAAACCCCTCCTCCATGGCCAGGTAGCGAAACCGATGGACGGCGACGGGCGAGAGCACAACGCCGTCCTGCACAAGCCTGGGAACAATGCCGCAGACCTCGGACTGCGGCGTCCTGTCGATGGCCTCGAATGCGGCTGGGATAAGCCCGGGGAGCACCGTCGTGTCCTGGTCGAAGAGCCATAACCAAGTGCAGCCCATCTCTTCCGCGGCGCGGAGGGCCTGGTTATACGCAGTCGCAAGACCTCCATTCAAGGGGTCGTGCTGATAGCTGGCTTTTGCGAAGAAACCCACGGGCAATTCGACTGATTGCGGCTCGGGCGAGTTATCGTAAACCAGCAAAGAGATGCGGGCGGCGAGTGACGCATGCTCGCGCAGGGCAACGCTCAGGGTTTGGAAGGTCTCCGACTCCTGCAAGGCTGTTCGATAGAGTACGACGACGCACTGAACACATTCGAGGGACATAGGCCTGGGCACTGCATGCACACTGGGGTTAGAGCTATCCACCGTAGTCATCCTGGCAAAACCGGCAACTGAAGTAAGCTGTCCATACCTTCACTTCGGGCCAGAGATAGCCTTCAGTTCTTCGCGCATACGGAAAGGATAGCCGTTATCGAAGTTCTCTCGCAATCCATCCCGGTACGCGTGGAAAAGAATCTGGAATCTCAACCCGCGATCAGCTCTGTCAAACAAAAGGATCGCAGCGGACGCAAGAAGAAACCGCCGCAAGGGAAGCAGATATCGTGTGAGCCCTTTTCCCTCTCTTCTTTGCGCAATGAGGAAATTGCGGTGGCCATAGTAGTTGAAGCAATAGCTGTAGATGTCTTTGGGAAGATAGTGGAACCCGAAAAGACTCTTCGGCACTATCTGCCGCGCCTGCTCCTTATGGACAACCCTGCTACCCTCAGCCAGTGCGATCGCCCCGATCTGCCGAAGGCGCAGACAGTATTCCAGGTCGTCATTATGGATGAAGAACTCGGGTCGCGGAAATCCGATCTGCCGCACTGCTGCACTGCTGATCAGCAATCCCACAAAAGATGAGAACTTCACCCGTGGATACGCACTTGACGCTATCCTCTGTTTTGGCAACATCCGCAGGCCATCGAGAGTCTCCCCGCCTCGGACATCGAGCTTCTGGTTCGCGATCGCGACCACTTCGCTGTAGGCCTTGAGCGGCTCCATCAGACGGAGAGCATCCGGTTCCGGCACTGTATCGTCATCCATCAACCAGATCCAGTCGTAACCCGCCTCAAATGCGAGCCGCACGCCATGAAAGAAGCCGCCCGCACCGCCGCTGTTCACCGGCAGACGAATATATCGAACCTGCGGTTCATCGAGATACCCCTTCTCCTGAAGGTAGATGTCCGTGCCATCCGTGCTCGCATTGTCTACGATGTAGATCGCTTCCAGCGGGAGCGACTGCTGCATCAGTCCGTCCAGACACTCGGCCAACAGCTCCTTGCGGTTGAACGCGACGACGACCGCAGCGTTGGTTGAGACCATTACGCTTGCCCTCCGGCACACTTCCTGTAAAGGGTCAGGGCGCTGGCCACTGCCTGATCCATGTTGTAGTAGCGATATTCCGCTAGCCGGCCAATAAAGTGAGTATTCTTCTCCGCCTCCGCCAGCTCGCTGTACTTGCGATAAAGTGCCAGAGTCTCCGGTGTCGGAATCGGATAGTAGGGATCGCCCTCCGACTTCGGGTACTCGCGAACAATAGAAGTCCCTGCATGAGACTGTCCCGTCAGATGCTTGAACTCTGTGATCCTGGTGAATGAAAAGTCGTTCGGGTAGTTAACCGTTCCTACCGGTTGAAACTGCAGCCGGTCCGGAAGATGTTGATGCTCAAACGAGAGAGAGCGGTAGGGCAGCTTCCCAAAGCGATGATCGAAGTAGGAATCGATCGGCCCGCTGTAAAAAACCTTATCGGCAATGATCTTTCCCTTCACGCTTGCGAAGTCAGTTCCTAGCTCCACGCGGATGTTCGGATGGTGCAACATACGTTCAAACAACTTTGTATAACCCTCGGAGGGCATCTTTTGGAAATCGTCCGTAAAGTACCGATCATCATCGTTTGTGCGCACCGGAATGCGTCCCGCAACGACGGGACTCAGCTCCGACAGGTCGAGATTCCACTGCTTCATCGTGTATCCCCGAAAAAACTTATCGCACAAGTCCGATCCCACGTTGTTCAACACAACGTCTTCACTGTTCAATACTGGCATTCTGTGCGTCCGTACGCTCTCCAGATACCGTGCGACTCCTTCCTGATCCAGACTCAACCCATACAGACGGTTAATTGTTGTCCGGTTGATCGGAACTGGGTAAAGTTGGGATTCCACCATTGCGAGCACTTTGTGCTCGTATGACCGCCACTCAGTAAACCGTGAAAGATAGTTGCTGATTTGCGGCGAGTTCGTATGGAAGATGTGTGGACCGTATCGATGAACGAGCACACCCGTAACATCAAATTCATCGAAAGCATTGCCGCCTATGTGTTCCCGCTTCTCAACGACGACGACGGATCTTCCTTCTGCGGCATAACGTTCCGCGATGACTGATCCTGCGAAGCCGGCTCCTACAACTAAAATATCCGTCTTCAATGTATAAGCTCAAGCAAATGAAATCCCTTAATGAAATCCCTTATCTGATAGCGAATTCCTTACCTATTCTATAGGCGCTGGTCTCAAGGCAACTCCTCGAATTGGAGCAATTTCTTAGGCGCCTACAATGTCACCATCATCGACGGCTGCGACTGGCATCCGAAGCGGTTCACATCTGGTTGTAATGTGTGATATTGGAATTCATCGATGCGAATGTACTAGAGTTCAAGAAATTCTTTCAGTTGTCGCGCAGGATAATGGACATTACTATGCGTCAAAAAGAAGGTGAGGATTATAAACCTGGATAAAGACTGACCCGTTTCGGAAAATACAACCAAAGTGCGTTGGGTTTTCGGCCTGTATCCTATAGTTATCTACTGTTCAAAATTGTCGAGGCTGTGGGAAATGTGAAAGGCGTTGTTTGCTTTCCTGCTTTTCCGCAGCCTGCGTCGTTTGCCTATCTCAACTGGCAAATGCGTCCTAGCAGCCTTGCCACTGCTGTTCCAACTGTAACGGACTGCTGTATTTGGGGTTGAGTGCCTGCGTGATTGGTTATGCCAGATCCGCCAAGCGAAGAGGGCTCGCTGGAGCCATGGCTCATCGAGGCTGCGATGCCGGAAGCCGCAGAATTCAATACACTAGATTTACATGCTGAAGGTAATTGTCCCCACATTGGACGCGGCTAAAGACTGGCCCCTCTTTGCGCCTGCCCTCCTTGCCTCCGTCCGGCCGGAGCAGGTGCTGATCATTGACTCTGACTCAACGGATGGGACCGCGAACTTGGCGCGCGCAGCCGGATTTGGAGTGCATTCGGTATCGCGCGCAAAGTTCAATCATGGAGGAACTCGCCAGATGGCGGCCGAGATGCTGCCGGATGCGGAGATACTGGTATATATGACTCAGGACGCAGTGTTGGCGGGGCCAAGTACCCTGGCAAATTTGCTCGCCGTCTTTGATGACCCACAAGTAGGCGCTGCGTGCGGACGACAGTTGCCCAGGCAAGGGGCCAAGCCTATCGAGGCACACGCACGCAGCTTTAATTACCCGGAGACCTCGAATATGAGGACTCTGGCGAGTCGCAAGCAGTTGGGGATCAAAACTGTTTTCCTTTCGAATTCACTGGCCGCGTACCGGCGTTCCGCGTTGATTGATGTCGGTGGGTTCCCTACGAATGTAATCTTCGGCGAAGACATGATCACCGCAGCGCGTCTTCTGCTAGCAGGCTACAAGGTCGCTTATGTTGCTGAGGCTTGCGCGTATCACAGTCACTCTTATACTCAAATTCAGGAATTCAAACGCTACTTTGATATCGGCGTACTCCATAGCCGTGAGCCGTGGCTGATTAAGGAGTTTGGGCGTGCGAGTGGGGAAGGTAAGCGCTTCGTAATCTCAGAGTTGCGGTATTTGAGCAAGGGATACGCGTCACAGATTCCTTCAGCACTGTTGCGCACAGCAATCAAGCTTCTAGGCTACCGGCTGGGCCAGATGGAGGCGCGGCTTGCCCCGAATATTAAACGCCTACTGAGCATGCATCCTAAGTTCTGGGCCGAGCCAATCGGGGAAGGGTTTTGTGCACTTGAGGGCGCGAATATCGCAGACCAGAAGCATCGGGAACGAAGTCGTCTGTAGACGAATCACTGGAATCGCTGATCCGCTGTGAAAGCTGCCAGCCGGAGACACTGTTCTGAACTCGCTCGTCTCCACGCATACTCAACAGACGAACCAGCACCTGAATCGGCCGAAGACCGGAACCAACTTCAACAAGTTCCTAGAACTCCAACCGCGCCCAAAGACCCCAACTGGCTCATGAGTTAAGACATCCCGCTACCAGGTGCGTTTTGCGGAGGAAGGAAGACTGCTGTGCCGTATACGTCGGCTCAATAACAACAGAAACCAGGAGAACCATCAGCGCGACAGCAACCAACGTAAATTTCAAAATGGTCTTTTCCCGTGCAGCAGCAACGTCGTTACTTTTATCAGATCGATCTTTTGTTCCTGCGAAACGCTTTCAAGCACGCCGATCTTCGATTCAGCGTGCGTAAATGTCTCGGGATGGCTAACCACTGTCTCTTGCGGCATTGGATATCTTCCTAGAACACCAGGTTGGCAGCGGCGATGGCTATCCCAAACTGGCCCACAATCTGGGCGATGTCCACAATCGTACGCAATCCCTGGCCTTTGGTCAGGTTCAACGGAATCACGACCGTATCCCCGGGATAGAGGCGTATGGAATCGAAGCCGCTTCCGCGCAGAGTGGAGCTATATTGCTTGCTGAGGACCGATCCATCGGCGCGAATCACATAAGCGCGATTTTTGTCGGAATCACGATTTGCGCCGCCAGCCAGACGAATATAGCCCCCCACACGACGCTGCGGATTGTATAAAAACGAATTCTGATTATAGACCGCACCATCCACGCTCACCGTCAACGGCACACGCGGCACAATAAAACGATCGCCATTTTCAAGTGGCATATCCGGCAACTGAGACACATCGCGAGCATCGGTTGGCAGATCGAGAACGATGCGACCCGTTGCCTGCACCTGCCGCAGGCGGCTGACGATGCCTTGGGCCTGGAACTGCGCCGCAGTTGCTGCTGCGCTGTCCTGGGCATTGATGGCGCTGTTCTGGCCAGTCGTTGCGTTCGTATTTGCCTGGAGCTCAATCTGGTCGACATATTCGATCAACCGCTGTTGCTGCACACGACGCGTCGATTCGCGCGTAAACTCCGATCCGAAGAGATACGCCTCCGAAGTAATGCCTCCAGCCCGTTGCACCAGGTGTCGCAACGTCTCTCCTGGCAGCACGCTGTAAATTCCCGCGGAGGCGAACTCTCCTTCCAGCCGGACAAATTTTGTCTGTTGCGCCTGCGGTACGTGGATATCGGCGGTTGAGAAGATCGTGACCACATCTCCTGGCTCCAGCTCAATATTTTGGGAAGCGTCCCCTTGTAACACAACTCGCCCAAGGTTGAACGGCAGTAAGGACGTTGTCAGGTTCTCCTTGCTCTGCCGTTCGATCACGGCATAGCTCCAATCGATATCGGGCTCACTCAGCTTGACATCGTTGCGTGGCAGAAACTGCGCGCTCGATCCAGAGACACTTGCGGCTGCCGAACTCATGCGATCAGAGTTACCACTATATTGTTGCGATTGCTGTATTGAGCCGTTCGGGGAATTCAACGCATTTTGTGGGTTTGAAGAATTGGAGAAATTTGAGGAGTTCGTAGCGTTGGTAGGATTTGAAGAATTGGAAAAATTTGAAGAAGAGTTCGCGTTATTCCGTCCGTTCAGCCCATTGAAAAACGCTGAAGATTCAGCCTCCTGTCCACAATCCAGTCCACCATCCGTCGGCGGACCTGCACTGAGATCATTTCTGTTGAAACTGTTGGCATTTCTACTGAGCCTGTCGGGTTGATTGCTAAACTCCAACCCAATTAGATTCGGGTATTGAGCAGCGGAATACCTCCAGACCGGATCCTCGCCACCTTCTCCGACTGGCACCCCATAACGCAGGCTGGGAACGCCGTAGGGCGTGTTTGGAAGACAGGTTGGAATATAGGTCAGCGTAGGTTGCCCCAGCTGGCTACGTTTCAGCCAGTAGTCCCGGGTGATCAACGCATCTTTGTCGGGAAATAGATCATGAACGCGCATTCCTGGCTTCCACATGAAGCGGCCCGGATTGGCTACGTTGCCGCGCAGAGTAACTGCGTCTTTGTAACGATTGACCACCGCGCCGAACTCCAGGATATCGCCACTACGGAGTATCGTCGATCGTCCCGCGTCATCAAGGGAAACATTGACCATGCTGCGCATACGGCCTTCATCGACGCGCTCCAGTCGCGCCTTCTCCTCTGCGGCAACATTCGTCAGCCCCGCCGCAAGTAAAATCGCATCTCCCACTGTGGAGTTGGCTGCGGACTTCAGCTCATAAATCCCCGGCGTGTTGACGCTTCCTGTCACAGCCACCTGAGGCCCTACCGGCGGAATATAGATAACGTCGCCGGGCAGCAATTGCAAATCGGCCGACTTGTCGCCACGCTGCAGAAGATCGTAGAGATCGAAATCAATCACGACCTTACCTCCACGCTTCAACTCGATATGCCGCATGCTCCCCTGTGGAGTTGGCCCACCTGTAGCAAAAAGCGCGTTCACCAAAGTGCTCAACGAACTGACCGTGTAGTTTCCCGGACGCCGTGCCTGTCCCACAACGAACACCTGGATCGAACGCAGCTGCCCCATATTCACATTCAGGTCAAAGTTGCGGAAGACCTTTGCCATCTGGCCCTTCAGGTAGTCCTGTATCTGTCCAAATGGCAGCCCGGCGACCCTCATCGTGCCAACGTGAGGGATATAAATGTTTCCCGCCCGGTCGACCATAAAGCGGCTGTTGAGCGTCACCTGTCCCCACACCTGAATCAGCAACTCATCGCCAGGCCCGACCACATAGTCAGGCGTCACCGGCACCATATCGAGCGGTGCGAAGGTGGAGGGCGGAACGCGGAAGAGCTTCGCTCCGTAGATTGGCAGCATCTTACCGGTAGAGTTCGCAACCATCAGTTGAAATTCAGTCGGCGAGTCCAGCAGTAGGCGAGATTCTCTGCTCAACTCCTCCTGTTGAGCCCGGTTCGCGTTTACAGCGCTGGCTGGATTGGTATTTTGCTGGTTTCCTGGTTGTCCAGGAAGGGTGATGCCCTGCGTGTTTTGGGACTGCGAAGTAACTTGGCTGGAACCGCGACTTTGGAAGTTACCCTGATCGGTGCTCTGAGTGTCACTGCTCTGGCAACTTGGATCCGTCGGGTCGCAAGAGGATTGGCTCGTGGTGTTTCCAAGAGCCTGGCCAAAATCCGGTGCCTGAGCGCGCAGGGTGCTCGCTCCAAACGCGGTAAACAAAAGAACATACTCGAGCCTGA
>Ga0302324_100003023_pt1 | contig 38092 bp, 28 predicted proteins | sample Palsa_T0_1_FD_201949 | JGI IMG/M metagenome (GOLD analysis project Ga0302324, IMG submission 201949) | Peat permafrost microbial communities from Stordalen Mire near Abisko, Sweden - Palsa_T0_1 | ecosystem: Environmental > Terrestrial > Soil > Palsa > Peat permafrost | place: Sweden: Abisko... | reverse complement strand
TGGGAGTCCAGCCGCCACAGGAGCTCACGGCGTTTTTCGCAAGCCAGGCGAGCCCCGCGGGAATGTTCTTCTCGATAGGTCCGGACAATCTGGCCATCGCGGGCAGCACCAGCACGACCGCCTACGCGTCGGAACTCCTCGCGGGACGCCGCCTCGAAGACATCATTGAATACATCAAGAGCGTGGCCGACAACCCGGTCGTGCTGATTGACCTGCCGCCGGTATTGCTCACTGATGAGGCGCTGCTCGTCGCGCCGCGAGTGGATGCGACGCTCCTCGTCGTGTCCGAAGGCAGAACGCGGCGCGATTGCCTAGTGCGCGCTAAGGCGATGCTCGCGGATTTCACCTCCGCCGGCGTGATTCTGAATCGATCCAGCGAAAATCTCGGCGCGCGCGGCTACGATTACGCCTACGGCTACGGGACGTCGAAGAAGAGCTGACCGGAAGACACCGGGGCCGACTCGACGCGCGACAAGCGGAAATCATACCGATCCGGCAGCCCTGATGGCGCTCTATACCCCCGATAGGGCTCGCCGTTCGCTCTTCCATACCGTGACCTTTCGGGCGGTTGCCCAGGTTGCAACCGTCCTGGGTTACGTCGTCTTGGTGCGCGGTCTGCCGAAGCGCGACTTCGGCGTCTTCAATCTTCTCTACGCTTTCATCCCGCTGATCAGCACCGTGGCGTCGCTCGGCCTTGAGCAGACGTTGCGGCGCTTCCAGCCCGAATTCCTAAGATCCGGGCAGCCCGCGGCGGCTGCTTGGCTCGTGCGCGTCGTCGCGATGGCGCGGCTCGGGATGAATCTCGTCGTCCTCGCCATCATCCTCCTCGCCTGGAACTACGCGGCGCCGCTTTTCAAGCTCACGCCGTATCGGTCGGAATTTGTGCTCTTCAGCATCCTCATGCTGCTGCATTTTCAGCTCAACATTCTGCAGCTTACCCTCGCATCGCACATGCTGCATCGCTTCAGCGTGGGGTCAGCAAGCATATTGTCGAGCACCAAGCTTTTGGCGTACCTCGCGCTTTTTGCGCTTCACGCCATGACGCTCAGAAACGTGATCCTTGCGGACACACTCGCCTATGCTGTGGCGTACGTGTGCATGCAGGTGGCGCATATCCGCTATTGCGGTCTGCCCAAGGGCAGCGCAGCGTATCGGCCGAGTACGCCGGAACGGCGGCGACTCTTCCGCTACGCCTTTTACAACAACTTCAATGACGCCGGGACGCTGATACTTTCTTCGCAGAGCGACAATTTCTTCATCGCGGCGTTTCTCGATCCAGTCGCCGTCGGCGCCTATTCCTTCTACGTGCGCCTGAACGAAATGGCGAGTCAGCTCATCCCGACACGCCTGTTCGATAATGTGGTGCAGCCGATGTTTTTTGCGATTCCGCACGACAAGGCGGAAACGCGTATACCGCGCGACTTCTCCTTGCTGCTGAATGCGAATCTCCTGGTGCAGTGGCCGATCCTCGCCTTTGCGCTCGCGTATCACGCGCAGATCGTGAGTGTGATCTTCGGCGGCAAGTTCATGGAATATTCCTGGCTCCTGCCGTTGATTGTAGGGTTCGGAATGATCAACGTGATCGCGAATCCCGTGACGCTGGTCGCCGAATATGACGAGCGGCCCGGGATCATTCTTCTCAGCAAGGTGTTCGCCATCTACAACGTCGTTGCGTTACTGGCGCTCCTGCCGTTTGCGGGTCTGTACGGAGCGGCATTCGCGAGCGGTTCGGCTCAGGCGTTGAAAAACCTCTTCATATGGTGGCATGTGCGCCGACGCGCCGTCTGGAACAACGCGCGCGGTGCGTTGCTGAGCGGGGCGCTCCTGTGGGGCGCGGTGGTGGCGCTGTGTTGCACGCTTAACGCGCTCTTGGACGTTTCCGCCCTCGTGCAGCTCATTATGGGAGTTGCGGTCTGCGGCGCAGCGGCACTCTTGTATCTGCGCACCCCTGCGATTTCCGCGACCGACCGTTCGCTCCTCGCCTCCGTCCTGGGAGGCCGCGAAGCGGGCATCCTGCGGCGACTGGGGCTGCACATGCCCGTCGTCAAGTGATGGCGCAGCAGGCGCAGCAAGCGGTCCCGCGGAAGCATTTCCGCATGCTCGGCGTTTCCTCCGACAAATACCCGCCGCAGCGCGTCGACGTCGCGGTGCTGTTCGGAGAGGAGTTGGCGGGCCGCGGGCACCGCATCGACTGGATTCTGCAGAGTGACAAGGCGTGCGCGCAGAGCTACGTCGCAAACTGGGGCGGCGGCAGAGTCTGGGTGGGGGCAACGGATCTTGGCACATCGTTGCTGCGGCGCCTGCGCAAGCACGCCTTGGGAATCATGCACGACACCAAGTTGTTGTCACTCGCGCGCGGCGACAACTACGATGTCATCCTCGCCAAGGACAAATTCGTCGCGGCAATTTTTGCCGTGATCGCGGCGCGCCTCTTCGGCAAGCGATTTGTGTATTGGCTTTCCTATCCATTTCCCGAGGCCTCACTGCTCGGAGCGCGCGACGGCACGGCGCGTTACCCGGTTCTCTACTGGATTCGTGGGGTCTGCTTCAGCGTGATGTTGTACCGAATATTGCTGCCGGCGGCGGACCATATTTTTGTGCAGAGTGCAGAGATGCGCCGCAACGTGATCGCCAAGGGCGCGTCCGCCGCGAAGACCACCGCGGTACCCATGGGCGTCCGTGTCGAGAGCTTTGCGCACCTGTCCTCGCTCGAGCGCCAGCTGATCCCGGCGCTCGAGAGCTGCTTCCTCTATCTCGGAGCATTGGACAATGTTCGGCGGCTCGGCTTCATCATCCGCGTGCTGGCTGAAGTCAGAAAGGAGCTCCCGCAGGTGAGGCTGTATCTCGTTGGCGGCGCAGACGATCCGCGGGATGAACAGGATCTGCTCGATGAGGCGCAACGCCTGGGCGTCCTTTCCGCGGTGACGCTGGTGGGCCAGCTGCCGCAGAGCGAAGCGCTGCGCTACGTCGCGGAGTCTGACGTGTGCGTCTCGCCCATCGTGCCGACGCCTATTCTCAATGCGGGCTCGCCGACCAAGCTCATCGAGTACATGGCTATGGGCAAGGCAGTTGTCGCCAACGACCAGCCTGAACAGCGCCTTGTGATTGAGGAGAGCGGCGCGGGCTATTGTGTGCCCTATGAGGAAGCGCCGTTTGCTCGCGCGGTCGTCGCGCTGCTGCGTGCGCCTGATCTTGCGCGTGCGATGGGGGAGCGCGGGCGAGTGTATGCAGCCGAGCACCGTGGCTACGGAATCATTGCGGACCTCGTGGAGCGTGAGCTCCTGCAGGTCGCGCAGCGCTAGAACCGGGTTCCTGGCCGCTGGGTCCTCAGGTCTTCATGAACCGCTTTTGAGCGGGGCTTCGGCACGCGGGTCGGGTGAACTGAGCGCGCCAGGGGCGGCATCGATCAGCTGAATCAGCCTTTGAACGTTCTGCATGGAGTGGGACTGTGCCGCATAGCGCCGCCCCCGCAAGACGTAGCCGCTGCGCGAGGACGCATCGGCAATGAGCCGCCTCACGACACGCGCAAGCTCATCCTCGGACCCCGCGTGGATGCCTACACTCTCGCGATCGAACACGCCGTCCGGGTTGACATACAAACTGACGACCGCGACGTCGCGCATCCACGCCTGGATGAAGGTGTTGGCAAATCCTTCGAAGAGACTCGTGTTCACGTAAATGTGCGCACGCGCCAGGAGCGCGTTGACTTCGTCCTGGCTCTTCTCGCCCAGATAATCAAGATTGGGCGTGGCGCGGATGGCGGCCATCAAGTCCCCGCTCCACTTCTGGTCACCGGATCCCGCGGCGGGGGCTCCCACCATGACAAACCGGACGTCGCTCAAGTCATGCAGCTGCGCCGCCAGGCGCACGAAGGCTTCGGGTTGCTTCAGTGGCTTGAAATTGGCGATCCAAATGACCGAGATGGGCCCGGCCTTGTCGATGCACTCTTTTGGCTGCGGGTGAAAGTTGGGAATGACGGCCTCTGCGCTGCGCGCGTATGTCCTCTGCAGAAGGTCCGCCTGATGGTGCGTCTGCACCACGATCTGATTGGCGTGCCGAATGGCGTATTCGATACTGCGCTTCTCCAACAGGGGCCGCAGCGGATTTCGACCTGCCACCAGACCGCGGCGAGTGAGGTCAGAATCGCTCGCGACGTGCCAGATCATGCGCGCTCCGCGGTGTCGCGCGTACCATGCGCAGATGCCGGTGTAACCACAGGCAACCCTTTGATAAATGACTTGCGGAGCGATGCGCCGTAAAGCTCGATACAGCGGTATCGCGTCCATGGTGTAACCGAACCGCGGCATCTCATTGCTGCGCCCTATCTTGACGACTCGATACGCGGTGGGTGGCGGCGGTGGCGCGGTATGGCGCACGAGCAAGGAGATCTCGTGGGAATTCGACTGCAGGAGCGCCTCGATGAGGCATTGGATCTGGTATTCCGCGCCGCCGCCGGATTGCTGCGGCGTGACGATGCAGACGCGCATTTTTTCGGCCGTCATGGATCGAGCACGAGCACGTCAATGCCACCATCGACCGAGGACCACGCCCGCCGCACGGGCCAGCCGTGCGTTTTCGCCTCCGTGAGAATGGCGGGTGTCTGGTCCGAATAGATGATCACAAACTGCCGACGGTGCGGGGCGCGTTTGGCGCCGAGTGCATCCATCGTGTACAAGAGCGGCCGCTGTGTCCAGCGATCCTCGGTACCGTCGCGACACACGTAGGTTTCGTAGCGCGGATCTGCCGCGTCCAGAAAGAAAAAGTCTGTCTGGTGATAGTACTGATCGATGTTGGGAATACTGTTGATCACGAGGTCGCCGTCGTGCACGTTCGCCGTAAGCCAGTGTGCGGCGCCGCGTGTATCGATGCGCTGATAGTAGTGGTCGCCGACGGAAGGGGGCATGCCGATTCGGAACGTGACGGCGGCGCTGTCAATGTGGGCCAGATGCCGCGGCTGGAAATCCTCCGATAGGGCGAAAAGTCCCAGGGCTGCAACACTTGTGGCGAGGAGCGCATAAGGGCGGTCGGCCAGCCACGCCTCACTCCATATCGCCAATGCCGCGATGCTGAGCGTGATGGCGAGCGGATAAAGAAAGAAGGTATAGCGCGATTCAACGCGGTCGGTCGGAATGGCGCCGACGGCCAAGAGCAGAATGATGAGTACGATGAGGAGCACGCTTGTGACGGAGGGCAAGTCGCGGCGAACGATCGTGCGAATGATGAGGCTCGATAGGGCGACGAGGAGTCCAGCTCCCAGCAGCGGCAAAACGCGGCCCCACGGTCGCACGACCTCCTCAAGAACGTTCGGCAACCCCAGCATATGCTGGCCGATGACCATGAGCTGGTTGGGAATCGTTGCTGCGGCGGCAAGATCCGCGCTCCAGACACCCGAGAGTGCGCAGAACGCCAACCAAAACGCGGCGCTTGCCAGAATCGCGAGCCAAAATAGACGCGCGGCGCGAACTGTGAGTTCACGCCGATCCACGAGTCCCAGAAGCAGCAGCAGCAGCAAAGTCGCGGCCGCCGCGAGAAACTGATGCAGCATTGCACTCAGCAGCACGATGCCGAGCCCGCCGGCGGCGAGCCAGCGCTCGCGCACGGACCAAATCCATCGCAAACTGCCGGCTGCCATCAGGAGCGGCACGAGCGACAGGCCGAACCACCCCCAGCCGTTGCGCGAGGTCACCAAAAAGCTCGATAGGCCGAGCGCTCCGTTGTCGTCATCGCCCGCTCCTGCCACCTGCAGGGGAGCCGTTGCGAATCCACGCAGATCGCGGGTCGCAAGCACCAGCAAGCACAGGAGCAGGAACATACCGGCAAGATAGAGCCAATCAGTACGGCGCAATCTGCCGTCTTTGTGGTGGATAAACGGCGGCAGCAGATTGACGAGGCCGATGAATACTGCGCCTTCCCAGGTCATGACTCCGAGGACTGACAGCGCAACCATGGCTCCGAGCGCCCTGCGGTTACCATCCAGCGTATAGCGTAGGAAGAACACCAGATACCAGGCGAAGACGGCTTGAAACGGCGCATACATGCGCCCGAATCTCGCCATCTCGATCTCCCAGATCGATACTGCGAGAACGATCACGACCAGGAGTCCGACGGTGCGCCCGTGGATGCGGCGCCCCAGAAGATAAGCGGCGGGCAGCAGGAGCAAGCTCGATAGTGCAGTCACGAAGCGCCCGGCGAACTCGGCAGACAGTCCATCCCAGCGCAGCAGTGCGACGAGGTACTGATACAGCACGCCGCGAGTGTAGTAGCCCCCGCAGGGAAAATGCGGCAGGCCGGTGCGCATCACGAAATCGATGGAGCGGGAGATATAGAATTCATCGACGCCGAGCGGCGCCGAACCGATGCCCTTGAAGCGGCCGTAGATGCCGGCCACCAGTGCAGCCGCCGTCACAATCCCGAGTGCCCACGCAGCTGGCTGCGGCAGCCGGCGCATTAGTTTCTCGCGACGCCGCGTTGATAGCGCGCGGGCGCGGCCGCCAGAATAGTTTGCACTGCCGGCTGCAGGGGCTGTTCCTGGCGTGCAGCAAACGCCAGGCGCATGCGGCGGGCTGCAATCAACCCGGAGAAGTACCAGAATAAAAAGGACAATGACTCATATACATGCATCGCCTTGTAGGGGGTTGCGACCACTATCAGGGCCGTCACTCCGGCCCAGCCGATGGCTATCCATCCCGTAAGGCTGTCATCTGAGCGCGCCACGGTCAGCGAGTCGCGAAAGATCAACCAATAGAGCACGAACACAAGGGTCGTGCCGAACAGTCCGGTCTCCAAAAGAAAATCGCTGAATGACGACACCAGAAACCCCGAGTACAGAGGGAAATAGGCGCCGATGAATTGCGGCCCGAGGCTCGAATGTGTCGCGTTGCCTATGCCTAAGCCGAATGCGAGCTGCACGGGATCGTTGGACAATCGCTTAAGGGGCACGAGGATGGCGTCGATGCGACCTGCTTCGCGCTGCGCACCTACGCCTGCGTGGGTGTCGAGATACTGGTCGACCTTCTTTTCGCTCGTAAAGAACTGTTCAATACCGGTGTAGTAAGGATTGTTGCGCTCCATGTAATCGTAGATCGGGATGAAGCCCACCAGGAACACGACGAAGAGCGCGATGGTCAGCATGAACGAGCGCAGGCGTCTTCCCCGTGCGGCGCCGACAAGCACGACGGTCAGAAGTCCGATGGGCAACAGGATGAGCGTGCCCTTGGTCTCGTTGATCGTGGTCGCAGCCAGCAGGTAAAAGAACAATACGAAGTACGTCAGCGCCGATACGCGCTGGCGCAGGAAGAGACCGGTGAGGACGCAAACCGCGCAAATGAGGTAGATCGACAGCACGGATGAGTCGAGCAGGGTACCAATCACGCTGTCGCCGCTGAACCGGTCCGTACGGATGACGAGCAGGCGCTGATGCCAGGCGAAGGGGAATTGGATTAGTCCGACCAGGAGCAGGAGCCGCAACTGCTGTCGGATCTGCCAGTCCTTGAAGTCGTAGACCGCAGGCAGAAAGAATATCGGGATCGCGCGCATGTAATAGCGAATACCGGCGAATATCGGCCCGGGTGCCACGTCGTTGGCGATAGCCCCGCAGAGCATGACGAGTAAAATGGCCCCAAATGCGAACCAGTAAGCAGTGCGCACGTTTCGAAACCGCTGCCGCGAGCCGACGCTCACCACGTACAGCACGGTGAGTGCCGAGAGAGCCTCGGGTATGAACTGGCAGGGCTTGGGCAATATGTGACTGGCGGTGAGCTGATCGATCACCGACACGGCAATGATCATTGCCAGAACTAGATAATGCATACGGCGTCCAGTGCTGTACTACCGATCAAGGAAAGCGGCAACGCACTTTGCTACAAACCGGCGTGATCAGCGCAGCACAGCCGTCCCGACGCGCGCCTCGCGCGATGCCTGCGGAGGGGCGGCTTCGGGGAATTGGGTGATTTCCGCAGCCTGATAGTCCTTCATGTGACGCGCATGCGTGAATATGATGAGCTCCGCCAGTAAGCCAAGAGCAAAGAGCTGCAGACCCAGAACCACGAGCAGCGAAGACAGGAGCAGCGCGGGGCGATCGGCGAGGCTCTGATTGAATACCAATCTGTCGAAGATAAGATACAACACGACGAGCGCGCCGACGCCGCACATGCTCGCTCCAATCATGCCAAAGAAGCGCAGCGGCTTCTTAGTGAAGCGCACCAGAAAGAATACGGTGAAGACGTCGAGAACGAGGTGCGCGTACTCACGCGGTCGATACACGCCCTCAAAGCGGTCACGCTCGGACTGGCGCAGCTCGACCTCTTTGACGCGAAATCCCTGACGGTCTGCCAGGACCGCGAGCAAGCGGTGCTGATCGCCGTACAGGGAGAGTTCTTCGAGTACCCGCCGTTTCATGGCGCGTGCACCGCAGCCCAGATCGTGCAGGCGCATCCCCGTCACGCGGGCGACCATGCCGTGGAACATGGCGCGGCGCATCCTCTCCAAAGTCCCGCCGGAGCGTGGCCAGCGCCAGCCGATGGCGACGTCCGCAGAATCAAGCGGCGCGAGGAGCTTCGCTATGTCGCGGCCATCGATCTGATGGTAGGCCGGCAACGTGACGATGATGTCCCCGGAGGCGCGCTCGAGGCCCGTCATGAGCGCGGTTGATTCGCCAAACGGACGGCTTAGGGAAACGATGATGATGTTGCTTGCGCCCTCGTCAATCAATTGTCCGAGTTCGCTCATCACCTGCGGATGTGCGCCATCGAGCACAAAGACGAATTCGCACGTCAGGCGAGCCGGCTCAAGTCCCGCCTGATATTCGTTGTACAGTTCGCGTACGTCGGCATAGCGCTTCCCCACGGGAATGATGACCGACAGCTGAATTCTTGGATCTCGTTCGGTCATTGCGCTTCGATCCCGGTGGCCACGGTGCGTGCGCCGACGCGCTGCGTAAGACGCGCGAAGTCGTGCTCGCGCATGTCGCTCAAATTGTAGACCAGCTCGCCAAGCGCGCCACTGAACAGCAGAATAAATGCAGAGGTCAGAAAAATCACGCCGGACCCGGCGATGGGGAGGGACGTGGCAGCGTTGCTCAGGAGAGACGCCGTCAGTGCGTAGCCGAGGAGGCTGAAGCCTACGATCAAGAGCGGCACCGCCAGTAACCCGAACCAAAGAAGCGGCCTTGCGGAGAACGAAGCGAGCGTCTTGATGACCATCAGGTCGAGCAGAACCTTGTAGATTCGGGACAGACCATACTTGGATGACCCAAAGCGGCGCGAGTGGTGCCTGACCTTGACCTCAGCAATTCTGATGCCGGCGATCGAAGCCATCGCGGGGATGAAGCGGTGCATTTCTGAATAGAGCGGAATATTTTTGATTACGGAAGCACGGTAGGCTTTGAGTGAACAGCCGTTGTCCTTGATCGCAATTCCCGTCACCTTGCCGATGAGCCAGTTTGCGATGATCGACGGAATCTTGCGGGATACAAGTTTGTCCTGGCGCTGATGCCGCCAACCGACAACCACGTCATATCCCTGCTCGATCTTCTGCAAAAAATTCTCGATGTCGGCCGGATCGTTCTGCAGGTCGCCGTCCATGGTGACGAGGATCTCGCCCTTGGCGTATTCGATTCCCGCAGCCATGGCGGCGGTCTGTCCATAATTGCGGCGGAATTTGACCACCCGGATGCGGGGGTCTTGGCGTGCGAGCTCGAGCGCACGCGCCAGAGTTGAGTCCTTGCTGCCATCATCGACGAACACCATCTCGAACGGGATCTGCAAAGGCGCCACGGCGGCGACAATGGCGGCGTGCATGGGTCCGATGCTGTCCTGCTCGTTATAGAACGGGACGATGACTGAGAGCTTAATGGGGGTGCGCAAGCGCTTGTTCTCCTTGGTTGTTTATCATAAAGCTCCGCTGGCTGGGCTTACTTCGAATGTATCACAGATGTGCATTACGTCCGGTCGGGAGGGCCGGATCGGCATGCTAAACTTCACCCTGCCGAGGCGGCTAAATCCGGGTCACCGGGGTGCTTTTAGGGCTAGAAAAGTACCGGAGTCTTGATGACGGAAACGCGGATTGCCACAGACCTGAGCATAGTCATTCCGACCCTCGGCAGAGAATGTCTGCGGCAGAGCGTGCGGGCGATCGCCACCGGTTCCGTGCGGCCCGGCGTGATCGTGCTCTCGCACCAGGGGCCCGAGGGCTCCATGGATGCCATGCTCCAGGAATTCACTCAATACGGCGTTCCCGTGCAGTACCTGCGCTCCAATCAGGTCGGAAAGGCGACTGGACAAAATGCCGGTATTCGCGCCGTCACCACCCGCTTCTTCGGTACGACGGACGATGATTGCATTGTCGACGCTCGCTGGGTCGAGGAGATTGCGCTCGCCCTCGCCCAGCATCCCGGGGAAATCATCACCGGCCGCGTGCTTGCGAGCGCGCCGGGCGCGCCTTCGGTCACAACATTTGACACGCCGCGCGTCTACCGAAAGTTTCCCCTGGAAGGTGGCCATTTCACCGGCGGCAACTTCGCAGCATCGCTCCAGGTGTTCAATGACGTGGGTCCTTTTGACGAGACGCCATTGTTACGTTTCTGTGAAGATATCGAGTGGTCTCATCGTGCGATGGCTAAAGGCTATGTGATCCGCTACATCCCGCAGGTGACTATTACCCATCTTCACTGGCGCGACGACGGTGATATCGCAAAGGTTTATTCCCAATATGCTCGATCGCAGGGCGGATGGATCGGTCGCAAGCTGCGCGCCGGTGACTTGTGGTTCATGAAGCTGCTGCTCTTCGAACTTGCCCGCGGCAGCAAACGCTGGGCGGTCGGCACTTTGCGGAATGATCATTCACGCAAGGTCAACGGTCGCGCTTTCGTGATCGACCTTCTGCGGGGCGTGGGTTCCGGGTGTAAGGGTCAATGAAGCGGGGGCCCCGAACCAGGTGTGGGGCTCTTGCTCGCCAACTCTAAATCGGCCCTGACCAAGTTGAAGGAATCCATCGCCGTGCCGGCCGGCGGAAACAATGCGCCCGCTGGCGCCCGACCGCTCGATGAATAAGTTGCCCAGAGAGTTTGCCCATTGGCACTCGTCCACGCGTTGACGATGTGCACGCCGAGTGACTCGCCGGCGGCCGTGCCGAGGTTCGCCCATCCGCCGCTGCCGGTCGCAGCGTCAATATTGTTGTAGGAAATCACGGCCCAAGGCCCCCAGGGATTCGGGGCCTCGTAGAAAGACGTTTGCGCCGCATAGCCGCCCTGTGCGACGGCGATGTAGCGCTTGAGCGCCGGCACGTACACCGCCTCTTCAATCGGCGAAGCCATGCTACAGGCCTGAGTGCATCCAGGCTGAGGGGCGGTGCGGTCGCTGAATACCGGCTGCATCTGCTCGGCGTCTGAGCGCCAAATCGGAACGCCTCTGCTATCCCATCCTGCAAAGTACTCATAGGCGGATTGCGTCAGGATCTTGTCGTTCGGCACTCTCGCCAAGTAGGTGTTGGTCGGCACGGTGTTCGGGCTACTGCCCCAGTTACTCGCAGCATCCGCGCCAAACACGTAGACGTACTGATCGGCAGCGCCGGCGTTGCCGGCGCCATAGCTGACAAATCCCTGTGGGCAGAACGATCCGGTGAGCACGTGCTGGCCACTGGGCTGCATGCCGCAGAAGGTCCAGGAGCTGTCCTGCCATGAGTACGCATTGCCGATGGAGTAGGCAATCTCGAGGTGATTCGGGCTGCCGGAGGGTTCGTGCGGGTACTCGCTCTTCAAGTCCGAAGCCTTGTAGATACCGGCGATTGCGTAAAAGTCTGCGCCAATGGCGATGATCGAGCTCGCCTTGCCATTGATGGCAGACGGGTGCTCTGCTTCGAAGCCGCCGTAAATATTGTGCGCCGTCGCGCTCGTGGGCGGCGGAGCATTGGTGATCATCGCGATGCCGAAGCTTGCGCGGCCGCGCTCGTTGTCGCCGCCGAACCCGCCGCCATCACCAAAAAAAGTATAGACATTGCCGTCAACGCCTGAGGCTACCGGCCACAGATCGCTGCCGTTCGCCTGCGTGTAGCCGCTCGCCCAGTCCCACGTCATGCGCTTGACGACCGAGCTTGCACAGTAGGGCGGATCGCCGTCACTTGCGGCGGGGGCCGTGAACGCCTGCAGAGAACTTGACCCAGCGCTATCGCCCGCGCTGTCGAACGAGGAGATGTCATAGGTATACGCCGTCGAGGCAGCCACAGACGTGTCGGAGAAGTAGGTGTTGAACGTCGTGCCGATCACCGTGCCGTCTCTTGAAATCCGATAGCCGGCAACCTCGGGCGCATCGGTGGGTGGACTCCATTGCAGGCCGACGACGGCCGCCGTCGCGCAGACGATCTGCGCCGCGGGGGGCGCGCCCGGGGTCTGTGCGTAGGCAGTCGTCGGCACGATGAGCACCGAATACATCGCGGCGGCGCCATTGCCGCCCTTGGGGATGTTGCTTCCCAAAGTGACGATGCTGTGGCTCGGGTAGATATTGCTGTAGAGCTCGAATGCCACCTTGCCGATCAGGAGCTGCATGCCCGTATCCATGAAGTTGGCGATGAGCCACCCCGGCTTAACGGTGATGCGCACATCGTGAGCGACATAAACCGTCGAGCTTTGAGCGACTTCAAACGACAGGAACTCCGAGCTGCCTGGGGCTGCGGCGCGATCGCCGTCGGCGGTGCGGATAAAGGTCTGACCGCGAAGTGCGGCTGGCATCGCGATCGGGCGGGCGGCGGCGCGATCCACATATTGTGGCTGCCGCAGCGCTGCATCGAGCCCAGGTGCGAGGCGATAGATCTTCCCCGTTCCACCTTGCAGTGGTGTGTTGCGCACGGTGAGGTTCTGGATGAGCGCAGGACCCGGGCCTTGCGGCGCGACGGACACGCACCCGGATATCAACGCAAGCGCAACGGCGCCTGCACACGCTCTTCGCGAAGGCCTCATTGAGGCTTTAGTCTAACCTTGCGACCGCAGCATCGTGCAGGTTAGAGGCGCGATTCGGGGGAGGGGCCCGAAGTCTCGCACGGCGAGAGTTCGGCGAGGGCGGCGGCCGGAAGGCGGTCAACGGCTGCGGGGGAAAACAAGTACTTCCGTCACAGCCCGGTTTGCGGTAAATGTAGTCCACACCGCTAGGCTGCGCTAAGGGCTTGTGGGCGGACAGGCGAGCTCCCGCCGCACGTGCACATAACGACTGCGTCACAGTACGGACCGACGGCCGCGAATATTGTTGCGGGATCGGGCCGCGCTGCCGAAAATAACTTAATGACCGCAAACCCAAACCTTTCCCAGGAAGCGCGCTTCAAGACGGACGGATTTCTTAGGATCGAATCCCTCACGACGCCCGAGGACATAGCGCGCATCCGATCCTTGCTCGACCCGCTCTTCGATCGATTCGACTCGATTGGACCCAATGCGATTGATATCGGCGGGCCGCAGGAACGCGGTGCCGTGCCGCGCCAGCCCGAGATCAACGAGGCGATCCATTTTGAGCCCGCGCTGCGCAAAACGCAGGCCTTTCTGCGCTGCCGGGAGCTCGCTCAGCGCATCCTCGGCGTACCCGTGGGCTATGTTTTCGATCATGCGATCTACAAACCACCGCACAACAATACAGCCACGGCGTGGCATCAGGATGAGGCGTACAACAAGCAGCCGATACCGCTGCGGGCCGTTCATTTTTGGATTCCTCTGCAACCGGTGAATGTTGAAAACGGCTGCATGCAGTTCGTGCCAGGCTCTCATCGCGGCCCGCTGCTGCCGCATCATGTGGTCCATAAGCGGCCCGGCGGCGCGACCACCCACAGCGTGGGCGCCACCATTGCCGCCGATAGTGATAGTTTCGACGCTTCGCTCGCTGTGCCCTGTCCGCTTCCCGTGGGCGGCGCCACGGCGCACCATCCGCTCACCCTGCATTACACCGGCCCGAACCAGTCCGACGGTTATCGCCGCGCCTGGATCGTGCATTTCGCGGCCTACGGGTTCTTCCGCTTCCGCCTGCATCCGAAGTGTGTCGCGAAGAGGCTGCGCGCCCTCGTTAGCGCCTCCTAATGAGCGATGAGAAACGCGCCGGCAGGGCGCTTTTGTGGAAGGGGATGCAGCTTGGTGTCTCAAAGCTGCTGTATCTAGTCGGCACGCTGATTCTCGGGCACCTGCTCGCTCCGAAGGAGTTCGGACTCGTGGCGATCGCGACGGTCGCCATCACGACGATCATGACGGCCACGGAGACCGGCATGACGAGTGCCCTCGTGCAAGCCGCGGAGCGCGAGGATGCGCACTACGACATTGCGTGGACGGTCGGGATCTTGCGGGGTCTCATCGTGTGCGTAGCGCTGTTGCTTGCAGCGCCCCTCGTGGCGCGGCTCTTCGGCGAAGAGCGGGCAGCGCCGCTGGTGCGTCTCATGGCGTTCCTGCCTTTGATCAGCTCCGCCGCAAGCCCGCGGATGGCGGACCTGATCCGCGAACTGCAATTCTCCAAACTTGCGCCCGTCGCACTCATCGGCGTCATTGTGGAGATTGGTCTTGCGATTGCGCTGGCCAGCAGACTCGGCGGCGCCGCAATCATCCTCGGTAAACTCGCAGGCGCCACCTCGGCGACGCTGGCCAGTTATCTGCTCGCGCCGCATCGGCCGAGATTCCGCCCGAATTACACCTCGGCAAAACCCTTGCTCGCCTTTGGACGGTGGCTCTTTGCCATCGGCCTGACCGCGGTCGCGTCTGATTTATTCATCAAGGTACTCATCGCAAGGCGCTTGAGCGTCAACGATCTTGGCATGTTCTCGATGTCGGACAAGCTCGCCGAGGTGCCCAGCCAGGCTGCAAACGAATCCATTGGCGCCGTGGCGTTCCCGCTGTACGCGCGACTGCGAGCGGACGTGCCGCGATTGCAAAGTGCCGTGCGGGCACATCTCACTGGACTCATGTTCTTTCTCTTTCCGGCCACTGCGATAATCATCGCGCTCGCCCAGCCGCTCGAGGTGCGCGTGCTTGGGCCTTCGTGGGCTGGAATCTCCGTGCTCATCGTGCTATTGGTGCTCGGGTATCTATTCGAATTTGTCTTCAACGTCGTCTATTTTCTGCTGCAGGCCTTAGGCCAAGGTGCACGATTGTTCGTGGTCGAGTTGGTTCAATACATCATTCTCATTGCGGCGGTCATCCTGTTGGCGGGAAACTTCGGCTTGATGGGTGTCGGCGCTGCGCGGATCATTACCGGCATCGCCGTCGCGATTGCCGCCGCCGTCGCAGCCCCCGAGATGTACCGGGCGACTTTGGCGCGCATATCGCGTCCGGCCATCGTTCTCGTCATTTGGGCGACGCTTGCGGGCATCACCGCGAGGCTCTGCGCGTCGCTCGTGCCGGGGGCTCTCGGAATTGTTGTCGGCGTCGTGGCAGGGGGCGCGGTGTTCCTGTGCCTCGCCTGGATGACCGATGAGCGGCTGCGCACCGGTGTGCGCGAGTGTTTGTCGCTGTTCTTCCCGATTCTCGGAGCAAATCGTGCCGGCTACGCGTTAGAGCCGCCATGAACTCAAGCTTGCTGAGCGGATCACCCGATGCCTGGCGCAAGCGGTTGCTCGGGCGGGTCGTCGTCGTGTCTCCGCACCTGGATGACGCTGTCATGTCCCTCGGCGCAACCATCGCATGGGCCGTGCAGGCGGGCGCAAAGATTGAGGTGCTCACGGTATTTACGTGCATCCCGTCTTCAGACGCGCCCGCAGGTCCGTGGGACAAGAACTGCGGCTATGACACCGAAGGAGAACAGGCCACTGCAAGGCGCGAGGAGGATCGTCAGGCGTGCCTGCTCTTGGGCGCGAAGCCTTGCTGGCTCAATTTTGGCGCCGAGCCCTACGAGCGGCGCGGCTCTGACGACGACATCTGGTCTGCCGTGCTGGCAGCGACTGAAGGCGCGGATCTGGTGCTCGTTCCCGGATACCCGCTGCTGCACCCGGATCATGCTTATTTGAGCGAGCTTCTGCTGCGCAAGGGATTGCCCGGCCGCCGCACCGTGCTCTATGCAGAACAGCCCTATGCGTATACGAAAAACATGGCGCCGAGCGGCTCTGCGATCGCGGCGCCTCTCAAGGCAGTGGTCGGCGCCCCCATCTCATGGACGCGCGTGCGCACGGAACGCACGCAACGGCAGGCCAAATTGAAAGCCGTTCGCTGTTATAGAACCCAGCTGCGTCATCTCGGGTTGCGCAATATCGGACTCTATCGAATGCTCTGGCGTGAAAGAGGCCAAGGCGGCGAGGCCGTTGCCTGGTTGTCCTGATGCGCTGAGTAGGAGGGGCGCGGCGAGCGGCTGCGTTTGTAATCAAGACGCCGGCGGCTGACGCAGCAGCTCGCGACACAGCGCGAGGTATTGATCCGCAACGACGGCCAAGTCAAAGCGTGTGACGGATGCGCGCGCCGCGGCGCCAATCTCAGACCAGCGCTGACGTGCCGCGAGCGCCGCTTCAAGGGCCGTCACCATGGCTGCGCTGTCCTTCGGAGGGAATAGAAAACCGTTCTGACCCTCCTGGATGAGATCGGGCGCTGCTCCGACAGCGGTCACGACGACCGGCAGCGCACAGCCGAGCGCCTCAACCAGTGCAAGACTGAAGCCTTCGTACTCGGTCGGAAATATGAAGAGGTCGGCGGCTTGCAGAAACTCATGCACGCCACTGCTTTCACCCAAGAATTCGACATGATTCTCCAGGTGATGCGTGCGGGCGAATTCCTTCACATAGTCTTCGCAATTGTCGAATGAGATTCTGCCTGAGCCGACGACGAGCAGGCATAGTTCCGGGTGGCGCTCGGCGAGCGCCGGCCACGCCTCGATGAGCATCGGCAGGCCCTTGGCGCGCGATAATCGGCCCGCGTAGATCACTAGAGTCTTATCGATCGGCAGTCCCAATTTTGCGCGCAGATGCAGCTTCTCATCGGCGGCGACGGGGTGGAATTTCTTCAAGTCCACGGCATTGGGAATGTCGTAAATACGCTCGGCGGCGACGCGGCGCGCCAAAAGAGCGGCACGGATTTCCGCTGAGATCGCAATGACGGCGTTGGCTTTGCGCAGCAGATAGAGGCGCAGGCCGTCGATGCTTCTGACCAGCGTGCGCGCGGACAAACCGCTCATGTCGCGCAGACTCTCCGCGGACACCGCTTCCTTGAGCTCAAAGAACGACTCGACGCGCAGGATGCATTTTTTCCGGGTTAGGGCGCATACCGGCACGACAATCATCGGCATGACCTTGGCGCCTGATACGACGATGATGTCGTAGCGTCCGGCTTCTCTGAGGAGGATGAGAGCCAGGCGAGTCAAGTAGCCCAATATTGGCAACACCGCCCGCCAGCCTTTGCCCTTAAGGTTCCCGGCTGGTGGAAACCTGCGCACTTTTACGAGTCCGAGGAGTTCTGCGGAAGGCGAAGGAGGCTCCGTCTGGCGGGTAATCACGCTCGGGTTCACACCCTTTAGGGCCAGAGCCTGCACGATCTGCGCGGCGAACAACTCCTGGCCTCCGACGATCGGCGGGTAAAAAGCCTCCGTCAGCCAGTAGACGCGGATCATCTGAGTCTCTGCAGGCGCTCGAGACGCTTCGGTCTGATTGAGTGGTTGCAGGGCCGTCATGCGGATGGGCCTGTAGCCTTGCGCGATATCCTAAAGGCGGACGAGAGCTTCTTCCGCAGCACGCGGCGGAATTCAGCGGGAACGAAGATAAAGCGCTTGCCGTCGATCAAAGTAGCCTCTCCTACTTGGGAGAGTGTGTGCAGACCACTCGGGTACGGCCCTGCGCGGTCAGGGTCGACCGCCACAAACGGTTCTTCGCGAAACTCCCGGGGCGTGAGTGTGAGGACGCGGTTAATCATTACTCGGGCGCCATAGGTTTGCGCGCAGTCCTGCGCCGGCCGGTACAGGACGCCGTCGTGCACGAAGGGCGTCCCCGCCGGCCTTGCGGAACGGATATCAACCTTTACGGGATTCCCCGGATGCGCGCACCAGGGCCCCATGATGTCCAGGGCATACCACAGGTGCAGTTCGCAGTTGGCACCAAACGCGGCCACCTCGGAACCCGCGAGCCACCAATGCTCGCCGTGCTGAAAAAGCGTGGCGTCGACAATGGCGGTGTCCTTGATCAACGTCGCGGACTTTACCCAGCGATCCGGGAATCGTTCGCTCGCATACAACGAGACCTCGCGCGCGTCGCTCATTTCCGGCAGACACAATGTGCGCTCGCTGGTCTGCAGTAGAAAAGGATAGGACATATGCACCGCGGGCACCGGCCCAATAGCCACGCGCGCCGCCTGCGGGACGTTCATGGATTCGATTGCAACGATGAAGCCGCGATGATCGCGATAACTGAAGTGTTCGCACAGGATGGTCAGGCGGCCGTCGCGGCGCACTCCAAACGGATCGGCACGCAATTCTTCTCTCTTTGGGGAGGGCAGCCAGTCGACCGGGGCTCGAGACTGCGGCTGCAGAAACGCCGCGATGGGCTGGTCGACCAGCCCCACGTTCCATTGGTCGTGACGAAACAGCGACCGCCATGCCACTTCCACCGTGCGCGCGGCGATGCGGCAGGCGCATATAAATAGGTGCCAGCGCGTGGGCGCGGAACGCATACGCGCTGCCCCGCGCAGCGCGTTCGCGCTGAATCGGGTGGTCGCGCCGTGACGGATGTCGAGGCAAACCTGCGCCGGCCAGCGTGTGACATGGGCGACGATGTTGTTCCGGTTGCCGGTGTAGGAGAGGGTGTCTGTGCGGAAATGACCGTCCCGCAGAACCAACACCGAGTCGCGGTCAGGCAGAAGGCGAGACAAGAGCGCGCTCGATACGCTCTCGCCGTCGTACACCTCCCAGAATCCAGCGGGCCCGCCGCGGTAGCGCGTCCAATCGCCGAATTGAAAGTGCCATACTCCGTAATGCGCGGCGTCCATGATCTGTGCCGGGCACTCGTAATCTGCGAAGCTCAGCACGAAGTCAAGATCGCAGCTCTTGAGCTGCGCAAGCGCCGCGCCTTCGATTTGAAGTTCGTCACTCGGGGGCGCACGCACGAGCACCGTCTGGGTAACGCCGACGAGGGCTCCTGGCAATTTATGTGTCGCGCTTTCTACGGTGATCAGGAGTTCGGCACGCACGTCTGGCAACGCGCTGAGCTCCTCCAGGCAACGGATCTGCCAGTGCTCGAATCTTGCGTCGTCGTGCAGAATCGCGTATCGAAGCGGCGCTGCGTGCATGGCCTTGCAGTGGACCTTTCAGTGGCTCAAGGAATCAAACAGTGCCAATAATTCCCTGCTACATTTCTCCCAGCCGAAGTCCTTGGCTCTGGCAATTCCCTTCTCGATCATGTCGGCGCGAAGGGCGCGATCGGCGATGACTTTCTGAATTCCAAGCGCGATATCGTCAACACTGAGAGGATCGACCAAATAAGCTGCACCGGCGGTGACTTCGGGCGGCGCACAGGTGTTTGCCGTGACAATCGGGCACCCGCAGGCCATCGCCTCGAGCAATGGGATTCCGAAGCCCTCGTAGAGCGACGGAAAAGCAAATAAATCCGCCAAGCAATACACCGCCGGCAAGTCGCTGTGCGTCACCCAGCCGGGAAAGCATACTCGATCGGCGATGCCTAAATCCTGAATGGCGGCAAGCTCCGTGCTGGTGCTCCAGCGGTGCTCACCGGCCATGACGAGGCTGTGCGGGACTGCATCTTTGATGCGCGCGAAGGCTTGCAGGAGCCGAGCCACGTTTTTCCGAGATTCGATCTGCCCCGCCCAGAGGATGAACTTTTCAGGCAGCTTGTAGCGTTCTCGGACCTCTTGCAGGCGTCCGGGATCACGAACGGGTTGGAAAACCCCGGGATCGAAGCCGTTATGGATCGCAAAGACCTTTTGAGGGGGGACGCCCACGTACTTGACGACATCGGCTTTGACGGCGTTCGACACTGCCACGAAAGCTGTGGCGCTGCGGCAATAAAGGGGCACGAATCTCTTGAAGTACCATTGATCGTAGAGGAGAAAATGCTCTGGGATGACGAACCATTCCGAGCCGTGCAGCACAAATACCGTCTTCGCCTTGCAGATGAACGGGACTGTGAATTTTGGGTTGAAAATGAGGTCCACGCTGTGTTTGCGCGCGACCCAGGGAACGGCGATCTGATCCCACGTGACCGTGCCCGGCATGCTTGCGGCGACCTCCTCGACGTTCGGGTAGTTGCAGTACGTTCCGAGCAGCTTTGGATTCTGGTAGATCAGCAGATACCGGTGCTGTGGCCCAAGCGAGAACAGAAGTGGCAGCACTTTCTTTGTATAGACTTTGACGCCGCCTTCCTGTTGCTCGTAGTGCCGCAGCATGATCCCTATCTTCATCGTTCCTCCGTGCGCGACGCCGCTTCGGGCGCCCGCCTTCGTTACGCAGAGACCCTGGCGGGCGCCACGGCGAGGTCGAGCCGCAAATCCTCACGCGACTGGCCGAGAATCATCATGCGATACCAAAGCTCCGAGTTGATAAGGAGCCAGAGCCGATTGCCGTGGTCGACGTGGCCGGCAAGGTGTGCGCGCAACAGCTCCAGGATCGGGCCGCGACGCAGAATGCCGCACTTCACGAGCTCCGCGTCCTCGAGGAAGCGAGCGTAGAGTGCCCGGTACTCTTTGCCGAGCACGTAGGGCAGCGCGGAGGAGAAGCCCTGCTTGGGACGCGCCAGAATCTCCGGCGGCAGATAGCGCGCAGCGAGCTTGCGCTGGATGTAACGCAAGCTCCTGCCGCGAATCTTGAGCGACGACGGCAAGCGCGCGGCGAACTGCGCCACACAATGATCCATGAAGGGACTGCGGGCTTCGAGGCCATGCGCCATGGTCATCCGATCCGTAATCATGACCGGATGATCCGGCAGGCGGATCTGACTATCTGCGTACAGCATCCGATCGAGCGGATCACCCTCGAGCCTTTCATAAGGATCCTCAATCGCAGCTTCCGCGTGGGCGCTGGCGAGCTCCTGCAACGCTCCTGGCGTGAAGAGGCCGGCGCGCATGGCCGGATCGAAATAGAAGTAATTCAAACTCGAGGCATAGCGTTCGCCGCCTTCGAGGAAGGACAACCGATGCAGCCAGCGCAACTGATGGCCGATGCTCTTATACCAGCCGGCGGAAGGGATCAGCTCGAGCGTGGGGCCGAGCACGTATTTGCGTAGGCTTTGTGGCACGCGTCCGTAATGATCCGCGTAGAGATTGCCATAGTAGCGATCGTAACCGCCGAAGAGCTCATCGCCACCGTCGCCACCGATGACGACTTTGACAAAGGCGCTCGCGAGCTTGGCGACATGATAGGCGCACAGCGACAGAGGATCGGAGGGCTCATCCAAATGCCAGACGAGATCCGGCAGGAGCTCACTCAAGCTGGGCTCGATGGTCTGCTCATGGTGGTCGGTGTGGTACAGCGCCGCCACGGCGCGCGCGTGCGGAGCCTCGTCGAAACGCTGATAGGGCAGGCCGATCGTGAAAGTGGGCAGGTCTTTGACACCGATGCGTTTGGCGAGCATGGCGACGAGCAAGCTTGAATCGAGGCCGCCGCTCAGGAATGCGCCCACGGGCACGTCGCTCACCATATGCAGGCGCAAGGACGCATCGATCTGCTCTTCGAGCTGATCCGTGAGGTCGTCCTCCGAGCCTGCAAGCTTTGGCAGGTAGCGCAGGTCCCAATAGCGTCGCACCACGGGGCGGCCGCCGCGCTCAACCACGAGGAGGTGTCCCGGGGGCAGCTTGTGCACGCCTTCGAACATCGACAAGGGGGGAGCAATGAGGCGCAGAGCCAGATACTGATCCAGCGCGCGCAGATTCATTTTCCGCCGTGCGGGATCCAGGGCGAGCAGACCCTTGATCTCCGAGGCGAAGGCAAATCGTCCAGGCTCGTCGGTATAGAAGAGCGGCTTCTGTCCGAGATGATCGCGCGCGGCCAGGAGCCGCTCGTTGCGCGCATCCCAGAGCACGAATGCAAACATGCCGCGCAGATGCTCAAGAAGGCGGTCGCCATGCGCTTGATAGAGCCCGATGATGACTTCGCAGTCACTGTTCGTGACGAAGCGATATCCGGCGGTCTCCAACTGCTTTCGCTGCTCGACGTAGTTGTAGATCTCGCCGTTGCAGACTAGCCAAATCGTCCCGTCGACGCTGCGCAGCGGTTGCCTGCCGCCCGCCAGGTCGATAATCGACAACCGGCGGTGACCGAGCGTAACGTGCGCGTCGGTATGCACGCCTTCTCCGTCGGGGCCGCGGTGACGGATCGCCTCAAGCATGCGTTCAAGATCGCGCCCCTGAGGGTCGAAGCGACCGAGAATGCCAGCTATGCCACACATGAGCCCTCCGCGTTCAATTTGCCACCCGGCGTCGGCGGCGCTCACAAACGGCTGCGAATACGCCTTCGTAGCGTCCTGCGCAGCGATCGATGAAGAATGCTTCGACGCGCTGCAGATTGTGTCTGCCGATGTCGCGCCGCACATCGGGCTGGTCATGCAGCTCCACGAGGGCGCGCGTGAAGTCTGCAAGGTCATTTAGCTTGATGACGTGACCGGTTTCTCGCGACTTCAAAAAGTCGGTCTGCCCGCCGCGGTCGTAGCACACGACCGGAAGCCCAAAGGCCATGGCCTCGAGGAACACCAGACCGAACCCTTCGTGCTGGCTCGTTGACACGAAAATGTCGGCCGCGGCGAGCGCCCGGTACTTCTGGGCATCGCTGACATGGCCGAGAAGATGGACGCGCTCAGCCACACCGGCCGCTGCCGCCGCATTCTGCAGGGCGGCCGTATCCGGACCATCACCTACGACGACAAGGTGGGTATCCGCTCGCCCGCAGGAAGCCAGGGCGTGGACCAGCTGCAAGGTGCTCTTGCGCGCGACCAGCCGCCCGATAGTGACCATGACGAATGCATCCGGCGCTATACCGAGCTCCTCGCGTGGAGCGCCCGCGACGGCAGGAGGTCGCTTAATGCCGAGCGGAATGAGATCTATGGGGCGCTGGACGCCGTAGATCTCCGCCACATGGCGCACGGTGTCGCGGGATTGGCCGACGACTTCATCTGCGGCGTTCAGCATGTAGCGGATCGGCGCACGCAGCCAAGCGTGTCGGTGCGGGGAGCTTTGTTTGCTCGGGTCATAGAGATCACCGCCGTGTACCGACAAGACGTTTGGAATTCCATTGACGCGGGAGAGAAACTGCCCGACTGGGCCTGAAGGCACGACGAAGTGTGTGTTGATGACATCAAACCGGCCGGAACGCATCAGACCAAGCCCCTTCAAAGTCCCGCTTGGCAGGAAGGCAATCATTGAAGGCATATTTGCCACTGCGAGCTGCCGTCGGAAGAAAACGGGCACACGGATAATGCGTACCCCGCCCTCGGTATCTGCGCTCGCAAGTCCCAGCGCCTGCGATGTCAGCACGGTCACCTCGTGGCGCCGTGCCAGTTCCCTGGCGAGCGCTGCCATCACCACCCCGCCGCCGCCGCCAAGGGGCGGGTACTCGTAGTTACAAAACAGGATCTTCAAGCTGCTAAGCTTTTCCGGGTGGCGCGCCGATCAGCAATGCCGCAGGTCATGTGACATTATGTCGGTAGGGATCGGATGTGGGTGGTCGTGTTTATCACATCCACTATACTAAAACACCGTTCAGGAGTGTCGCATGTCTGGAAACCTACCGATCAGCGGCTCGGTCGCGCGCCTCGACCCGCAGGCGGAGCGCGCTGGTACGTCATTGGCCGCCGTGGCTCAAGGTCGCAAGCTCGCCGCACGACTCGAACCCTTCGATTCGTACTGGCAGGCGCCTGAGGACGTCGACAGCGGCTACCGCTCCTTCAGCGCTTACTATCGGGCCAATTATTTACCGCACCTGCCGCGCGATCGCGCAGCGCGAATTCTGGTCGTCAGCTGTGGTCCCGGCTATCTCGTGAGTCTCCTGGCAGAAGTCGGCTACAGCAATGTGGCTGGAATTGACTCCGACCCGGGCAAGATTGAGCACGCACGCCGCAGAGGCCTGGCGTGCGAGGTCGCAGAGGCTTTCCCCTTTCTCGAGGCGCGCCAGTCGGCGCAATTCGACGCGATCATTCCCGAGCAAGAGCTGAACCACCTGACCGTCGAGGAGACGATCGACTTCCTCAAACTGTGCCGCGGCGCTCTGCGACCCGGCGGCCGTGTCATCGTTTATGCGATGAACGGCGCAAACCCGCTCGTGGGCTCGGAAAACATTGCGCACAACATTGATCACTTTTACAACGTGACCGAACACAGCTTGCAACAGATTCTCAAACTCGCAGGCTTCGCTGACGTCAGGGTGTTCGCGCTGAAGCTGTATGTATTCTGGAAGAATCCACTCAACTATGTGGGGCTCGCCGTCACGGGGACCTTTGAGCTTCTTATGCGCATCGTGTTTGTGCTCTACGGCAAAAAAGTACGAGTGTTGAGCAAGAAGATCGCGGCCGTTGCACTTAAGCCAGCGCCGGCCCCATAGGTGTTACCCGAGCCTTGGGGGCGGAAGGTCAACTTGAACCTGCCTATCCCGCGAAAGCGCGCACCTTGAATGCTCCGCGATGCGTCTTTTACCCTGGTGCGGCGAAAACCGGAACCACCTCTCAGCTCTCCGAAATGACGTTCATTTACAATTGATTGCACCGCTAGGGAGGTTGAATTGCGCATTGTGGTGACAGGGGCAAACGGGTTCGTCGGCGTGCATGCAGTCAGGCAGCTCGTGCGCGAACACGAGGTGCTGGCAATCGATAACCTTCGATACGGCCCGTGGCGCTTTTCCGCCCAGGAAATGAAGCAGATTCGTACCGAGACCACGGATTTGCGCGACCGCGCTGCGCTGACGGGTAACATCGCAAGCTTCAATCCTCATGCCATCATTCATTTGGCGGCGGTTCACTTCATCCCCGAATGCGAGCGCCTGCCCGATGAGGCAATCTCCATAAACGTTGAAGGCACAGTCAATCTTCTGTTGGCATGTCCGTCGACCTGTCGCTTCGTCTTCACATCGAGCGCCGCCGTATATGCTCCGAAAGATACCGCTCATTTGGAACAAGACCCGATCGGGCCGGTAGACGTGTATGGCTTTACGAAATTCCATGGGGAGGATTTTGTCCGCTATTTCACGGCGCAGAAGAACCTGCAGTCGGTGATCGTGCGGCTCTTCAACGTCATCGGACCCGGAGAAACGAATCCCCATGTCTTGCCTGAAATCATCAAGCAACTGAAGAGCGGTGTGCGCAAACTAAGCCTAGGGAATCTTCAGCCGAAGCGCGATTACATCTACGTGACCGACGTCGCCGAGGGCTTCATCGCCACCGCGACGCAACCGTTCCCGCAGGCCGCGGGCAACGGTCCCGTGGTGGTGAATCTCGGCTCCGGGAAAAGCTATTCCGTCGCGGAAATCGTCAGCCGACTGTCGGCGATTATTGGCGACCGAATCGACATCGAGGTGGATCCGAAACGTGTGCGAAAGGTAGATCGTCTCAATCTGCTGTCCGACAATTCCCGGATGCGGCAGTTTTTCGGATGGACGGGGCGCCACGAAATTGAGCAAGCTTTGAGCCAGACCTGGGCGAACCCGGATCTGATGCTGTAGTCCCTTTTCGACGACTGTTTATGAAGAAGCCCATCAGGGTCTCCCAGATCGGGAGTCGAGGAATACCTGGCCATCGGGGCGGCGTGGAGCGCGTCATCGAAGCCGTATCGCCGCGCCTTGTGGCGTTGGGCCTGGATGTCACCGTGTACTGCGCCAGTTGGAGCAAGTACCGCGAGTCAACCTACCGCGGAGTAAAGTTGCGCTACATCTACAGCATTCCAACCAAGTACCTCGACACCATCGTCAGATCCCTGCTCTCGACTTTGCGAGACATTTTCGGGCCGTCCGATATCATCCACTGCCACGGTAGCGGCTCGGCTCCGGTCGCGCTCTTGGCGAGAATCTTTGGTAAGAAAGTCGTCGTCACCGTGCACGGCCTCGACTGGCAGCGCCGCAAATGGAGCATTTTTGGGCGCTGGTTTCTGACCATCGGGGAACGCGCGGCGATCAAGCTTCCGCACCAGACGATAGTCGTCAGTCAAGAGTTGAAGAGGGCGCTCGACTCCCAATACGGCGGAAAGGTCATCTACATCCCGAATGGCGTAGAGGAACGTCCGCAAAGGGCGGCCGATAAAATTCTGCAACTCGGTGTGGCGCCCAGAAAGTACATTCTGTATCTGGCTCGTCTCGTTCCGGAGAAGCAATGCCACGTGCTGATCGAGGCTTTCAAGCAAATTGCCGACAAGACGGACTTCAAGCTCGTCATCGCGGGTCCCACCTGGCATTCCGAGGAGTACGTTGCCTCACTGCGCACGCTTGCGTGTGATGACCCTGCCATATTGTTTTTGGGCGAGGTCGACGAGGCGTTGCTCGAGGAGCTATATTCCAATTGTTATGCCTATGTGCTGCCCTCGGAGGTCGAGGGGATGTCGCTTTCCTTGCTGGATGCGATGGCATTTGGGTCCTGCATTGTCGCAAGCGACATTGCCGCAAATGCCGATCTTGTGGGTGACAGTGGGATTCTGTTTGCGACGGGTAACGCTTCCGACCTGGCTGCAAGACTGAGCGACGTTATTGCACATGCCGACCGTGCGGAACAATATCGAGACAAAGCCCGCCTCCGCATGACGAGTGAGTTCAATTGGGACAGAATCTCGCGGCAATGGGAAGCCGTGTACGTGAGTTTGACCTGAGAATGCCGCAGACCTCGCGTGTCGTCGCGCAAGCGACCCCGACGAGCCCGTGATGGATCCGCAGTGAAGCGCGGCCTTACGCGCTTGCGCTGCGAGGAACCCTAGTGTCGACCTTACTCGCGATCAACAATTACCACTATCGCCGTGGCGGCGCGGATGTGGTGTACCTGGACCAATCGGAACTGTTCAGGCGCAATGGATGGCAAGTCGCATCGTTCTCGATGACGCACCCACAGAGCCTGCCGTCACCTTGGGCCGGCTACTTTGTGAAGGAAATCGAATTCGGCGGCGACTACAACCGCTTGCGGGTATTGGAGAATTCGGTAAAGAGCATCTACTCATTGGAGGCGGCCGCCAAGGTGCGCGCCCTGGTTCGCAAGGTGCGGCCGGATATTGCGCACGCGCACAACGTCTATCACCACCTGTCACCCTCGGTGCTGGGAGCAGTTAAAGCGGAGGGCGTCCCGACGTTCATGACGCTGCATGACCTTAAGCTTCTGTGTCCGGCGCGTACCATGTGGTCGCATGGCGAGATATGCGAAGCCTGCAAAGGCGGCCGGCTTCGCAATGTGGTCAGGCGCAGATGCATGAAGGGCTCTCTCGCGTTGAGCACATTGATCTACGTTGAATCGACCGTGCACCAGGGCCTGCGCACCTATCAGCGCAATGTCGACAAGCTCATCGCGCCGAGTAAGTTTGTGCTGGGGAAGTTTCTTGAGTGGGGGTGGTCCGCGCAGCAACTGGTACACATTCCCAATTTCGTTGACCTCACGCGCTTTGAGCCCAACTTCAGCGCGGGTCGGGCGTTTCTGTATTTCGGCAGACTAAGCGATGAAAAAGGGCTGATGACTCTCGTGAAGGCCGCGGCCTTGGCGCACGTGCCGTTGTGGCTGGTGGGCAGTGGGCCAGAAGAGCAGGGATTGCGCGCTTTGGCAGCCTCGCTGGGCGCTGACGTGAGCTTTTTTGGCTTTAAGACGGATGACGCTCTATGGAATATCGTGCGCGAGGCGCGCGCTGTCGTATTGCCTTCAGAGTGTTACGAAAATGCTCCCATGAGCATCCTCGAAGCCTATGCGGTGGGTAAGCCGGTGATTGGCGCGCGCGTGGGGGGCATTCCGGAGATGGTCCGGGACGATGAGACAGGCTGTCTGTTCGAGAGCAAGAACGTCGATGAGCTTGCGCGTGTCTTAGAAAGAGTCGCGGGCTTGGACGATGCGGTTATTGAGCGCTGGGGAAGGCAGGCTCGCAGCTGGATTGCGCAGGAGTATTCCTCGGCGCGTTACTACGACCGCCTGGTGGACCTGTACTCCCAATACGGGATCCGCTCCAAGGCGTGAGGCGGCGCCTTACCGACGGCGCGGCACCAAGAGGACACCGAGGTCGGAATCGGCGAGCGGATGGTAATTCTCATTGATGATCTGGTTACAAGATTCCGGTAACAGCTCGATGCCGTGACGATTGACGGATTGCAGCTGGATGAGAGGGACGCTCGCGGGTTGGAATACGGTTGTGCACGATGCGACCGGCAGCACACCGGTCAGCAGTTTCTGACCGTAGATATACAGATCAAGCGTGAACGGAGTGCCGGCCCAATAGCAAAGCCCTACCATCTCGCAAGCGGCTTGGCCTTTCCCGAGATCCCTAATGTCTCTGATGTACTTCAAAGACCTGCTTTCAAGCAAGTCCAGCTTTTCGATGTTTGCGAGCGCGCGCGGCAGTTTTGTTGTCGCATAGGCAGCCGTGCAGAAGCCCAGCGCCACCACGGCGATCGGGCCCAGGAGGAGCCGCAAGCGCGATTCGGCTGCCAAGCCGGTGCGGCTCGACCCGCCAGACCACAGCAACTCAATGGCGAGCGCCGCACCCAGGCTTGCGGCGATCAGGAGATCAAAAAAAGCGTTGACGTCGACGCCTGCACCGCCGGCGGCCGCTGCCCCAATAGCGGCGCTGGCAAGCAAATAGGCGGCCAGAAACGTCGCGCGTTGACTGCGCTCGCCCGCGCACCACAGGAGCGATAGAGCGACGAGGGGAGCGAAGCATCGCAGAGCTGCTTCACTTGCGAGCACCGCGTGATGTGAGGAATACAGTCGTGCCGTACGAATGCTCGTGAAGAATGCCGGACCGTACGTTAACCACAGGAGCAGAAGAGACACGCCGAGCACGATGGCGCAGGACACGAGCCAGGTGGCAAAAGCGGACTTGGAGCGCTTCATGAGCCAGAATGTGACCGCGATCGGCACTGGTAGCAGGAGGTGTTTCGTGAGGCCCGCCGCGACCATCAAAATGGACGCGATGACAATGGCGCGCGTGCTCGCTTGCCCGCGCCACAGCACAACGAGAGCGCTCGTCATGATCGCGTGCGCCAGCCACTGCGGATCGTCGATGGCGACGTATTCTCCGCCATACGTGACGGCGAAGGCCAAGAATACCGCTGCCCCCAAGAGCGCGATGCGCGTTTCTGAGCCCGTGGTGCGTAGCCAGTAATAGAGGTTCGCGGCGACCACCAGCATGCTTACAAGGGCCACCAGACGACCGGCGAAGATGTTGTCGCCGCTCATGAGCCCGACGACGCCGACCACGTAGAACGACAGCGGCGGATAGTTGTTGGTGATTAGGCTGCTGCCGGCGGGGTACAAATTCCCCCCGGCCATTGCGATCTGACTGAAGAAGGCGTTCCAGCCTTCGTTGGGATCAAGCGGGATGAAGCGCCGTAGCGTCAGGAGCGGTTCGGTCAATCCGAGGAGGGCGACCGCTACGATCAGCGCCAGACTGCACCAAAATAGGGCCGCGCCCGTCGTGCCAGGCCTAGGTTCCATCATCGTTCACGCCGTTTGGGTGGGTGAATGGCAAGAGAGCCGTCGCACTTCAAAGATAGGCGTTTGCGCGGTACCACTGAGCGGTCGCGCGCGCGCCTGCGGCGAAAGCGGTTTCGGCATAAAAGCTCAGCAGGCGTTCCGCCTTCGCCGTGGAGAACCTGAAGGATTTACGAAAGAAATCCAGCCGGCGCCGATGCAGCGGCGGCTTCAGACCCAGCGGGCTCATCGTCGATTCCAACACATAGGCGGCAGCGACAAACGGCCACATCGGCGCATGAAATACCCGCCGGCGGCTGCCAAGCGCCGCACTGATTGCGCTGACCATCGCGTTGGTCGTGACTCGCTCGGAACCCGCCAGCACGATCGTCTCACCGCTCGCCCCGGGCGCATCACAGGCGGCAAGAAGCCCGTGCACGAGATCGTCGACGTAGATCAGCTGATGCTCGTTTCTACCCGTGCCGAGGGTGAGATAGTGCCCGGTGTGAATTCCCCGAAAGAGTTTCAAGAGGCGCATATCCCCGGGGCCATAGGTCTCGGAAATGCGCACGATGCAGGTTTCCATGGGACCTTCGAAGCCGCGCACAACCGTTTCAGCGACAGTCTTGGTGCGACCGTAGGGATTGTCAGGAGCGAGTTTGCTTTCTTCATCCAGCACCCGTCCGGACGCCGCGCCGTACACACCGATGGTGCTGCCATGAACGAAGCGCTTTACGCCTGCGCGGGCTGCAAGCCCCAGCAGTCGGCGCGTTCCTTCGACATTGACCTGATGGAAATGACTCTCGCCCGCCTGCGCCTCGTGCTGTGCAGCGGCCAAATGAATCACGACCTCGTGAGCGATGAGCGCGCGCGCCATGGCGAATGAGTCCTCAAGTGGCGCCACTTGCACCGCGATTCCGCCTTGCTCGAGCGCATTACAGCGCGCGCGTTCGGTTGCGTTATTGACCGCCGTAACGACGGTCACGGCGTGGCCGCGTTCGATGGCGAGCCGCGCGAGCCGGCTGCCGATGAAGCCGGAACCGCCCGTGATGAACAGGCGCGGTAGAGATTTCTCGGAAGTCATAGGCTTTGGGCGCTGCGCGCCCGGTACTCCTCGTCAGCAGGCGCGGTCGCGAGGTATCTTGCGAAATGTCGCTCGAGGTCTGCGCGTTCCTCGCGGCCGCGCTCCTCGGACCAACTCAATTCCTGCCGCAGCAGGGATTGCATTTCATCGAGTGCCCGCGTGCCTGGATGTCCATTCGTGCCCATGCCGGTGCGCCGCAGGACGACGTCCGCCATCCGCTGGGCCATCTCGGCACGTACGGCGTAGAGCGCTTCTGCATGCGTGACGTCGGTTCCCGAGAAGCAGCGCGCGAGTCGCGGCTCGCTCTTTGCGAGTGTCAGTATTCGCGCCGCGTGTGTGCCGTAGTTGCGCACCAGCGCCTCTATGGCCGCGACCGGCAGCCACGCGGGGCGCTGTGCGGAAAAATCCTTTAACGCCGCGGAGAAATCGGCAATGTCGCCGCCCGGCAAAGGACGGCGGGTCGATTCGTCGCCCGCACTGCGCTCCCCGAGCTGCGCGCCAGCGAGATCGAGCGCTTCAACCGCGTCGCGCCGCGCCACGGTATAGCGCACGCTGATGACGGAAATGAGCCCTTGGAGGTCGCCATGGCGGCGATGATCGATCAAGCGCGACTGCTTGCCGAAGCTTAGACCGCCATTCTGCCGCGATGCCTCGCCGAACGGCACCAGCCCGAAATCTGCTCTGCGAACTTCGGTTTCCTGCAACTGCAACGCCGGGTAACTTGAGTTGAACTCGTCGATGAATTGGCGCAATTCCTCCCGAGGAAGGCTGACGACATCGGGTTCACGCGGCACGACGGCATGCCACACGCCCACCAGGGTGCAGTCGCGCCAGGGGACGAGGAAGAGGTGGCGGCTGTTGCGCGCGAGCAGGGCATCGGAGTCGCGCGCGCGTCCTTGCACGGCAAGTGCCATGGGAGCTGCGTATTTGCGGGCCACTACAAAGCAGGCATCGCGTGAGTAGGTGCCCGGCGCGCCGTAGAGCTGCGCGAGCGGTTGCAGCAGGCTCTCGGCCCACGGCCCCGCGGCATTGATCACCACTCGGGCGCGGATTTCAAAGCGCTCGCCGTTGAGTCGATCCTGCGCCGCGACACCGACGATGCGCGACCCTTCCGTCAACAGACGCTCCGCCGAAACGTAATTCGCAACGCACGCGCCAAGCTCGGCCGCCGCGCTGACGAACCCGAGCACGAGCCGTGGCGGATTGTACATTTGGCCATCTTGGAAGAGCGCTGCACCGGTGAGGCCGCGCGGCTCGATTGAGGGAAACAATGCGAGGGTTGCCGCGCGTCCCAGGAATTTCGTGCGCTGAATACGTCGTGCCGGGTCGCGAACCTGGCGGTTTAGATCCGCAGTCAGCGCATCGTAGAGCAACATCCCCGTACCGAGAAACCACTTGCTGCTCTTCGTCTGGCCATAGGTCGGAATCACAAACGTCAGCGGCGCAACGAGATGCGGCGCAATGCGTAACAGCACCGCGCGTTCGCGGCACGAGGCGCGCATGCGACGCACATCCCCGTGCTGAACATAGCGGATACCGCCGTGCACGACCTTGAAGCAATGGGCGGAGGCACCGGCAGAGAAATCCTCGCGCTCGATGAGCGCCGTGCTGTAGCCACGTAGGACAGCCTCACGCGCGGTCGCAGCGCCGGAGGCCCCGCCGCCGACCACCAGGACGTCGAAGGGCTGACCGGCGAGGCGCCCCGGATTGCGATCAAGTCTTGCTGCCGATGACATTAAGTGATCATAGCAATTCCGCTTGCACCATCCGCTTTAGCGCCACGTCGTTGCAGAACGCAGGCGGGCGACGCAGATCCCTCGTGCGGAGCGGATTTGTATAACGCTTACAGTGGTTGCTAGGATGCCGCGCCAGCGTTCAAGCGCAGTGCCATGCCGGCTCGCAGTCCCCATCGTCTAGAGGCCTAGGACATCGCCCTTTCACGGCGGTAACAGGGGTTCGAATCCCCTTGGGGACGCCATCATTTCAATGACTTATGTCATACATCTGAAGAGGTTTATGACAGCGCAGGAATACGCGTGGCGTGCCCGCTGGGGCGCAAGGTCTCAGCGTACGATTTCCGAATCGTTGTTTGGGCGCGTCGGCACGGCATCGATTGCAAGGCCGCACATTGCTCTCAGCGACACCCAATAGCACGAGCCCAAGCCATCCACAGCTTTAAGGGGCGGCGCGCCTGATCGCATCACTGCGCGTCTGCGAGCGCTAATCGGCGTTACTTTTATTGGCGCTTGGATCCAGCTTCGGCGCATGGCAACCGTCCGGTTGCCTAAATACCGGCCGCGTCTCTTGATAGTGCATACGAGCTTGAGCGGGACCAGCCAGAATAGTGAGAAGTGAATCACAACCCCTTGGGCTTATGACCGCCGCCAGCCGACGCAGGCGGCGCTCCACAGGACTCCGCGCGCCCTTGATGCGACTTGAGCGCCAGTTCATAGTAGGGATATAGGGAGCCCGTCATACTGCAATGGTTGGCCGCAATATAATAAAACTGGCTCTATCGTTGCGTCGTCTGATGCCTATGGGACGGTCCGATTGTCGCTATGACCGGCGTCGCCCAGGAACGCTACGCCCTCGCCGTGGACAGCGCGGCGTGTTTGGATTCTGTGCGCTCCAGACGATCAACAGTTGAGAGCGAATGAATATCGACGCCGCCGGAGCTTGGAGAAACACAACGTGAATGCATCTGTCGAACCCCTGGAGCTGACGATTCTCATGCCTTGTCTGAACGAGGCGGAGACGATTGAAGTCTGCGTGAAGAAGGCGATGGGCTTTCTGCAAAGAGCCAACATCAGGGGCGAGGTAGTCGTCGCCGACAACGGCAGCAGCGACGGATCACAGGCGCTCGCACGCGCCTGCGGGGCACGCATTATCGATATTCCGATGCGCGGCTACGGCGCGGCGCTGCAGGGCGGAATTCAGGGCGCACGTGGAAAGTTCATCATCATGGGCGACGCGGATGACAGTTACGACTTCACCGCGCTTGACCCTTTTGTGGAGCAACTGCGCGCAGGCAATGACCTCGTCATGGGAAACCGTTTCCGTGGAGGCATCAAGCCGAAGGCGATGCCGGTGTTGCATAAATATTTGGGCAATCCGGTTTTGACTTGGCTTGGACGGCTCTTCTTTCACAGTTCCTGCGGTGATTTTCACTGTGGGCTGCGCGGGTTCAGGCGCGATGCGATTCTGTCGCTAAATTTGGTAGCGCCGGGGATGGAATTTGCAGCCGAGATGGTCGTCAAGGCCGCGCTGCGCAAGCTGCGCGTCACGGAAGTGCCGACTACACTGTCGCCAGATGGTCGCAGCCGCCCGCCGCACCTGCGAACCTGGCGCGATGGTTGGCGCAATCTGCGCTTCCTGCTGTTATTCAGCCCCGTCTGGCTGTTCTTTTATCCGGGGCTTGCGTTGTTGCTCTTGGGTGTAGTCGGCATGGTGTGGATCTTGCCCGGCATGCGCTTCGCCTTTGGGATCGGCTTCGACGTCAACACTTTGGTCTTCACCGCTGCCGGCATCGTCTGCGGCTTCCAGGCGATCGTTTTCTATATGTTTGCCAAGACCTACGCGATCCGCTCCGGTCTCTTACCGCCAGACCCTCTGGTGGCACGCCTGCGCGACGTTCTGCGGCTCGAGATCGGCCTCCTGGGCGGTGCTGCCTTGGTCGTTATCGGCGTCGTGCTCGCGGCGCTGGCAGTGGGCAACTGGGAAATCCGCGGTTTCGGGCACATGGATCCGCAACAGTCACTGCGCATCGTCGTGCCGAGCACCACACTCCTGATTGTCGGCCTGCAGATCATGTTCTCGAGCTGCCTGCTCAGCATTCTGCAGCTGGAATCCAATTCACCTGCCGGGATGGCGCCGCGCGCTTTGCCGAGTAATCTCGCAACGAGCACCGAATCCGGAGTTCGCTGATTCGCGTGCGCTCACTATCGCTCGCTCAATATGCCCGTTTTCTCGTGGTGGGCACGATTGCGGGCTTGTTCAGCATCGCCTGCCGCGAGCTCTTCGGCTATCTCTTGGGCGCTGATGATCCGCGCCACTACTCGATATCGGTCGCGCTCGCATACGCGGCGGGAATAGTCGTGAGCTTTGTGCTCAATCAGCGTTTCACGTTTTTAAAGGATAAGGCGGAGCGCAGCTGGTCAAAGTTCATACCCTTCGTGGCGGTCGCCATGGCGGGCCTCGTGTGCACCTGGCTCATCTCGATTGCCCTGCGTTACGGCTTGCCGCTGACGGCGCTCATCGGCAAGTCATCGGCATCGGTGGCCTTTGCCGCCGCGACCGTGCTCGCGTCCCTCATTACCTATCCGCTTAACGGGCTATTCGTCTTTGGCAAGAAAAGCAGCGCCACCAATGCTATGAGGGACACGGTGGCGACCTCACGGGCGGGCAGAGCATAGCGCGCTATAAAGTGGCTGAAGAGGGCGAAGAACATCACGAGCCCGAAGGCGGGCAGGGCAAATAGCGCCAAATCATCGCGGCGCCTGCGTACCGCAACTACCAGGACCAGAATCAGGATCGGGAACACAAAGGTTGCGCCCCGCCAAAGAAACGGAATGGTCAGCGCCAGATGCCGCCAGGGATGCTCGAGAATGAGGTGCATGGCGCGATTCTTCAGGATGTCGTCGCCATCCAGTTCCGCGCGCGGATTACCCGCGCGGTCGAGCTCCATTTCGATCTTGGTGCGCTCCGCACGGGCCGTGCGGTAATAGGTCAATGTCTGGTCCGGGCGTCCGGCGCGCTCGGCCGCCAGGTCGTCCGCCGCGAAGTCTGAGTCCAAGGCCGTATTGAGATGTTGCAGTCGTCCGCCGCGGCGCAGATCGTCCGGCGTGAAGCCGAGGACACGGCCGAGTGGCTTCTGCAGAAAGTTCGGTCCCCAGACGTAGAAGGAGCCTCTGTACTCGAGCGGGGTCATCTGATCTTTGAGGGCGCGGTACATCAGGACAACGCCCGCGCGCTGCGAGAGCTGGAATGACCCTAGTTCGACGTGATTGCGGTACATCCACGGGGCGATGACGCAGGCGAAAGGCACGACCAGTACCAGCCAATCGCGCAGCACCGTGCGGGGCGCATAGCGGCGCAGCAGGTAAAAGCATGGCAGCACCAGGACCACACCGGCGAAGATGTACAGCACCGGGGCCTTGACGAGCGTCGTGATGCCGAACAGGAGTCCGGCGAGCGAGATCAATCGGACTTTACTGCGCGCAAAGCCAACCGCCAGAGCTGTCGAAGCCAACATGAAGAAGGCAGCAGCGGGCACGTCGGAGAACACCCCGTCCACAAGATCCGCTCCGAAATGACCGCCGGCAAAGGGTATGTTGACAAGCAGCAGTGCCAGCAGTCCCAGCGCAAATGAGGACGTGAGCGTCAACCCAGCCCAGAATGCCCCTGCGCTCAGAAGCGGCAGCCAAATCAGATTCTGATATTTGAGGTACTTTGCCCGCGGCCCGCTGAAATAGGCGTCATCCGCGGCCGGGCCGATCATGCTGTCCATGATCTTGATGCCGAGGGCGCTTGCGAACACGGGTATGGGCTCCCGATAGTCCGTCGGCGTATAGGGCGGTACCTCTTCCAAAGAGATGACCCCGTGCCGGTCAAGGTTGAGCGCCATACGGACCAATTGAGCGGAGTCCTTCTCGATCGGCGCACCCGTCATCTGCCGCGCCCAAAGCATCTCGAGAATGACTGCCAAGATGCACAGCGCCAGCCACCTTACGGATCGCGAGTACGGTGAGTTCATGCAGGAGCGCGCCGAGCTAGAAGTGCGTGAAATATAGCAGAATTGCCAACCTGTCCCGATCCCATTTCACCTCTGAAAGGTACCGCTGTGAGTCGCTTCACGGTCAGTGCACGGAAATTCCTTACACTTCGCTGTAAAGTATTCATCTCTTGAGTCAATGGTCCACACCACAGAACCATGCGCATCCGACTGATCGGTGAGCACGTGCACGTCTCGATTGCGGTGCTCGCAGGCGCCGAGCTCGCATTCTGCTGCGGGGCATTCGTCCTTGCCGCGCATGTGCGCTTCGGCCGCAATCTGACTGGGTTCGAGGGTGATTACGGACCACTGTGGCCGCGGGCGCTGGTCTTTGGCGTCGTCATGATACTGTGCCTGCTGGCCTTTGGCCTGTACAGCGCCCGCCAGCGCGCGCGCGCCTTTGGCATCGTGGTGCGCGTCGTTGCCGCGGTGACCGTCGGCTTCGCCGTGACTGCGATTGTTTGGTATGTCATTCCGGGGCTGCGGGTAGGCCGCGGTGTCATGATCCTTGCGACGGTTGCATCGATCGTGGCGGTCACACTGACGCGCACCGTCTTTTCGCGCCTCGTCAACGAGGATGTCTTCAAGCGCCGAGTGCTGGTGTACGGCTCGGGGCAGGGTGCAGCCGCAATTGCCGAACTGCGGCGTCGCTCGGATCGCAGGGGGTTCATGCTGGTTGGCTTCGTCAAGGCTGACGGCGAGGCCCGGGCCCTGCCGGTGACGACGCTCGACTCCTCGCTTGGGCTTTTTGATCTCTGCGTCCGCCATGATGTGGATGAAATTGTCGTCGCGATGGACGACCGCCGCCGCCAGTTTCCGTTGCGCGAGCTTCTGGAATGCCGCCTGGCAGGCGTCGACGTCACTGAGCTTTTGACCTTTCTCGAGCGCGAGACCGGGCGCGTACGACTCGACGTCCTGAATCCGAGCTGGCTCATTTTCGGACCTGGATTTCGCCGCGATCCGCTGCGGCTTTTTTCCTCGCGCACGCTTGATATCGTCGCAAGTGTTCTGCTCCTCACCTTCTCGCTGCCCATCATGGTTCTGAGCGCGATTGCCATCCTCGTCGAGGACGGCTGGCGTGCCCCCGTCCTCTACCGGCAGGCGCGCGTCGGAGGCGCCGGGCGCACGTTTGAGCTCCTGAAATTCCGCAGCATGCGGCGCGATGCGGAGACCGATGGGCAGGCTCGCTGGGCGCAGAAGGATGACCCGCGCGTGACGCGGGTGGGCGCGATCATGCGCAAACTACGCATTGATGAGCTGCCGCAGATATTGAATGTGCTGCGCGGCAACATGAGCCTCGTGGGACCGCGGCCAGAGCGGCCGCATTTCGTGACCGAGCTTGCGCAGAAGATTCCCTACTACGTCGAGCGTCACTGCGTGAAGCCGGGAATTACCGGCTGGGCTCAGCTGTGCTATCCCTATGGTTCATCCGAGCAGGATGCGATCGAAAAGCTGCAGTACGACCTCTACTACATCAAGAACAATAGCCTTCTCTTTGATCTCTCGATCCTGCTGCAGACCGTCGAAGTGGTGTTCATGGGCAAGGGGGCACGCTGATGGGCGCGCTCCAATGCGTTCATGAGCGCCGCAAGCTTCTGCTCGTGCAGAGCGATCAGAACCTGCGCGGCACGCTGGCCGCGATGTTTGCCGACCTCGACGTGGTTTGCGCTGACCTGTGCGAGGAGGCACTGACGTTCGTGCGCCGCGCGGAACCGGATGTCGTGCTCTTTGACCTC
>Ga0302324_100003021_pt1 | contig 38102 bp, 29 predicted proteins | sample Palsa_T0_1_FD_201949 | JGI IMG/M metagenome (GOLD analysis project Ga0302324, IMG submission 201949) | Peat permafrost microbial communities from Stordalen Mire near Abisko, Sweden - Palsa_T0_1 | ecosystem: Environmental > Terrestrial > Soil > Palsa > Peat permafrost | place: Sweden: Abisko... | reverse complement strand
CACCCCCCACCCCCCCCCCCCCCCCCCCCCCCCCCCCCCCCCCCCCCCCCCCCCCCCCCCCCCCCCCCCCCCCCCCCCCCCCCCCCCCCCCCCCCCCCAACAAAAATCAAAGCGAAACATAGCAACCCTCCAACCCGGCTCCCGAAAAACCAATTAATGAGAAACCAGACATCGTCACCGCCCACCGATCACTAACTAGCGATAACTAACTAGCGATCACTGACTCATCCCTTGCGCGGTAAAGAATCGACTCCATGACCCCAGCCTCGCTCAGTCAAATGCTCTCCGATTTCCTCAGCGGCGCACGCGCCGCCGTAGTGGTAGAAGACGCTGCCATAGCGTTCGATCTTGCCGAGTCGAAATACTCCGTGTCCGGTGAGTACAACAAATGCCTTCTGCACCTGTGGTCGCACGAGCGGAATTTTGTGCGACGGGTATTGGACGCGGAAGTAAAGTCGACCACGCTCCGGCTGCAGGTGCAGCGCATGGGCCAGAATCGGCCCACTCGTCTCGACTTCTGTCGTGATCGCGATCAACGCTCACCCGCCGCCCGACGGGCCGCGCGCATTGCCTACGAGCCTCGCCTGCGCCGAGCCCTGGAGAAAAATTTTCTCGGCTGGACCGTCGCGCGCCTCACTACCAGCATCGACCTCGAACACTCCTTCGGCCCCGCCTACCTTCGCGGTTGCCTGCGCCAGGGACAGCGCGCATTAGCTGTAGTTGGAGTGAATGATCAAGAGACGCAATCGACCGTAGACGGCGCGCTGACGTGCGGAATTCTCTGGCTGGAAACGTGCCGCGTGGCCCAGAGGGAACGTCAGGTGGTGGAAGGGCTGGCGATGATCGTCCCGAAAAGCATGGCCACTCTCACACGGCAGCGCATGGCGCATCTGCACCCAACGGCAGCGAAGTGGCAGTTGTATGAATTCGACCAGCGGGAGGATGCCCTGACCCCCGCCGACATCGGCGATCGCGGCAATCTGGCCACTCGACTGGTGCATTCCATCGATGAATCCCTCGCGCGCGAACGTTTTGCGGGATCGATCGCGCGCATTCGCGGCATCCTGCCGCCAGCGGAAATCGTAGTGCTCTCGCCCGCTTTAATGTCATTCCGGAGGCATGGCCTCGAATTCGCCCAGGCGCGGATTACTCACGATCCCCGAAATTTCCAGAGCATTGAAGAAATCGCGTTCGGCGTCGGCCCCGAAGAGCGTGTTCTCGATTCAGGGAACGAAACTCAATTCGCCGACCTGGTGCGGTTGGCCGCGGCCGTCCGTCATCAGGACGGTCCCAAGAACCATGCCTTGTGGCGGATGCATCCCGAGCGCTGGCTGGAATCGCTGGTCGTCGGCAACATTGCCGCGCTCGACAGCAGGCTGCGATCCGAATTTGTATATTCACAGGTGCCGGCGTTCGCCGCCGCCGATCGCGCCATGATTGACATTCTGGCCGAAACACGCGATGCCCGCCTTGCCGTAATTGAGCTCAAAGCCGACGAGGATATCCATCTGCCCCTGCAAGGCGTGGATTACTGGTCGCGCGTCGCATGGCACCAGAGCCGCGGAGAGTTTGCGCAATTCGGTTATTTTCCTGGGCGAGAGATCCCGGCGCGGAAACCTCTGCTCATGCTGGTCGCCCCCGCTCTGCACGTGCACCCCACCACCGACACCATCCTGCGTTATCTGTCACCCGAGATCGAATGGGAGGTGCTGGGAATCGATGAGCATTGGCGAGAGGACATAAAGGTTGTGTTCCGGAAAAAGCCGCTACGCACACCGTATTTGGCGATTTCCGCTTGATCCAGTCACTAGACTTCAGATCACTTCATTTCGGATTCCTATGCTCTTCCGCAGCATGACCAGTTGTCCGAGATGATACGCATCGTGATCAGCCAACAGCAGAGCCTCGCGCAAAATCGTCTGCCCCTCGCCCCATGGGATCCGCGCATAGAGATCGATCGTACGATTGGCGACGAGCTCCTGCATCGCCTTCAGATCTTTCTTGAACGCGGTCACACTTGCCTTCCAAGCTTTCTCATTCGCGGGCTCTTCCGACGCAGGCCAGTATCCTTCAGGCCATTTCGGCGAGACATGCTTTGCATTGCGGCTGAACTCCAGAATGTCCCACTGGCCGAGACGCATGTGTTCCAGCAGCATCCAGGCAGTGTGAGGGAAGTTCGCGACTTTAGCTCCCGTGAGTTGCACCGGCCAGTCCCCCATGGTGTCATCGAAGCTGACGTGCGCACCACCGCCCTTCAGCAGGTAGACAAGGTGATCGCGGAGGGACTGGTCTCGCGGGTCGGATGGATTGACCGTCTTGAGAATGCTCTTCTTTCCGGAAATTTTCTTCTTCATGGTTCCTCGCCCTGTTTAGATTGGACTGGAACCATCGGCGTTGCAACCGGCGTCGCGGCAAAGGATGTAATCTCCGGCGCTTCGCCTTTGTAAACCCGTCCGATGCCGCGCACCAGCCGCCGCATCGGTAGCTCCCCCTTAGCATCGGCAAAGAAAATTTCGCCGGCCCGGGATCCGCGATAGCACCAGCGCTTCAGGATCGCCAGATGCTCCATGCGCTCGATCGCGCTGGCGGGCTTTGCTGCCGGGAATGCCTCCAATGCGGCTTGGATGCGGGCTTCCATTGATTGCGATTTTGGGTGCCCGTTATCGGAAATCGAAAATTCGAGCGGCCCCGCCAGAGCGCCACCGTCAAGGCGGAACAAGGCGACGCACTCCGGCTGCCCGGACTTTTGCGCCGATGTCTGCGCGAATTTCTGCGCCGCCCTCTGAACTATCACGGCATGCATCCGGTCAACCCGCTGGACGAACTCCGGCAACTGCTGCAGCACCGGAGCCAGCTTGTCAAGCCGCGCATGAATCGCCGCGGCCGCTTCGAATTCCATTGTTGCCGAGACTTCATCCCGCTCCGCCGCCAACTTCCGCTTCAGCGATTCGCCGCGCGAATCCAGAAAATTCTCGACTCGCACCACCTCGGTACGATACTCGTCATCGGTACAGCCGCGAAAACAGGGCGCCAGACACATCTTCATCTCGGAATAGATGCAGCCGGGAAATTTCGGATCGGGATGCAGGTCTTCGACACAACGCCGCATCTTGAAGAAGTCGAGCGCGTCATTCATGAATTTTTCCGCCGCCACCCGCGAAGCGAACGGTCCATAGTAAACATTCTTTGAAGAAATCCCCCCCCACCGCGTGGTTACCGATGCGCGCGGGAATTCGTTTTCCAGATGCAATTTGACCACGGGAGCGAATCGCAGGCGCAGACGGTTCGCGTAGGTCTTAGGGAAGGCTGCTCGCAGCACCTGGTAGAGGAGAAATCCCGATTCAAAATCGGATCCTGTCAGCGAGTATTCGATCCAACGGACGCGATCCCGAAGGTTGAGGCGCTTGGAGCGCTCTTCCGGAGCCGAAAGCAGTCGCTGCAGCCGCCGCCGAAGGTTTGCAGTCTTGCTGACGTAAGGTTCGGAGTTGGCGTCCGCGGCGCGCAATAGAAACACCGCGGGCGCGGCGGCGACGGCAGCGAAAACTTCAGCGTCAACTTCCGGCCGGAACTCGATGCGTTCGGTCAGCACGCTTGTGATTGTAGTGCTTCAACCGCAGACATACAGGGTAGTGTCCGGCTGAATATTGGTTTGCCGCCTACCGCCCAGGAGAGGGGTTTTTACCCGAAGCTGGCACTCTTAAATTTCTGCCTGAAGTCTGGCCCGTCCATTTTCACGATGCGGCACATTTCGTGGAGGCGGGAGCGCATACGCTCGCCGATGCGGTCTCCGAGAGTTTCGTCGCGAGCAGCCGCTCGGGCCGGTGACATCGACACCATTGCCGACCGAGCCACGCCGGCGGCGGGCTCGTCGGCAAAATTCGTGGTGATGATCGTCGTTCGATTGTCGTTGTAGCGGGTGTTCAGAATCAGGCTGACCGTATCCCACACCCACTCGCTCGGTTTCACCGCGCCGAGTTCATCGAGTAGCAGCACCTCGGCCTCAAACACAGGCCGCAAAACCTGAAGCTCAGTCGCCTGGACCGAATCGTTGTAGGAGTTCTGAATCTGCTTCAGCAGTTCGCGATAGTCGCAAAAAAGGCAGGCGCTTCCTCGGGTAACGATGAGCTCTTTAAGAATGCCCACCGCGAGATGGGTCTTGCCCGTCCCGATGCCGCCGACCAGCAGCAGGCCCTTGCCGTCTCGGGGGTCGAGCTCCTGCACAAAGCGCGACGCGCTGATTCGCGCCAGTGCAATCGAGCGATCGGCTCCCGGAAAATCGGTCGAAAACTCCGACAGATCGCAATGTTCATATCGCTTCGGAATTCGCGCCGCCGCGATCAGGGCACCCCCGCGCGCCCGGAGCTGGCAATCGCAGCGCGTGACGCCGTCCTCGGGGCCTCCCGGAACTGGTTTCCATCCTGACCCCGCGCAAAAGGGGCAAACTTCGGCTGCTGTTTTCATAATTATGGAATTAAGCCTTACTTAGAACTCTGCACCCGAAGTCGGGTGCGCGGCAAGCCGAAAACCATTTTCACTCTGTGTACATCCTGTGAAGACGAGCGGTCGCCTGTGGAAAAACCGGCTGTGGAGTAATGAGGTGTCAAAACGGGCAACTGGCAAGTGTTTCCTCTTGACATTCCTGACGGAGGGAGGAAAATTGCCCTCGTCGGTGCTCGCGCCTTACGCAACTGGCCGGCGAATTCGCGGACATCGAAACGACAAGTGTCAGGAGAGAGTATGAACAAAGCTGATCTGGTTGACCGGATCGCCGGGGCCTGCAGTATTTCAAAGGCGCAGGCGACGACCGCAATCGATACCACCGTGGACAGCGTCACTGCTGCCCTTCGCAAAGGAGACCGAGTAGCCCTAATTGGATTCGGCACTTTTTCCGTTTCTCAGCGTAAGGCCCGCAATGGCCGAAACCCGCAGACGGGTGCCACCATTAAGATCGCTGCTCGCAGAGTCGCCAAATTTACTCCCGGGAATGAACTCAAGAAAGTCGTCAACAAAGGTAAGTAAGGGGCCCCGAATTCTTGGATTGGAGCGAGCGGCGGGGCGGTGGCCCTGCCGTTCTGTTTTGCAACCAAGCCACAGGTGGCAGGTTTCAAAGACGAGGGTTTTTCCCGCGATCTGCCAGCTGTGATCTGCCTTTTGGCCTTGCTGAATCCTTCCTAACTCCTGTAGAATCTAATGGCTGGAATCGAGGTCTAGGAACTCAAATGAAAGCAGCCATCCATCCCAACTACAGCGAGATCCGCGTGCATTGCGCCTGCGGCAACGCATTTGTCACTCGCTCCACTCACAAGGGAGACATCAGCGTAGAAATCTGCGCCGCCTGCCACCCCTTTTTTACGGGCAAGCAGAAGCTTATGGATACCGCAGGCCGCGTGGAGCGCTTCCGCCGCAAATACGCCAAAAGCGATGCAGGAAAGGCCGAAGCAGCAAAGCAGGCCGAAGCACCCGCAAAGCAGTAGGCTCCGCGCAGGAAAAACGCATTCTTTTGAAAGCCTCCCAGGCGGGAGGCTTTTGCTTTAGCGTAGGAGCGCGCGTCCCGTGAGTCTGCCCTGAGCACAGTCGAAGGGTCCAAGCCGAGCAAATCTCGGCGGCTCAGTTGCCACAGTAAATCCAGGCTCGCGATAGCTTCGTCAACAAAAGGACGTAAAATCAGATTGTGCAAAAGTTCTGGGACAACGCGGATGCAGCGGGGCGGACGGCCGGGATGTCCGGCCCAACACGAATCGCCCTAGCATCGACTGGACTATTTCCGGAGGCTTTCACTGTTGGCAACGTTCGCATCGCGCCCGCCACTGTCCTTGCGCCCATGGCTGGCGTCACCGACACTGTCTTCCGCCGCTTCATCAAGAACCTGGGCGGATGCGGCCTGATCATGACCGAGTTCACCTCGGCCGACGGCGTGCTTCGCGACCAGCGCGTCCGCGGACGCTACCTTCATTTCTATGAAGACGAGCATCCCGTCTCGGCCCAGCTCTTCGGCAGCACTCCGAGCGTACTGGCGGATGCGGCGCGCCTGGTGGAAGACCTCGGGTTCGATCTGGTCGACCTGAACCTCGGCTGTCCGGCGAAGAAAGTTGTGAAGTGCAACGGCGGCTCGGGACTGCTGCGCGACCTGCCGCTGATCCGTCAAATCTTCGAAGCGGTGCGAGCCGCGGTCAAGATTCCCTTCACTGTGAAATTCCGCGCCGGATGGAGCGACGATGAAATCGTCTGCGTGGAACTGGCGCGGATGGCGGAAAGTTGCGGCCTGGGCGCCGTTGCCCTCCACGCTCGCACCCGCGAACAAGGCTACAGCGGGAACGCGCGCTGGGAGTGGATCGCCTCCGTCAAGCAGGCCGTCAAGATTCCGGTGATCGGCAACGGCGACATCCGCTCGCCCGAGGATGCCTGCGCCATCGTCGCCCAAACCGGCTGCGACGCCGTGATGATCGGCAGGATGGCCCCGGCGAATCCGTGGATCTTCCGGCAGATCGAGCAGTACGTACGCATTGACAGGGCTCGCGCAGGGACAGCCGCCCTCGGCAGTCCAGCGGAGCAAAGCTCCGTAGCCCAGGGCGGTGCGGGCGGCAAAGCCTACGACGAACCTACAGAAACCGATCGCTATCAGATGATCCGCACCTACTTTCAAATGCTGCTGGAAGAAGAAATGCCCGGAGCGGAAGGCAAGATGAAGCAGTTCGCGTCGTGGTTCACGCACGGAGTGCCCGGAGGCGCTGCGCTGCGCAAGGCAATCTACGAGGCCAAGAGTGGGGCGGAAATTCTGGGGCGGGTGGAAGAATTCTTCGAGGTGAAACTTCCAGCACAGACCACGTAGGGACGGACGCGTTCGTCCATCCATGAGTACGTCGGGCGACACAAACTCTTCAGCAGAAGCTGCGGGGCTTCGCGCCGCTGGACAGCCGAGGGCGGCTGTCCCTACGCGAGCGTTTTCAACCCCAGTCTGCCCCGCTCCCCGCGCTCCACGTATCCCCACGGCGTCTGGTCATCATGCGTAAACACGGTCAGCCATCTCTCCGGAATCGCCTGTGCGTAATATTTCTTGCGACTCTCGATGGTTTCAAGCGGAGAAAGATCGAACGCCATTACCCACGTCACGTCGAGATGATTTGAGGTTGGGATTAGGTCGGAGATGTAACATGCTTTCTTGCCGCCGCTCTCGACAATCACTGCCTGCATATTCGCCGTGTGCCCAGGAAAAACCTTGACCGAAATGCCGGGCGCGAGCTCCCGATCGCCATTCAGCAACTCCATCTGACCGCTCTCGATCAGTGGATCGTAATTTGGACTCATATAGCTGATCGCGTCGCGCTCCAGTTGCAGACGGCCGTGCTCCCACTCTTTTTGCTGAACGTAGTACTTTGCCTTGGGGAACGTCGGCACCACCTGATCTCCGCGCCGCATCGTGTTCCATCCGCAGTGATCAAAATGCAGATGGGTATTGATGACGATGTCGATATCCTCGGGCGCGACGCCGGCGTTGTGCAGGTTGTCGAGCAGTTGGGCCGGCTGTTTGTAAATCTGCACCAGCTTCTCGGACAGCTTATTGCCAATGCCGGTCTCGATCAGAATGTTGCTCTTCCCGGTGCGGACGAGCAGCGAATTCAGTCCTGCGTCGAGCCGGTTTTGCTCATCGGGCGTGACCTTCTTCGACCACATGGTCTTGGGAACAACGCCGAAAAGGGCTCCGCCGTCGAGAAAGTAAGTTCCATCGGAGACGACGGTTAATTCGAAATCGCCGAGAGTTGTTCGATGCATGGCCACCAGCCTTCAGCCATCAGCCGTCAGCTTTCAGCTAAATCTCGCGTTCGCCGAGAGCCCAAACACCTGATGGCTGAGAGCTGACGGCTGATGGCTGACGGCTATTTCAATTCCTTATTCCAGAAATCCTCCATCATGTGGAACAACTGTGAGCGTGCGCCCGAGCCCGAAATGCCATGCGTCTTGTCCGGATAAATCATTAAGCGAAACTGCTTTCCCGTTTTGATCAACGCGTCGGTCATCTGAATTGTATTCTGGAAGTGCACATTGTCGTCGCTCGTCCCATGCGCCAGCAGCAACGACCCGTGCAGACTGCTGGCGGCGCTGACGATCGAATCGTCGTAGGCGCTGGCGTTGTCCTTTGGCAGTCCCATATAGCGCTCAGTGTAAATCGAATCGTAGTCGCGCCAGTTGGTCACCGGCGCCACCGAGATTCCCGCCTTGAAGCGGTCGGAGTGGGTGAGCGCGTAGAGCGTCATCGAGCCGCCGTTCGACCATCCCCAGACTGCGGTGCGAGTGCGGTCGAGCTGCGGGAATTGCGCATACAACTGATCAAGCGCCGTGAGTTGGTCTTTCAGTTCGATGGGACCCGACTGCAGGCGCATCGCGGTCGAAAACTTCTTGCCGCGATTCGGGGTTCCGCGGTTATCCACGGAGAAAATCGCGAACCCCTCACTCGTCAGCATCTGGTGGAAGAGCGCATTGGTCCCGCCCCAGGCATTCTGTACGGTCTGTCCAGCAGGGCCGCCATAAATATGCACGATCAGTGGGACCTTCTGGCTTGCGTCCGCACTGCGCGGCAGAATCAGGTATCCGTACAACACCGTACCGTCGTCGGCTTTGAATTCCAGAAACTTCGGCGCAATCGGGTTGTAGTCAGCCACGCTGTGCCCTTCCCAGATCTTCTGGCAGGCCCCGCCCGGCGCGCATACCGACATACGGGGCGGCGTCAGCGTCGCGGAGTATGTTTCCACAAAATGCTTGCCGTCGTCAGCGAAAGTCGCCGCATAGCTGCCGTCGGCCGGCGAGAGGCTCTGCATCCCGGAGCCATCGAGCTTCACAGAAAAAAGTTTCTCCTGGCGCGGGTCGTCCTTATTGGCGATAAGAAAAACGTTGCCCGATTGATCGTCGACGCCGCCGATTGCAATTACTTCATAATCGCCGCTTTCGAGCTGGCGTTCGAGTTTTGCATCGGCCGCCAGAGGGTCGTTGGGATTGAAGCTGTAAAGATAAATGTGGGTGTGGCCGTCGCGCCAACTGGTCCACAGGAAGCGGTCGCCGGATTTCAATATACGAAAGTCGTCATTCACGTTCACCCATGCATCCGGCGCCGATTCCGTCAGCACTTTGCGCGACCTGCCCGACTTCGTCTCGATGAAGTAGAGGTCCATTGCATCCTGCTTGCGATTCAGGATTTCGGCCCAAGCCCAGCCTTCGCGGAGCCAGCCGAAGCGTGGCAAGTAGGTGTCATCGTCATCGGTCAGTTTGATCCAGCGCGGCTTACCGCCGTTGCTGCCTACCACTCCCAGGCGCACGACGGGATTAGGATCTCCCGCCTTGGGATATTTTTCCTGCTCGACCCGAGGATGCGTTGGCAACCAGTCGGTGATCGGATAGGTCGGCACGCGAGTCTCATCCATCTGCAGAAAAAGGATGTCCTTTCCCTCCGGCGACCAGAAGAAGTTGCTCCGCACCGCCAGCTCTTCGGCGTACACCCAGTCCACTTCGCCATTCAGGATGTTGTCTTCGCTGTCCTTACTCTTGTCCTTGTCTTTCTCTTTCTCGTCGCGAGTGAGCGGGCGTTCGCCTTCTTCGCCCGAAACCGGATGCACATACAGGTTGTGCTTGCGCATGAAGACCAGCCGCTTGCCGTCCGGCGAAAACTTCGGGTCCTCGCTCGGGTCCGGTGACGACGTCAGCTGCACCGCCGTTCCCGAATCCAGGCTGTAATACCAGAGTTGCCCCTGCGAATCGAAGAGCAGATGCTTGGAATCGGGCGCCCAGGAGTAGGCGGCGACGTGGTACCGCATCACGCGCTCTTTCTCGCGCTCGTCGTGAATCCTGCTGAGGGGAGGATCCAGTTGCGACAGCTTGATCTCACTCACCAGGACTCCCTTATCGCCCGTCAGTGCGTTTACATACCAGAGTTCGCCATGTTCGCCTGAGTCATCGCGCTGCACAAAAGAAACCTTGGTTCCGTCGGGACTCCACTTGATCGTCTCGGGAGCGCGCCCGGTAACTCCGCCCTCGGTGAAGATCTGTTCGATGGTGAGCTGCTTCGGCGCGGTTTGGGCGAGTCCCGCGGAAAGCAAGGTCACCAGGTTCAGGATGAAAACAAAGAGGACTTTCCTCATGAACGCACTCCGATTCCGCATGAGATGTGATCCGAAACCGCGCCCACCATTTGCCGCGCGAATTCGGGGGACAAAACGCCAGCCGTGAAACTCAAAAGTGTACAACCTGGAAAGACTTCGTGTCAGAAGGATTGAAGCGCGTCTTAATTGGTCGGAAGCCCTTTCATCTCCGCGCGCATCGGATGTGTGGCCTCATAAGCTACGATGTCGGCTTCATGCTGCAGAGTAAGCCCGATGTCGTCCAACCCGTTCAGTAAACAATGACGCGAAAATTCATCCATCGGGAAAGTCGCGGTGAATCCTCTTCCGTCCTCCACTCGCAACGTTTCGAGATCGATGGTCAGCCGGTAATCGTCAATTTCTCTCGAACGGCGCATGATCTCAGCCACCTGCTCTTCGCTGAGCCGCACGGTGGGCAGGCCGTTCTTCAAGCTGTTGTTGGCGAAGATGTCGGCAAAGGACGACGCGATCACTACCTGGAAACCGAAATCCGCCAGCGCCCAGACGGCGTGTTCGCGCGACGACCCGCAGCCGAAGTTTTTTCCGGCGACCAGAATCGAGGCCTTGGCGTAGCGCGGTGCGTCCAGCACAAAATCGCCGGTCTTTTTTCTGATATCGTTTCCGCTGTCTTTTTCATCTCCCGAAAAGCGCCAGTCGTAAAACAGGAATTCGCCGAAGCCTGTGCGCTCGATCCGCTTCAGAAACTGTTTGGGGACGATCTGATCGGTGTCCACGTTCACCTTATCGAGCGGGACAACGAGGCCGGTATGCTTGCGAAATGGTTTCATAATTTAAACCGTGGTTGCAATCCAATCTGCCCGCCTAGGCAATGGAGCGCTGGGCGTTCCCGCCCGGCCACGATACTGCTTGAGGACAACGGGGACGGGCGAGACGCCCGTCCCTCCACTTTTATACTGGTCTACTGAAATCGCCAATTTCTAATATCCGTGAAATGCCCGGCAATCGCCGCCGCCGCCGCCATCATCGGACTGACCAGATGCGTGCGTCCTCCGCGGCCCTGCCGTCCTTCGAAATTACGGTTGCTCGTCGAGGCGCAGCGCTCTCCCGGTTGCAGGATGTCGGGATTCATCCCGAGACACATCGAGCATCCCGACTCTCGCCATTCAAAGCCGGCGTCGCGAAATATACGGTCCAACCCTTCTTGTTCCGCCGCGCGCTTTACCGTCTGCGACCCCGGCACCACCATGGCCCGAACCTTCGGATTCACGTGCTGCCCTTTCGCGACGCGCGCCGCCGCTCGCAGGTCTTCGATGCGCGAGTTGGTGCACGATCCAATGAACACGCGGTCCACGGCAATGCTTTCGATCGGCGTTCCCGGGTCAAGGCCCATGTAGGTGAGCGCCTGTTCGGCCGCGCGCCGGTCGGCCTCTTGGGGGAAGCTCTTCAACTCCGGAATGCGTGCGTTTATCGCTACCACCATCCCTGGATTCGTCCCCCAGGTCACGAACGGCGCAAGGGAGGCCGCGTCAATCTCGACCACGCGATCGAATCGGGCTGCGGAATCGCCGGCCAGCGTCCGCCAGTACGTGACTGCCTCTTCCCAACTTTTCCCATTAGGCGCAAAGCGGCGGCCGCCGACGTACGCGAAGGTCGTCTCATCGGGCGCGATCAGTCCCGCGCGCGCTCCCGCCTCGATGCTCATGTTGCACAGCGTCATGCGGCCTTCCATCGACAAACCACGCACCGCATCCCCGGCGTATTCGATCACGTATCCAGCAGCACCGTCGGTTCCGATGCGGCCGATAATTCCGAGCGCCAGGTCTTTGGCCGATACGCCCTCCGCCAACATTCCGCGGATGTGGATCTGCATCGTCTTCGGTTTTTTCTGGGGCAGGCATTGCGTTGCCAGTACATGCTCTACTTCCGACGTTCCAATGCCAAACGCGAGGGATCCGAACGCGCCGTGGGTCGAGGTGTGGCTGTCGCCACAGACAATCGTCATTCCCGGCAAAGTGATGCCGAGTTCCGGCCCGATGACGTGAACGATTCCTTGCTCGGCCGAGTCCATATCAAACAACGGAACCCCAAACTCGCGGCAATTCTTCTGCAGCGCCTCAATCTGTTTCGCGGCAATCGGGTCGGTGATGGGCAGGCCGCGTGGCGTGGTGGGGATATTGTGGTCGACCGTCGCAATCGTGCGCAGCGGTTGGCGCACTTTTCTTCCGGAAACTCGCAGCCCGTCGAATGCCTGCGGTGAAGTCACTTCATGCACGAGGTGCAAATCTATATAAAGCACCGCCGACTGCCCTTCCGGAGCAGTGACCACGTGTGCATCCCAGATTTTCTCAAACAGAGTGCGAGGAGGCATATTTTCAGTTTCGCCCATAATCCGCCGACCCTTCAAAGAAGCAACTTATGCGGACGGGCAGATTCTGTTGAATAGTTTACCAACGTAGGCCGACTTTTTCTCTCTGTAGAGACGGGGGGCTTGCCCCGTCTCACTAGCCCTGGCAGGAGACGCAGCAGGCCGCGTCTCTAAGGATATCAACGCGCAGCGTTGGTTCTGAATCTGCGGCAGAAGTCTGCATTTCCGGTTATGATTCAAGCAGACTCGTTCAAAGGAAATGCCTCGATGATCAACGGCAAACGCATTGCCGTGGTGTTCCCGGCTTACAACGCGGAAAAGACCCTGGAAGCGACGGTTCGGGAATTGCCCGATCTGGTCGACATTCGCATTCTGGTTGACGACCACAGCTCCGACCGCACACTGGAGGTTGCGCAGCGGTTGGGCCTGCGCTCGTTCGTTCACAATCGCAATTACGGCTACGGCCGCAATCAGCAGACCTGTTACCGTGAGGCCCTGGCTGCCGGCGCGGACTTGGTCATCATGGTCCATCCCGACTACCAGTACACACCGCTGCTGGTAACCGCCATGGCGAGCATGGTCGCCTACGATGTCTATGACGTGGTTCTCGGCTCTCGCATCATCGGCGGCACCGCCCTTCGGGGTGGCATGCCGCTTTACAAATACGTCGCCAATCGCCTGCTGACCGCCATTGAAAATCTGTTTCTGCGCGTCAAGCTGTCCGAATATCACACCGGCTATCGCGCCTTCAGCCGGGAGGTTCTCAGCCGGCTGCCGCTGGGAGAGAATAGCGACGATTTCGTTTTCGACAACCAGATGCTTGCCCAATGTGTTTACTTCGGCTTCCGGATTGGCGAAGTTTCCTGTCCCACCAAATACTTCGAGGAGGCCTCTTCGATCAATTTCCGCCGCAGCGTCCATTACGGGATCGGAGTGCTGGAAACTACGTTTCAATTCGCACTGCAGCGCGCAGGAATCGTGCACAATCCGATCTTTAACCGAAAAGGGAAGACCCTTGAGGCCGGTTCCGAGTCTTACTACGAGGTAGGGGTGCCGGCGGCGTCCGAGCGGCATTAAGGCACCGCCTCGGAATCAACGCTTCCGCGACAGGAAGCCCAGAATCTTGCTGGCCAACGCATCCGAAAAACCAAAGCGCGCCTTGGCCCGCGAGATAGAGATCCACCGCCTGTTTATCCAACCAGATCATCCCCGACGTCAGCGGACCGTCTTCCGGCCGTGGACGATAGTTTGTGGAGCGCGTTTTGACTTCCGGGCCCGACTCGGCGGTGTAGTAATACAAGGCCAGGCTCTTGCGCGATTCGCTCTCGGATAGCGCAACGGGTCGGGAAAACCATGGTAGGAAATCTCATCGGTGCGGAAGATCAGCGCGTCATTGAACAGCGGCGGTACCTTCACCACGCACCGGCGCATTTCCCGATCCCATAGTTCGAGCGCGCTAACATACAGCATGGATCCGCAAGAGGCGGTTCAAACGCTAAATCTCTTAATGAAGCTGGCACACGCGCACCGCCGAATTCGCGTAAGGACATGCCAATCCCTCCGGGCCGGGTTGTTGTACTACGACCCAGCTGACGCCGTACTTGTTTCGCAGTCGTTCGAAATCCGCTTTGCCGAAATGCTCAAAATTCTTCTCATCGGCGATCTGCTCCGCCCACTTCTCCGAAAGCGGGGGAAACATCGAAGCTGCTCCCTTATCCTTGACCAAATCTGCCAGCATGCTGCGTTCGGCACGCGCGCGAAAACCGTTTTCGTCCTCTCCGGAAAGCTCCATATGCCTGGGGTCAAGCGCAAACAGGGCATCTACCGGGGTGTTGGCGCGGATCCACTCAAATGCCTGCGCCCACTGGTTGCGCGGCTGCGCCCATGGCCACTCGATGTGCTGGCTTGCCGGAAACACTTGCCGCTGCGCAAAATACATTCCGAAACTGAGCGGGACGAACAAGACGAGCCACCGCCAAAAGTTACTTTGACGCTGCAGGACATACATTCCCAGCAGTCCACCGCCAGCTACTACCAGCACCATGTAGCACAGTGCCAGGCAGCGCAAGGGCTGAAGGCGCGTCAGAGCTTCGAAGCGAGCCGGAATCCCGAGCCCAATCGCCGCCGCCGTTGCCAACAACACGAAGGGCACCATCGCCCGCGACACCAACTCCAGATTCTTCATGCCCCGCCGGCGGGCAAAATTTCCAAGCCACCAGAACAGCAGCACCGGCCCGGCAACGCCCAGCCACTCGTACCACTCCCAACGCAGGACGAAGTGCGAGCGCTGGCGCAGCGCGACCTCATGATAAGCCGCCGGCGGAGGCTCGAATGTAATACCAAAAGGAAGCGCGGCCGCTGGGCTCGTGCGGGGACGAGCGTCTCGTGAGCCTGCCCTGCGCGCAGTCGAAGGGTCCGACTGGGCGAGTACGCCCGGCTCTCCGCCGGCAAACCCTAAAACTCGCGGACGATACCGATCAAGCAAGACAAGCCATATAGAGAATAAAATCGCAAAGCTCGCCATGAACGGGTGCATAAGAGCGCCAAATACCAGCCACAGCGCGGCTCGCACATATTTAAGGTGCAACACTTCCGCTACCCCAAACAGCGCCGCGAACGCCGCCAGGTTCCGTGGATTCAAAAACTGGTCCAGGATGTAGAGCCACGTCCCCGCAATGGGCAGGGTCAGCAAAGCGGCCATCAGAGCCACCGCCGCCCAGCGTGCGCAGCGCTGCTCCGCACTGTCTCCCTGAAACAAGGCCGATGCCAGACGCCAGCTCGCCGCCAGCAATAAGAAAATACACGCCAGATGCCAGAGGAAAGCGGCCCAAGGCAAAGGCAGATGTGTGACCCGAACCGAGAAAGCAATCAGATTGGGATATAACGAATGCCCAGCATGTTCGCCAAAGAACTCAGAGTTCACTGGAAACAGTTTGGGATTCAGGATCTTCAAAACACCGGGGAGGTAAATCTCCGCGTCTTCCGCATAGGGGTGATAGCCATGGATCAGGAGTGCGGCGGCGGTCAGCAGAGACAATATAGCGATATTCTTGAAGTTCAGGGTGTTGGATTCCTTTTCGCGACAGTCCCGAAAATTACAACAGAAAACACGCGCGGCAGGAAGCCGTATTCACAAAACCATGGCGTCTGTCCAACGTACCCGCGAAAATCTTCAACTATCATAAAATCATGAAGAAGAGATCGCAGTGCTTTCTGAGCGTATTGTGCCCCTGAACTCATCCAGCAACCGAAGCCGCGCCGTGGTCCTGTTGAGCGGCGGCATGGATTCCTGCGTGTGCGCGGCGCTCGCGGCGCGCGACCACGATGCAGCAGCCGTCCACGTCAGCTATGGGCAGCGCACAGAAGACCGCGAGCGAAGCAGCTTCACGAACATCTGCGACCGGCTCGGAATTCGCGACCGTCTGCTGGTGCGGAATGAAGCTTTGCGTGCGATCGGCGGATCTGCCCTCACCGATTCCGATATTGCGGTTCCTGAGGCGCACGGGGTCGGCGCCAGCATTCCCGGCGGCGTTCCGGTAACCTACGTTCCTTTCCGCAACGCCCATTTTCTCGCCGTTGCCGTGAGTTGGGCTGAGGTTCTGGGAGCCGATACGGTCTACATCGGTGCCGTCGAGCCGGACAGTTCCGGCTATCCCGATTGCCGGCCGGAGTATTATCGGGCATTCAATGAAGTGGTGAAAACGGGCACCAAACAGGGCGCCATCCGGGTGGCGACCCCGCTGATTGCGATGCGCAAAACCGAGATTGTGCGTCTTGGCCTTGAACTGCATGCCCCGTTCGATTTAACGTGGTCATGCTATCAGCGCGAAGATCGCGCCTGCGGTGTCTGCGACAGTTGTGTGCTCCGCCTGCGCGCGTTTCGCGAAGCGGGCGCGGTAGATCCCATTCCGTACGCGGAAGCCGCCGCCCGAGTGAACTAGAGCCGGTTCTTCGAGCCAAGATCAGATGCAATGCCGGGAGGCCAAATTATGAAGAAATATTTCATCCTGCCTATGCTGCTCGTCCTCGCGGTCGGGCTGACCGCTTCACTCGCGCTTGCGCAAACTACGGGCACCGTGAAGGGAGTTTGCAAAGACGCTGACGGGAAGCCGATCGTGGGAGCCGAGGTGGAGTGGACTGGCGTCGAATCGGGCCACACCTACAAACTCAAAACCAACAACAAGGGCGAATATTTTTCGCTCGGCATCGTCCCCGGCAAGTACAACGTCAAGCTTAGCAGGGACGGCAAAGAACTCTTCCACATCAACAATATCGCGGTGGGGCTGGACGAAACGGAGGTGCCCTTCGACTTGAAGAAAGAACAGGCGAACCAGGCCGCGGGTCAGGGATTAACTCCGGAACAAGCCAAAGCCAAAGCGGAAGCCGCCGCCAAAGTTGCAGCCGAAACAAAAACCGTGGGCACTCTCAATGAAAAACTGAACGCCGCCCAGACGGCTGTCACTGCCGGCGACTATGAAACCGCAATTGCCACTCTGAATGAAGCCAACCAGATCGACAGCACGCGCGACTTGGTTTGGTTCAAACTCGGCGACGCCTACCGCTTATCGGCGCCCAAGCAGACCGATCCTGCCGAAAAACAGAAGCGCTACGAGATGTCCGCCACGGATTACCAGAAAGCGATTGACCTGCGCGGTGCATCTGACGTGGCGCAAAAAGATCCCAACAACAGTCTGAAAATGGCCGCGTACTACAACAACCTGGCCGATGTGAATGCAAAGTCCAACAAGATCGACGATGCCGTGGCCAACTACACCAAGGCGGCCCAACTGGATCCGGAGCATGCCGCAGGGTACTTGTTCAATATTGGCGCGGTTCTCACCAATGCGGGCAAAGTGGACGATGCCATCGTGGCATTCGACAAAGTGATTGCCGCCGATCCCACCAAAGCCGCGGCTTACTACTGGAAGGGCGTGAACCTGATCGGCAAGGCCACGCTCAAAGGCGACAAAATGGTCGCGCCCGAAGGTACCGCCGAGGCCTTCCAGAAATATCTTGAGCTCGAACCCGACGGCAAGCTCGCGCAGCCCGCCAAGGACATGCTGGCAAGCATAGGCGCGACCGTGGAAACCGGCTACGGAAAGAAAAAACCGGTAAAGAAAAACTGAACTCGAGTTTCTCAGTTCTCAGGTCTAGGTCTCAGTTTTCAATCTCAGTCAAGAACGCACCCGGTTTTTCTGAGAACTGAGAACCGGGAACTGAGAACTGTTCTTCAGTTACCGAGGTCGTTGACCTACTTGTCCTTCCTCTGTTCCGAACATCCGCGCTACAGTAACTTATAGTTCTCAGGCTGCACGACGCTTCTCCCCTGTGGCTTCAATACTGAAAACTGGAGTGTATTGCAATGGCTGCTCCGGGGAATTCCCCGATCGCGATCGCCTTCGAAGGCATCAGTGGAACGGACGCGATCCCGACACCTGTGCTATTGGCGGGCATGTTGCGCGCTTCCGACAAGGTTAGCGACCTGATTTTCTCGCCCGGGCGTCCGCCCCAGGTCGAGATTCACGGACAACTTACGGCCGTCGAAATTCAGGGCAGCGGCACACTTTCGGCGGATGACACCCGCCGCATCGCCGCCGATTTGATCGGCAACAATAAACAGGCCATCAATACGCTGCGCGAGCAAGGCTCCTGCGACATCTCCTACGGATTACCGGGAATGGCGCGCTTCCGCGTCAACGTCTTTATCCAGCGCGGAAGCTGTGCGATTGTGATGCGCGTCATCCCTACCGTGGTTCCGACTCTCAACTCGCTTCGACTACCCGCCCAGTTGGAGGAGGTTGCCAAAATCCGCAGCGGGATCGTGCTGGTGACCGGGGGCACGGGATCGGGCAAGTCTTCGACGCTCGCCGCTCTGATTGACTGCATCAACAGCCAGTACTGCTATCACGTTCTCACCGTCGAAGATCCGATTGAGTTTCTGCAGAAGCACAAGAAATCGACTGTGCACCAGCGCGAGTTGCACAGCGACGCGCCCAATTTCACCATGGCTCTGCGCGCGGCGCTGCGCCAGTCGCCCCGGGTGATTATGGTGGGCGAGGTCCGCGACCGGGAGGCGCTCGAGATCCTGCTGGAAGCTGCTGAAAACGGGCACCTCGTTTTTTCCAGCATGAATACAGTCGATACTTCGAAGACGGTAGAGCGCGTCATTGGCACGTTTCCGGCGGGCGAACAGCAAGCAGTGCGGGAACGCTTCGCCAAAACCTTCCGCTACATCATTGGGCAGAGGCTGATCCCCAGCAAGGATGGCGGCGACCGCATTGCGGTAGTCGAAATTCTGAAATCCAATTCGCGCACTCGCGATTGCGTCGAACAAGGCGAACGGCCGGGCCGCACCCTGCTCGACGCGATCAAGGCCAGCGAAAGCGAAGGCATGCAGCATTTCGATGGCGAGATCGCGAAAATTGTCCGTTCCGGCCTGGTGGACACGGAAACCGGCCTCTGCTTCGCCAGCAACGCCACGGTGCTGGCGCAGGAACTGGCGCGGTAACGGAGTAACCAGTTCTCAGTTCCCGGTTCTCAGTTCTCAGAAGTACCCACTCGCGCCATCTTCTTTTGTCCTCGATCCGCCAATGAATTAGTGCAAGAGCCTGCCCTGAGCGAAGCCGAAGGGTGTTGCTCAGCGCTATTTGAGACGCGGGCTTTAGTGTGTGCGTAGGAACTAGTTTTCGGGCAATCCGGTGAAACGGAATGCCCAAGATCCAGCCCCGGAGGGGCGACCTAACTTAGCCCAGCGCTTCAGCGCTGGGTAAAGTTGTAGAAATGATTCAAGTCCCGGAGGGGCGACTGAGTTCTCACGCACACTCTTTAGCCCGGAGGGATCGGCAAGGTATGATTCTTGCATGTCCGTTTCCTCCACAGCGCCTTCGGCTCGCGTGGTCAGCTTCGAAGTGGCTCGACGCCTGGTCGAGCAGCACGCCTTCAGCGTGCGTCCCCCCGACACAGAGACGGTGGACCTGCTAACCGGTTTGGGGCGTGTGCTGGCCGAGGGAATCGTTGCGGACCGCGACTTTCCGCCTTTTTCCCGCGCCACCCGAGATGGATATGCGGTGCGGGCGGCGGACCTGGCCGAGATTCCAGCGCATCTTGCGGTGGTGGGCGAGGTTAAGGCGGGAGACTGGCCGGACCCGGGTATATGCACCGTGGGACGCGGACAGGCGGTGGGGATCATGACCGGGGCTCCGTTGCCGGCGGGCGCGGATGCGGTAGTGATGGTAGAACACACCGCTTTTTCGGATCGCGCCGTGGACGTGCAACGCAGGGTGGTGGTAGGCGAGAACTTTGTTTCGCGTGGAACCGAAGCCCGCGCGGGCCACCTGTTGCTGGATCGCGGACGGCGATTGGATCATGCCGGCATTGCGATGGCGGCGTCCGTCGGAAAGGACCGCGTTAAGGTTTTCCGGAAGCCGCGCATAGCGGTGCTTTCGACCGGCGACGAGGTCGTGGAGATCGACGCCACTCCGGGGCCAGCGCAGATCCGAAATTCGAATACGTATTCGCTCGCCGCCCAGGTTCAGAATGCGGGCGGAGAAGCGGTGCGGTTGCCGATTGCTCCCGATGAGCGGGAGCGGCTGCGGGCTTTGATTAAAGAGGGATTGGATTGCGATCTTCTGTTGCTGACCGGCGGCGTCTCGATGGGGAAATACGATCTGGTGGAGCAGGCGCTCGGCGAGCTGGAGGCCGAGTTCTATTTTACGGGAGCGGAGATTCAACCCGGCCGTCCGATAGTCTTTGGTTCATGTAGCGCCGGTTCGTGTGGCGCGGGCGCCCCAGCCCGCGTGCGTGCAGCGAATCCAACCTCAGCGCAGGAAGAAGTCTCCGAGTTGCCCAGAAAATATTTCTTCGGCTTGCCGGGAAATCCGGTATCAACCGTGGTGACCTTCGAACTATTTGCCCGGCCAATGATTGAAGGCCTGACCGGCATGAGGCCGCAGCCTTTGATCTTTCTACGGGCGCGGCTGAAGTCGGAGATACGGACAAAGACCGGCTTGAAGCGATTCCTTCCGGCGGCGTTGACCGGGCAGTTTGAGAATGCCGAAGTGGATTTGGTGCGGTGGCAGGGGTCGGGCGACATCGCCGCACTGGCTCGGGCAAATTGCTATGTCGTGATTCCCCCAGAGCGGCAGCGGATTGAGCCGGGAGAGTGGGTGCCGTTGCTGATGAGATGACCCCTGATGAGATAAAAGGATGTTTCGTATCAGAGCACCGCTTTAGCGGTGCCGCAAATTCTTTGAGATCAGACGCCCCTTTAGGGGCTGGACATCGAGTGCGACAACCTGCAGTCATGGCGAAGAAGCTTTCCCACTACAACGCGCAGGGCCAAGCCCGCATGGTGGACGTCTCCTCGAAAGCGCGAACGGCCCGAGAAGCCGAGGCGAGCGCTTTCGTCGCGATGACGCCCAAGGTGTTGCAGGCGCTCCCGCAGAATCCCAAGGGCGATCCGCTGGAAGTCGCGCGGACGGCGGGAATCATGGCCGCGAAGCGGACGGCCGAATTGATTCCAATGTGCCATCCGGTACCGCTGTCGCACATTGCTGTGACTTTACGCGTATGCGAGAATGGCGTTGCTATTGCCACAAAAGTAAAGACCACGTCGGAGACGGGCGTCGAGATGGAAGCGCTGGTCGCGGCCAGCGTGGCGGCGCTGACCGTGTATGACATGTGCAAGGCGCTCGACAAGGGCATTGAGATCCGGGAAGTGAGGCTGGAGCGCAAGTCGGGCGGTAAAAGCCGAGACTATCGTAGAACTTCGAAGCGAAAATAGTTAGTTTTTTGACTCTGATCTTTTGATCTATGGCAAGCAACGTCAAGATTCTCTTGGTGGACGACAATCCGATGGTGCTGGGGATGCTGCAGCAGGCGCTCTCGTCCCTGGGCGAGGTGTCGGTCGCGAACGACGCAGCCGATGCGCTGTTGAAGGCCGTCGAAGACGTGCCCGATGTACTCATCAGCGATTACCGCATGCCGGGCATGGATGGCCGGCAGTTGCTGGAAAAACTCAAGAGCAGGCCGGCGACCTCGGGGATTGCGGTGATCATGATGGCCAGCAAGGCCGATATCAGCGAAAGATTGTCGGTGCAGGACCCGATTGAAGATTATCTCGAAAAGCCCTTTTTCCTGAAAGATGCCACCCACAAAATCAAGCGCGTGGTGGACCGGATCGCGCTGGAGAAGATGAGCAAGGCGGCATCGACCGATGGCGTATTACGCGGCAGCCTGGCGCAGATGAATGTGATCGACCTGGTGCAATCGCTGGAGATGGCGCGCAAGAGTTGTCTGCTCACCATGACCCATGGCGCCGACAGGTGCGAAATATATTTCAATCAGGGGCAGGCGAAGCACGCGGCCTATGGTCCGATCACGGGGGACGAAGCGGTTTTCAAAGTGCTGCGCTGGACGGATGGAAACTTCCAGATCGATTTCAACGGCAAGTCGGCGCTGGAAACGACGACGCTGAACACGCAGGGCCTGCTGATGGAAGGATTGCGGTTGCTGGACGAAGCCCAGCGGGATGCGGCGGCTGAGGGTGAAGATGTCCTCCTCGACACCTGATGCTTCATCGCCCGAAGCTTTGTCACTTCACGCTACGCGAGCGGCGGTGTTAACAGTTAGCGATTCCTGCGCGCGGGGCGAAAAAGTCGATCTCTCCGGTCCGGCCGTGGCGGCGGCGCTGCTGCGGCGCAATTTTCAAGTGGCGGTGCGCAGCCTGGTGGCCGATGAGCGCGCCGCGATTCAGGAAAAACTGATTGAACTCTGCCAGTTCGCGCGACTGGTAGTGACCACCGGCGGCACCGGCATTGCTCCGCGCGATGTGACGCCCGAAGCTACGGGCGCGGTGTGCGATCGACTGGTGGAAGGGGTCGCGGAGCAAATGCGATTGCAGGGAGTCCAAAAGACGCGTTTCGCGGCGCTAAGCCGCGCAGTGTGCGGAGTGCGAGGGACGAGCCTGATCTTGAATCTGCCCGGCAGCCCTGCGGGAGCAGTCGAGTCGCTCGAGGCCGTGATCGACTTGTTGCCCCACGCGCTGGAGCTGATTGCAGGAAAGACGGGGCATCAATGAACAGCAGTCGTTGGTCGTCAGTCGTTGGCTAAATCATAGTTTTTCAAACCAGTGATGCGGACCGGGGCGGCTCGCCAACGACTAACGACCATCGGCTGACGACCGCTCTTCCCTTCTCGCGTAAACTTACCTCGTGAACAAGCTCAAACATCTTATCCACTCCTACAGCGAGTGGATCAGGCACATTCTCCTGCCTCTTGGCCCTTGGGGAATGCTCGCCCTGGCGGCCGTGGACGGCTCGTTCCTGGGTATGCCGCTGGACGCAATTTTTGTGTACTACGTCTACACCGACCGCTCGCGCTTTCTGCTATACGTGCTGCTGGGGGCGGCCGGGTCGGCGCTGGGCAGCATCGTTCTCTACGTCGTTGGCTATACCGGTGGCGAGGTGTTGTTGCGCAAGCGGCTTTCGACGGAGCGCTTCGAGAAGATTCACGAGTCTTTCGATCGTCATGAATTCTGGGCGCTGATGTTTCCTGCGATGTTGCCGCCGCCAACGCCGTTCAAGATCGTCGTGCTCGCAGCGGCGGCGTTCGAGATGAACTTCGGGCATTTTCTGCTGGCCATCTTTGCCGGACGCTTCCTGCGTTTTCTGATTGAGGCGCTGCTGACGCTATGGTTTGGTCCGCAGATCGTCACGCTGACGGGTAACCTGTTCGCTCACCACTTCGTGGCGATTCTGGGGGGGGTGGGAACGATAGTCGTCGCATGGATTGTGTGGCGGCGGACGAATCGGAAAGCACGAAGCGGCTCGACTACCGTGTCACCATTACCGTAATCATGTTCGACTTCACCACCCCGTCTTTGGAGTCGCCGGAAATGATTCGGGAAAGCTGAATCGTGTATTCGCCCGGCTGACTGAGGTCATACAGACGGCTGATGTCATCACCGGTAATATCCATGCTTGCGCCGGGTGCGAGGACGCGGGCAGGCCATCCATGTCCCGTCGATCCGATCTCCGGATGGTTGATGGCGCGCTTCTGCGCGGCATTCCCTTTGCTGTCGCTAACTTCATACCGGTGGAAGAAATCTACGTTCGTCCTGGAATCCTTGTCGTAATTCAAGGAGAGTTTGTGCTTGCTGGTATTGGTTAAATGCACTTTGACGAACACATCGGAGCCGGACTTGACGGTGTATCGATCGGGACCGGTTTGGCTTTCCGGGCCCTCCGCGAAAATGGTGATGGTAAAGGGCTGTCCGATGTCTTTGGCTTCTAGGGGGATCCATGCCATAAAGACCGCGGTGAACACGTAACCCAATGCCAGAACCGAAAATCGCATTGTGGGCCTGCGCAGCATGGTCCAGACGCATGGAGTCGGTTGTCTACGCGGCGGTCGCCGTGCCGGGACTCTTGCCGGAACGTGCCAGCGCCGCGGCTACCGCAGGCAATCCGAACATAATCGCTGTAAACAGCATGTCGCCTGCGACTCCACGGCGGAAGAATGGCAATCCGGCCGCGTAACAGGTCGTCAGGCCGGATAGAGTTTTGGGATACATTGTCCCGAATGCCCAGACGGCGAAGTTGCTAAGCATAAAAAAAGAAACGGAACTGGCCAGCGCCGCTCCGGCCACGCGCAGCCAGCCGGAGTTTTCGTGCAATCGTGTCCCCAGCCAGAGAATCGCCGCATACCAGGCCCAGATCAAAAGTTGATCCGCCTTGAATGGATAGGCATACACAAATTTGTTGAGGATAAGGTCAGAAATTGCCAGCAGCGCGAACGGTACCCAAAGGTGACGACGTGAACCACGCGCCCCAAAATAGAGCAAGGCTGCCGCGACCGGAGTGAAATTCCAGGGATGCGCCATGAACGGCATCCGCGCCGCGACCGCAAAAATTACAAAAAGATAAGCCAGCATTAGTCACCTCTCGTAGCGCCAGTTAAGATTGTTGCGCGAGCGGATGCTGCCGGTCAAGGGAAGGACAACCTTAGATTGTTCCAACAGAAGCACCAGAAAGATTGAAGCGGCAGACTCAGTCTCCCGTTCCCACTCCAAAGCGTTCTTCGATCACTTGCAAATCGCTGGTGAGAAGCACCACGGCCCCCAGAGCAACCCGCCCGCGGCGTCCGGGATAGTCGTAGCGAAGATCGCGGAAATGGACTGCGTAGGCCGCGCGACGGTTCCCGACAGGTTTGTTATCCAGTATTTCCGTATCGGTTATAGGATATTGGGCCCAACTCAGGTACACGCGTCCCAGGTAACTTTTCTTGGCCGCTAGAGTCACGGGCGTTTCCTCGGGCTTGTAGTGAATCCGCATTTGGGCTTCAGGATCGACTTCGGGAGACATCGAATTGAAGTTCAGCGAATCGACGTCCATAGTGGCAAAGAAAGCAGGAGTTTCCACAACACCATACCAGCGGAACGGATTGACCCAGTATGGATACGCGGAGGCGCGAATCGCATCGGCTCCCTGATAGTTGCGCGACTGAAGAGCGGCTAGAGCGCGGCGATGTTCGTAATCGCGCACGCCCCAGCACGCGAACACAGCCAGCAATGCGAGAATCGCGCCCAATCTACCCTTTGGCACCCTGGCGTCAGTGCGGACGCCGATCTCCTCATTGATGAGCGAAAACAACCCGGGGAGAATCAGGCCGAGCGTTAGCGCCACCAGGAGGACGGGCTCGACGATAAAGACAATGTCCCACGAGACCCACCGTTCGGAAACCGGCCAGAAGGGACGCACTCCATAATTGTTAGTGAAGTCGAGGAGAATGTGGCTAAGGCCTGCAAGGCAGGCATAGCCGAACAACAATCCCCAACGCGGAGGCAGATTCGGATTTTGGGTCTTGCGGCCGCGCAGCCGCCAGAGAACATAGACGAATCCGACGACCACAGCGGCAACCAGCGGCACACCAAAGAAAGAATGAGTGAATCCGCGATGATGATTCAACCCAAACGCCGAGCCGCCGAAACGGCTGAGCACGTCTAGGTCGGCCGCTTCGGCGCCGAGGGTTAAGGTGGCGGTGGCAAGCGCAGTCTTGCGGTTGAGTCCCGCGCGGCCCATGGCGGCGCCAAATAAGAAATGAGTAACGGGTTCCAAGGGAGTCGATCCAGTTTATCCGGACGAGCGGCAAGGGTGAAATGTTATGCCGGCACCACCAAAGAAAGCGCATCGGGAACCACCGTCATGCGCGCGGGGAGGCGGCCCAGCAGTTCGCCGTCAGCCTCGACATAAACGCGATCGTCCTTATGAACCTCTTTACCGTCGCCCTTACTCTTCTCCGGCAACTGGCACACGACCTCCGAGCAGCTGATCAGATCGATCCCGTCGATATTCCATTGCCGGCCGAGCAGCGTTCCGGCGATGTACTGCAGATAGGCATTGCGGCTGGTGGTGCGGCACATGACCGCGCGGAGATCGTTGCAGTCGAGCGAGGCTCCGGGAACCAGTTCGCGCAGAATGTTTCCGAAGAAGCGGATTCTTACCGCCAAAAGTTCGGTCAGCAAAGCGCGCTGCCGCAGGCCGCTTCCGTTGGAATACTCGACCTCAAACGGGCGCATGCGATGCGTCGCCCACAACTGCCAGGCTTTGAGGTAGTAGGCGGCCATGCCGGAGCGATTTTTGAGTTCCGCGGTCAGCTTGTAGAACAGGTGCGCGTCCACGCCAATTCCGGCGGCAACGGTGAAGTAGCGCGCTGCAGACTTGCCATTGAAGTCCTCGTACTCAATCCGTCCGAGAGGGATGCGGCGCACCTTGTTCTGACTCTCAACGTTCTGACTCTTAGCGCTCTTGCCGTCAACGGCAACTCGCGCGGCGGCGCTGGGGCGAAGCGGGATTCCCAGATCGTGGGCAAGGGCGTTGGCTGTGCCGAACGGTAGGATAGCGAGCGCTACCGGCGTGCCCGCTAACGCCTGGATCACATCGTGGATCGTGCCATCGCCGCCGCAGGCAAATACGGTGTCGCTCCCGTCCGCCACAGCGCAGCGGGCGTTGTCGGTCGCTTCCTGGCTGGAGCGGCAAACCGTCAGCTCGGTGCGGACTCCGGCCGACTGGATCACGCCGATGGCGCGGTTCAGTTCCGCGTCCCGTTTTTTTCCTTTGCGGCCCGAGTTGGGATTGAACAGAATTGTGGCTTTGTGCATGCGTCAGCTAGGTCTGTTTTGAGTTTAACGCACACTGTTGATTCGTCGGCCAAGTCTGTACTAAGCTTGCCCGCAAAGTGTTGGAGCGTTCGTTTTAATAACGATCGAGCCGTTCGTATTTCAGAAGGAGGCTGCTATGAGGCTACTTACGCTTGCCGGTGCCGTGCTGCGTCTAACGATGTTTCTTAGTCTCACCCTGCTTGCCGCCGCTCAAGATCACGCCATGGGCACCGAGAAGCCGGTGACGATCATGGCCGGTCTGGGCGATCTGCATCATCCCGTTTCGACCGAAAACGCAGCCGCGCAACAATTTTTCGATCAGGGACTGCGCCTGATTTACGCATTCAACCACGACGAGGCCGCGCGCTCCTTTCATAAAGCGGCAGAACTGGATCCGAAACTCGCAATGGCGTACTGGGGAGTTGCGGAAGCGGTGGGACCGAACTACAACGATCCCGCCAGCGACTACCGTTTCCAGCAGGCGCACGACGCGATTCAAAAGGCGGTGGATCTGAGTGGCAACGCATCCGAGGCTGAACGCGCCTACATTTTCGCGATGGCGAAACGTTTCCCGGCCGACTCGAAAGCCAATCGGCGGCGTGCCGCGGAAGATTACCATAGCGCAATGCGGGAAGTGGTAAAGAAAAATCCCGACGATCTCGATGCGGCCACGTTATTCGCCGAATCGGGGATGGTGCTCCATCCCTGGGGACTATGGCATAAGGACGGTACGCCGGAGGACGGCACTGAGGAGATCGTCGCAACCCTGGAGTCGGTGATCAAGCGCGATCCCAACCATCTGGGCGCGCTCCATTACTACATTCACACCGTCGAAGCCTCGAATTCTCCGGAGCGGGCTTTGGCCGGTGCGAATCGCCTGGCTGCGCTGGCGCCGGCCGCGGGACATATCGTGCACATGCCGGCGCATGTTTACATACGCACGGGCGATTATGCAGCGGCAGTAAAGACGAACGAGGAAGCGGCGGCGGCGGATCGAACTTACATCCAGAACAGCGGCGCGCAGGGAATTTACCCGCTGATGTATTACAGCCACAATCTGCACTTCATCGCCATATGCTCAGCCATGGACGGAGACTATGCGGAATCGCGTAAGGCGGCGGAGATGCTTGCGGCCCACGTGGAACCAAGCGTGAAGGATATGCCGATGCTCGAAGGCTTCATGACGATCCCCATGGCGGTGAATGTGCGCTTCCACAAGTGGGACGCAATTCTGGCGATGAAGCCGCCCGACGCGGAACTGAAGACCACGGTTGGCTTCTGGCACTTTGCACGCGGAATGGCGTTGGCCGGAAAGGGCAGGATCGACGAAGCGGAAGCCGAATACAAGGTCGTAGCCGCCGCGGAGAAGGCGACATCGCCGGGTGCGATTTTTGTGATGCCCGTAAACAACAAAACCAAAGACATTCTGAAGATTGCGGAAAATGTTCTGGGGGCACAGGTGGCTTTGGCCAAAAAGGACAACGCGACTGCCGTAAGCATGCTTCATGAAGCCGTCGCCGTGCAAGATACGCTGAACTATGACGAGCCGCAGGACTGGTTCTATCCCGTGCGCGAATCTTTAGGCGGAGTGCTGCTGATGAGCGGGGACGCGAAAGGCGCCGAACAGGTATTCCGTGATGATTTGGAAAAGACTCCGCGGAATCCGCGATCGTTATTTGGCTTGAATCAGGCGCTCAAAGCGCAGGATCGAAATTCCGACGCGTGGTTCGTAGAGCAGGAATTTCACAAGGCCTGGAAAGGCGGAGCAGGCGAACTGAAGGTCGAGGATCTGGTGTAGTAGTCTCTGGAATTCCCAACTAATGAAGAAAGCGAAGAAAAACGTGTGTGTCCCCGTCCGCGCCCAAGGGTGGGATTCCACGGGTGCGTTCCGCTTAGGACTTTCTTTTCGATCTCTACGAACCGCTGACGACGAACGGCTACTTCACAGCCACGTCCGCCTGCTCATGCGCGTGATAACTAGACCGCACCAGCGGCCCCGACTCAACGTGCTTGAATCCGAACTTCAGCGCCTCTTCCTTCAGCGAGACGAACTCGGCAGGCGCGTAGTATCGCGTCATCGGCAGATGATCTTTTGACGGACGCAGATATTGTCCAATCGTCAGAATATCCACGCCGTGCTCGCCGAGGTCGCGGAAAACTTCGATCAGCTCCGAGGTCTCTTCGCCGATTCCAACCATCACGCCGCTCTTGGTCACCATGGCCGGGTCCCACTTCTTGGCATTGGCGAGCAGATCGAGCGTCCGCTGATAGCGCGCGCCTGACCGCACCGCGCGATACAACCGCGGAACGGTCTCAGTATTGTGATTGAGCACGTTGGGCTTGCCTGCAAGCACGATCCGCAGCGCTTCTTCCAGCCCCTGAAAGTCGGGAATCAGCACCTCGACCCGGCACTCCGGCACAAGCTCGCGAATCTGCCGGATGGTCTCGGCAAAAATTTTCGCGCCCCCAACATTGTCGTCGTCGCGATTAACGCTGGTCACAACCGCATGCCGCAATCCCAGTGTAGCCACGGCCTCAGCAACGCGCCGCGGCTCATCCCAGTCAATCGGCTCAGGACGCCCCTTAGGCACCGCGCAAAACCCGCACCGCCGCGTGCAGATATCGCCCAGCAGCATGAAGGTCGCCGTGTGATGGTCCCAGCACTCCCCAATATTCGGACACTGTGCCGACTCGCACACCGTATGCAGCCCAAGCCCGCGCGCCAGCTTCTTAAGATTATGAAAGTTGTCCCCCACCGGAGCCCGGGCCTTGAGCCACGACGGCTTCGGACCGCGAACCCGCGGGCCAAGGTCAATCTGGATAAGCTGGGAAGAGGCGGCCATGACGAAATTTGATTTTATCAGTTCGCCGAAAGTCGTTGGGGCGCGCTTTCTACATTCTTCATTGCGGATTCGTTGCCGGAGGTTTGGTAGCAGGTGCGGCTTTTTGCGCCTTCGCCTTCTTGGTCGCCATGGTTTTGTCGACCCACTCGTCGGCGGTCTTCAAGTCGGCGTCGTGCGCCGCCGGATCGTCGCACTGAATGTCGGCTCGTTCGCGGTACATCAGATTCATGTAAGCCATCGCGTCATCATAGTCGGGACGAAGCTGAAGGGCTTTGTTCAGGTTATCGATGCCTTCTTGAACGTTGGAGGTATTCTTCTCTTTCATCTCGGCACAGAGCCCCTTGTGCATCGCCGGCAGGGAATCCTCGGGGTTCATACCGAGCCTGGCACGCACTTCCTGACGCGGCACGTACGTCAAAGTCCAGTCGATCACGCCCACGGAATAATAGTTTTCAGGATCGTCGGCATCCAGGTCCGACGCCAAGCGATAGTACTTCTTGGAGTCCTCGAACTTCTTCATTTGCAGATACAGATAAGCGATTCCTTTCGTGCTGTTGATCCTCGCCTCGGACACGGGATTACCGTCGAGTACCTGCTGATATTGATCGATAGCTTGCTCTGCCATGCGAATATCCTCGGGAGTCTCTGCACCCGGGATGTATTGCTGGGCATAGGCTGTGGCCAGGTATAGATGCGCGACTGTGTTCTCCGGAGCCAGTGCGACGCATCTCTCAAAGTGTCGGATCGCTTCGTCGTACTTAGAGTTCCTATAGGCCTGAACGCCCAGGTTCAGTTCTTCGCTAGCTGTCTGCGCTGGGAGGCTCGCGGAAAACGACGCAAATAGAATGAGAGCCACGGCGACGGCTCGGAGAGAGTAATCCACGGTTCGACCTCCCGTGCGCCTTTCTGCACCACGCAAGTATAGTCTCCTTCTTTAGAGACATCGCCGGTCCGCTCCGGGTTTCAGTTAGCGTCAGTGCTGAAATAGACTCAGCGTCGGATTGATGTCCAACATACTCGCCGGCAGGAAAACGACATCCGAAGCGGAGATCAAGTACATGATCCCAATTTGTGTGCCGCTCTGGCTCACAACTACTCGTCCATTGGACGATACAGCATAAGTTTCAGAGAGTGTGCTCGTGGACGTCCCGCCACTGCCGTTTTGTTCCGACGTGCCGGTGAAAGCGGCGCCAGATCCATTGGCCTGCAGCTCGTCAATTTCCTCGCCGACGCTGGCATCGGGCGGCTGCAGACTGCCACCCAGATAATTCCCGATCAATGAGGAATTGGTGAAATTACTCCCTGACTGCGGCTCCATCGCGCCAAAGTCCACGGAAAGGGCGTTGGTGCCAACCACAAAAGCCTGGTTCGGACTAACCAGATACAAGACCGGCGGGGTAAGCTCTCCAGTTAGGGACGACACGGTCACCCGCCCATTCGTTGACGATACGCTATAGCTCCCCGTCTGGCTCAGCGAGCTCATCGTACCGCCGCTGTTCTGGTCGGTACTCCACCCCGTGATAACCCCGGTTCCATTTGTGGTAACAAGCCCAGCTGTAGCAGAGGCCGTACTTCCACTGCTCAGCGAATCGATTTCAATCACGCTGACGCCCTTGAGCGACTCGTCGGTGAACGATCCGGTTTGCTGCAGCACTTGGCCCGCCAGCAACGCATCGCCGGCGGCGTCATCTTCCATAACCAGCAGTTCGGAGGCGCTGACCACGTAGAAGACGAACTTCAAGTTACCCTGGCCGGTGAAAGTTACAGTGGCTGTGCCGCGCCCGTTGGACGCCACACTGAAGTTATTCGCGCTCAGAGTTCCGTTTGCGGAACCTGTCAGATAGTTGTCGCTGTCGAATTCGCCAGTCAGTGAGCCGATGCCGTTGGCGTCAAATGCACCCGCAATGGCATAGCGTGGAGCGCTCGAACCGCTGTTTGCCCCTACGATCCCAAAGGCATAGTTGCCCTTGATCTTGGCCGTCGAAAACGCAGTGGTATCCTGCTGGCGCAGCAGCCCCGACGCCTTCCGGTCACTGGCGTCGTAGAAGATGATGGTGCCATTGCTGCCGCTGGAATTCATCGCGGTGGCAAACGTATCCTTGCCACTTATCCCGCCGCCATAGGTCAGGTTGATAGTGGCAAGATTGTTCGAGCCCACGCAGTAAGTCCCGGTGAACGTGCCACTGCTCGGACCGTTGGCCTGATCGTTCAGATCCAGGCTTCCACTCGAAATGTTCCCCGCTCCATCCGCCACGAAGCTGCCTATCGCAGCGGTGACCGTCTGGCTTAGCGCTGTCGGTGCACTGCTCCAACCGTTCAGCAACATGGCATAGTGCCCGCTCAGGGTGCCATCGTTCGGACAACTAGCCGAAGCGATCGTGATGCTGAGCGCGGCATTGGCTTTCACCGCCGGATTTTCCGAATCCGTGACCATAACCGTAAAGTTCGCCGTCCCCGTTGCCGTCGGCGTCCCCGAGATCACCCCGGTCGTCGAGTCAATGGAAAACCCAGAAGGCAGGCTGCCGCCGGTGACACTCCAGCTATAAGGCAGCGCGCCTCCGCTGGCGTTCACCGTGGCACTGTAAGCCGTGCCGACGCTGCCTCCTGGCAGCGACGTGCTAGTGATTGCGAGCGCGGTATTGATGGTAATGCTCAAGTTTGCCGTGGCCGAGGCTGCAAACGAATCGGTCACCTTGACCGTGAAGTTGGACGTCCCCGTCGCGGTTGGAGTGCCGGTGATGGCGCCGGCAGTAGGGTTACTCAAGCTCAAACCTGCCGGCAACGTTCCCGCGCTGATGCTCCAGGTGTAAGGCGGAGTACCGCCGATGGCCTGCAAGCTTTGGCTGTACGCGGTATCAAGGCTTCCACCTGCGAGTGACGTCGTCGTGACGCTCAGTGGGGGCTCACTCACCACTATGCTCAAATTGGAGGATTTGGTAGCAGCCGTAGGCGTTTGTGAATCAGTCACCGTCACGGTGAAATTCGAGGTGCTGGTGACGGTTCCAGTCGGAGTGCCTGAGATCACGCCCGCGCTGCTCAAGCTCAGACCTGCGGGCAGACTTCCCGCGGAAACTCTCCAGCTATAAGACGGAACTCCGCCTGTCGCCTGCAGCGTTTGGCTGTAGGAGGCGCCGATCGTCGCCGTCGACAACGACGTCGTTGTGATAGTTAATGCCAGAGGTGCGCTCACCGAGATAGTGAGCGTTTTGCTGGCGAACACACCGGCCGCGTCGGTGACCCGGAAGGTCAATGTCACCGGGCCGTTGCTCGCGCCGGTCGCCACGCCGGTAATCGCGCCCGTCTGACTGTTCAAACTCAATCCCGCAGGGAGCGTCCCGGAGGTGACAGTCCACATATAAGGGCTCGTTCCGCCAGACTCAGCCAGTGTGGCGCTGTAGGTTATCCCCGCAGTCGCATTTGGAAGGGACGCAGTCGTGACCGCCGGCAGAGGGTTGACTTTAATCTGCAAGCTCATCGACTTTGTCGGATCTGAGATCGAAGTCGCCGTCACGGTTGCCGTGAATGCGCTGGTCACGGGGTTAGGCGCATTGTACGTGGCTGAGCTCGTGGTTTGGCCGCTCAGCGTGCCGCTACCCGAAAGGCTCCATTGCACGCCCGCGCTTTTCGTGTCGTTCGCAACCGAAGCTGTGAGGGTAGCTGTCTGCGCTTGATCGATGCCGGTGCTGCTCGATGTTAATGTGACAGCAATGGCCGGAGTCGAGCTACCGCCGCATCCTGACAGACCCAGCGTAAGGACAGCGAGCAATCCCGAGAACAACACGGAAATCGTTACGCTTTTCACAGATAACCCCTTCCGGCACACGAGAGCGAGGAGTTTCTCCCGTTTCTTCCCAAAGGGCTATCATGCGTTAGCGATATGGTTACCTCAAGTTACTGAGGTACTTTAGTCGGGGTGGCCTGGCGCCAACTCGTGCGGTATTCAGTCCAGGCCGCGCGTTAGAAATCGGACCAGCGGCGGGATGCCGCCGGTCCGCAATTCGCAGTGACGTTAGCGTCACTTATGGACATCAGTCAGGTACGGGTTGCTGTTCTGGTTCTGCCCTGAACTCACCGGCAGCAGGACGCCCTGTGTGGTCGAGATCATGTACAGGTAGACAACTGGGGCGCCGCCTTGACTCACAACCAATTTGCCGTCAGGACCACCGGAAAAGAGGGCGTAGGTTGCCGCGATCGTCTGGCTGCTCGCCGCTACACAACCAGTTCCGCAATTCTGTGGCTTCTCTTGATCGGACGCTCCAGTAAGATTGCCGGCTCCATCGGAGGTTATCGCAACATCCTGCGCTTTTGAGTTGGAGTCGACCGGTTGTTGACTTCCACCAAAGTAATTTCCGCTCAACGAGGCCACGGTAAAGCCGCTTCCCGTCTGTGGTGTCATCGTACCGAAACTTACCGACCCGTCGGTCCCAACTATAAACGCTTGGTTCTGACCGATGAGATAGAAGGTTGGGGAGTGTCCGCCTCCGCTTCCTCCTCCGCACTGCACGGGGTTAGACAACGTCATGCGCCCGTTCGACACCACGCTGTAGGTGGCCGAACTGCACACCGTTCCCATGGTGCCCGCAGAGTTCTGGTCGGCGTTTATGGAGAACGAACCGGTGCCATTGGTGGTGACGAATCCAGCCGTTGCTTCGGGCGTTGGTGAGCCTCCATTAGTGCTGACATCCTGGAGTTCGATCACGCTGATGCCATTGAGTGACGCATTGGTAAACGTGCCGCTCTGCTTGAGAATCTGTCCCGTTAGCAGCGCATTGTTGGTGGCGACCGGATCGGTTTCGACCAGCAACAGTTGAGAAGCATTGACCACATAGAATGCAAAGTTCAGCGTGCCCAGGCCCGTAACGTTGAGACCCACGGTCCCGCGACCGGTCGTCGCGATCGAACTAACGTCATTCGAAGTGAAGAGTAGCGGGCTAGTGGGGCCGTTTCCGTTATTGACCAGACCGCTGTCATCGATATCCAGCTCTCCGTTGGTCAAGTTGGCTGTGCCATTGGCGGTAAAGGCGCCGGCCATTCCGTAGCGTCCGCCCTGCGAGTCTACCCCGATCAGTCCTAACGCATACGGACCCGTAATGCTGGCGAGCGAGAACGCGCTCGTGGTCTGCTTCAGCAGCACACCGGATCCCCAGAAGCCATTGCCATTGTTGTAGCTGATGACGTTGCCATTCCCGCCGGATTGCAAGGCAAACGCCATGGTTGAGTTCGCGTTACCCGGATTGATGCTCATCAAACCCAGATTGTCGGAGTTCACACAGTAGGTGCCTGTGAATGTTAACTGGGAATAGCCGTCCCCGGGATCGTTGAAGTCGGCACTCCCCAGCGTAATGTTGCCGGCGCCGTCCGCTTTAAAGCTGGCCGCAAGTCCGGCGAACACTTCGCCTTGCGAACTGTCCGTCCAGCCCTGGATCGACATGGCGTAATTGCCATTGAGGTTTGCGTTGTTGCCGCAGTTCCCGATCGTAATGCTGACATTGGCCGAGACTGAGGTGCTCGTCGAATCGGTGACCGTGATTTGGAAGCTCGAGGTTCCCGTCGCAGTCGGCGTTCCGGTGACGCTGCCGGTGGAAACAAGGGAGAGCCCCGGCGGCAGAGTGCCGGTATAGCTCCAGGTGTAGGGCTCCACGCCTCCATTCGCCTGCAGCTGCGCGTTGTAGAGCCAGTTCTTGTCGCCGTTGGGCATCGACGTCGTTTGCAGCGAAAGTACCTGGGGTGCATTTACGGTGACGGTGTAGGTGAACGGGCCAACGCTTTGGCTCGCGCTGTCCGTCACCGCCACGGTGATCGAGACGGTGCTGATCCCAGTGGGCGTTCCGCCAAGCGACAACGTGTTGCCGCCGGTATTGGAGACATACAAGCCGTCCCCGATACTGACCTGGCTCCCGTTAGTCGGAACGGCGGAGCCGTTCACTGTAAAGGTATAGTTAGGTCCTACGCCGCCTGAGGCATTAATAGACCCGTTGAAATTTTGGCCGACGACTGCATTCCCCACTGAGCCCGGTGTGGGCAACGTGAGGGGCGCTGGCGCCGTATTGAAGGTCACCTGCACCTGCGCAGAGTCACCGTTGGTGTCATTGGTCGTGATCTGCCAGTAGTACGTCGAGTTACCGTTCAGACTGGAAACGCTAGGCAGATCGCCCGAGTTTGTCGGATCGACGTTCCATGTGATCGAAGTGATCGAGCTGGCGAAGCCGTTCGAGTTCGAGTTGTTGCCGGGTATCTGCCATATCTGGTTCCCATTCTGATCCCATAGTTGGAACTGATAGGTGTAAGTGCTGGCGTTGGTCGGGTCGGTCCAGCTGAAGTTGGGCGTTACGCTCGCGCCGCTTCCCTGCGGTGCAAGAGTGGTGGCGAAGGCGTTCAGCACGGCGCTGATCGTGACGGTCAGAACCTCCGAGGTGCCATCGCTGTAGGTGACGTTCAGGGTGTATTGGTCCCCGGCGTGCGGCGTAGCGCCATTCAGGCTGGTAAAGAAATTGAACCGGTCGGGATTGCCGCCAAAGGCGTTGTTGGCAATATCCGCGGGCATTATCACTCCCGGAGTGGGTCCCGTGGCCAGTTCGACCGCTACCGGCAGCTTGAAGTTGCCGTTGACACTGAAGCCGATTCCGTAACCGGTGCTGGTGCCGTTCGAGTTGATCTGCTCCGACGCCTGCGTGCTCACGGTGGCAACGCTGTTAACGGCGTTCAAAGTGAGGTCTTCGTTGGTCAACGGGCCATTGATGACTACCCCGGCCGAGTTATTGTTGTTATTGGTATTCGAGACTTGCCCCGGACCATTGATGATTCCGGAGTTGCCCTCGTCGAGGACCCCGAAGAAGAAGTAATTGGAGCCGGTGGGCACCTGGACCGAGTACGCAGCCGGGCTATGTGGCGGGGCCGCCTTGCTTCCCACCACCGCGGCAAACACGCTGCCGGTGCCCTGATCGTAGAAGCCCACATACAGGGGCCCGGTGGCCGTTTTGTTAAAGCTGACCGCGCCCGACACCGTATTGCCTCCGGTGGGCGCGCCAATGGTTAGCGCGCTCGAGGCAGCCGACCAGTTGCTCGTCGAACTGCCCGCCACGCCCTGGACGCGGAAGAAGTAAGTAGTGCCATTCGTGAGCCCGGTAACAATCTTTGGGTCGTTCCCGCCCGTTGCCGGGAAGGTTGTACTTCCGGCGATGCTGGTGAACGACGAACTCGTGCTCCATTGGACGGTGTACGAGGTCGCCATCTCAACGCCATTGTTGTTTTGGATTCCCTGGTAGGCAATAAACGCACCCCCGTTGATTGCTCCGAATCCCTGGTTGGCTTTCCATGCGGGAGCCGAACTGAGAGTCACCGCCGCCGGATCGGTCAGCGTGAGCGAGACCCCGCTGACGTTCGCATTAACAACCGTCACGTTCGAGACGCTGCCCGTTGGGTTGGACGCGTTCTGGGCGCCAAAAGCCGGGTTGAGGTTATCCATAAAGGCCTGCAAAGAGTAGGTGCCCGGCTGAACGCCGTGGATGGTAAAGGCCCCCGTTCCCGAAGTGAGTTTGACGCTCGTGCCCAGACTGTTGCCGCAGTTGCCGCAGTTATTACCGTTGTTGCTTAGCTGTAGATACACCCACCCCGTCTTCGAGCCGCCGTAACTCACCGTACCGGAGACCGTGTAACCCGTCGGCTGGTTGCTGATGACGATCGTGTAACCGTTGCTGACTGAGACTTGCGGATTTTCGCTGTCCGTGACCTGCAGCGTGAAGGTATAGGTACCCGTCGTGTTGGGCTGTCCGTTGATGTTCAGGCTGTTGTTATTGTTGTTAAAATTCAGCCCCGGCGGGGGCGTTCCGCTACTGATACTCCAGCTGTAAGGCTGCAATCCGCCGCTGGCGTTCACCGTGGCATTGTATTGGGTGCCGATGCTGCCGTTGGGCAGCGAAGACGTCGTGATCGTGAGCCCGCCATTGACAGTTATGCTCAGGGCGGCCGTAACTGATTGCGTCGGACTGCTCGAATCCATCACTTTCGCGGTAAAGTTAAACGTGCCCACCGATGTCGGCGTCCCGGTAATCTGGCCCGTGCTCGTGTTGAGCGTCAGCCCCGGAGGCAGGCTCCCCGTGTAACTCCACGTGTAAGGCTGGACTCCGCCCGTAGCCGAAAGGTACGCGCTGTTCGAATATTGAGTGCTTACCACGCCGGATGGCAGTCCACTCGTGGTGATCTGCAGCGGAATGGTGTTGTCGATCGTGATGCTCAGGCTCTTCGTTGCGTTATGCGTCGGCGATTCGGAGTCTGTGACTTGGACCGTGAAAGTGGTAGTGCCCGTCGCGGTCGGCTGTCCGGAGATCGTCCCGTTGGAAAGAAGAGTGAGCCCATTCGGCAGGCTGGTGCCGTTGATGAGGGTCCACGAGTATGGCGTGATGCCACCGGTCGCGGAAAGATTGGAATTGTAACTCTGGTTGAGCGCTCCCGTGGGCAGCGAACTGGTGGTGATGCTCAGCGTAGGCGCGCTGATGGTGATGCTCAGATTGGCCGTCGCGGTCTTGCTCGGACTCTCCGAATCGGTGACCGTAACCGTGAAGTTGATCGGTCCTACGTTCGGCCCGGTCGGCGTGCCCGTGATCGCACCCGTCGCAGCATTGAGGGTAAGCCCCGCAGGCAAACTGCCC
>Ga0302324_100003020_pt1 | contig 38105 bp, 31 predicted proteins | sample Palsa_T0_1_FD_201949 | JGI IMG/M metagenome (GOLD analysis project Ga0302324, IMG submission 201949) | Peat permafrost microbial communities from Stordalen Mire near Abisko, Sweden - Palsa_T0_1 | ecosystem: Environmental > Terrestrial > Soil > Palsa > Peat permafrost | place: Sweden: Abisko... | reverse complement strand
GTTGCAGGCCGAACTCCTCGACATGGAGATAGACCGCTGCCGCGATGCCGAAGAGTTCTGGCCGATCTTCCACCAGACGCTGTATCGCGTCGGCTTCGTTCGCGCGCCGGAGGGTCCGGACTATGTGACCATCCAGGTAAAATACAACGGGAGCGACCCGTGGACGCTGCTGGCGCCGCGCAACGAAGGGACCAACGGTGAATGGAAGCGGCTCGCCGAATGTTTCAGGCCCGTCTATGTCAAGGCGCTCGTCAAATGGCGCCTGGAGGAGAGCAAGCGCGAGGTGTCGGTCCTGTTCGAATCCAGGGGGCCGGCGCCTGCCGTCCACGAAGCACCCGCGTTTAAATTCGGCGCGGCTTGAGAAGAACGCTTCGCGATAGTCCCCCGCCGTAAAGCGCTTGGGAACGGCGCCGGCTGCAAGAATCGAATTCGCGCGCCTGCTCTGTATTCTATCGCAAACCGCGGTGGAGTTCGACAGCATGGCCGCTCGATCTCCTTGATGCCGCCCACTCGTTCCACTCCACACCACCCGGCCGCGGGCAAAGCTTTGATCGTTTCCATTCACGACGTCTCGCCCATCACCTGGCGCACCGTCGTGTCGATGATGGCGGAACTGCGTGGGATTGGGGTGAAGCATCTGTCATTGCTTGTCATCCCGAACCATCATCACCGAGCCCATTTTCTCGACGACAAGGCGTTTTGTGCCTGGTTATCCGGCCAGACGGAGGATGAGATTGTAATTCACGGTTACCATCACCTGCGGAAACGCAAGGCATCCGAACGGATCGGGTCGAAGCTGATTACTCGCGTTTACACCACCGATGAAGGCGAATTTTATGACCTCGGCCGGGAAGAGGCGCTGCAAGCGGTTTCGCTGGCGCAAAAGGAATTCGGCCAGTTGGGGCTTCATCCCACGGGTTTCATCGCGCCGGCCTGGCTCTTGAGCAAACAGGCCGAGGACGCATTGCGGACGCTCGGTTTCGCCTACACGACCCGCCTGGGAAGCGTCGTAAATCTAATCGATGGCAGGGCCTTCCCTTCCCAATCGATGGTGTATAGCGTGCGAAACCGCTGGAGGAGGATGGCGAGCCTGGCGTGGAACGCCTTCCTTTTCCAGCGGCTGAAGCGGGCGCCGTTGATGCGGGTCGGCATTCATCCGCCGGACTTCTCGCACCCGGCGATTTGGCGGCAGATCATCGGGAACATTTCACGCGCGCTTGAAGAACGGGTATCCATGACTTATCAGGGGTGGGGCCAGCCATCCGTTTAAATAGCCGGTCAAAGGGCGCGCAAGTTTTCCCCCATGTTTTCCAAAACCGATCTTCATATCCACTCCCGCTACAGCGACCGTTCGGCGGAGTGGATCTTTCGCCAGTTCCAATTTCCGGACAGCTATTCGGAACCGGCGGAAATTTATGAGAGATTGAAGGAGCGTGGGATGGATTTCGTGACGATCACCGATCACAACCGGATCGACGGTTGCCTGGACATCGCGGACCGGCCAGGGACGTTCATCAGCGAGGAAGTGAGCGCTTATTTCCCGGAGGATCGTTGCCGGGTGCATCTGCTGGTCTGGGGAATCACGGAAGAGCAGCACCGCCGGATACAATCGTTGCGGGAGAACATCTACGACCTGCAAAAATATCTTGCGCGGGACGGGCTGGCGCACTGCGTTTCCCATCCCCTCTATAAAGTGGACGAACGGTTCGCGGCGAGCCATCTCGAGAAACTTCTTCTCCTTTTCAAATGTTTTGAAGGAATCAACGGGTTGCGGGATTCGCTCTTGAGCGACACCTTTCGCTTTCTCGCCGCGAGCCTCACTCCGGAAAAGATCGCCGAGTTTGCGGAGCGCCACCGGATGGAACCGACCCATGCGGAGCCGTGGAAGAAGGTGCTGACAGCGGGTTCCGACGACCATGGAGGGATATTTGGGGCGTCGGCTTACACGGCCGCGGACGGCTGCGGGACGCCACCGGAATTCCTGTCGAAAGTGAGGGACGGCCGCTGCGTCATCCATGGGAACGGCGGGAGTTCGCTCGCGTTTTCACACAGCCTCTACAATACCATTTACGCTTTCCTGGGGGACAAGGTTTTCAAAGGCAGGAATGGCGGCTCGGGTTTGGTGGCAAAGGTCTTCTCGCGATTCATGGAGGGCCGCGACCCGACCGAGTTCACACTCGCGGAGAAGATCGGCTTCGTGGCGCAGGGGATCATGTCGGGACAGGTATTCGAACTGGCGAAACCGGCGAACGCCTCGCTCTGGAAACAGTTCTCGACTTACTTTGCGGAGACCGACGTGAAGTCGCTGCTGGCCCGGCAGACAGCGGGCGTGGCCGAACCGGAACGGCGCGCCTTTCTCATCGCGAATCTTTTTGCCAACCAGCTCGCGTTCCGCTTCTTCACGAGATTCGTGAAGGAACTCTCGTCGGGAAACCTGATCGAGAGCATTCAGGACGTGAGCACGCTCATTCCCATCCTGCTCACGCTGAGCCCTTACGTCTATTCCTTTCACAGCCAGGCGCCGTCGCGACGGTGGCTGCGCGAACTCTGCGAGGGCATGGGCGGCGAAATCCCGCCGGCGCTGCGAAATCGCAAACGCGCCTGGTTCACCGATACGCTCGAAGACGTGAACGGCGTGGCGACAACCATTCAAAAAATGACGGCGGCAGCGGTGGCCGCCGGGGAGGATCTGGTCGTGGTGACATCGCGGACGAGCATCCAGATAACCGGCATCCCGATTAAAAATTTCCAGCCGATCGGCGAATTCGAACTGCCGGAATACGAACTGCAAAAGCTGAGCTTTCCGCCGATCCTCGAGATCCTCGACTACATCAAGCAGGAGCAATTCAGCGAATTGATCATCAGCACGCCGGGCCCCGTCGGCATCACGGCGCTCCTTGCCGCGAAGACCTTTGGGCTGCGGGTGAGCGGGATCTATCATACCGACTTCCCGCAGTATATCCGGATTCTGACGGACGACGGGTACCTCGAGACTCTCACGTGGAATTACATGCACTGGTTCTATTCCCAGCTCGACCAGGTGTTCGTCAATTCGGAGGAATACCGCCGCTGCTGGGTGGATCGCGGGATCGATCCGGCGAAGATAACCCTCTTCCCCAGGGGCCTGGATCTCGCGCTATTCGATCCCGCGCGGCGGGAGGACGCTTTCTGGCGGCGCTTCGGCATGAAGGAAGGCGAAATCGTCCTGCTTTACGTCGGCAGAATCTCGAAGGAAAAAAATCTGGACGTTCTCGCGTGCGCTTACCGAAGGCTGAAGGAAGAGGGGTTTCCGGTGGCTTTGGCTCTTGTCGGCGACGGCCCTTACTTGAAGGATTTGAAGGAATCCGCTCTTCCCGGAGTCTGTTTCACGGGCTACCTGCAAGGCATGGATCTCGCGAAGGCATTTGCCTCCGCGGACATCTTCCTTTTTCCAAGCACCACGGACACATTCGGCAACGTGGTGCTGGAGGCGCTCGCCTCGGGCCTGCCGGCGGTAGTTTCCGACCAGGGAGGCCCGAAGGAATTGATCGTGCCGGGGAAGACCGGCTTCATCACCAAGAGCCTCGACACGGAAGATTTTACAAACGCCGTGCGGCGTCTTGTGAAAGAGGAGCCGCTGCGCCGGATGATGAGTTCGAACGCGCGGCGCTCGGTGCGGGAACGCGACTGGGAGGTCGCGTTCGAAAAATTCTGGGGCGCGTCCGCTGACTGAACCCGATGAGTCTCATAGCACAGGAAACGCTCGAACAGATTGCCGCGGCCAATGACATCGTGGAAGTCATCGGCAACTATTTTCCTCTCAAGCGAGCCGGGGCGAACTATCGGGCGCTCTGCCCCTTTCACCAGGAGAAGACGCCTTCCTTCAACGTCAATCCACAACGGCAGATCTACCATTGCTTCGGATGCGGTGCGACCGGCGCCGTCTTCCAGTTCGTGATGGCGTATGAAAATACCGATTTTCCAACAGCCGTTCGGAAGCTTGCCGACCGCGCCGGCATCAAGATCGTCGAGCAGGAATTAAGTCCGGGTGACGACCGGCGCCACCAACTCCGGGGGCGGCTGCTTGCCCTGCATTATGACGCCGCCGAATGGTTTCATCGCAATCTGCTGAAAACGGCGGCGGCCCAGGCGGCGCGCGATTATCTCAAGGGCCGTGGAATAGGGAGTGACGTCGCGCAATCGTGGAAGATCGGTTACGCGCCGGATTCGTGGGATGCGTTTACGAATTGGGCTGGGGGGAAGGGGTACACGGGCGAGGAATTGATCCAGAGCGGCCTTGCGAAGCCGCGCGACGAAGAAAAGCCGGAGGACGGAATTTTCGACCGGTTTCGAAACCGGATCCTCTTTCCGATCTGCAACGACCTTGGCGAGGTCATCGCGTTCAGCGGGCGAACCCTGCAACCCGACGCGAAGACCGCCAAATACGTGAACTCGCCAGAAACGATGCTGTTCACAAAAGGAAGCGTTCTCTTTGGGTTGCACCGGACGAAGCGGGCTTTGATCGAGAAAAACTCCGCGATTGTCTTGGAAGGGCAGATCGATTTGATCACCGCGTTCGAGGCGGGCATCGACAATGTCATCGCCCCGCAGGGAACCGCCTTCACGGAAAAACAGGCCCGGATTCTCAAGCGCTTCGTCGAGGAAGCGGTTCTCTGTTTCGACGCGGATAGCGCGGGCGAGAAGGCCACGGAGCGTTCGGTGGCGACGCTGCTCGAGATGAACTTCTTCATACGGGTCGCCCAAATGCCGCCGGGAAATGATCCCGACTCACTGATCCGGCAGGAAGGCGCCGCCGTGTTTGCCGAGCGTATCCGGGACGCGAAGGACTTCTTCGAATTTCAACTGGACGGCTATGGCGGCGAAATGAACGTGCGGCAAAAAATCGACGCGGGCCGCAAGATGGCGGGCTTTGTCAGCCTCATCACGGAGCCTCTTTTGCGGGAGACCGTGGCGAACCGGGTCGCGGCCAGGATCGGGCTTTCGCGGGACGACTTCCAAAAGACCCTCGCTTCCGCGAAAAAGAAGCCGCGGGAAACGGCGTCCGCGCCGGTGGAGAGACCCGGCGCCGCGGTTTGGATTCTCTGCATCCTCGCCTTTCGCCACAAGGCTTCCCGGGAGTGGCTTTTGCGGCAGAATTGGCGGGAACTGCTCGACCGAAGCTCCGACAGCCGGTTGTTAAAACTGGCTCTTGGGAGCGATCTCGATCCCGAGAGCCCGGCTTCCGTGAGCGCTTTTCTCGCGGGACTGGAACAGAACGACGAGGCGATTTTTTCGGCGATGCTGGTCGAAAAGGTGCCGGAGAAACCAGGCGTCGCCGCCGACTACTGGATTCCATTTGAGATCGAGGAATTGAGGCGGCGCGAACTCTCCGTCCAGCAGGAACTCGCGCGGAGCATCCAGGGGATGCCGGCCGGCGAGATCGAAAAACTCCATTACGACCTCCTTTGCGCCCAGCGCCGCACGGTGGAAGCCGAGTTGAAAACACCAAGCTTGAGGCAGGAACAAAAGGGGATATTGATACAGAAAACGAAGCAGATTCTGACTTTGCAACTTGGCAGTCTGCGCCGGCGAATGGAACGCCCAGGCGAAGGAAAATCGCTTGAAAAAGAAGTTCTTGACCTTCAACAAAGGCTCAATGATATTGCGCGGCCTTCGTCTTTTGACTCATGAACGGGCCGCCGCGAGTAAGAGAGAGGCTCCCCAGACAGAACGCTTTCCGGTATGGCCAAAAAAAGAGAACACCATTCGCCAACTGTAACACCATTGTCATCAGCGCGAGCGGCGGGGAAGGAGTCTGAAATAGAGCCTTTAAAATCAGGCGCTTCCAAAAAGGCAAAGGACAAGCAGGCGCATGCCAACGGGGCGGCTGCCGAGGAGAAGCACCAAATGACCGCCTCCAACGGGAACCACGTTCCCAAAGGGAACACGGAGACTCCCAAAGCGAAGGCGGCTTCCAAGGAAACTCCCAAAGGGAAAAAGCGGCCTTCCCAGAATACTCCCCCCGTGGAGGCAGGCGCGGGCGGCCCGCGCCTGGTCTCTGAAACGCCCGAGGTGCAGGAGAAGATCCGGGAGCTCATGAAGCTCGCCAAGGAACAGGGCTACCTCACGTTCGATGACTTGAACGAGGCGCTGCCGGACACTGTGAACGAGCCGGAACAGATGGAAGCGATCATGCTTACGCTTCGCGGCATGGAGATCGACATCATCGATGCCTCGGACGTGGACCGGTATAAAGACGGCAGGAAGGACCAGGACGAAGAGGAAGAGGACAAAGTCGAGGCGAAACTGGATATGCTGGACGACCCGGTTCGCATGTATCTCAAACAGATGGGGCAGGTGCCCCTGCTGACACGGGAGCAGGAAGTGGAGATTTCCAAGCGAATCGAGGACGCCGAGTCGATGGTGCAGCGTCACATCAACAGATTTGGCTTCATCGCCCGCGCCTACTTTGATCTTGCGCAAAAATTGCTGGAAGGGCGCGAGCGTTTCGACCGGGTCATTCTGGACAAGAAGATCGAGAGCAGGGAGCGTTACATGAAGGGCTTGCCGCGGCTCTGCGAAAACCTGCAAAAGCACTCCCTGGAAGTGGCGCACGCCTACCGCGCGGTCATCCACAATGGCGCGAAGAACCACCATGCGAAATCCTTCCAGGAGTTCAAGAAAGCCCACGAGGGGTTGCAGAAGCTCTATCCGAAGTTCTATTTCAAGCAGAAGATCACGGAGGAGTTCGTCCACCAGGCGGACGAAAACTACCGCATCATCAACAGTCTGCGCGGGGAGATCGCCAAGCAGGGCGCGGCTCCTGCCCGCGAGGAAGGAAAAACGGATTATGCCGCGAAACTCCGGGAACTCCAGAGCCGGATGTGGCTGAGTCCCGAGGAGTTCATCCACGAATACCATGAACTAAAGGGGTGGTTTCGCAAAGCGCTCAAGGCGAAAACGGAAATGGTGGAAGCCAATCTCCGGCTCGTGATTTCGATCGCGAAGAAATACACGAATCGCGGACTTTCGTTCCTGGATCTCATCCAGGAAGGGAACATGGGACTGATGAAGGCGGTGGAAAAATTTGAATATCGCCGGGGTTATAAATTTTCAACTTATGCGACCTGGTGGATCCGCCAGGCGATCACGCGTTCGATTGCGGACCAGGCGCGAACGATTCGGATTCCGGTCCACATGATCGAGACCATCAACAAGCTGATGCGCGTGCAGAAGCAGTTGGTCCAGGAGTACGGGCGGGAACCGAGCCCGGAAGAAGTGGCCGAGGAGATTCAGTTGCCGGTTGACCGGGTGCGTGCAGTGCTGAAAATGGCGCAGCAGCCGATCTCCTTGCAATCGCCGGTGGGTGACAGCGACGATACCAGCTTCGGAGACTTCATCGAAGACAAAACCGCCGAGAACCCGAGCGACATGACGGCGATCGTGCTTCTGAAGGAAAAGATCAAGGACGTGCTGGAGACCCTCACCGACCGTGAACGCCAGGTGCTCGAGCAGCGATTTGGCTTGGTGGACGGTTACAGCCGCACACTGGAGGAAGTAGGCCGCCAGTTCAAGGTGACCCGTGAGCGGATCCGGCAGATCGAGGCGAAAGCCCTGCGCAAGATGCGGCATCCGACGCGCATCCGGCAGCTCGAGGGGTTCCTCGAGGCGGCGGAAGCTTAGAAGGCTGTAGAGGCGCGCTTGGGCGGCTGGCACAGCCGCCCCTACAACTTCCCTTGAAATGCGCACAACTTTTGCCGAGATTTGGGGTTCCATACTAGGAACCCTATGAAGACCGAGGAAAATGATGCGCTCTGGCGATTGCTGGGCGAGGCGAAACCAACGACTGTGTCGGCGTTCTTCTCGCGCAACGTTTTGCGGGAGATTCGCGAGTCGAAACAAGCCAAACAGCAAAAGGCCGGTGTTCTGGCCTGGCTGCGCCGCAGCGGAGCTTTGGCGTTTGTTACCGGCTCGGCTGCTGTCGTCCTGACGTTCGCGGGTATTTGGATGCGGGAACGACCGCAAGGAGCGCGGAGCGCGGCGAACCAGCAGCCGGGGGAAGAGATTCTTCTCGCCCAGCAACTTGCCAAAAATCCTGATTCCGACGCGATCAAAAATCTCGATGAACTCCTGGCTTCCGACGACAATTCCATATGGCTCGACAATTCGGCGTACTAGCCGTCGCTTGCGTCCTGTCGATCCAAACTTCCTTCAGCCAGAGTAGCAGTCCGGGGAATACGCCGGGCGCGCTTAACGGCGGAAGCAGCAAGTTCGATCCGGCGCTAAAGGACGAAGGGAGCGTGCAGGCCTGGCGGGAATATTTCCAGCAGCTTCCCCCGGAGGAGAAGGCGAAGCTCGAGCAGAACCTTCAGCGGTGGCAGGCGCTCTCTCCGGAGGAACGCGAGTTCGTGAGGCTGAAAGAAGCGGCCAGGCAGGAAAAAATGCGGCAAGCCGCCGGCGAGGCCATCGCGCAGAGCGGATTGACGCTTACCCCGGAGCAACGCGAAGCGTATATCGGGCGATACGCGGTGGAGCGGGGTGCGATCGAAGAACCGCTCCGGGCGGAAATTCAGCGTGAGAGGAAGCCGCTTGTCGATCAAATGACGAAGAAGCTGAATGCGGAGCTCGCGGCGCTTCCACCGGCTTCGCCGGCGCCTCAACCTTCGGCAGTCGAGGGCTCTGAGCAGCCCCACGAAGACGTTTCAGCCGGGGAAAACCGAAAATTTCAGGCGTGGCAGCAGCATTCGCCCGCGGCCGGGGAGGAGCCCCTCCAGCGCATGGAAAGGCGGATGATGAAGAAGAAAATTCTCCAGGAAATCGACGGCGCCATGAAAGAATCGGGGTTGAACATGGATGACGAACGCCGCCGGATCTATTCGTGGCGCTACATCCAGATGCGAAGAAAAATCGAACAGCAGCTTCGCGAGGAAATGGAGATGAAGAGAAAGCCGCAACTCGATGCCATGGTTGCACGGCTGAAGAGCGAATTCAGTCCCGCGCCGCAAAAATGAAGCTTGCGGCTCTCTATTCGTCCCCGCCGCGCTACGGTATCAGCCGCAGGATGCGTCCGCCCCCGTAGTCGCAGACATAGAGTTCCCCGTCTCTGTCCTCGCCAAAGGAACTGATGTGGAAGGGAACGTGGAGCAACTCCTCGTCGAGCGTCAATGTGCTGCCGTTCCATTTGAGGCCCGCGATCCAGCCGTCGGTATAGTCGGCGTACACATAGACGCCATTCAGGGACGGGATTGCTTCCCCCCGGTAAACATAGCCTCCGACAATGCAATGGCCGAGGTTATGCCCGTAATCTTTGATCGGCTCGGTCAGCGGGCCAACCGCCCGCTCCGGTTTGAAGGGATGTGTTCCCTCCCGCGCGCTCCAGCCGTAGTTCTTTCCCTTTTTGACGATATCGACCTCTTCCCATTTGTCCTGGCCCACGTCGCCGCAGTAAAGGTCGCCCGTCTTTCGGTCGAAGGAGAATCGCCACGGGTTTCGCATCCCGAACGCCCAGATCTCCGGCAGAGCGTCCGGCTGATGCACGAACGGATTGTCCCGCGGCACGGTGTAAGGCGGCTCGCGATCGACGTCGATGCGCATGATCTTGGCCAGCCGTGTCTTGAGGCTTTGGCCGTTTCCAAAAGGATCGCCGCCCGATCCGCCGTCGCCGGCGCCGATGTAGAGTTTGCCGTCGGGTCCGAAGGCCAGCTGGCCGCCTTTATGGTTCGGAAAGGGTTGCGAGTAGCGCATTATTTCGCGTTCCGTGGAGGGATCGACCCGGGTCGTCCCAAGGACGGCCTTGAACTCGGAAATGATGGTGCAGAGACCGCCAGGCAGCTCCGTGGTGTAATTCACGAAGAAACGTCCGTTCACCAGGAATTGCGGATGGAACGCCAAGCCCAGGAGGCCGCATTCCCCGCCGGCCTTGACCCGATCCCGTATGTCGAGAAACGGTTCGGGGTCGATCTGGCCATCCACGTCGCGTCGAATAACCCCCGCCTGCTCGACGATAAAGAGCTTGCCGGCGCCGTCGTCCTCGACGGCGACGGGGGAGTCGAGCCCACGCAGCAAGCTCTCGAGTCGAATGCGGGGGAATTGCGCATCCGCGGCCGGCCCTTTCGGCGGAAACATCAGGAGCAGCGCCCCCATGCACGCCACGGTTCTTCGAACGGAAGATTGCATCCTGCCCTTTACACTGTTCGCGGAATCCTGTCGCGCCCGTTTTGATCCGCAAGAAGCCAATTTTCCGTCCTTCGGGCAGGAAAATCGTCGAATCCCGCCGCGGGCGCTGGGGGAGGCTTGCTATGGAAGGAATTCGGGTATTGAATAGCGGCGAGTTATGATCGCCGCGCCGTGCCAGGCCGAAGAGAGGCTCGAAGCTCTTCGAAGCTATGAAATCATGGACACTCCGGCCGAAGCGGCGTTCGATGACCTCGTCCGGCTGATCGCACACATTTGCGAGGTTCCGATGGCAACCATCACGCTTCTGGATGAAGGCCGCCAGTGGTTTAAATCGAGGGTGGGACTTGTAATGCAGGAAACACCGCTCGATATGTCGATCTGCGCGCATGCGATCCAGGAGCCGGGTTTGTTCATTGTGCCCGACACCCTGGAGGACCCGCGCTTCCGGGCAATGACGTTTGTAGCCGGGCCTCCGCACATTCGCTTTTACGCGGGAGCGCGGCTGGAGACTTCGGCCGGGATTGCGATCGGAACGCTGTGCGTGCTGGACACCGTCCCGAGAGAACTGACCGAACCGCAAAAGGAGGCCCTGCGGATAATGGCTCGGCAGGTGATGAACCAGATGGAACTCCGGCGCAGCCTCGTGGCGCAAGCGCGGGCGCTGGAGGAGGGGAGACGCGTGGAGGAAGAATTGCAGCGCGCAAAGGATGAAGCGGAAGCGGCGAACGAAGCGAAGAACCAGTTTCTGGCTAGTTTAAGCCATGAATTGCGCACCCCCTTGATGCCCGTCCTCATGACCGTGGCATCGCTGTTGGAGGCGGGGGATCTGAAGGGGGAAATGCGCGAAGATATGGAAATGATCAATCGCAACGTGGAACTGGAGACCAAGCTGATCGACGACCTGTTGGATCTCACGCGGATTGTCCATGGGAAGCTGGAATTGCAGCTTGAAACCGTCGATGTCCATTCCCTTCTGGATCACACGATGGAGATCTGCGCCAGCGAGCTTTACAAGAAGCAGTGTTGCCTGAATTTCGAACTCGATGCCGCCGAACATCACGTGCGGGCGGATTCAGGCCGGCTGCAGCAAGTGTTTTGGAATCTCGTCAAGAACGCGGTCAAATTCACGCCGGCCGGCGGGCAGATCGTTATCAGCACTCACAACGACAAGGCCGGGCATATCTGTATCGCCATCAGGGACACGGGCATCGGCATCGAAGCGGAAAAGCTGCCGATTTTGTTCAATGCCTTCGAGCAGGGAAAACGGGACATCACCCGGCGTTTTGGCGGCCTCGGGCTCGGGCTGGCCATCTGCAAGGGCGTGATGAATCTGCACGGCGGCTCGCTCTTCGCAACGAGCGCGGGCGAAGGGCTGGGCGCAACCTTCACGGTTGGAATGGCAACCGTGGCGGAGCCGTGCGACGCGCATCCGGCGGATTTTTCCCTGCCAAACGCCGGCCGCCATTCGCTGCGCATCCTGCTTGTCGAGGATCACGAGCACACGTCGCGCATCCTGTTGCGCCTCCTGGAAAAGTCCGGCCATTCCGTGAGGATGGCTGCCGACATCCTTTCGGCAAGCAGCCTCGCTTCGAGCGAAATCTTTGACCTCGTCGTCAGCGACCTGGGCCTGCCTGATGGAAGCGGCTTGGACCTGATGCGCCGGTTGCGCGACGAGCATGGCCTCCAGGGCATCGCCCTCAGCGGCTACGGCATGGACGAAGACGTGAAAGCCGGCAAAGGAGCGGGTTTCGTCGAGCACCTGACCAAGCCCGTGGACTGGAACAGGCTGCAGGCGGCTATCGGCAGGATTACCTTTACCAATGCTATGCACGAACCGGCATCGGCGGAGGACCCTGCCGCGGCGGTGTGATTGAAAGTGGTGCCACGGATCGATCCAAGTTGTAGCTGGGGTCTGAGACCCCGGGAAAAGGGGAGACCGGCCCCGCAGAGGCCGGCTACAACGAATCCTGGCGCCGCCGCGGCCTCCGAGAATTTCCGGCGTCCTGGATTTTGCGATTGCAAAGGAAACGTCCTTTTTTCAGAGTCGCGCGGAAATGAGCCTGAAAAATTATTTGGTGTCGCGCCGGCGGGTCGTGGACAAGGCCTTGCACGCCTTCCTGCCCAAAGCCTCGGTGAAACCGCCGACAATCCACAAGGCGATGCGTTACAGCTTGTTCGCGGGCGGCAAGCGGTTAAGGCCCATCCTCTGCCTTGCGGCGGCTGAAGCCTGCGGCGGCCGATTGGAGAACGCGCTGCCACTGGCTTGCGCGGTGGAATGCGTCCATACCTACTCGCTGATCCATGACGATCTGCCCTGCATGGACAATGACGATTTTCGCCGGGGCAAACCGACGTGCCACAAGGTATTTGGCGAAGGGATCGCCGTGCTGGCCGGCGACGCGTTGCTCACGCTCGCGTTCGAGGTGCTGGGAAAGGCCGAAGGCAGCCCGCGCTACGGGATGCCGGCGCTGCTCCGGGAATTGGCAGCGGCAGCCGGCAGCCGATGGCTTATAGCGGGCCAGGTGGCCGACCTCGAGGGAGAAGGAAAGAAGACCAGCGCGCGTCAACTCCGGTTTATCCACGAGTGCAAGACCGCCGCCCTGTTGACGGCTTCGATCCGGCTCGGAGCCATGAGCGCGAATGCGCCGGAGAAGAAGCTCGAGGATTTGACGGCGTTTGGGAAAGCGCTCGGACTCGCATTCCAGATCATCGACGACATCCTGGACGTCACGCAGACTTCGGCGAAACTCGGCAAGAGCGCGGGCAAGGATGTTTCGGCCCAGAAAGCGACTTACCCCTCCGTCTTCGGCCTGGAGCGCTCGAGCAGAGAGGCGGACCGGCTCACGAAGGCCGCGCACGCGGCGTTGGAGTCTTTTGGAGAGAAAGGTGCCACGCTCTGGGCGCTCGCCGACTTCCTGTTGAAACGGAACTACTGAGCCGTCGCCCCTATCGTGGAGGCGACTGGCCGCAGGAACCGGGCGATGCAGGCCAATAGCTTTTCCATGCGGACAGGCTTCGAGTAAAAAGGGAACTCTTTCAGGTTGGCGGTAACCCCGTGTTTGCCTGCGTCGGCCATGGCGATTGCGCTTACGAACACGATCGGCACATCCGTCAAACGCGGCAAACTTAGAATCTGATTCGCCACCTCGCCCCCGTCGATGCCCGGCATGACGACGTCCAGGAGGATCACATCGGGCTGAAACGCATCGGCGGTATCGACAGCACGGGTCGAGTCGTTCTCTTCCAGGACTTCGTAGCCGCAATTCCTGCTGAGGATCAGACGTATCAACCGTGTGTATGCAGGCTCGTCATCAACGACGAGAATTCGGGCGCTCACGCTAACCCTTTTCAGCATCTCTCGTGCCCACATCGAATCGTCGTCTGGCGATTCCCAGGACTGCTTCGCCAATTACAGTTCGTCTCCGGGTACCGGGGGTGAATCAGGGACGCGAGTCATGATTCGGTCGAAATCGTCCCAATTGCCCCGACCGGCGCGGTCTTGCATCGATAATCGTAACAAAGGCAGAGTCACGCTGGCACGCAACGCGCGAGAGACCAATTCGTCCGCGCTGATCCGCTCGCGTTCGGCTTGCGCAAGCAGTTCGCGGTGGAGGTCGTCGGGGATGGTGGCATGCAATGTTGTCATGATTTCGTAGTTAATATAAATCTGTCAGATTGGAAAAGTAGAGTCTGCGTTTGGTCTCGATCGCGAGCCGGCGTTCTCGCGAAGGGTCCGATGGTTCCAAGGCACGAAGATACTTCGGGCTGCCACAGTTAAATAGCCGTTCCACGCTATTCACCGAGTAGATGCCCGGCAAGCTGTGACACATAATGCAACTCGACATTACGGGAGCCATTCCCGTGCGGTCTTTGGGAGACTCAAATGGGTCTTGCCCCGTCAGTTCCACGCCGGGCCCAAACCCGAAGTCTGTTTCATCGTCTTTCCGCTTGCGCAACCCGAAGGATGATTTTGCAAACAGCATGGGGCGGTCTAGGACAAATTCGGCAACAGCTTGAGCTTTTGGGTTCCTGATCGTTAACGTTAAGCCGAACGGTGCTATCTCTCGATAGGCTCGGACTTCAACGCTTTCTGTGAGATGGCTCGCAACCAACTCCATCCGGTTGTCGATCAAGAGCATCTGGCGAACCAATGCGACCTTCGTTCCAACCGGCATTTGTGGCACGACGGGGATCCCTTCTGGGAGGCGCCCTTGGAGCCAGGTGGGAAGGGCCTTGCTGAGCGATCTGATGTATTCCCTGGTCGCGGAGGCGCCTCCCGGTAACCGCATGAATACGAAGAAGACGGATCGGGCCTCGCATCCCCCAACGTGATCATTCGCAGCCAGGTCCTCTGCGTTGCCGACGCAGACCCACGGGCCATTGTCTTGGAACAAGTCCGCGGGGAGTGAAAGCTCTTCAGGATTCGCGGTCCGGCCAGACGCCGAGACTCCCGTGGATGCCGCGGTGGCCGAGTAGTTATCCGGTAAAGATTCTATTTGCGCCCGGGTTAGCGCGATGCGTTTAATCACTTCCACCACTCTGACCTGGAGATCTCTTACCCGTTTAGGCGTCACGGCGTTGTCGTCGATGCGACCGACCCTCAGCGACCAATCAAACAGCGCCCATAAATCCCGCTGCATCACCGCGCGCTTCACCGGGTCCTGGATGAGATTCTCGCCGTTCGTGGCCAGGAATTCGTCCAACACCCGGATCGCGTGCGTTCGCGAAGGTTCGCCGATGAGATGCTTCGTTTGCGTCCAGAGAAGGAGATCGAGCGACTCCATCCCACTGGTCTCCCAACCAGGGCCGGTGCGGGCGAAAAGGGCTGCGTATAACCGATTCCAGAGATGGTTTGGATCAGGGTCGTAAAGAGTGACCTTGGGAAGTGAAGAGAAGTCCCCTGCCGCAGGAAGGGAGGTTTCGGCCGCCAGTTCAACTTCCGGCGCGGACAGGCAGAACAGGGAAAGGGCCAAGACACAAGCAAGGCGCGGAGGATCACGAAAGCGGCGGCTCATTCGGTTTGCCACCCTGCTCTTCATCGCGATTGCCGCCTACTCCACACTCTCCCTGACCGCGGCCACCGCGTAGTCCCGATTCATTCTTGCGATGAACGCGACGCTGATCTCCGCCGGGCAGACCGCTTCGCATTCGTAGTGGTTCGAGCAATTGCCGAACCCTTCCTTGTCCATGGTCCGCACCATGTCGAGGACGCGCTGCATTCTTTCGGGTTGCCCTTGCGGCAGCAGGCCGAGATGCGACACCTTCGCCCCGACAAAAAGCATCGCGGAGGCGTTCGGGCATGCCGCCACGCACGCGCCGCAGCCGATGCACGCCGCGGCGTCCATCGCGCGATCCGCGTTTTGTTTTGGAACGGGGATGGCGTTGCCGTCCTGCGCGGAACCGGCGCGCGCGGTGATGAATCCGCCGGCCTGCTGGATGCGGTCGAACGCGCTCCGGTCGACGATCAGATCCTTGATCAGCGGGAACGCCCCGGCGCGGAACGGCTCGATGTAAATCGTCTCTCCATCCTTGAAGTGCCGCATGTAGAGCTGGCACGTCGTGGTCGCCCGTTCCGGGCCGTGCGGCACGCCGTTGATCACGAGGCTGCACATCCCGCAAATCCCTTCGCGGCAGTCGTGGTCGAAGGCGATGGGGGAGCCGCCCTTGAGGGCCAGATCCTCGTTGACGATGTCGAGCATTTCGAGAAACGAGGCGTCCGAGGGAATATTGGCGGCCGGGTAATTGGCAAATGCCCCCGGCGCGTTCGCGCTTGCCTGCCGCCAGACTCGCAGATTGAAATTCATTTATAACTCCGTTGCGCAAGGTGGACGTTCTCGAATACCAATGGCTCCTTGTGCGGCACCGGTTTGCCATCCGCCCCTGGCCGCTCCCACGCCGCGACATAGGCGAATTGCCCGTCGTTTCTGAGTGCCTCTCCGTCGGGCGTCTGGTGTTCCTCCCGGAAATGCCCCCCGCACGACTCGTTTCGTTCCAGCGCGTCCAGGCACATCAATTCGCCGAACTCGAGGAAATCCGCCACCCGGCCCGCCTTTTCGAGAGCTTGATTCAGTTCTTCGTTCTCGCCTGGCACCTTGACGTTCAGCCAGAATTCTTCCCGGATCTCCGCCACCCTTTTCAGGGCGCTTTTCAGGCCGGCTTCGTTGCGCGCCATGCCGCATTTGTCCCAGAGCAGCAGGCCGAGTTCCCGGTGGAAGGAATCGACCGTCCGTTTGCCGTTGATCTTCAGCAGCCGCGCGATGCGGGCCCGCACGTCTTCCTCGGCTTTCTTGAATTCCGGGTGATCGGCCGTCACTTTTTTGCCCGTTTGCGTTTGTCTTGAGAGATAATTGCCGATCGTGCACGGGATGACAAAGTAGCCGTCGGCGAGCCCCTGCATGAGCGCGCTCGCTCCGAGCCGGTTGGCGCCGTGGTCGGAGAAATTCGCTTCGCCCAGCACGTGCAAGCCCGGCACATTGCTCATCAAATCGTAGTCAACCCACAGGCCGCCCATCGTGTAGTGCACCGCCGGGTAAATGCGCATCGGCGTCTTATACGCGTCTTCGTTGGTGATCTTGTGATACATGTCGAACAAGTTGCCGAAGCGTTCGCGGACGACGGGCTCGCCCAGCCGCTTGATCGCATCCGCGAAATCGAGGTAAACCCCGAGCCCGCCGGGGCCGACGCCTCGCCCCTCGTCGCACGCCTGTTTCGCCGCGCGCGATGCGATATCGCGCGGCGCGAGGTTGCCGTAGCTGGGATATTTCCTTTCCAAGTAATAGTCGCGCTCCTCCTCCGGTATTTGATCGGGAGGGCGCTTGTCGTCCTTCGCTTTCGGCGCCCAGACACGGCCGTCGTTCCGCAGCGACTCCGACATGAGCGTCAGCTTGGACTGGTAATCCCCGGTGACGGGAATGCACGTCGGGTGGATCTGCGTGTAGCAGGGGTTGGCGAAAAACGCGCCTTTCTTATAAGCGCGGTAGGTCGCCGTCACGTTGCACCCTTTCGCATTGGTGGAAAGGTAGAAGACATTGCCGTATCCTCCGGTCGCGAGGATGACGCAGTCTCCCGCGTGCGAGGAGATCTCCCCCGTCACCATGTTCCGGGTGATGATCCCCCTGGCATGGCCGTCGACCAGCACCACGTCGAGCATCTCGGTGCGCGGGAACATGCGGACGGACCCGAGCGCGATCTGTTTGCACAGCGCCGAGTACACCCCCAGCAGCAACTGCTGCCCCGTCTGTCCGCGCGCGTAAAAAGTCCGCGAAACCTGCGCGCCTCCGAACGAGCGATTCGCGAGGAGTCCGCCGTATTCGCGCGCGAACGGCACCCCCAGCGCGACGCATTGGTCGATGATGTTCGCGCTGACCTGGGCCAGCCGGTAAACATTCGCTTCCCGCGACCGGAAGTCGCCGCCCTTGATCGTATCGTAGAAAAGCCGGAAGACGCTGTCCCCGTCGTTCTGGTAATTTTTCGCGGCGTTGATGCCTCCCTGCGCCGCGATGCTGTGGGCGCGCCTCGGGCTGTCCTGGTAACAAAAGCACTTCACCCGGTAGCCGAGTTCCCCGAGCGTCGCCGCCGCCGCCCCGCCCGCAAGCCCCGAACCGACGATGAGGATTTCATGTTTCCGGCGGTTCGCCGGGTTGACCAGTTTCGAGTCGAACTGGTGCTTCTCCCATTTCTTTTCCAGCGGGCCGTCCGGGATTTTTGCGTCCAAGCCGTTGTTCATGGGCGTGCGTGCAGCAGGCCGAGCCATACCGCCACCGGGATCGAAGTGTACCCCACGAAAATGACCCACGCCAGGACGCGGCTTCCCATGTCGAGAGCCGGCGCGACCTTCTTGCTGTTCGCGCCGATGGTTTGGAGAAAACTTTGGAATCCGTGGCTGAGGTGAAGGCAGAGCAGGAACAAGCCGAGGATGTAAAAGGAGGCGACATAATGGTTGCTGAAACCCAGGATGACCATGGCATACACATCGTGCCGCCCCTGGGAATCCACCAGACTCCTGGACTCGGGATTGATCGTCTCCGTGGTAAATTGCAACAGATGATACACCACGAAACAGAGCACGATGAGGCCGCTCACGATCATCGTTTTCGAAGCGCTCCCGGCCTGCCGGTCCTCCTTCACGGCGTACCGGGCGGGGCGCGCGGCGCGGTTCTCAACGGTAAGCTGGATCGTCGTTAAGATATGGACCACGAACGCCGCCAGCAGAAATGCCCTGATCGCCCAAAGCAACGGCCCCATGCTGTGCAGCATCACCGCGTAGGAATTCAGGCGGTCGCGTCCGATGAAAATCTGTAGATTACCGATCATGTGCCCGATGACATAGGCGATGAGCACCAGGCCCGTGAACGCAACGATCCATTTTTTGCCGATGGACGAGTGGCAGAACCGGGTGATCAGATTTGTCACTGCTGGGAGGGGGATCCGCTGCTTTTACTTTCCGGGAAGTTCTTCAGGATCGATGCCCAAGGCCGCGATCGAGCATGCCACGATGGCGCGCAGCTTCAAATCGGCGGCCGCCTCGATGAGGTCATCGCTCTCCGAGCCGGGGTTTAGCCAAAGTTCCTGGGGTTTCTTGCTGGCGATCGAAGGGAGCATCTTTATCCCCAGAGCCGGGGGCACGTACAAACTCACGAAATCGATCGGCTCGGTGATTTCATCCAGCGAACGATACGTCCGCAACCCTTCGATCGATTCCTCGCGCGGGTTCACGGGGAAAACCTTGTAACCGCTTTGCTGATACGCCCGCACCGCCTTGTTCCCGTGTTTGCGCCGGTCCTTCGACGCGCCTATGACTGCCACGCTAAATTCAGACATGTTCGTTCGCTGCTCGCGACAGGGGTAAAATCATCCTTCCCTCCGCAATCTTCATTCTCTACCATCCCCCGCTGGGAATCGAAAGTCATTCAAAAAAGAATCTATGCACATCTTTAAAAGTATCCTTGCCGGCTTCCTCCTCAGTTCCGTGGCCTTCGCGCAGGATGAGATTAAAGTCGGCGAATTCGCCTCGATGACCGGGGGAACGGCGACCTTCGGAGTCTCTTCCCATAACGGAACCGCTCTTGCCATTGACGAACTTAATGCTGTCGGGGGCCTTTTGGGCAAGAAGATTAACCTCATCACCGAGGACGACCAGAGCAAGGCGGGCCAGCCAGCGACCATCGTTCGCAAGTTGATTTCGGAGGACAAAGTCATCGCCATCCTCGGCGAGGTCGCTTCCTCCAAGTCCCTGGAAGCCGCGCCGATAGCCCAGGAAAACCATGTGCCGATGATCTCGCCCGCATCGACCAACCCGAAGGTCACCGAGGTCGGTGATTACATTTTCCGCGTCTGTTTTATCGATCCCTTCCAGGGCACCGTCATGGCGAAGTTCGCCCTTTCACACGGCTGGAAGAATGTCGCCATCCTCAAGGACGTGAAGCAGGACTACAGCCGCGGCCTCGCGCAATTCTTCGAGGAATATCTCACCGCCCATGGCGGCACCATTGTCAAGGACCAGACCTACAGCTCGGGCGACAAGGATTTCCGGGCCGAGCTGACCTCCATCAAGGCCGCTCACCCGGACGCCATTTTCATCCCGGGTTACTACACGGAGGTCGGCCTCATCGCGCGGCAGGCGCGGCAATTGGGAATAAAGGCCCCGATGCTGGGCGGCGACGGCTGGGACTCCGAAGACCTCGTAAAGATCGGCGGCGAGGCCATGGACGGCAATTTCTTTTCCAACCACTTCTCGACCCAGGATAAATCTCCCGTCGTCCAGGACTTTCTGGACAAATATCGCGACAGGTACCATGCCGAAGCCGATGCCATGGCCGCTCTCGGCTACGACTCCGCGATGATCCTCGCCAACGCGATCAAACACGCCCATTCGACGGACGGGAACCTGGTTCGCGATGCCATCGCCGCCACCAAAGACTATCCCGGCGTCACCGGGAAGATCACAATCGACGACAAGCGCAACGCGACGAAACCGGCCGTCGTCCTGACGATCAAGGACGGCAAATTCCAATACGTCGAAACCATCGCACCCTGATTTCATCCGCCATGTCAGAGGGGAATTGACATGACAGAATTCATCCAGCAGATCATCAATGGGCTTTCGCTCGGCGCGATCTACGCGCTCATCGCCCTCGGCTACACGATGGTCTATGGCATCCTGCGCTTCATCAACTTCGCTCACGGCGATGTCTACATGGTCGGCGCCTACATGGGCTATTACCTCGCGCCTTCCATCATGGGAGTGTTCGGCAAAGAATCGATTTCCGGCGGGATAGCGCTTCTCCTCGCGTCCATGCTAATCTGCGCCGTCCTTGGCATCGTCATCGAGAGACTCGTTTACCGCCCCCTGCGCGAGCGCCCAAAGCTCACCGTTCTCATCACCGCGATCGGGGTGTCGCTTTTTCTTGAAAATGCGGGTCAATATGTTTTTGGGCCTGATCCCAAGCCATTTCCGGATATCATCAACGATCATGCAATCGAGGGCCTCGGCGATCTCACCGTCACCGTCAGCCAGGTCCTCGTCCTCGCCGTTACTTTCGCGCTCCTCCTTCTCCTGACCTGGATCGTCAAGAAAACAAAGCTCGGCATGGCGATGCGGGCGCTCTCCTTCAACCCCGTCGCCGCATCCCTCATGGGGATCAATAATGATGTCGTCATCGCGTTCACCTTCGGGCTCGGTTCCGCGCTCGCCGCGGCCGCCGGCATCCTCTTTGCCATCAACTACCCTTCCATCGATCCTCTCATGGGCATCCTCCCGGGGTTGAAAGCGTTTGTCGCCGCCGTCCTGGGCGGCATAGGCAACATCCCGGGCGCTGCGCTCGGGGGCCTCATTATTGGACTGGTTGAAACCCTGGTCGTCGGCTACAGCGACGTTATCCACATCCCGTCCACCTATCGCGACGCCGTGGCGTTCGCCATTCTGATTCTCATTCTCCTTTTCAAGCCGACGGGCTTGCTGGGCAGGGCCGAGCGGGAAAAAGTCTGATGTTCCGGCGACCGAAGACCCTCTTTGCCGCCGCAGTCCTGGTTAGCGGCGTCATCTCGCATTTCTCCGCCTCCATCAATCCCTATTACTACGACATCATTCTTTCCATTGGCATCAACATCATCCTCGCCGTCAGCCTCAACCTTGTGAACGGGCATACCGGCCAGTTCTCTCTTGGCCACGCGGGATTCATGGCCGTCGGCGCGTACACAGCCGCCGCGTTTACCACCTATCTTTCCGCATCTCTCCTTCCGCGCCTCGGCGGGAGCGGCATTTTCGCGATAAGCCTCTTTTTTCTCCTGGCGCTTTTCGCCGGCGGGCTGGCCGCCGCGCTTGCCGGCTTGATCGTCGGCGCCCCCTCGCTCCGGCTCAAGGGAGATTACCTCGCCATTGTCACGCTCGGCTTTGGCCAGATCATTGTCGTCGTCATCCAAAACATCGACGCGGTGGGAGCTTCCAGGGGATTCTCCGTCGCCTCCGGCTATACGAACTTTTTTTGGACCTACTTTTTCGCGGCCCTCACCGTCTATGTTGTCACGAATCTCGTCGGCTCGACTTACGGCAGGGGATTTCTCACCGTGCGCGACGATGAAATCGCCGCCGAAGCCATGGGCATCGACACGACCAAATACAAGGTCGTCGCTTTCACCCTCGGCGCGTTCTTTGCCGGGATCGCGGGCGGATTGTACGCGCACTTCAAGCAATTCATCAGTCCCGATGGATTCGACTTTTTCAAGTCGGTGGATATCGTCGTCATGGTCATCCTCGGCGGCATGGGCAACACCGCCGGCGTGATCTTTGCCGCCGTCCTGCTCACCATCCTCCCGGAGTGGCTGCGCACCGTCTCCGGACTCACCTTTTTGCCCCATTGGCTGCGCGAAATCGCCCAGAACCGCATGATCCTCTATTCGCTTCTTTTGATCGTTCTCATGCTGACGCGTCCTCAGGGGCTGTTCGGCGATGCGCGGCTCTTCCGCCCAAAAAAACCCAAAATATCGTGAGCCCGCTGCTGAAGATCAGCGATTGCACCGTGCGTTTCGGCGGCCTGAAGGCCGTCTCCGAATTGAACTTCGAGATCGGTGAGCGCGAGTTGGTCGGCCTCATCGGGCCGAATGGCGCGGGTAAAACGACCGTCTTCAACCTCATTACGGGAGTCTATCGGCCAACCGCGGGGGACATTTGCTTCGCGGGAAAATCCGTCGTCGGCCACAGGCCCTACCGCATCACCGCGCGCGGCATCGCCCGCACCTTCCAGAATATCCGCCTCTTTTCTTCCCTCACCGTTTTCGACAACGTGCGCGCCGCGTTCAATCTGCACCTCAGCCACGGGATATTTCATGCCCTGTGGCGCGGCCCCGGCTTCACCCGGGAAGAAGCGCGTATCGACGCGCAGGTCATGGAACTCCTGGAAATTTTCCACCTGGCTGGCGTCCGGGAAGCCATGTGCAAGAGCCTCCCTTATGGCGACCAGCGCCGTCTGGAAGTCGTCCGCGCCCTCGCGACGCGCCCCAAACTCCTGCTTCTGGACGAACCGGCCGCCGGGATGAACCCCACCGAGAAACAGGAACTCATGAGGCTGATCCGTTTCACCCAGGAGAAATTCGAGATCGCCGTGCTGCTCGTCGAGCATGATATGCGCGTCGTCATGGGAACCTGCCACCGCATCGCCGTGCTGGATTATGGCGTCAAGATCGCCGAAGGCGCGCCCGCCGAAATCCGGCGCAACCCGAAAGTCATCGAAGCGTATCTGGGCCAGGAGACGGCAGCGCCTTCCGTTGCCTAAGGGACATGCCGTTCTTTCCATGCTCGAACTAAAAGACCTCCAGGTCTGCTACGGCTCGATAGTCGCGCTGCAAGGTCTTTCCCTTAAAGTGCAAAGCGGATCCATCGTCACGCTCATCGGCGCGAATGGCGCCGGAAAAACCACCGCCCTCCGCGCCATCTCCGGCATCTTGAAGGCCACGGCGGGCGCCATCTTCTTTGAGGGCGAGAACATCACCAACCGGCCGCCCCATAAAATCGTCGCCTCGGGCATCTCCCACGTGCCGGAAGGCCGCATGATCTTTGCGAACCTCACCGTGCGGGAAAACCTCCTCATGGGCGCTTACCTCCGCAAGGACAAACAGCGCTTTGCCGAGGATTTCGACTACGTTTTCAACATGTTCCCGCGCCTGAAGGAACGCGAAAAACAGGTGGCCGGCACCCTCTCCGGCGGCGAACAGCAGATGCTCGCGATTGGCCGTGCCCTTATGAGCAAGCCCAAATGCCTCATGCTCGACGAGCCCTCCCTCGGCATCGCGCCGCTGCTGGTGAAGACGATTTTCTCTAAAATCGCCGAGATAAACAAACAGCTTTCGCTCACCGTCCTGCTCGTCGAACAGAACGCCAACCTCGCCCTCGAGATATCCGATTACGGCTACGTCCTGGAAACCGGCAGGATCATCATCGAAGCGCCGTCCTGCGATCTGCGCCGGAACGAAAAGGTGCGTAGCGCCTACCTGGGAGGAGAGTAGATGGCCCGCCAGTACACGCTGAAGCGCCACCCGGCCGCGCCATCCGCGAAGACGGATTATGCCGCCGAACTCAACCCGCAGCAGCATGCCGCCGTCACGGCTCCTCCGGGGCCCGCGCTTGTCATCGCCGGGGCGGGCAGCGGCAAGACGCGGACGCTCATCTACCGCGTCGCCTACCTGTTGGAAAACGGGGTCGCTCCCGACGAGATACTCCTGGTCACTTTCACCAACAAGGCCGCGCGCGTCATGCTCGACCGCGTCTCCTCGCTCCTGCCGAACGACACCGCCGGCCTCTGGGGCGGAACTTTTCACTCGATCGGCAACAGGATGCTCCGCCGCCACGCCGTCGCGGCCGGTTTTCAAAATGGCTTTTCCATCATGGATCGCGAGGACCAGCAGGACATGCTCGATTCCGTCGTCGCAACCGCGGGAATCGACCCGAAGGAAACGCGGTTTCCCAAAGGCCAGGTCCTCGCGGACATCTTCAGCTTTGCCATCAACACCGTCCGCCCGGTCGTCGAAGTCCTGGAGTCGAAATACAGCTATTTCCTGCCGCTGCTGGAGCGCATCGAGGAAGTGCGCGCGCGTTACGAAGCGAGAAAGAAATCCGCCAACTCGCTCGACTTCGACGACCTCCTGGAAAAACCGCTCCGGCTCCTTCGGCAGGACGCTTCCATCGCCGAGCTGTACCGCCGCCAGTTCCAGTATATCCTCGTCGATGAATACCAGGACACCAACAAGCTCCAGGCCGATTTTATCGACTCGCTCGCCGCGCACCATAAGAACGTCATGGTGGTGGGCGATGACGCCCAGTCGATCTATTCCTGGCGCGGCGCAAATTTTCAGAACATCCTCGATTTTCCCACGCGATACCCGGGGGCCCGCGTTTACAAGATCGAGACGAACTACCGCAGCGTCCCCGAAATTCTTGCCGTCGCCAACGCCGCGATCTCGGCCAACGTCCATCAATTCCGCAAGGAACTTCAACCTCACCGCCCGGCGGCGGATCTCAAACCCGCGCTCGTGCCGCTTCCCGATTCCAACCAGCAGGCGCTCTTCATCGCCCAGCGCATTCTCGAGTTGCGCGATGAAGGGTGCGAACTGAACGAGATAGCCGTCCTGTATCGCGCCCATTACCATTCGATGGAGGTGCAGATGGAGCTGACCCGCCACGGCATCCCGTTCCAGATCACCAGCGGCTTGCGCTTCTTCGAGCAGGCCCACGTCAAGGATGCCGCCGCTTTCTTGAAGTTCGTGGTCAACCCGCGCGATGAAGTCGCCTTGAAACGGATCGTGCGCCTTCTGCCGGGAATCGGCGCGCGAACCGCGGAACAAATCTGGAGCCAGGTCGCCGGGGCGATCGAAGGCCCGGTGGATTCCTTTGCCACGCTCCTGGCCCCCGCGCGAGTCGGAGCGAAAAGCCAGAAGGCGTGGCGGCAACTCGTCCACACGCTCGAAGAGATCGCTCCCGGGGGCCGTCCCAACCCCCCCGCGGAAATGCTCGAAGTCGTCCTCGAGGCGGTCTATGACGACTACCTCAAGGCGAAGTTCCCAAACTACGAGGCCCGGCGCGAAGACCTCAGGACGCTGACCGATTATGCCCGGCAGTACGAGGACGCGCATCTCTTTCTCGATCAACTCGCCCTCGTGAGCGGCCTTGAAACGGAAACCGAATTGGGCACGGCCGAGACGGAAACCGAGATGGCCACCCTCTCCTCCGTGCACCAGGCAAAGGGCCTCGAGTGGAAGGTCGTTTTCACCATCTGGATGACCGACGGGATGTTCCCGAGCGCTCGATCCCTCGAGTCCGCCGACGCCATCGAAGAGGAGCGCCGGCTTTTCTACGTCGCCGTCACGCGCGCACGCGACGAGCTCTACCTGACTTATCCCATCCTGCGGTTTGGCGCCGGGTACGGGGAAATGTTGCAGCGGCCCTCCCGCTTCCTCGCCGGCATCCCAAAAGACCTGCTGGAAGAATGGCAGATCAGCAGCCGGTTTTGAGGTCCTTCGCCAACGTGCCGGCAAGGCGGGCGCGCATCACATCCGAGGACGCCACGGCTCGTTTATCCGGCACGATGCCCGAACCGTAAGTGCGGGCGAAAACCTTTGTAAACTCCGCGCCAAAGAACAGGATGCAGGTCGAGTAGTAGATCCACAATAGAATGATGACCGCCGAGCCAGCGGCACCGTAGTAGGAGGTGATGCTGCTCTTGCCCAGGTAAATGCCGATGAGGAACTTGCCAATCGTGAACAGGAAAGCTGTTCCCAGCGCGCCGATTGCCACGTCGTCCCAGCCGATGGTCACATTCGGCAGGATTTTGAAAATCATCGCAAACAAAACCGTGATGATGGCGAATGAAACAAGCAGATCGGCAGCGTGCCACACAAAACCGGGGAGCGGCAGACGGCCGCTCATGTAAGTGCTGACCGCCGCGATCACCGCGGTCATTACCAGCGACACAAGAATCAAAAACCCGACTCCCAACACCAGGGCAAACGAGAGAAAGCGCTCGCGGATCATTCCGGTCCATACGCGTCCCGGTTTGAGCGTCACACCCCAAATGATGTTAAGGTCCGCTTTCAGTTCCCCGAAAACCCCGGAAGCGCCAAAAAGCAGGATCACGACTCCGACGATGGTGGCCGCGACGCTCGCCGACTTCTTCCCGGTGCTTTGCACCACGGACTGGATCGCGTCCGCGGCCTCTTTGCCTGCCAGGGAATTTATTTGGGAGGCGATCTCGCCCCGCGCGGCTTTTTCGCCGAACACGAGTCCCGCGATGGAAATGATGATTATGAACAGCGGAGCCAGCGAAAAAAGCGCGTAGTAGGAAAGAGCCGCACTGAGCCGGAGCGCATTATCCGCCGACCATTCCGAGTAGGTCTCAGCCATCAAATTCCATAGAGAACGTAATTTCATAGGCTAAATTCTTTTTCATGATTCAGAGCATCAATCCCGCGACAGGCGAGAAATTAAAATCCTTCGAGCCATTATCCGACCTGGAGATCGAGGAGAAACTGGCGCTGGCCGAACGGACGTTTCGCCAATACAGGCGCACCTCCTTTCCGGAACGCACCCGGATGATGCTTCGCGCGGCGGAAATTCTCGAATCCGAAAAAGAGGCGTTCGGGCGCATCATGACGCTGGAAATGGGCAAGCCGATCAAGGCCGGCGTCGAGGAAGCCGCCAAGTGCGCCCAGGGCTGCCGCTACTATGCCGCGAACGCGGAGCGTCTTCTCGCCGACGAAATCGTCGAACCCGAAAACAGCGCCGGAGACCGCGCCTTCATCCGCTTTCAGCCGCTCGGCGCGGTGCTCGCGATCATGCCGTGGAATTTCCCCTTCTGGCAGGTCTTTCGCTTTGCCGCGCCCGCTCTCATGGCCGGCAACGTCGGGCTCCTCAAACACGCTTCCAATGTCCCGCAATGCGCCCTTGCCATCGCGGACATTCTCGAACGCGCGGGATTCCCCCGGGGAGCATTTCAGACGCTCCTGGTCGGCTCCGATAAAGTGGAAAACCTCATCGCGGATCGCCGCGTCGTGGCGGTCACCCTTACCGGCAGCGAGCCGGCGGGCAGGCGCGTTGCGAGCGCCGCGGGCAAGCATATCAAGAAATCCGTTCTCGAACTCGGCGGGAGCGATCCGTTCATCGTCCTGCCGGGCGCGTCCATGGATCGGGCCGTGAAAACAGCCGTCAAGGCGCGCACGATCAATAACGGGCAATCGTGCATCGCGGCGAAACGCTTCATCATTCATGAAAGGATCGCCGGGGAATTTATGGAAAAGTTTGTTCGCGGGATGGAAGCGTTGAAAATCGGAGATCCCGTGGATGGGGAGACCGAGCTTGGCCCGCTCGCGACGCCTGCCATTCTCGAAGATCTCGAGAAACAGGTGAAGCAATCCGTGGCGGCGGGCGCGCGGGTTCTCACGGGAGGGAGTCGGCTCGAACGAAAAGGCAACTACTACGCCCCGACGGTCCTCACCGATATTCCCAAGGCCTCGCCTGCTTATAAGGAAGAATTTTTCGGCCCGGTCGCCCTTCTCTTTCGCGTGCGGGATTTGTCGGAGGCAATCGAACTTGCCAACGACACTTCGTTCGGTCTCGGCGCCAGCGCGTGGACGGATGACGCCGAAGAGCAGACCCGTCTCATTGACGAACTGGAGGCCGGTCTTGTATTCATAAACGGAATGGTGGCTTCCGAACCAGGCCTTCCCTTCGGCGGAGTGAAGAATTCCGGGTACGGGAGAGAACTGAGCGCCGCCGGCATCCATGAGTTCGTCAATGTGAAGACTGTCCGCGTTAGGGCGTTCACCGCGTGACCGAAGGCGTGGCAATCCATTATCGGGAGGACGCCTCGCTCACCGAACAGGAGGATTCCGAATTGCGCCGGCTGCTCTTCTCCTGTTTTCCGCATGAGCCGCTTTTCCTGAAGCGGCGTTACCTCAAGGAGCGCCCTTTGCATCGCTGGCTTGTTTCCGATGGGGGGAGGATCATCGCGCACAGCGCCGTGCACGAGAAAATTCTCGGCTCCGCGTCGGGGGAGATCAGGATTGGCGGCATCGCCGAAGTTTGTGTTTCCACGAAGCACCGGGGCAGGGGACTCGCAAAAGAAATGCTGAACGCCATTCACGCGTGGCTTCCGGCCAATGGGATTGCGTTCGCCGTGCTCTTCGGGCACCCGAGAGTCTATCTCTCCAGCGGCTACAGCGTCATCCGGAACGAACTGAGCTGTGAAAACGCGCTGCTGCGCCAGTTGAATCCCTTCGGCGGGAAACCGATGGTCAGACGCCTCACGGAAGCCCCATGGCCCGCGGGCCTCATCGACCTGCGCGGTCCCAGTTGGTGACGAACCTGCTATCCATCCTTGGAGTCGCGCGGGCAGGCGGGGGACGACGGCGGCGGCGCGGTGCGGAAAGTCGATTCGCGAGACGGGTTTCTTTTGGTGCCCACACGTAAGCGCGGGGTAGCGACGTTGCTTGAAGACAAGGTGTGCCCGGGTAGCCGGTTCGGTGACTGCCATGAAGAGCAGGAGGTTTCGGGCATTATCCTTTTGACACTCTTGGCTTAGGAATCTGACGAGAAAGGATTAGAGGTGCGAACCGACTGGTTCTAAAAATGTGTTCTCGACCGGATTCGACGAGATCGGTTTCTTGACCCCAGCAGACCGCTCAACCTTCATCGCATTATACTCCTGGTCTATCCAAGTCGTGGCCACGAAAACGTTGGCTGCGTTCGCAACCGTCCGTGCACGACCGGGAGAAACTCCATGCGCTACGCCTACGCTGTGTGCGTCCACGTTCGTTCGATGCTTAAAATCACTGAGTCGCAGATGCTTGGCTTTGCGGGCCGCAAGGCCCAACGTGATCAGGCTTCCGACAGCGCAAGCTCCGGCCAAAATAAGGCTTTCTGTTCCAATTATCATTAAATGTCCCTCAACATGACGGCAGAGCCTCCAGTAATCACCGAAATAATAAACATCCAAATTGACCATCTGGCAACCAGGGCCGGGTTACTCAGTCCACTGGCTGTTCCGCATTCCCCGAACCCCCATGCCGCGACAAGTACAACCATCGCTGCAAAAAAACCTACAAAATCTCTGTAAACCGCCAGATGTTTCGGGGTGTCCAGCAGATCCCCGAACGCGGTCGCAGATAACATACAGCAGAGCAACAGTAGCTCCCCTTTGGCGAAAAAGAGTTCCAATCGGAGCGGTCGGTGATCGAGCAGCGCCTGAAATCCCACAAACAGAAATGGGACGAGGCCAATCAACACAGTGAAAAGGAGCCATTTTCGAAGTCTTTGGATCACGATGAAATAGTCGATTTTGAATGAAAATACTTTGCGACGAGTTCTTCATTACGCTTGGGTGCATTTATGTCCTCGATGAGTTGGTTGAAGAACGCTCGGAAGCGTTGCTCGTCGACATCTTCCAACGGATACCAGGCTTCGATAATCATCCCCCGGTCTCCTTCATAGAACCGAGCAACAATCGCGGTTCGGTTAGCACCGTTCAAGAAAGACAAAAATCCGGGTTTGTCATCACTTGCTTCTTCGCCGACGGTGAATCGGATTGTGATGATCGCCCCTGGTCCTGCTCTGGAAACCGTTAAGGTGGGTAGGCTGATGCGGTCGCCGTAAGCGGTCAAGGAATCCTTCTCATCCTCAATTCTGTATCCGTAACCTTTAAGGTGCGCCCCAATTTGTGTCAGGAAAGCATCTGCCATTGAATCAGTCTCTGACATGGCGGCGGGGCAGGCAATAGGAAATTGACGAGGTCCAAAGCCGGTTTTCTGTGAAGGTGCCTTCGTCTTTTGACTCGCTGTCTAAACTTTGTAACTTTTTCATTGACAATTCCAGCATGGCGACACATGCGTCGATGATGCCGAGTCACAAATTAGAAATGCTGCGCAATTCAGGCGTCGAACCTGCAACCCCGGCTCAAATATCGAATGTCGTTTCCGTCTCGGCTTTCAAGCGCGGAAGCAGTTTTTCGAGAATAACGACGAGCGATTCGTTGACCGTCGCTTCGGCTGTGTGGACGGTGATCTCCGGATCCTCGGGCGCTTCATACGGCGCGTCGATCCCGGTGAATTGTTTGATCTCCCCGGCGCGCGCCTTCTTATACAGGTTTTTCGGGTCGCGCAGTTCGCAGACATGCAGCGGGGCGCTGACGAAGATCTCGACGAAATCGCTGCCGCTCTCCAGCGCGATCTCTCTCGCGCGCCGGCGATCCGCCCGGTAGGGAGAAATGAACGCGGTGATGATGATGACCCCGCAATCGGCCATGATCTTCGCCACTTCAGCCACCCGGCGGATGTTCTCGACGCGATCTTCCGGTGAAAAGCCGAGATTCGAATTCAGCCCGTGCCGGACATTGTCGCCATCCAGCACGTAAACGTGCATCGAGCGGTTGAAAAGCTCTCTCTCCAGCCGGTGCGCGATGGTCGATTTGCCGGAGCCCGACAGTCCCGTGAGCCAGATGACGGCGCCCTTGTGGCCGTTTCTCAGCGCTCGTTGCTCCGTGGTCACGTCGCCTTCGGACCAAAAGATGTTCGCGCTCTTCACCTTGGCGCGGTCGGTGTAAGCGCCGCCGAATATGATGCCGCCGCCGGCGACGTGCCGGTCGTCCATGATGACGAAGCGGCCCATGACCGGAACGCGGTCATGGTTGTCCAGGACGAGGGGGGCGCGAGTCTGGAGGGTGATCTCCGCGACGTCGTTCCGCTGGACGTGCTTGCGGCCATCGGCGACGGTTTCCAGCGTCGAAGCGTCGATCACGCGATCCACCGAGACGATCTCGCAATCGACTTCCTGCGTCGCGAGTTTCAGCTTGTAGCGGGGGCCTGCTTCCAGATTGTTTCGCCCCATCCAGAACAGGTTCGCCTTGATCCTGTTGGTCTCGATGGGCGTGTGCTCCTCGTGCGAACCGACGTGCCCGCGCGCCACGAATATCTGCTCCGTCAGCGTGATCCCGATGGATTCCCCCGCCGTCGCGAAGTCGCGCGGTTCGGAGTTCCAGCGCTCGATGGTCGCGACGACGGCGCTCTTGTTGTTCGGGGAAAAAATCAGTTTGTCTCCGACACGGAGCGTTCCGGATTCCACGCGGCCGGCGAGGATTCTCCGCTCGTCGAACCGGTAAACATCCTGGAGGGGAAAACGGAGCGGCAGTTCCGTCGGAAGGAGGGGCGCGTCGAACTGGTCGAGAGCCTCGAGCACCGTCGGACCGCGATACCAGGGCATCGCATTCCCGCCGCGGTCAGCGACGTTGTCCCCGTTCCGGGCCGAGATGGGGACGAACAAATCCGCTTCGAGCCCCACATCCTTCAGAAATTTCCGGTATTCGTCCTCGACCGCCTTGAAAACATCCTCCGAATACCCGGCGAGATCCATCTTGTTGACGGCAACCACGATCTGCTTGATCCCGAGCATGCTCAGCAGATAACCGTGCCGGCGGCTCTGCTCGCGCACTCCTTCGTTGGCGGCGATCAGGAGCACGGCCGCGTGCGCGTTCGCCGCACCCGTTATCATGTTCTTGAGGAATTCCTTGTGGCCCGGCGCATCGATGATCACGTATTCCCGCTTTTTTGTCCGGAATTGGATCTGCGTGGTGTCGATGGTGATATTCTGCTCCTGCTCCTCGAGGAGCGCGTCGAGCAGAAAGGCATACTCGAACTCCATCCCTTCCGCTTCCGAGGCTTTCCGGATGCTCTCGACCTTCCCTTCCGGAAGGGAATGCGTATCGTAAAAAATGCGCCCGATCAGAGTGGATTTCCCGTGATCCACATGGCCGACGAAAACGATTTTCAGCCGCTCTGTTTCCTGCTGCATCTACATGAACCCTTTGGCGCGCAGTTTCTGCATCGCGTTACGCTCGTGATGATCCTGCGCGCGGCCCGCCCGCTCCGAGGTCTTCGTCACCGCGAGTTCCGCGATGATCTCTTCGATGGTCGCCGCGTCGCTCGGAACCGGGTGGGTGATCGGGTAGCAACCGAGCGAACGGTAGCGCTTCCCGTCCCGCGCGAAATACATGTGGGGGATCGGGATCTTTTCGCGTTCGATGTACCGCCAGATGTCGATCTCGCTCCAGTCCAGCAGAGGCTGCACCCGGACGTGCTCGCCGGGCCCGCACGATGTCGTGAACTGGTTCCAAAACTCCGGCGGTTGATCCTTGTAGTCCCATTCGAAGTCCGCGGTCCGCGGCGAGAAATACCGTTCCTTCGCCCGGGTCGAATCTTCGTCGCGGCGGATTCCCGTTATCAGGGCGTCCCATTTGTATTCCTTCATCGCCTGCTGCAAGGCGACGGTCTTCAACTCGTGCGTCACCGTTATCGGGTCGTGCGTTTCGTAGCCCACGCCGCGCGCGCGCGCCTCTTCATTGATTTTAATGATGAGGTTCAGCTTGTAATGCCGGGTCGCCCAGTCGCGGAATTCCAGCATCTCGGGGAATTCATAGGTCGTGTCGATGTGCAGCAGAGGGAAGGGGATCTTGCCGAAAAACGCCTTGTTTGCCAGCCAGATCAGCACGTTCGAGTCCTTGCCCATCGACCACGGCATCGCGATCTTTTTGAAGTAATGGTAGGCCTCGCGAAAGAGGAAAACGCTTTGGTTTTCGAGCGCATCCAGGTGCGCATTGGGCTTCATTTGAACATCACTTTTCGGCGCGAAATCGCACGCGCCCGCTGGACCGGCGATTCCGACAAATGTCTCTTAGCAAGCCGGCTGCAATTCCGGCAGGGATTCCACCGCTTTGACGACGGCGTCCGCCGTCATGCCAAGCGCCGCCATCACCTTTTCTCCCGGCCCGCTCATGCCGAAACGGTGCAGCCCGACGACATGGCCATCGAGCCCGGTATAGCGATACCAGCAATCCGTTACACCCGCCTCGATCGCCACCCGGCGCCTGCAACTTGCCGGCAAAATCTCCTCCCGGTATTCCGCGGATTGCCTTTCAAAACGCTCGAAACACGGCATCGAGACGACTCGCGTCCCGGGGCCCGTCTCCTGGGCTGCCGCCAGTGCGTGCTGGAGTTCGCTGCCGCAGGAAAGGAGGATTGTATCGAGCTGTTCGGTCTCGTGCAGGGCGATGTAACCGCCGCGCAACACGCCTTCCCTGCGCGCCTCCACCGGTATTTGCTTCAGCGTCGGGACGGCCTGGCGTGTGAGCGCGAGCAAGGTCGGACCATCGACCCGCTCGAGCGCGGCGACAAAAGCGCCCGCCGTTTCCTCGGGATCCGCCGGGCGAATCACGTCGAGGTTCGGAATGGCGCGCAACGCGCAGACGGTTTCCACCGGTTCATGCGTCGGCCCGTCTTCTCCCACGCCGATCGAGTCGTGTGTGAAGATGTAAAGCACCGGCAGGCTCGAAATTGCGGCGAGGCGGATCGACGGCCGCGCGTAATCCGAGAAAACCAGGAAGGTCGCGCCCGAGGGGCGGAATATGCCGTCGTAGGCGAAGCCGTTGAGAATCGCGCACATGCCATGCTCGCGGATGCCGAAATGCATATTCCTGCCCGAACGATTCTCGCGCGTAAAGTCGCCCCCCGATTTGATGTAGTTCAACGTCGAGCCGTGCAGGTCGGCGCTGCCGCTTACCAACAAGGGGAGCGCTTCAGAGAGCGGTTGGAGGACATCGCTGCCCGCCTTGCGCGTGGCGATCTTCTGGTCGGGGTCGAACGGCGGCACCCTGTCAAAGAGATCGGACGGGATCTCCCTGTCCAACCCGCTGGCGAGCAGCTTTGACAGCTCCGGATTTTCGCTCTTCCATTCGTCGTAAACGCTTCTCCACTCCTCGTACTCCGCAACGAGGCTCTCCTTGCGCCCGGCGAAAAAGGCCCGCACCTCTTCGGACACGAAGAAGCGTTCTTCCGGCAGGCCGAGCGCCTTCTTTGCCGCATCGACATACTTGGCCCCCGCCTCTCCGTGCGCCTTGTTCGTCCCGGCAACCTCGGGAATGCCTTTCCCGATGAGGGTCCTGGCGACGATCAGGTGCGGCTTGCCGGCGCCGGCCTTGGCCCGGTTGAAGGCCTCGAGGAACGCGGTCATATCGTTCCCATCCACGTGCTGCACGTCGAAACCGTAAGCGGCATACCGCATCGCCGTGTCCTCGCTCTGCGTCACGCTTGCCATGGCGTCGAGCGTCACCAGGTTGGAATCGTAGATGAGGATGAGGTTATCCAGGCCAAAATGCGCGGCGAAACTTGCAGCCTCGTGCGAAATCCCTTCCTGCATGCAGCCGTCGCCCGCGAGGCAGACAATGTGATTGTCAATAATCGTATGCGCGGCCGTATTGAACCTCGCGGCCGCCATCTTTTGCGAAACCGCGTAGCCCACGGCATTCCCGATGCCCTGCCCAAGCGGCCCGGTGGTCGCTTCGACGCCGGGCGTCTCGCCATATTCCGGATGCCCGGGCGTATGGCTTCCGAGCTGCCGGAAATTCCTAATTTCCTCGATGGAAAGATCGTAGCCCGAGAGGTGCAGCCAGGCGTAGAGAAACATGCTCCCGTGGCCCGCCGACAGGACGAACCGGTCGCGGTTCAGCCAATCCGGGCGGTCCGGATTATGACGAAGCGCATGCCCGTAAAGCACCGCTCCCATCTCCGCGCAGCCAAGGGGAAGACCGAGATGGCCCGATTTTGAAACGTACACGGCGTCCATCGCGAGGCCTCGCGCTTCGGTCGCGGCGCGTGAGAGAATTTCGAGGTTCATGTTCATGGCATCTGGATTTTTTGAGATCTGAGTCAGGAATGCGGCAAACGGGAACTTAAAAAGTAGAAGCTGCCGCCATTAAGTCAAGAAGGGAGGGAAGCCCGGCCGGGAGCGGGCTAGTTCGGCTCGGCGATGCCGGCGTCGATGAATTGTCCGCCGACGGTTTGATGGCAATGCACGGCGATCGTGTTCCTGCCCGGTTTGAGCGCCGCGCGACCTTCTTCGTTCATCGGGATCTGCACGTAATCGGTGGTGTACTTCGCCGCCGATCCGGCGAGCACGCCGTTGAGGTAAATCTCGACGTCCTCATCGTGAAAGACGTCAAAAACCAGCTTCGCCGGAAGGTTCTCCGGCAAAGTGACATCGCGCCGCAGCCAGATGTCCGCGGTGGTCCAACTGCTCCGCGCGTTCGGGATCCCGTGGCCGAAGGGCGCGTTGCCTTCCTTCCACCCGCTGGCGTCGAAATCCGCGCGCATCCAGTTGTCACCGGGATTCGCGGTCGTGAAGCGCCACGGTTGCGGTTCGTCGATGCCGGTCGGGACGAGCGGCGGGTGTGGATCGGGAGGAAGCGGCGGGAACCGGCCTTGGTTCGCGGCGGCCACGATCGCCAGGTCGGGCTTGATGATCGCGCGGTCGTAGGTGAGCAGGCCGTTGCCTTCGTTTTCCACGTCCGTGAGTTGCGTATAGACGGCGGCGCTCATGCCGCGCTCCTCGGAGAGTTGATGGACGCGCTCGAGAAGCTGCTGATATTTGCGCGTCAGCGAATAGGCGCGCGAATAGACGCCCTGGTAACCCCACGGGTCTTGCGACCACATGTGGCCATCGACGCGCATGCCGAGGCCGCCGAATTCGCCGTTGACCGATGCGCGCGTGGGCGAAGGCGGCTCGCACCCCGGCCCGGGATAAGCATGCGTGTCGTGGAGGTCGCCAACGTTCCTGTCCGTCCAGCCGCTCGCATTGTTCACGAGCCGGGTCGGATCGAGATCTTTCGTCAGCGCGACGATGCGCTCCGTGTCGTGCTGGCCCCAACCTTCGTTGAAAGTCGTCCAGACGATGATCGACGGATGATTGTAAAGGGCCGCGATCTCGCGCCGCCATTCGATCTCGAATTGCTCCTTCGCCTCGTCGCTGAGTTCTTCCTTGCGCCCGAACATCTGCGGCATGTCCTGCCAGACGAGCACTCCTAATTTGTCGGTCCAATAATACCAGCGGTCCGGCTCCACTTTCGCGTGCTTGCGGCTAAGGGTGAAGCCGAGCTTTTTTGTCATCTCGACGTCGTAGCGCAACGCCTCATCGGTCGGCGCGGTATAAATGCCGTCCGGCCAGTACCCTTGATCGAGCACCCCCATTTCAAACGCCGGTTTTCCGTTGAGGAAAATGCGGGTGCGCCCTTTGTCGTCCTTGCCGAGGGCGACCTTTCGCATTGCGAAATAGCTCGCCACCGTATCGACTTCCTTGTCACCTGAGAGCAGGGAGACTTTGAGATCGTAAAGGTGCGGATCATCCGGCGACCAGAGGTGCGGATTGGAAATCGGCAGCCGCAGCTCCGCATTGGCCCCGCCGAAAATCTCGGCAACCGATTTCGGGCCGTCGAAAGCCGTGACTTTAATGTTCCCGGCGCCCTCCGAGCGCACGGTCAGCTTGAGCGATCCGTCATCGACATCCGGCGTGATTTTCAGATCCACGATGTGCGCGGCGGGGACCGGCTCGATCCAGACAGTCTGCCAGATGCCGGTCGCCGGCGTGTAAAAAATTCCGCCCGGCTTTAGCCGCTGTTTGCCGAGCACCTGCGCATCGGGAACTTCCGCTTTTACCGGGTTCCAAGCCGCGACGACGATTTCGTTCCCGCCGGATTTGAGGGCGTCGGTGATGTCGAAGGAGAACGGATCATAGCCGCCTTTGTGATCGCCGATTTTCCTGCCGTTGAGCCACACGGCGCCCTCCCAATTCAACGCCCCAAAGTGCAGCAGCACACGCTCTTTCGCCCACGCCGCGGGCACGTCGAAGCTGCGCCGATACCACAGCCGCTTGTCCGGCGCGCTCGGCCTGCCGATGCCCGAGAGCGCCGACTCCCACGGGAAGGGGACGAGAATGCGTCCATCGAAATTCGCGGGCGGCGCCGCGGCGGATGTGTCGCCGAGCGCGTAGTCCCAAAGGCCGTTGAGATTCTGCCAATCCTTGCGAACCATTTGCGGGCGCGGGTATTCGGGCAGCGCTTTCGCGACCGACACGTCCCTCGCCCATTTTGTCATGAGCGGGCCGGCGGCGGGCTTCCAGGCATCTCCAGCGGAAGCCGAAAGCGACAAGCCGCTCATCGCGAGCGTCGTCAGCGCGATGGGATCAAGCTTTCGTGCATGCATCGTGTCTCCTGGGGATATTTGGAAGTCTCTTGCAGTTGGCAGGGCCGGTCAATCACTCCTTCTTCGGCCAGCCGGCCTTCCCCCTTTTTCCCGTGTGTCGAACCTTGCGCTGGACAAGGAGCCTGCCGAAATCCACCTTCTAGCCTCATGTCCACGGGCTTCCTGGCTCTCATTTTGCACGCGCATCTTCCCTATGTGCGCCACCCCGAGTACGAGGAGTTTCTCGAGGAGGATTGGCTGTACGAAGCAATCACCGAAACCTACATTCCCCTCCTGCAAGTCTTCGAAAAACTTGTGGACGACGGGGTGAACTTCAAGATGACCATTTCCCTGACTCCGCCGCTCTGCTCGATGTTACGGGACCCGCTCCTACAGGACCGCTACGTGCGATACATCGAGCGCGCGATCCTCCTCGCCGAAAAGGAGCGCGAGCGCACCCGCGACCAACCCCGGCTCCACGAACTCGCCGGGATGTACCTGGGCCGCTTCACGGAATGCCGCCGGGTCTATCTCGATGTCTGGAAGCGCGACCTCCTCGCCGCCTTCGCCGCCTTGCAGCGCCAGGGTGTCCTCGAAATCATAACCTGCGCCGCCACCCATGGGTTCCTTCCCCTCATGCAGAATTTCCCGGAGGCCGTGCGCGCCCAGGTTTGCATCGCCCGCGATTACCACAGGGAATGCTTCGGTGTGGATCCCTCCGGCATGTGGCTCCCGGAATGCGGCTATGCCTCCGGGATTGAGGACGTCCTGCGAGAGGCGAACATCCGCTGGTTCATCCTCGATTCGCACGGACTCATGTTTGGCAGTCCCCGGCCGCGATACGCCATCTACTCCCCCTGCTACACCCCGGGCGGGCCGGCTGTCTTCGCTCGTGATCGGGATTCAAG
>Ga0302324_100003019_pt1 | contig 38105 bp, 33 predicted proteins | sample Palsa_T0_1_FD_201949 | JGI IMG/M metagenome (GOLD analysis project Ga0302324, IMG submission 201949) | Peat permafrost microbial communities from Stordalen Mire near Abisko, Sweden - Palsa_T0_1 | ecosystem: Environmental > Terrestrial > Soil > Palsa > Peat permafrost | place: Sweden: Abisko... | reverse complement strand
ATCGAATTCATTCCTTGACCTCGAGCCGCTCTCCGCGAATCACGAATTCGCCCGTGCGCAAACGTTGTCTAAGACTACTCAGATCCAGCTCAATATCGTGCGTAATCGGATGCCCCGGCGGCAAATATTCCGTTTCGATCTGCGTCCCGCAGCCCGGACAATAAAATTCGACGATTCGAACCCAAAGTGGGTCCGGAGAAAAACTGAAGCTTCCCGTAACGATGGGCGGATGTATTTCGCGAGGATCGCGATCGTATAACAAGCAGCCCTTTTTGTAATTCTCACTAGCCGGCCCGAGAATGCGGCCGCATCGGTTGCAGAGCCATTCTTCGCGATCCACATCGAGATCGAGATGCTCGGTGACGCGAATTTTGTTTTGCGATTCTTGTGCCATACACTCTCTCGCAGAAATTGAATCCGGAATTGGTTCCGCGCTCTCTACTTTCGGCTCAAATCTCCATTTCCATAGCTATCGACCACCATCGTCCAACCTTCGGGCACGAAATACGTAGTATTGACGCCTTCGAGAATCGCGCAGCCATCCACGCGGTTGCCGGGAAGTAGGGATTCCCATCGGTAAATCTTCGCTTTTCCGCTGCGGCTGCCCCAGAAAACTTCACGCGTTCCAGTGAGTGCGTCTGACGAATCGGAACCCTGCAGCGCGTGCTCGGCGAGCCGCGGCTTCGGTATTTGCTTCCGCACCCGCACACGAAGAAGTTCGAGACCGCCCGGAGCAGCCTGCTTTTCTCCGGCGGCGGCAAGTGCAGCCGCAAAAGCATTTTTCAGTTCTGCGGCGCTCTTGAGCGCGGATTCTGATATGACAACGGATAGCGAATGGCCATCGCCCTTCGACATTTCAAATTCGATCGTGTGACTCAACCCTTCGGGCTTGATTCCTTCGCCGAGCAGATCCTTTATAGCTTCGGTCTTCATTTCATCGAGAATCCGCCTGAAGCGAGCGAGGGCCGCGTCGGTCAACGCTTCGGCGGGCAGTGCGCGCTCGTAGACGTGGACGATGTCGGAAACCGATGAGCCGAACGCGCTGAAAACAGGGCCAAGCGAAAAGATTCGAACGCTCGACAACCCGGCCTTTTCCGCCACGCCGCATGCAAACAGGCCTCCATTTCCGCCGTATGCAAAAAGAGGAAACCTGGCGAAATCGAGATGAAGTTCAGATTGAGCGCTAGTGATGACGTTCGCTACCAGCTCGAATGCCGATCCAATGATCTCGCGGCACGCGCTTTCGACCGAGAGACTCATCGGCTGCGCGATGGAATCCTCGATTGCCTTGCGCGCAAGCTCCCGATCGATAAGCTTCGTGCCACCGAGAAAATATTCGGGATTGATCAGCCCGGCCGCGACAAACGCGTCTGTGAGTGTGGGCCGATCTCCTCCGAGCGCGTAACACGCTGGCCCAGGATAGGAGCCCATACTTTCGGGACCGAGTTGAATCGCGGGAGACTGAGCATCTCCGGCCGCTTTCACGACGCTGCCGCCGCCCAGAGCGATCGAACGCAAGAAGGGAAGTGAAATCTCAACCGGTATGCCAAACAGATCCGACGGCTTTCGATAGATCGGCTCGGAATTCCGGAGGACGCTGACTTTTGCCGTCGTGCCGCCAATATCCATCGCAATCACATCGCCGAATCCGTAGGCCTTGGCGAAACTGGCGCTGGCGAGAATTCCCAGGACCGGCCCCGACTCGATTGTGTCGATCGCTTTGGTTTTCGAAATGCCGGCGACGCCGCCATTGATGTGGCTCACGAGAAATGAGCCGGAGTACCCGGAAGTTTCGTGCAGCTCATCTTCGGCTTTAAAAAGCGTCGCGGCAAGCGCTCCGTGCGTGTACGCGTTGATCAGCGCGCAATAAGTGCGTGTACGGTCGTCGGCGCTTTTCGAAATGTCGCTTCCGGCGAGGACGGGGACCGAGCCGAGAAAATGATCGGGATATTGCTGATCGATGGTTCGCTTAAATGCAAGCTCGCGATCGGGAGTTCCATGCGAGCCTTTCAGGCTGACACAGATACGGCGGGCGCCGCCTTCAAGAAGCGTGCGAGCGGCATTCATCACGTCAACGTCGCCGGCAGATCCGTCCAGCCCGATCACATCCCGTTCGGATATCAAGCGATTCAAGACGGTCGTGCACGGGCCATCGCCGTACAGAGTTTTTTCATTTCCCGCCGAGAGCAGCAAGCCGATGCGTGGCCCACGCAGCTCCGCCAGCACGTTCGAAGTAATCGTCGTGGACCATCGAATTAATTCAACGATTTCGAGAAATGAAGCAACATCGGGGAAATCGAGCTTCGTGGCTGCCTGCGTGAGGCAATCAAACAGGCAGACGGTAAGGTCGTGCGGAGTCGTGTCAACTTTCACGGAAACGATGTCGCTTCCGTCAGTGAATAAGCCGTCCGTCAGCGTTCCGCCAACGTCGATGTCAGCCGTCCACACGAGCCGCTTGCTCCCTTCGCTCACACAGAGCCATGCACAGCTCTTCCGATTTCACGCTCCAGCCAAAAAACGATTCGACGTTGAACAACGTGGCATCGTATATGGCCTGTCCGCCCGCGGGCATCGTGGCGTCCGCCACAAGGATGGGCCAGTAATCGTGAAAATAAGCATCGCGGAGCGTCGATTCGACGCACACATTCGCCGCGATGCCAGCAAAAATCAGATACCGAATGCCGCGCACGCGCAGCTGCGAATCGAGTGTTGTGCCCGCGAACCCGCTGTAACGCGTCTTAATGACGACGAGATCTCCCGGCAGCGGCGCGAGTTCATCGACGATTTCGCTGTCCCACGTTCCTTCGGTCAAAAGCTTTCCGGTGAGTTCCGGCTTCGAGCGCATCAGAGCCATCGCCAATTCCTTGTAGCAATTCGGCGAATGCGGCCCTCCGGCGTTGCTCAAGTCCGGCTTGTAGGCCATTCGAAGATAGACAATCTGCACGCCCGCCGAACGGCTCGCGTCGATCACGTTGCGGGTCGTGCGGACGACGCGCGGCGCGTCAGACAAATCTACTCCTGCGATATCGAGTGTCCCGCCTTTACTCGCAAATGCGTTCTGCATATCCACCACGACGATTGCAGATTTCGCAGGATCAATTTCGACCGGTTCCGGTTTGGCGCTGAGTTTCAACATCTGCTTTTGCAATCCTCGCTCTACGCGAGTGTGCCTCATCCAACGAAAATCTAGTCTCGCCCGGCCTCGACAATCTTCTCAGCCAACAACGTCGGATTCGTGTACAGCGTTTCGTGGCTCCCGGGCATTTGCACCAGCCGGTACAAACCCAACCGATTCGACATCCGCGGATGCCATCCCCACTCGCCGGGCGGCAATGCGATGTCTTCGGTGCAATTGATATAACTCTTGGGGATGTTCAATGAATAGAATTTTTTCAGATCGAGCCGGTCATTCGTCGGCTGGTAAGGCTCCGGCGACAGCTGGGCGTATGTCCACTTCGCGGTTTCGAGATCGGCGTCGTTCACGAAAGTCTCGCGCCAGACCGGGAACGGCACCATGAAGGCGCGATCCGGCGACTGCGCGGCCATCTGCTTAAAAATTTCGGCTGTCTCGGGCGGAACTTCATCCGTAAGGCTTTTCCCATCTCGCAGCACGAATCCATTCAAAAAGACGAGGCGCCTGATTCTTTCGGGAATTGCCTCGGCTACTTTTGAAATGACCGTCCCACCGAAGCTGTGCCCGACGAGAATGAAGTCGGCGAGCGATTCCGCAACGATGGCGTCCACGATGGATTGCGTGCACTGGGAATGGTTGACCGCTTTATTCACGCCTTTGCCATGCCCTGCCATCGTGGGTGCAAATGCCTTGTGGCCATTCCTTTCGAGCTGGCGAATGGTGGCCTGCCACGCTGCGCCATCGTGCCAGGATCCGTGAACCAATACGAAGACGGACATTATCGGATCCTCTGGAGCCGATCAGAAGAAATAGCCTGTCGAGAAAATTTATGCCGTCCGCACGTGGCAGATTGCATCGGAAGCTGGTCAGACGGCCGCATTGTCCCAACGAGTGATTTTCGCACTAGGGTGTGCCGTCGCTGCCAGTCAGCGGGCTTCCGTGCGGCGGTCAGACTAGCGCGGCCGCCCGGCGACTAGCGCGATCTCAAGTTGTCCTGCTGCAGCGCGCACCCATTCGACGCGCGCCGAGATCTTGCCTGATTCGTATCGTATTTCTTCGTTCCGTTCTGCGCGGCCCTACACGCGAGCCAGCATGCGCCCGTGACGCCTTAGAACGAGAACTTCGCCGCGAACTGGAACTGCCTCGGATTCAGCATCGTCCTTGGCGTACCGAACAACGCGTTCGGTGCCGGAGGAGCCGGCGTAAGCCCCAGACCCGTCAGTGGGCAGGTCGGAGGTCCAGTTCCGGTATCGAAGGCAATCGCTTCTTGCTGCGTAGCAACCGTTCCCGCATCCTTGTAACGCATCGGAACGGGTCCGGACCCGCAGAATACCGCGGCGCCGTACACGGAAGTCACTTCGTCCACATTCGCTCGATTGAGCACATTGAACGCATCAACCATCAGGTCCAATCGCAATCGCTCCCTGATCTGGAAGTAGCGTGAGAGCCGCAAGTCCCAAGAGTAGAGTTCATCGCCATAATAGGAGTTTCTCGGTTCAAGGCCGACTCGGTCGGTCACGGGGTTTGTGTCGCCATTTGCATCGAAGCCCACGAAGTCCGTAAATGGGCGTCCCGTTTGCAGCGTGATGATGCTACTAAACGCGAACTTCCGCAGGAAGCTATCTTTCGGGCCCTCCGCTGTGAAATTCGTAATGAACCGGTGCCGAACATCCTGGTTCGAGTTGGCGCGTTCCGCGGCCCTGTCATACAGGTCCTGAGGCGTGCTGACGAACGTGGTGAACGTTCCGTCGTCCAACGTATGCGAGAACGTGTAGTTCGCGTTCAAGGTGAAGTTCTTGATCCTCTCGCTCACCTGAACCGTAAGGCCGTGATAAATGGAATTGCCCGAGTTGTCTGTGAAGTACAGCAAGCCGGAATTGAAATACGCGGGCGAGCCGCCAGCGGCCATGGGACCGACGGATGTGTGGTAGTAATACGCCTTTCCCGCTGGCCAGTCTGGCGGAATATCCGCCGTCGTTCCTGGAGTGCAACCCGGCGTTCCCGGAGTGATGCCCGGAACAGTCGTACTCGCGGAGGCGCCATCTGGCGGACACACGTTCAGGTTCTCAGCCCGAACCAACTTGTGCGCTGCGACAAACAAATACCCCGCACTAATGGCCAAGCCGTGGCCAATCTCGCGGTCGATCTCAAGGTTTCCCTGTTCGGAGTACGGAATGCGGCTAGCGTGGGCCACCATTCCCGAGCCCGCAGTGACGGTTTGGAACTGGCTGCCAGTAAGGTATTCCGGCGGCACCACCCCGCTGGTCACCAGAGTCGCAGCTGCCTGCGCCGGGAAAATTACCTGTCCGCCCGGATTTGGAGGTCCCGGCGTCAATTGGTTTAGAACCCATGTCGCCGTGTCCGCGTCTTGCCTGATCCCCGGCAAGGTCTCGCCGGGTATTGTGTTCGGCCTCTGCGGCTGCGTGATGAACAGGAAAGACAGATTGTAGCGATCGTCGAAAAGTCCGAAACCTGCGCGAATGACGGTCTTCGAGTCCGGCGAGTATGCGAGACCGATGCGAGGCTGGAAGCCGCGATAATCCGGATTGATCTGTTTCGACAGGCCGGCTTCGAAGTCGTAGCGCAAGCCATAGTTGACCGTAAATTTCGGCGTCAACCGCCATTGATCCTGCGCGTAAAAACCGTAATAGCTATGATTCAGCGTTTCTGAGAAGTTCACCGCTTGAGATGGCAAATAAGCATTTTGCCAGTTCGTCGGAATCGCCGGCGGTTCGAAACCCGGAAGAACTGCGCCGCTTCCTACCGGGTCGCCCCAGAAGACGATCGGAACTCCGTCGAGCGGGTCTGTGGGATTCACGCCGGGGCTCATAGGAATACCACCCGACGTTGGGCACTGGCCATCGTTGAGAGCCGAGGGAATAAAAGGGCCCGTCGGACTAGACGCGTCGATAACCGAGTTCGCAAAATCCACCAGGCAGTTGATGCCGGGCAGAACGATGCGCATCGGTGTAAAGCCGGGCCAGATGACGAAGTTCTCGATGTAATTGACGTCAACTCCGAACTTTGCAACGTGATTGCCCTTCACCCACGCCAGTGAGTCCGTGAACTGCGCGCGGCTTTCGTAAATCGCGTCGAGGACACCGAAGTTGTGTCCGAATAGAAGAGTATTCGGAATGTCCAGGTTGGGTTCGCCGGTAGTCCCGGGAAAATTGTAATGCCGGCGCGCCCACTGGGCGAGGAAACTGTTCACGAGGTTGGGTTTCAGCGTGGAAGCGATGTCTCCAACAAGCGCCTGGTCGCGAAGGAAAACGTTGTGGCCGCTGCTGGGAGCGCCAATGCCGCCCCCGTCCAGCGTACTGCCGACCAACTGATTGAGGTCGCGCGCGTCTTCGACCGAATACCGGATGGACAGGTGATTGTCGGCGTTGAATTGGTGATCGATTTTCACGATTCCGTAGTCGTTGTCCTTCGTCTTCAAAATACCCAGGTTCTCTGGCGCGATTCCCAATGCCGCCTTCGCCGCGTCGATAATAATGAGATTGGTTGAAGTTGGATTCGCTGCGTCATTTGTCGCCACGGGTTCAATCAGCGTAGTCGGATATGTCGGAGATTCTCCGCGCCGCTGGCCTTCATAGTTCACGAAATAGAAGGTCTTATCTTTCTTGATCGGGCCTCCTGCCGTTGCGCCGAATTGGTTCTGGCGCAATGCGTCCCCTTCGGGCGCCGGCTGGAGCAGAGAACGGGCATCCGTGGCGTTATTTTGCAAATAGTCGTAAATCGAGCCGTGGAAATCATTCCCGCCGGACTTGGTAACGATGTTAACGATGCCGCCGAGCGCGCGGCCGTATTCGGCGCCGAAGCTGTTGTTGACCACGCGAAATTCGCTCACCGCTTCTTGCGGCGGCGTCGAGCGCTGCGAGCCAGTCGCGGTATTGATGTTGTCCGCGCCATCCACCGTGACTTCATTGCTGAGGTCGCGCATGCCGGCAAAGGAAACTCGGGTTACCTCGAATTCCGTGATCGTGGATTGCAGGCTGGTCCGGCCCGTGGCAACTCCAGGAGTCAGCAGCGCAAAGTCCGTAAACAGACGGCCGCTGATAGGCAGGGAATCGATTTGCTTCGTGTCGATCACCTGACTGACTTCCGTGCGCGTGGGCTCGATAACCGGCGCTTCGCTGGTGACCACGACCTGTTCGCCCTTTGACGCGATCTTGAGCGCGACATTCACTGTGGCGGATTGGCCGACGGTCAGCGCGAGTCCCGTCTGTGTGTAATTGGCGAAGCCAGTGAAGGAAATCTTTAACTCATAGCGGCCCGGCTCCAATTTCGGAAAGACGTAGAAGCCCGCGTCGCCGGTGGTGGTGCTGTACGAGAGGTTTGTGTCCAACTCCCGCACCGAGACCGAAGCCTTCGCCACCGCTCCGCCGCTCTCATCCGTAATCGTGCCGTTGAGTTGGGCGAAGCTGGTTTGTGCGAACGGGGAGTTCGCAGTGCCCAAAATGGCTGCAAGAGCAAGAATGGCGTACACACCCAAACGTAGCCTCATGATCCGCTCCTTATGGGAAGCATTCGCTGCTCGGAATTGGAGAAGCCCTCTCTTTTGAACGACAACACCCGCGATGGGCAGCAGAATTAACGCCTACGAGGTGTGTTGTCAAGACTTTAATCGGGCGAACGTGCGAATATCGGTCGTCGAGTCCTGCGCTCTCTCGAATCTCCTCTAAATCCTTTCAACTCGGATGGATCAACTGTTGTTTCCGATAGCAACAATGGAAAAAATCACTGCCAGCGGCGAATCCGCCGGACCTCGCGCTTTCTGACTGAAAGCTGACAGTTCGATTAGACTCCGGCGGCTCGCTTCGTGAGCATTGATTTCGCGGCCTCGATAATCCTCTTTGCTTTTCACCGTCCAGCGTTCCTTGCAGAATCAATCAGCACCTGCGGCCTCGGCCTGAAGCCGCGCGTTTTTTACTTTCGAGCTTTCTGTCAAAAACAAAGCGGAAAGGAAAACGATCGCCGCGCCGCCGGCCGACATCCACAGTGGAGCAGCCAAGCCGTGCGTTTGCGCGAGAGCACCGCCGAGTACGGGAGCCACGGTCGCGCCAAATATTTCGCCGGTGAGCGTTGCGAGTCCGATGGACGTCGCCGCGAATTGCGGGGGTACACTTTCGGTGGGGATAACAACCATCACCAGCGCCGCGATTCCTTGGCCCGCGTTTGTCAGAAAAATGATGGCGGCCAAGATCCACGGGAACGCATAGAGAGGCCGAAACGAAAGTGCCAGCGGAACGATTGCCGACATCGCGGCCATGAGCAGCAGAACCGGTTTGCGCCCCCACCGGTCCGATAGCGACGGAAGCAGGAATCCGAGGATGAAGCTTCCGAGGCCGGAAGCGCCGAGAAGAAAGCCGGCGGTTGTACCAGGTTGGTGCGCTACTTCCGTGATGTACAGCGGCGCGAAAACACTGTTCAAGAACAGCCAGCCTATAAATCCCGTAGCGCCTATGCAGCAAAGCCAAATATTGCGGTATCTCAGAATCGAAACGTAGTCTCGGAGCCGGATTTTGTGGCCGTGGAATTCGCCGCCTTCTTTTTTCGGTGGCTCCTTCACGAATCGCCAAATCAGCAGGCCGGTGACAAAGCCGGGTATCCCGGCAACGAAAAACGCCCACCGCCAACCAAAATGCGCCGCTATCTGCGTCGTCAGAATTGGCGTCGCAGCCAGTCCGACGAGTGCGCCGGCGCTCACCACGATTCCAATATTTCTTCCGCGCCGTTCGGGAGCCGACGATTCCTCGACGAGCGCCGTCATGATCGACCACGTCGGCCCTTCCGCGATTCCCATCAGCGCCCGGACGAGCAAGAGTTGGTGATAGGAGTGGACCGCTCCCGACAGCCACGACAGCAGCGAAAATGCGAACACCGCAGGAATCAGAATCGGCCTGCGCCCCACGCGATCCGAGAGCGCGCCGAAAAATAGAGTCGAAATCGCCCAAGTAATTGCAAGAACGGAAGCGAGCAATCCAATTTGCTCGTGGCTGAGATTGAATTCGGGTGCGATGTATGGAGCGAGATAAAGCTGCGCCATGCGGTCGAGAAAGACGGTGCCCCACGTGACGAAGAGCATCGCGACCAGCGAACTTTCGTAGCGCCTCGACGATGAAGATGTATCAGCCATGCGCGGTCACCGAAGCAGCATCGAGAACTCCTGTGCCGCCGCCTGCAGATGAGGAAGAAACCTATTCTGCATGTCCTGAATCGTGACGCGCTGCGCGTGCGCTCCGACGTTTAGCGCCGCAACGACCCTGCCCATCGGATTTCGAATCGGCACCGCCATCGAGCGCAGGCCAAGCTCCAATTCCTGATCAACAATCGCGTATCCGTTGCGCTGTACCGATCGAAGCACCTGCCGAAGCTTCTCGGCGTTGCTGACGGTGCGATCCGTGTGGGGCGTGTACTCGATGCGCGCGAGACATGACTCGAGTTCTTCCGGCGGCAGGTTCGCCAGCAAGACCCGGCCCATGGAAGTGCAAAACGCCGGCAATCGGCTGCCGACGCCGAGATCGATGGACATGATTCGCGTTGCGCTCGCGCGGGCTACGTAAATAATTTCCAAGCCATCGAGCGTCGCGATCGAACTCGACTCGTGAAGCAGATGGCTGAGGTGTTCCAGCACCGGCTGCGCCGCGGAGGCCAGCGGCATCGAGGAGATGTAGGCGTGACCCAGCGTCAGAACTCTCGGTCGCAGATAGAAATGGCGGGTGTCGTCGGTTCCGGCAAATCCGAGCTTGACCAACGTATACACACACCGCCGTACCGCCGCGCGTGACAAGCCGGTCGTTAGGCTAAGTTGCGAAATTGTTTGGCGACGGTCTCTTTCCGAAAACGCTTGGATGACGACGAGGCCGCGAGCGAGCGACGTCATGAAATTTGGATCGCCGGTGAGCGCGTCCACCTGCGCCGCTGGCGTCAAAATGGGGGGTGGGACGGGCGCCGGCGCCGGAGAAATCGCGGGTTGCGCCGGTAGCTTTGCGGCGGGGCGACTCTCGGCGCGTGGCATCGAGAACTCCGTTAAGACGGTTGCAGAACGCGCGGAAGGATACACGAAGTAGGCGATATACGCACGCAATTTCGATAATCGGTCTTGACTTCTTTTCTCCCCTTGCTTAGATTCGCTGGCGCGTTCGTCCCGCTTTGTTCGAGTAGCGCTTCCAGTACGCGGAGACTGCCTTGGCTTCTATCCTGCCATTGCGGGAAGCGGTCGCGAGCCACGTTTTCGATGGAAATAGCGTGGCCCTCGAGGGCTTCACGCATCTCATTCCCTTCGCCGCGGGTCACGAGCTCATTCGGCAGCGCCGCCGGAATTTAACGCTCATCCGCATGACCCCGGATCTCATCTACGATCAAATGATCGGAATGGGCTGCGCCTCGAAGCTGATTTTTTCGTGGGGCGGAAATCCGGGCGTCGGTTCGCTGCATCGATTCCGTGAAGCAATCCAAAGCGGTTGGCCGAATTCTCTCCAAATCGAAGAGCACAGTCATGCCGACATGGCGGCGCGGTATCAAGCCGGTGCTTCCGGGCTGCCGTTTGCGGTGACGCGCGGTTATGTCGGATCCGATTTGCCGAAATATAATAAGAAAATTAAATCCATCACCTGTCCGTTCACGGGCGAGGTGCTTGCGGCGACTCCTGCGATCAATCCGGATGTGACGATCATCCATGCGCAAAAGGCCGATCGAAAGGGGAATGTCCTGATCTACGGCATCATCGGCATCCAGAAGGAAGCGGCGCTGGCGGCCAAGCGCGTGATCGTCACCGTCGAAGAAATCGTTGACGACCTCCATGCGCCGGTGAACGCTTGCGTGTTGCCGGCGTGGGTCGTCTCCTGTGTGTGCGAAGTTCCCGGCGGGGCGCATCCTTCCTATGCGCATGGGTATTACAAACGCGACAATGCGTTTTGCAAAGCCTGGGACGACATTTCGCGCGATCGAGAAACATTTCTTGTCTGGATGCAGCGCCACGTTTTTTCGACAAGTGACTTCGCCGAATACCGCCGCAGCATCGAGACCGGCGCAAAAGTGAACAGCAATGTCTGACTTGGAATATTCGCCGAGCGAAATCATGACGATCGCCGCGGCGCGCAAGCTGCAAAACGGCACCGTGTGCTTTGTTGGAATCGGCCTTCCAAGCGCGGCAGCAAATCTCGCGCGACTCACACACGCGCCCGAAGTTGTGCTGATTTATGAATCCGGCACGATTGGAACAAAACCTCACGTGCTGCCGCTCTCGATTGGAGACGGCGAATTGGCCGAGACCGCTGAAACTGTGGTTTCAGTCCCGGAAATTTTTCGATACTGGCTGCAGGCAGGCCGCGTGGACATCGGCTTTCTGGGCGCCGCGCAAATTGATAAATTTGGGAATATCAATACGACCGTAATCGGCGGCACCTACGATGCTCCTCGCGTCCGGCTTCCCGGCGCGGGAGGAGCGCCTGAAATAGCCACCGCGGCAAAGGAAGTGACGATTATTCTCAAGCACAACACACGCGCGTTCGTCGGAGAATTGGATTTTGTGACTTCTTCGGGATATGTTGATGAGCCCAATCAGGAAGGCCAGTCTGCGCGGCGAGGCCGTGGCCCGACAACCGTGATCACCGACCTCGGCGTGATGAATTCAGATCCTGCGACCCGTGAACTTATGCTGACCGCTTTACATCCGGGCATCACGCTCGAGCAGGTGCAGAGAGCCACAGGCTGGAAACTGAAAGTGGCGCCTAAGCTCGAAGTCACATCTAAGCCATCTGCGTGTGAATTGACTACGCTGCGAGACTTGTACGCGCGCACCGCGGCGGCTCATGGAACCGCCGATCAAGGAGAATGACCGGAATGACCGCGTCATCGAAGTCCGATCTCGTACCACCAGGCGGCGAACAAGTCGCGTCGGCAAACATCGAAGGCTATCGTCGGCCGCGTGCAGGTACGCAGCCGAACCATTTGCACACGCCATACGCTTCCTGCATCAAGCGTGCACCGGGCAAGCCGCTCATCTATGTGCCGCACACGCTTTCGGAAATCACCGGCCCGCTCTTTGAAAAAAATATTGTGAATGTGAAGGCGCACGATCTAACGCGCCAGCACGCTGGCGATCCGCTTGGGCAGCGGATTATCGTCGCGGGTCGTGTGGTGGATGAAAACGGCCAGCCGGTGCGGAACACGCTGATCGAAGTCTGGCAGGCGAACGCTGCCGGGCGTTATGTCCACAAACATGACCAGCATGACGCGCCGCTCGATCCGAATTTCTCCGGACGCGGCCAGACTTTTACTGACGAAGAGGGCCGTTATCGCTTTATCACGATCCGCCCGGGCGAGTATCCCTGGAGCAATCATTACAACGCGTGGCGTCCCGCGCACATTCATTTCTCAGTGTTCGGCCCCGCGTTTGCCACGCGCTTGGTCACCCAAATGTATTTTCCGGGAGATCCTCTTCTTGCGTTCGACCCCGTTTTCAATTGCACAGCGGACGAAAGCGCGCGAAAACGCCTGATATCGCTCTTCGATTGGGAAACGACCGTGCCCGCGAAGGCGCTGGGCTACCGCTTCGATATCATCCTCAGTGGACGAGAAGGCACGCCCATGGAGAATTGGAGATGAGCCTTCAGGCCACAACCTCGCAGACCGTAGGCCCGTTTTTCGTGATCGGTTTTGAATGGATGGTAATTGATAATTTGGCTGGGCCCGGAGTATCCGGCGAGCGCGTGATGATCGAAGGCCGCGTGCTCGATGGCGATGGCCAACCGGTGCCTGACGGCGTGATCGAACTTTGGCAGGCAAACGCGCATGGAAAATATGCGCATCCGGACGACACTCAGGACAAACCCATCGAGAAAGGGTTCCTCGGTTTCGGCCGCGTATTCACGGACGACAACGGAAAATTTAGCTTCACGACAATAAAACCGGGACCAGTGCCCGGCCCCAACGGCAAAATGCAGGCACCGCACATTGCCGTTTCGGTTTTCACGCGCGGTTTGCTCCGCCGGCTTGTGACGCGAATTTACTTTCCGGATGAAGCGGCGAATGCCGGCGATTTTATATTGAGCCAGGTCGAGCCAGCCCGCCGGGAAACATTGATCGCAAAGAAAATTGGCGGACAGGCTGGCGCTCTTCAGTGGAACGTGATCATGCAGGGCGACGAAGAAACGGTTTTCTTCGATTGCTGAGAGTGATAAGACTAACGGCATGAGCCTGCTCGGGCCGCTGTTCCGCTGGAGTGCGATTGACGAGCTATTCAACGATCGCGCTCGCCTGCAGGGCATGCTGGATTTCGAGGCCGCCCTGGCCCGCGCCGAGGCTCGCGTGGGAATTATTCCCGGCCGCGTCGCGCCGATCATCTTCGCAAAATGCCGCGCGGAACTCTTCGATATCAGCGCGCTCGCACGTGCCACAGCTCTCGCCGGCAATCCCGCAATTCCTCTGGTAAAGCAGCTCACTGAACTCGTTGGCAAAGATGACAAGGAAGCGATGCGCTTCGTCCACTGGGGCGCGACGAGTCAGGACGCCATTGACACAGGATTTGTCCTGCAATTGCGCCACGCGTTCGATCACATCGAAGCTGAGCTGGAACGATTGTCGGACGCTTCGGCGGAAATCGCAGAGAAGCACCGGGACACAGTCGTTGCCGGACGAACATGGATGCAGCAGGCGCTCCCGACGACGTTCGGCTTGAAAGTCGCCGGATGGGTGGATGCTTTAGATCGTCATCGCTCGCGGCTCGAAGAGACTCGGCATAGAGTTTTAGTGCTGCAATTTGGAGGCGCCGTCGGGACGCTGGCGGCGTCGGGCAATCAGGGCATGGACGTTGCCACCACCCTCGGCCGCGAACTCGATCTTCCCGTTCCTAATGTGCCATGGCACGGCCATCGCGATCGTGTCGCTGAAGTCGCGACGGTCATGGGGCTTTGCGCGGGAACGCTTGGCAAAATCGCGCGAGATATCTCGCTTGAAACTCAGACCGAAGTCGCCGAAGTTTTCGAACCTTCGGCCCCGGGACGCGGCGGCTCGTCCACATTGCCTCATAAAAGAAATCCAGTTGCCTGTGCGGTGGTTCTCTCCGCAGCGACTCGCGTACCCGGCTTGGTCGCTTCCGTTCTCGCCGCGATGGTCCAGGAACACGAGCGCGGCCTTGGCGGCTGGCACGCCGAATGGGAAGCGATTCCGGAAATCATTCGCCTCACGGGCGGCGCATTGCATCATCTGACCGCCACGGTGATGGAACTGGAGATTGACGGTTCGAAGATGCGTGACAATCTTGAAATCACGCACGGTTTGATCTTTGCCGAAGTGGCTCAGATGTTGCTTGCGCAAGCCGTCGGCCGCCAGACCGCCCACGAAATCGTCGAAGCGGCGAGTAATCGCGCGCGCGCGGAGCATCGCGACCTTCGCGAAGTGCTGGCCCACGATGCCGCGGTGACCAAGCACCTGAGCAATCAGGATCTCGATAAACTCTTCGATCCTCGAGAGTATCTCGGCGAAACCAGCCGCCTGATTGACAGCGTGCTGCAGGCACACGCCGCGCGCCACGTGAAGCTATCCAGAAGCAACGAGTAACCCCATGCCCAGCGTAAGAATTCAAGACCTCGAAGTAAATTACATGCTGACTGGCGGGGCTGACGCGCCTTCGCTCGTCTTTTCGAATTCGCTGGGCGCGAATCTCTCGATGTGGGATCCGCAAATGCCCGAACTCGAAAAGCAATTTAGTGTTCTGCGCTGCGACACCCGTGGCGAGGGCAAAACGTCTGTCACTCCCGGTCCCTACACGATCGAACAGCTCGCTGGCGACGTTCTCCGGCTGATGGATTATTTGGGCATCGAACGTGCGCATTTTTGCGGGTTGTCCATGGGCGGGATGATCGGAATGTGGCTCGGCCTGAAAGCCGAGAAGCGCTTTGGCAAACTTGCGCTGTGCAATACAGCCGCGAAAATCGGCAAAGCAGAAATGTGGAACGCGCGAATCGAAAATGTCCGCAAGGGCGGCATGACGGCCGTTTCCGCCGCAGTGTGCGAACGATGGTTCACGCCTGCGTTTCGCGCTCGCTCGCCCGAAATCTTTACTGGCGCTCAACGCATGATCGAGAGCACGCCGCCTGAAGGCTATGTGGCGTGCTGCGCTGCGGTGCGGGATTTCGATGCGCGCGAACGCGTCGGCCAAATTCGCGTTCCCACGCTGGTAATCACTGGCAAACAGGACGCTGCGACTCCCGCTGCAGACGGCCGTTCGCTCGCCGAGCAAATTCCGGGAGCGCGCTACGCGGAACTGAACGCGGCGCACATATCAAACATCGAAGCCTCCGAGCAATTCACCTCGGAACTAATTAAATTCCTGACGGCGTAAGGAGGACGGGCATGGATGAGCGAGACCGTTACCAGCAAGGAATGTCCATGCGCCGCAAAGTTCTGGGCGATGCACATGTCGACCGTGCGCAAACCAATCGCAATGAGTTCAACGACGAATTTCAGGACCTCATTACCCGTTACGCTTGGGGAGAAATTTGGTCGCGGCCGGATTTGCCGCAAAAGACGCGCAGCTTGATCACCGTCGCTCTGATGGTGGCGCTAAACCGCGGCGACGAGCTAGCGATGCATCTGCGCGCCGCGTTCCGCAACGGAATTACGCGCGCGGAAGTTAAAGAAGTCCTGCTGCAAACTGCGATCTACTGCGGCGTTCCCGCTGCGAATTCCGCCTTTCATATCGCCGAGCAAGTGCTCGCGGAAACCGAGCCGAAGCGTTAGCCGCGGTCTAATTCCAGACGCGCTTCGCCGTTTCCGCCACGAGCCGCAGCTTGGCCCACTGATCGTCTTCCGTAAGAAGATTTCCTTCCATCGTTGACGCGAATCCGCACTGCGGGCTCAACGCAAGATTTTCGAGCGGAACGAATTTCGACGCTTCCTTAATTCGCTCGACGAGTTCAGCCGCGCTCTCGAGTTGCGCTCGCTTGGAACTGATTAAGCCCAAGACGACGGTCTTTCCTTTGGGAATGAATCGCAGCGGCTCAAACGTTCCGGAGCGTTCGTCATCGTATTCGAGCAGGAACCGGTCCACCGCCATTGTGCCGAAAAGCTTTTCAGCAACCGCGTCGTAGCCGCCCTCAGCGTACCAGTGGCTTCGATTATTTCCCCGGCAAAGATGAATCGCGAGTTCCACGCCCGGCTTTCCCGCGGCTTCAAAGCACGCGTTGTCCGCGCGAATCGCTTCGTCCAGCGCTGCGTCCGGATCCATTTTCATTTCAGTGTGAATCCATTCGCGCCATTTCGGGTCCATATAATAGCTGTATCGCGGCGCATCAATCTGGATGTAGCGCACACCCTCGGTGGAAAGCTTGGCGAGATCGCTCTTCATAATTTCAACAATGTCCCACAAAAGCGCCGAATGGGTCGGATACGCTTTATCCGTGATTCCGTACTTGAACGAAATCGCGGGGAACTGTGTCGCGCTCGGCAGGGTCATCTTGATCGCGCCCGGCGCGTGAGCCCTCAGAAACGGCAGCTCGTGGCCAGTGAGCGGCCTAACCTGACGCAATTTCCGGCTGACAATCCCGGTGACGCTGCTGACCGCGGCGTTCTTGGCTTGTCCCGCTTGCCAACTGCGTCCCACTGCGTCGCCTAGGTCGAAGCCTTCAACGGCATCCGTGAAGTCGCTCATGAAATTTCTCCGCCGCAGCTCGCCGTCTGTGAAAATGTCGAAACCCAGTTCCTTCTGCTTGGCGAGAACGCGGAGAATGTGTTCGTCCTCGAGCGCGTGAAGCCGCGCGGGATCTCGTCCGTCGGCGTTGCGCGCGGCGAGCAAATCTGCTGGTCGCAGGAAACTTCCAATGTGGTCGGCTCTGTGCGGTGTTGCCATGGCTTCGTTCCTCCTCAAGAGGTAGCAGAGACTGAAAGTTGTGGCTGAAAATTATACGATCAGGATTCCCGGATCGCTGTGGGGTGCATCGCCATGCTTGACGAAATTCGGTGCGCAGCCTCTCGCGTCAATGCAATCTTTTTTGCCAGCTCTTTTCCGCGAAAGCGCAGCGTTGGCCCCGCCATTCCCACGGCGCCGATCACGTGACCTTCATTCGTACGAATCGGCGCCGCGACGCCGCTTAAGCCGCGTTCGAGCTCCTGATTATCGAGAGCATATCCGCGCTGACTGATCTGCCGCAAATTTTCCTTAAGAGCCGGGATGCGCGTCAGCGTGGATGCCGTGAATCGAGGCAATCCGTTCGCCGCACCGGCTGCAGCAAGAATGATCTCGATTTCGTGCTCCGGCAGGTGCGCGAGCACAGCCTTTCCGACGGCCGTGCAATGAGCAGGGAAGCGAGCGCCGACCGGCGTGCGCACAGCAATCACCGTGTCGCGCGAATCCACTCGATCGAGGCACATGATTGCGCCCGATCCCGGCACGGCGAGGCTCACACTCTCGCGCGACTCGCCCGCAAGTTCGAGCAGGGCGGCATGCGCCTCAGTGCGCAAAGTTCGCGATTCCACCGCCCTGGTCCCCAATTCATGCAGTTTCAAGCCCAGCCGGTAGCGCTCGCTGTGCGGATTTTTCTCGATGATCTGGAACCGCTCCATGGCGTTCAGCAAGCGATGAGCGGTCGTCTTATTGATGCTCAGGGCCGTGGCGATTTGCGTGATGCCCATTTCCGGGCCGTTCTGGCCGAGATGAACGAGAATGCGCAGCGCCTTCTGCAGCGACTTGCTCGATCCGGGCGCCCCCTCACCACGGCGCAAGGCTCGTCTTTTCCGTGATCGCGATGTTGACGCCAAATCACCCTCTCAAACGACACGCTTGAATGCACTCTCGTTGCGCCTAGCGATTCCTCGCTAAGTTTTACTTGACGACGGCCGCATTGTAGATAGAATTCCGGTAATGTCAATATGAAACCATAGTTCACATTATGAAACAAGTTCGATCAAGGAGAAACGCAAATGTTCCTTCGGGATAATTGGTACGCCGTCGCTTGGGACTCCGAAATCAAGCACGCGCCGTTTGCGCGCACCGTCTGCGGCGAGCCCATCGTGCTGTACCGCCAGATGAACGGAGCGATCTCCTGCTTCGAGGACTGCTGCCCCCATCGCCTCCTGCCTCTTTCGATGGGCTATCTTCAGGGCGAGCACCTGGTCTGCAAATACCACGGCCTGGAATTCGACGAATGCGGCCAGTGCGTCTGGATGCCCGGACAGGAGGGCGTAAGAAAAGATTTTAACGCCCGCACGTATCCCATCGCTGAGAAGCACCGATTCGTGTGGGTCTGGATCGGCGATCCAAAACTCGCGGCGGAGAGTAAAATTCCCGCTCTGCACTGGTGCTCGGACCCAAACTGGATTTTCGAGGGCAGCACCTATCACATGAAATGCGATTATCTGCTGCTGGTGGATAACCTGATGGATTTATCTCACGAGACCTACGTGCACCCCACGAGTATCGGACAGCGCGAAATCGTCGAAGCTCCGATCAAAGCCACGTCCGATGAATTCACCGTTACGCTGACGCGATGGATGTACGGCATCGATCCGCCTCCGTTCTGGTCCGCGAATCTACGCTCCACCGAAAAATGCGATCGTTGGCAGATCTGCCAGTTTTCATTGCCTGCGAACGTGATGATTGATGTCGGCGTAGCGCTCGCTGGAACCGGCGCGCCCGAAGGTGATCGCTCGAAGGGCGTCACGGGCATCGTCGTCAATCTCATGACCCCCGAGACCGAAACATCCACGTGGTATCACTGGGGCATGGCTCGAAATTTCCAGACGGAAGATCGCGGCCTCTCCTTCCGGATTCGTGACGGCCAAGCGGCTGTCTTCGCGGAAGATCTCGTCGTGCTCGACGCGCAGCAGCAAAGCATTCTCCAGCGCCCTGGACGCGAGTTGCGCAATCTCAAGATTGACGCAGGCGGAGTCCATGCGCGGCGGATCATTGAAAGGGAACTGGCGCGGCATTCGCAAGCGACGCCAGCCTAAGCAGCGTCTGGTTGATCAAGACCCGCCTCGACGTCCTCCGCAATTTTCGTGATATCGCGCAATCCAACTGGACACTCGCTATTTGTTCCGCTATATAGAAGCCGCAACGCGCGAACCGCACAACGCGGACGACGATGAACAATCACTTCCTCCGCCCTAAATCTTTCGTTCGTCTCACTGCCATTCTTTTATTCATCCTCTCCGGCGGCTGCGGTCCCGGAACCACTCCCTCCAACACGACGCCGATTTCGAGAACAGCAGAGGTGGACGCCACTCGCATCGAAGGCGCCGATCGCGACGCCGCAAACTGGCTCACCTACGGCCGCACGTACAGCGAGCAGCGATTCAGTCCGCTCAAATCCGTCAACGACGGCAACGTCTCGCAACTCGGCCTCGTCTGGCACTTCGATCTCGACACGCGCCGCGGGCAGGAAGCTACTCCGATCGTAGTTGACGGCACGATGTACTTCACCAGCGCGTGGAGCAAAGTTTTCGCGCTCGATGCCGCGACAGGCGCTCCGCTCTGGGCCTACGACCCAAAAGTCCCTCCGGAATGGGGCGTGAACGCGTGTTGCGATGTCGTCAATCGCGGTGTCGCCGTGTGGCATGGCAAAGTAATTTTCGCCACGCTCGATGGGCGTCTCATCGCGCTCGACGCAGCCACGGGCAGGAGAGTCTGGGAAACGCTGACGATCGACCCCAAATTTCGCTACACAATTACCGGCGCGCCTCGCGTCGTAAAAGGCAAAGTTATCATCGGAAATGGCGGCGCCGAGATGAGTGTTCGCGGCTACGTATCCGCCTACGACGCCGAAACCGGCAGCCTAATCTGGCGCTTCTATACCGTTCCTGGCGATCCCTCGAAACCATTCGAGAGTCCGATTCTCGCGAAAGCCGCAAAGACCTGGACCGGCGAGTGGTGGAAATTCGGCGGCGGCGGAACCGTCTGGGATTCGATCGTCTACGATCCCGAGCTCGATCTTCTTTATCTCGGCGTCGGCAATGGCGCGCCGTGGAACTGGCACATCCGCAGCCCAAAGGGCGGCGACAATTTATTTCTCTCCTCGATCGTCGCCCTGAAGCCCGATACCGGCGAATACGTCTGGCATTATCAAGAAACGCCCGCGGAGATGTGGGACTATACCGCGAGCCAGCAAATCACTCTCGCGGACGTCACGATTGACGGGCAACCCCGCAAAGTTCTATTCCACGCGCCCAAGAATGGTTTTTTCTACGTCCTCGATCGAGCCAGCGGCGCGCTCATCTCCGCCAAGCCATACACCTACGTCAATTGGGCCACCGGCGTGGACATGAAGACCGGCCGGCCCATCGAAACTCCCATCGCGCGCTATCCCGGCAAGGATCCTGCGCCCGTTGTGCCCGGCCCTCTCGGCGCGCATAGTTGGCAGCCGATGTCCTTCGATCCTATGACAGGCCTGGTGTACATCCCCGTCAACGATCTTGGTTTCAAATACAAATCTCCTGATCATTTCGAAGTCAAATCGCTCGCGCCAAATTATGGAGTGGATGTTGTCGCAGCTGGCATGCCGCAAGATCCCAAGATCAAGAGCGCCATCCTAAGCACGATCAAAGGAAAACTCGTCGCGTGGGATCCGCTGCAACAGACGCAAGCTTGGGCAATCGAACGCGAAGCTCCGTGGAATGGCGGCGTACTCTCGACCGCGGGCAATTTGGTGTTTGAAGGCACGGCGGATGGAACCTTTGAGGCCTATCGCGCCGACAACGGGCAAAAAGTTTGGTCATTCACTGCCAGCACAGGCGTGATGGCCGGTCCCGTAGCATACGAAGTGAATGGCGAACAGTACATCGCCGTGCTCTCGGGATGGGGCGGAGTTTTTCCGCTGGCAACGGGCGAGATCGCGCTGAAATTGAGCAAGCCGCCAAACGTAGGGCAGATGCTTGCATTCAAGCTCGGCGGCAAAGCGACGCTTCCAGCCGTCGAGCCGCCCGTGCGGCCTGCGCTAAACCCGCCTGCATCAACCGCCAGCCCGGCGACAATTAAGTCCGGAGAAGCGCTCTTTCAACGCTACTGCTCCGAGTGCCACGGAGACGTTGCGGTCAGCGGCGGCGTACTACCCGATCTGCGCTATTCGAGCGCGCTCGCGAGCGATCAGTGGTTTCATATCGTGCTCGATGGAATGTTGCAGCCGAACGGAATGGTTTCGTTTTCGAAGGAACTCTCGCACGGCGACGCCGAATCCATTCGCGCCTACGTGATATTCCGAGCGAATAAAGCCGCCGCTGAGGCGCGCGAAGCCAAACAAAACTAGCCGCGCCGCCATCAATCTCGACAGGCAAATGTAGCGCCGCGCTTCAGCCCGGCATCTTCGCTCGCATCGAACGTGGAGCGCAAATGCACTTTTAATGCACCGCTCTGTCAGTCCCTTTCCAATAAGGCGCACGCAGCGCTTTCCGGTCAAGTTTTCCAGCAGGCGTCTTCGGAATCTCACTTCGAAATTCCACAGACTTAGGCGACTTCATCCCGCCGAGTTTTGTCTTGCAGTGGCTGATGATCGCCTGCTCGTCAAGTGACGATCCTTGCTCGAGCACGACCAGGGCCTTCACCGCTTCTCCCCAAGTTTCATCAGGCACGCCAATCACGGCGCATTCGTGCACGTCAGGCAGCGCCATGATTCCCGCTTCCACTTCGGCGGAAAACACATTGAAGCCGCCCGTAATAATCATGTCTTTTTTGCGATCGGCGATATAGAAGAAGCCATCCTCGTCGCGATAACCGACATCTCCCGTGTGATGCCAGCCAAACTTCCGTATCTCCGCAGTCGCCTCCGGAAGATTGTAGTAGCCCGGCGTGACGAGCGTGCCGCGCGCGACGATTTCGCCGGTTTGATTGGCCGCCAGTAAGTGTCCTTCGTCGTCCATAATTGCCAGCCGTACCGCCGAAGTGGCCCGTCCGCAACTCGCCAGCTTCTCGGGATGTTCTCCGCCGGCAGCCGCGGCCACGGTTTTCTGGTCGAGCCACGTCAGCAGCATCGGCGCTTCGGTCTGCCCATAGCTCTGGCACATGCAGGGCCCAAAAATTTCCACGGCCTTCTTGAGCTTGTCTGGGGAAACCGGCGATCCCGCAAGTAGGAAAACGCGCAGACTCGAGTAATCGAATTTCGCGATCTCCGGAAGCGCCAGAAGCTTGTAAAGCGCGGTCGGCGGAAGAAATAAATGCGTAATACGATGCTGCTCGATCGCTCGCAAGACTTCGAGCGGCTCGAATCCAGGCATTACGACGTTCGTCGCGCCAAGCGAGAACATCGCAAACGCCACCACGCCCGCCGCGTGCGATAGCGGCGCGACGCAGAGGCTCACCGGCTCGAGATCGCCCCCACGCCAATAGTGCGCGGCCATATCGAGCATCGTGCCCCACGCCAGGCTCGTCACGCGAACGCCCTTCGCCGGGCCAGTGGTCCCGCCAGTAGGCACGAGTCCCACAAGCCGCTCGATGTTTCCGCCGGCGTCGCCCCAATCGATATCCGGCGCATCCTCGCCCTGCGTCATAAACGATTCAAGCGAGGGATCGTCACCGCACGCCGCGTCAATGCAAACAAGATTCTGTAGCGTCGGTACTCTTTTCCTCAATGCCGCAACGTCATCGCGAAAATCGCTGTGGTAGAAGAGCCAGGAAGCGGCAACGTAATTGAGATATTCGATGTTGGCGGCGGCAGCGTTGCGATAATTAAGCGGCACCCACGCCGCGCCGGCGCGCATCAAGCCGAGCATGCAAAGCAATACGCGTCCGTCGTTGATCGAGTAGATCGCCGCGCGATCTTCATCGCGCAATCCGGCAGCTCGCATGGCGCGTGAAATCTTCTCACTCGACGCGCGCGCGCTGCGATAAGAGCAGTACGTGCCGCGATCGAGAATCGCAACCCGATCCGGGTGAGCCTCCGCGCCTTTGTCGAAATAGTCGATCGCTCGCATGTAAGTTGAAATTTAGCGCGGAACCCGACTGCAAGCGATTTCTCTCCGCCGATCCGCCATCACGAAAGCATCTTCATTTTCGACAGTCCGTACCCCTCGAGAGTTTTGAGAAGTTCGCGGGCTCCGAAGGCGGCCGCGGGCGATGCGTAACCCACCTGCCGCGGCGCGCCGTTGACAAGATTGTGCGCCGCCCACGCTTGAATCAAACCTGTCTGGCGATAGCAGCACGTTCCGAATAGCACGCATTGTACGAAATCCGTGGACCCGCGCCCGACGATCACGTCAATCGTCCGCTGCTCGCGGGGATTTTCGCGTGGCGGCGTGCCCGCCTGTACTGCGCTGGCCATCTCCGCCAATTGCTTTTCCTGTTCTTTTTTCGGCAGCGGCCGAATTTTTTCCTCGAAATATTTTTCGGTCGCGAGAACATTCTCCATGATCTGGCGGATGAGCAATCCTCCGAAAGACCGCACGTTCGCGACTTGCGGGTGATTCTTGTACCACACCGGATGCGGGAATCCGCCCCAGCTCAACGCGAGCTGAGTCCGGATGTAGCCGGGCACGACCACTTCGTAGCCCGTCGCACGCGCCCACTCCTGGTAGCGGTTCTGCTCGAGATAGTAGCCGTCCGTCTGAATCACCGCAAAAATTGTCTGGGTTGAACCAAAAGTCGGAAATCCATTGAACATCGTCAGGATTTCGAGAGTATCAATCGCGCCCGACTCCATGCAGATTCTCGCGGCTGCATCGCTCGGCGCGGACATGAACGCAGTTCCAGGCGCGACGACAAGATGCTTCTGTGCGAACTTGTAGCCCCATTCCTCCGCGACTTGCCGGTGCCATGCTTGCTCGCCGCCGATATCCACGTAATGGCATCCAGCCCTCAGGCAAGCCTCGACCACCACCGGGCCGTGATAAATGAACGGGCCGACCGTATTGCACACGACCTTCGCTCCCGCGAACAATTTGGCCAGTTCGTCCACTGAACCGCCTACTTCCACCACCTCGTAGTCCGCGGTTTCAATTCCCGGGACGTGGCTCATCACATCCCCGATTCTGGTGGCGTTTCGCCCCGCAGCGATGAAGGGCAAGTTGTACTCGCGCAAGAATTCCGCAACGAGGCGCCCTGAAAATCCGCTCGCTCCATACAGCACAACCGGCCGCTTGTTCGACATGGGATCCTCCCTCGATAATCACAGTCGGCCATCGGGACCACGAACAATCGAGGCCGCATTTCCCGCGACCGCCGATTCTAGGTTAAAGTCTCTTTTTGACTAGTAGGCACCTTTTGGTCGCCAGGTATCCGGGGGATGCGATGGACCACTTCGAATGTCCCGTGAAACTCACGACAAACATTATCGGCGGGAAATGGAAGCCCTTGATTATTTTCCATCTCGAAACGGGAACGCGCCGCTTTAGCGAGCTGCGGCGATTGATCCCCGGCACGTCCAAGAAGATGTTGACGAAGCATCTTCGCGAACTCGAGCGCGACGAGATTATCGACCGAGCGGTTCATGCTGAAGTCCCGCCGCGCGTCGAATATTCACTCACGCGCCACGGACAGAGTTTGCGGCCGATTCTGAAACTAATGTCTGCCTGGGGCAAACGGCATCGCACGCGATACGCCACAGCTGCAAAATGATCCCGGCTTTGAACGTGGAGAAGCAGCGATGGTTACTGCTGCTGTTGATCCTGCCCGGAATCCGTTGAGTCATATTTCACGGGCCTCGAGCGAATGACGGTTGACGGCGGCAACTCCTGCGGCGCGGGTGAATCGACCTTGGAAACAGTCACAGCCACCGAAAGTTCGCTCTCCGCTTCGCCTTTGTAAACGCCGCGAGTCGGGGGCACGTCAGCGTAATCCCGCCCGACTGCCACGCGGATGTGCCGCTCCTCGCACAAAAGATTATTGGTCGGATCGAATGGCACCCAGCCGAGTGACGGCAGATATGCTTCAACCCAGGCATGCGTCGCGCCCGCGGAGGACCGGTCGTGGGTTTCCTTCGCGTGGAACAAGTAGCCGCTGACGTAGCGGCCCGGAATCTGTTGTTTGCGCAACAACGCAATCATGATGTGCGCAAAATCCTGGCACACGCCGCGCCGGGCGCGCAGCGCGTCGTCAATCGGCGAATCCACTTCCGTCGTGTTGGGCGCGTACTCGATGCTTCGGAAGAGCGCCTCGTTCAATTCGAGTACGCAGTCAAAAGGATTGCCGCGCCGCTCCCATCGAATTTCTTTCGCGAGCTTATCGAGCTCCTCCGTGGGCAGTGCGAACGTGCTGGGGAGAAGCATGTCCATGAGCTCGCCCGTTGAAATCCGCGCGTCGAGCTCTTCCCAACTGCCCGCGCCGGAAGATTCGGGGACCGGATGGGCCGTGACGTCCACCAGGGCTTCGGCTTTTACTTCAATGAGTGCGTGACGGCCGGGAATATCGAAATGATGGATCGTGTTTCCGAAGAAGTCGCGGTAAGCCATGGCGTTGGTTCGCGGTGTCACGTCGAGCAGAAACGTGTGACATCGCTGCCGCGCGTCGCTGCGCGGCTGCATGCGCACTTCCATCAAGCTTTCTCGGATCGCAGGTTCGTAGCGAAAGTTCGTAACGTGGCGAATCGAGTAGGTCATGCTGAAAGGCCCCCTCGACTAAGACGCGCCAGCGCCGCGTTTTGGTTCAAGCGATCAACTCCGATTCGACCAGATAATCAAAGTAGATCTGGTGAATGGCGGTATGAATTCGTCCGCACTCGCTCCGGATGCTGGCGAGATATCCGTGGGCGCCTTGCGCTACAATCTCTTCGATCTGCGTGAAACTGAGCTGCGCGCGAAGTCGGCCCGCAATCCGGGTGGGCAATTTGGCGCGACGTTCGGTGAGTTCGCCGATCACGTGTAAGGCGGCATTTACTCGCTCCACCGCGAACCGCACGGAATGCGGAAATTCAGGGTTGAGAAGGAGAAACTCCGAGATGCGCAGCGGACGTATCTCCGCCGTGTGCGTTTTGCAATACGCCTCGAAAGCGCCGCAGCCCCGAAGAAGGCCGATCCACTCGAGATATTCCGCGCTCTCCACCGACTGTTCGGGAGGCGCGGGAAATCGCTCGAAATGCTTGGCGATTAGGCATGCCAGGGTGTCAGTTCTCTCTACGTAGCGGCCAAGTTGGATGTACTGCCAGCCCTCGCCATGGCTCATCGTTGCGTCCGTGATCCCTTGAAAAAGATGAGCGCCATCCTGCACCGACTGGAAAAATTCGTGCGAGTTGATCGCATGCCGTTCGTCGGAGCCGCTCTTGATCACATCGAGATACAGCCGGTTGAGTTGTTCCCACATCTCGGAACTGCACTGTTCCCGGACGTGGCGCAAATTTTCCCGCGCTGCGGCGATCGACGAAAGAATGGACGAGTGATTCGTGCGGCTGAATGCCAGTACATGCACGGGGTTCGTCGCGATCGAGGGTCCCGTCTCCGGCAAACGCACTTGCAGCGCGTCCTGCAAGAATCGCCAGCGTCCGGCGCCCGCATCCAGCGATTCATCGAGCCACAACTGAAGCTCGACATCCACAAGCCTGGCCGTATGTTCCGCGCGCTCAAGATAGCGGCTCATCCAGTACAAGCTGTCGGCCACCCGCGATAGCATTCCGGTGTCCCGCTGAAACGATTGGTCGAAATAATTCCTCGGCGGCCTCATGAGACGAGGCGGCTCCGAAAGGGCGAAGGACCGATAGGAATCGCGCCCGATTGCGTGCGTCGCGGTTCTACCTCGCGCGACTCGCGAAGAACCCACGTATCTTTGCTGCCGCCGCCCTGTGACGAATTCACCACCAGCGAACCCTTCGGGAGAGCCACCCGTGTCAATCCGCCAGGGACGAGACTCACTTTTTCACCGCACAAAATGTATGGCCGGAGATCGATATGCCGGGACTCAACCTCGCCATCAATGAGGCATGGCGCACAAGAAAGCGCCAATGTTGGCTGGGCGATGTAATTGCGAGGATCGGCCAAAATGCGGCTCCGAAACTCATCTCGTTGCGCGGCTGTGCTGTGCGGGCCGATCAGCATCCCATAGCCGCCCGACTCACCAACAGCTTTGACCACCATTTCCTCCATATGCTCGAGCACATGGCTTCGCTGAGCCGCGTCCGACAGCAAAAATGTCGGCACGTTTGGCAGCACTGCATCTTCACCAAGGTAGTAGCGGATAATTTCGGGGACGTACGCGTAAATCGCCTTGTCATCGGCGACGCCCGTCCCGATAGCGTTCGCCAGCGTTACGTTTCCAGCCCGATACGCATTGAAAAGGCCTGGAACGCCAAGTATGGAGTCCGAACGGAAGGTCATCGGATCGAGAAAATCATCGTCAATGCGCCGGTAGATGATGTCCACTCGCCGTAGTCCTGCGGTTGTCCGCATGTAGACAACGTTGTCGTGTACGAGAAGATCGCGGCCTTCAACGAGCTCAATCCCCATCTGCTGTGCGAGAAACGTGTGCTCGAAGTAAGCTGAATTCGATACGCCCGGCGTGAGAAGCACGGTCTTTAAATCCTGCGCCGAGGATGAATTCGCAGGGGCGAGGCTGCGCAGTGTCGCGAGCAGCGCCTGCGGATAATGATCCACGGGCCACACGCCGTAATCGCGGAACATCGTCGGAAACACGCGCTTCAGAACCTTGCGGTTTGCGAGCATGTAAGAGACTCCGCTCGGGACCCGCAGATTGTCTTCCAGCACAGCAAAATGGCCATCCGGGAGACGTATCAGATCCGTTCCGCAGATGCTGACGTATGTATCGCGCGGCACATTCAATCCGCGCATCTCGCGCCGGAAATGGCGGCAACTGTACACAAGTTCGCGCGGAACCACGCCGTCATTCAGAATTTTCTCGTCATGATAGATATCATTGAGGAAAAGATTCAGCGCGGTAATCCGTTGCGTGAGCCCTTTTTCGATCTGCACCCACTCCGACCCCGGAATGATTCGAGGGATCAGGTCGTTCGGGAAAATTCGTTCGGTGCCTTCCTTCGTTCCGTAGACAGTGAAGGTAATGCCCTCGTGTAGAAATGAGAGATCGGCGGCCTGTTGGCTTCGCCGCAACTCTTCCGGCGGCAGGCTGAGAATTGTCCGGTAGAGAGCCTCGTAATGCGCGCGCGGGACTCCCGGCGTCTCAAACATCTCGTCGTATGCCTTTTCAAGTCTGTAATGCACGAAAGAGGGGGGTACGATCGTTCGGACCGGATTTGCAAATGGGGTCATAGAATTGAGCGTTTCCGGGCAAGTCGCCCGTGTATCCGAGAATGTCTATTTGGATGCCGGCTTTCTTAACGAGCGAACCTCGGGGGATCATCCACAGCTCCGCATCATTCATCCTTGTGCGGGCAGCATGGTTAATCTAGGCACTGCGCATAGCGAAGTCCAATCGAAATTTTCGATGCAGCCGATTCGCTTTCCGCGGGAGTCGTACCAGGCGCTCAGCGCCGCTCAGAACAGAAAATAACGCTGCGCCAATGGCAGAACTGTCGCCGGCTCGCACGTGGCCAGCTCCCCATCAACGCGCACTTCGTAAGTTTCCGGATCAACCTCGATCGCGGGCGTGGCGTTATTGTGACGCATGTCTTTCTTTCCGATTTTGCGGCAAGCGCTCACCGCCGCGACGCGGTGCTTCAGACCAAGTCTCTCCGCGATCCCGTTCTTTGCCGCCGCCTGCGAGACGAACGTGATGCTCGTCGCCCCGATGGCCGCGCCGAAGCTTCCGAACATCGGACGATAGAGCACCGGCTGAGGCGTCGGGATCGAGGCGTTCGGATCTCCCATCACGCTCCACGCGATGAATCCGCCTTTGACGATCATCTCGGGCTTGACTCCGAAAAACGACGGCCTCCACAGCACGAGGTCCGCAAGTTTCCCCGTTTCGATCGACCCAATCTCCGCGGCCAACCCATGCGTAATAGCCGGATTGATTGTGTATTTCGCCACATACCGTTTCGCTCGAAAATTATCGTTGCGGCCCGAATCCTCGGGTAACGGTCCGCGCTGAACCTTCATCTTGTGCGCCGTTTGCCACGTGCGCGTAACCACTTCGCCGACGCGGCCCATTGCCTGGGAATCGCTCGACAGCATGCTGAGAACGCCGATATCGTGCAACACATCTTCAGCCGCAATCGTTTCAGGACGAATGCGGCTCTCGGCAAACGCAACGTCTTCTGGTACGAGCGGATTTAAGTGGTGGCACACCATGAGCATGTCCAAATGCTCGGCAATTGTGTTCACGGTGTAAGGCCGCGTGGGATTGGTCGAAGAGGGAAGCACATTCGGGTGCGACGCGATGCGAATGATATCGGGCGCGTGGCCGCCGCCGGCTCCCTCCGTGTGATACGTATGAATCGCGCGGCCGGCGATTGCGGCAACCGTGGCCTCGAGGAATCCCGCTTCGTTGATTGTGTCCGTGTGAATCGACACCTGCACGTCGTACTCGTCAGCGACCTTGAGGCACGCGTCAATCGCGGCAGGTGTCGTGCCCCAATCTTCGTGCAGTTTCAGGCCGCACGCTCCCGCTTCAATCTGTTCGGCGAGCGGAGCGCGCGTCGCGGCATTTCCTTTTCCGAGAAAGCCGAAATTCATCGGCCACGCTTCCGAAGCCTCAAGCATGCGCGCCAGATTCCAAGCGCCCGGTGTGCAAGTGGTGGCTGCGGTGCCCGTAGCCGGTCCGGTACCTCCGCCGACCATCGTCGTGATCCCGTTCGACATCGCCTCGTAAATTTGCTGCGGCGAAATGAAGTGGATGTGGCTGTCCACGCCGCCCGCAGTGACAATCAAATTTTCGCCCGCAATTACTTCCGTCGCTGCTCCGATCACTAGCTGGTAATCGACTCCCTCCATCGTGTGCGGATTTCCAGCCTTCCCGACTTTGACGATTCGGCCGTTCTTGACGCCGATGTCGCCCTTCACGATTCCCCAGTGATCCAAAATCACGGCGTTGGTGATAACCAGATCGAGCGCGCCTTCAGCCCCTTCCCGCACGGCCGTGCTGCTCTGGCCCATGCCGTCGCGAATCACTTTTCCGCCGCCAAACGTCACTTCGTCCCCGTAAACGGCGAAGTCCTTTTCGATTTCGATGAAAAGTTCGGTGTCACCCAAGCGAATACGGTCTCCGCGTGTCGGGCCATACAAGTCCGCGTACGTCCGGCGCGGAATTCGGAGACTCATCAATCCTTCTCCCGCTCGAATTGAAACCCCTGCTGCCGGGCGCGATCGAGTGCTCGCGCACGTAACGCAGAATCGCCAACTGCGCCTTCCACCAGGCCGTTGAATCCATGAATGATTTGTTCGCCGGCAAATTCCGTAAGCTCGATTTCTTTTTCCTCGCCGGGCTCGAACCGAACCGCCGTGCCCGACGGAATATTGAGGCGCAGGCCATAAGCAGCGCCGCGGTCAAACGCAAGAGCTCGATTCACTTCGAAAAAATGAAAATGGCTGCCGGCTTGAATGGGTCGATCGCCCGTGTTTCTCACGACGACGCGCACCGTCCGTCGCCCGGCGTTCGCCTCGATCGGTCCTGCGTCTTCATCCAGCAAGTATTCGCCCGGAATCACCCGCGCACCTCGTTACGTAATTGGATCGTGGACGGTGACGAGTTTCGTGCCGTCAGGAAACGTCGCTTCCACCTGTACTTCATGAATCATCTCCGGGACGCCTTCCATGACTTGCGCGCGCGCGAGAATTCTCTTTCCGAAGCTCATGATTTCCGAGACGCTCTTGCCGTCGCGCGCCGCCTCAAGAATTTCGGCCGACAGAATGGAAACTGCCTCGACGTAGTTGAGCTTCAATCCGCGCGCCTGTCGCCGCCGCGCAAGATCGGCCGCGACAACGATCATCAACTTCTCCTGCTCACGCGGCGTGAGATGCATGAAACACCTCGCTACGACGGATTACACGTCTGCTACGAACAAGCGTCATTGCACTTTTCTCGGCAGAATTGGCGCCCGTCCGAACAGCAGCACTTTTGCGCTGCGCCAGAGCGCCTGCAGCGCCGGAAGAATTTCCCGGCCGCTCCGCGCGAGCCCTCGAATCGCCAAGCCGTGAGCGGGAAGCGTACTGACGGACCATAGCATTTCCCCCGGTTTACACCACGGCGCGGCGGCTTCGCGCAAATGTGCTTCCGCAGCCAGCCAGTTCGCTGGTTGAACTCCGGCCCGGCAGATGTAGAACGTGGTCCAGTAGCGATATACGCCCAGCCTCGCGATCGCGTCCATACGAATTTCTGCCGGAGCGAGATCCACATTTTCAAGAGCGATCAATTTACCATCCACGCGAATTTCCGTTTTCAGGCTTACGCGGCCATACGCAAAGGACTCCCCACGCGCTTCGCGTCCCGGCGCGAGAATTTCCCACCAGAACAGTCCCGCACCCGGCGAGAGTCGGATGCGCGTCTCCTGCTGAAATCGAGCGCCCGCGAACGGAATCAGCGCGTCCGGCACATATTCGAGCAGCCCATTTTCCTCGACCACGATGTCGTTGATTTGAACCGCAGAAAGAGCGTCGCGACCTGAACGATAGACACGCGTCGCTCCCGTAGTCGTCAACTGCGCGCTTGCGCCGGCCCCAACGCGAACCGATAGCCCGAGCCTGTCGCCGCCGAGAACCCCTCCCGATACATTGTGCAAATGAATCAGCGCCGATTTATCTTCAGCGACAAAAGCACGAATAACCCGCAGCGGCGGCGACTGCGCTGCTTCACTCAGCACCGTAACGCCGTCCATTTCTCTGCGCTCAAACGCAAGAAAGAGTGACACGTCAACGCGCCCCGCCAAACTGGCGCCGGATCGCGCAGCGGAAAACACTTCTTGTACGTGTGCCATACGATCAGCTAATGAAGAGCCGCGTAGCGAGCGCCGCATGCTCCATCGCGCCCCAATCGAGCAACGGAGTAAAGCTTGCAACGTCGTCAACGGTGCGCAGCGCGCTTTTCTCCGCCGTCTCCACCATTGCCGGCTTGAGTTTCCACAGCAAACGAGTCGCTTCGCGCTGCCCGAACGGCATCAGCCGCTGGCATGCAGAAATAAGTCCGGCAAGCGATTGATGCAGAAATGCCTCCACCACTCGATTGGGCGCAAACTCCAGTGCGCCACCGGTCAATCCGAACGCCGCGCTGTGATGAACCATGCTCCGGGAACTTTGCGATGCATCGAATGCCTCCGCGATCACAGGAAAATCGCCGAGGTTCCTCACCGCCATAATAAAATGCTGTCCCAACGCGCCGCTCGCCGCGCGGCTCTCACGGCTCGGTTTACGCGCGCAAAGTTTTTCGTTCAATTCGAGCCAAGAAGCCGATGAAAACGCGTCAGCCGCAAGGTTTCCCAGACGCCACGCCTCCCGGCAAAACACAGCTTCGACCAAACCCGCTTCGTGCAGATAAACTTCGAAGAAATCTGGCAGTCTCGCTGCGTCCAACAGCTCCTCGGACACCAGAGTCTCAAGACCAAACGAATGAGCAAGCGATCCAATCGGGAGCGCACTGTCAGCAAGGTGGAGAAGTTGCAGTTCGGCTAAACCGTCCGCTGCTAATTCTTTCGCGCTTCGAGCGTTCGGTTGCACCACGTGACCTCATTCGTGATGATGCTCGTGCAAATCATCGCGCGAATGCCCATGTTCGAGACCCTGATCGTGATGATTGTGCACGTGCTCGCGCGCGTGGCTGTGCGGAATTCCAACATATGGCTCATGAGCGTCAATTACTGCATGCCGATCGGCTGACGGAGCATTGATCTCCCGTTCGACCCAGACCACAACCTCGTCGAAACCACCCTGATCGCGCAGATTGGTAAAAAAGAACGGCCGCCCCTTTCGCATGCGGCGCGAATCGCGATCCATCACTTCAAGCGAAGCGCCAACGTATGGAGCCAGATCAATTTTGTTTATGACCAGCAGATCGGAACGCGTGATCCCTGGTCCGCCCTTCCGAGGAATTTTGTCACCCTCCGCCACATCAATCACGTAAATCCAAACGTCCACCAGCTCGGGACTAAACGCAGCGCTAAGATTGTCGCCCCCGCTTTCAATGAACACCAGCTCAAGCCCCGGCAAACTGTTCTCCAACTCGGCGATAGCCTGCAAATTCATCGAGGCATCTTCTCGAATCGCGGCATGCGGGCACCCGCCGGTCTCCACGCCGCGAATGCGTTCGGCCGGCAAAGTTCCTTGCCGCATTAGGAACTCTGCATCTTCCTTTGTATAGATATCGTTAGTGACGACGGCGAGATTGTATCGCGGCCACAACCGCTGGCTAAGCCGGTCCACCAGCGCCGTTTTCCCCGAGCCAACCGGGCCCGCAACACCAAATCGAAATGCTCGAGTGCGGCTCATCTATCGCCTCCGTTGCCGTCACGCTTCAATTTTCCCGAAGTTACAGGCATTATCTCAGACGGCAAATTACTGCTCACATGCCAACGAAACCTGACTACTCCGCGATGCTTGCCGTCGCCCTCGCCGAGGCTCGCCAGGGTCTCGCCGAAGGCGGACTCCCGATCGGCGCCGCAATCTTTGATGCCGCTGGCCGCCTCGTAAGCGCAGGACACAACCGTCGCGTCCAGCAAGGCGACCCGTCGGCGCATGCCGAAACCGACGCATTTCGTCGCGCGGGACGCCAGCGCAGCTATCGCGATCTCATTATGGTCACCACACTCGCGCCTTGCTGGTATTGCAGCGGGCTGGTCCGCCAGTTTGGCTTCGGCACCCTCGTGATCGGCGAAAGCCGCACCTTTCAAGGCGGCGTTGACTGGCTTCGTTCGCTCGGCGTGCAGGTGATTGATCTTGATTCCAAAGAGTGCGCCGCGCTTCTCACCGCCTACATCCAGTCCCATCCGGAAGTCTGGAACGAAGACATCGGCCAAGCCGACTGAGTCGTCGCACTCGCGCTTTAGCCGCGGATGCGCGCTGATCGGTGGGAGCCCCCGCATTCATGCAGGGGAGGAGCGCTTCAGCGCTCCGAAAAACCCCGCGCTCCAATCTCTCCGGCTTCAGCCGCGGATGCGCGTCAATCCCGAAACGCAAATTCAGAACAGTAGCCGCAACGACATCTGAATCTGCCGCGGACTTCCAATAGTCTTATTCGTGATGCCCAAACCGCTAAGCGTCGGACTTGCGTAGAGCTGAGAGCCGTAAACCGGAAACCCGTCAAAATCCAAATTTTGCGTCACGTCGTCGACCGGGATGTCGAAGCTCGGCGTATTCGTCAAATTAAAGATATCCAGGCTGTATCTCACGGATGTTCGCTCCGTGACTTGCGTCGTCTTTATGATCGAAACGTCCGCCCGCTTCTGCCACGTTTGCCGGAAAATATTGCGCTGTCCTGATTGGATGAAGTTTGTCTCATACGTATCTCCCGGCGGAATTGCGCCATTTAAATCGCCCGGATTGAGCAGGGGCAGCGTGAAGCAAGCGGCATTCAGTGCCGGAGTGCTTCCCGCGCCGGACGCGCCAGTTCGCGCGCTCTTGGCTGTACAACCGGGGGCAAGAGGCACGATCGGGTTCGTGATGCCGTCCGACACGCCGTAAAAAATGCTGCCGACCGCGCCGCTATAATCAATCACGCTGTACGGCTGGCCGCTCTGAAGCACGGTCAATCCCGAAATGGCCCAACCGTCGGTGATTCTGCCCTTAAACGAATTCGGCGAGAAAAAATTTGGCAGTTGATAGAGATACGTGAAATTGATCACATTCGTCCGGTCGAAGTCCGAGAGCCCGTAAGCCGAATGCAGATCAAGCGGGTTGTTGCCGTTATAGAAGAGTCCCATCGCGCTCTGCTCATCCGTCGCCCGGGAGTAGGTGTAAGAAAAGCCAACTTGAAGCCCATGACTGACTCGCTTTTCGACATGGGCCTGAAGCGCGTTGTACGTCGAAATTCCCAGCGTTGAATACGACTCCGACTCCGATGAATAACCGATATACGGAACGCGCAGATCAATGTTCCCGCCTTCATACGTCTCGAGCATCGAAGTTCCATCCGGAAGCCCCATAGGCTCGCAGCCCATGTCCGCCGTCTGATTGCACGTAGGCGTGTAGGAGCAGCCCGCCGGATTCAGAGTGGGATTGCAGCCGGGAGGCGCTTGGACGACGTAGCCGTAGGTGTAGTTCTGTCCGTGAATTGGCTTTGAGGGCGTTGCGATGCCAGCTTGGTTAAACGGAATTGGCACCACCTCGTGGCGCCCCAGGTTGCCGACGTAGCCGATGTCGAAGGCTAGGTCGCGTCGCGGTTGCCACTGGATATCAATCGTCTCGTTCATGGTGTAAGGAAGCTTGTTGTTCCGGTTGTAGTCAGCGAAAGAGAAAAGCTGGGCGCCGCCCTCGATTGCTGCCGCATTTGGCAGAACCAGTTTGGATGGATCGCCGGTGGGAGGCGCCTGGAGCGCGGCTCCCCACGGGTTCGAAAATGAACCGCCTGTGGGAAAGTTCGGATCGCACGTCGGAATGAATCCCTCGTAGTAGTCGCCGATCGTGGTGCAGACCTGGGAATTCACCCACGGTGGAGACTGGTTCACGCCAAATGGTCCGCCTGGGATAAGCCCCGCCGCGAATCCCGGAGAAAGATACGTGAAGAGTTCGCCGCGATCGTAGTACATACCCCAACCGGCGCGCACCACCACCTTGTCATTGAATCTCTTCGGACTCCACGCGATTCCAATCCGGGGAGCCAATCCCCACTGCCGCCCCGTCAGAGTCGAATCACTCACTCCTTTGGACGGAAAATCCTTGTTGTTCCCCGCAATAATGAACCCGTTCGATACGATCATATCCGCCGTTGCATCGTAGTCGTATTGGCTCGGATCGAAGTCATAAAGCCGCCCGTACTTCTCTTTGAATCCTCCGTGATAGTCAAATCGAAGTCCAGCGCTCACGCTGAGATTGGAACGGATCTGAAATTTATCCTGAACGTATTCGCCCGTCTCGTTCGTGCGGTAGTAGCGGTTGGCGTCGCCTTGCAGATACGATGATGCGATGAAGCCGTTCGACGAGTAGGGCGTGTCCAATCCCTGAAGGAACTGCGAGAAATCCGCGAACCCGATGATGCCCTTATTCGTGCGTTCATCCCGCGCATTGAGCTGCGTGTACGAAAAGCTTCCGCCGAACGTGACCGTGTGTTTGCCATGAGTCCAAACGGCCTGGGCGGAAGGCATGAACCGGTTCTGAAAAACTCCAGTGAACGCGCCTTGCGAAGCCGCGCCCATCCCGATGCTCATCGCCGCATTGAACACCTCACCCGTGTTCGACGGCGAGAAATTCCCGAGATCGTCAACGATCGTGATCCCAGGGAAATACGTGGAACCGAACGCGTTGATTCCCAAATCCGCCGCAGTGAACGGCTGTGAGATCGTGCTGTAAACCTTCTCCCGAATGAATCCGAAGACTTCCGCCACGTTGAAACTAGGTGTCAGCGTTTGCGTGTTGGTGATTGACGCCACTTGGCTGCCCGCGTCCAAGTGCTGCTTGAAGCCCTCGACGAAAGAGTATGCGAAAGGCGCGGTCGTCGGATCATGCTGGTAGTAATACTTCAGCGACAGCGTGTCGGTCGGCGTGGCCAGGAAATCGATATTTGCCACGCCCTGATCGGATATGAAATAGGCCGGCTGCGTGGTGAAATAGTTCTCGGGAAATGTAATCGTCGGCGTGAAATTGGGGTTTGCCGAAGGGAACATGTATTGGCCATTCGGCAGCTTATAGTTCAGCAGCGCATACGCCACGGGACTGATGTCGTTCGGCGCCGTTCCAACAACTGGATCCACGGACGAGAAGAAATTCGCGTTCGAGATGGCCGCGAGCCCCGCAGGCGTGCGATTGTCGTCAGTGAGCCCGAATGGCACAACCCCCCGTATCGCTCCGATTTCCAAATCCGACGCGTGAACGTGCTGGTAGGAGATATACCCAAAAAGTTTGTTCTTGATGATGGGGGCGCCCAGCGTTCCGCCCGCCGTGTACCGATGCAGTTGCGGAACTTTCTCGCTCGCCGGAATATTGGGATCTGCGTTGTAGAAATAAGGAGCCGCATTCAGCCAGTCCGTGCCTCGGTGGCCATAAAGACTGCCGTGAATGTTGTTAGTGCCGGACGCCGTGCTCATATCAATGTGCGCGCCGCTCGTGGACCCTTGCCCCGCATCGTACATGGACGTGTTCACGCGAAACTCTTGAACGGTTTCAGGCGCGGGCGTCGGCAATGCCTGTCCAATCGCCAAATACGGAGCCGCCGAGCTCTGGACTATTTCCGCCGTCGAATTGGAAGCATTGGCAACGCCCGTGTTGTTGACAAGCCGGCCCGACGGAACAACGCTCGTGCTCTTGCCGTTGAATAGATTGCTGGCGTCAACGCCGTTGAGCAGGAAAGTATTACTGGTATCGCGCTGCCCATTCGCCCAAATCGGTTGATTGCCCAAGCCGGCATTCACGCCGGTGCCGGTCGGCAGTTCCGCGTTGACGCCCGGCGAAAGAATCGCCACGCCCGTGAAGCTTCCCGTCGGCAGCGGTATGGCTTCGAACTGCTCCTTGTCGAGCACGTACCCGTTCGTCGTATCCACCGCATTCACAAGCGGATTCACCTGCACGGTGACGGTGGTTGTCACCGCGCCGACCTTCAGTCCCGTGTTCACCGTCATCGTGCGGTTCGCCTGCACGGCGATGGATGGAACGTTCTCCGTCTCAAATCCTTCATGCGTGAATTTCAGCGAGTACGTCCCGATGGGCAAATCAACAAAGAGATAGGAGCCCTCGTCGTTCGTCACCACTGTTCGTGTCAGCTGCGTCTGGTCACCAACCAGCGTCACCGTGGTGTGAGGAAGCACCGCGCCGCTGTTATCTGTGACCGTCCCGGTAATGCCGCCGAGTGTTTGCTGCGCTTGCGCGGAGAATGTGAGTGCGGCGAGAGCTACGAAAAGTACGGCGATGGCGAAAGCGCAACGTCGAATGATTTTCATTATTCGGTGCGGCTCCTAGAATTTGCACTTGCACGAATTCCAGAACGAAAAAAGTTGCGCCAGAGTATTTCGACTTATTCAGGAACCGAAACGGATTATTTGGATGCGCGGAATCTATTTTTTTAATC